>Ga0194051_1001042_pt1 | contig 15035 bp, 14 predicted proteins | sample SepL2320m_MetaG_FD_161275 | JGI IMG/M metagenome (GOLD analysis project Ga0194051, IMG submission 161275) | Anoxic zone freshwater microbial communities from boreal shield lake in IISD Experimental Lakes Area, Ontario, Canada - Sep2016-L239-20m | ecosystem: Environmental > Aquatic > Freshwater >... | reverse complement strand
AGCTTGATGTCGCCGGGCTGCAGCGAGCAGGCGGCCGCCACTGTTTCGACCGGGATCTCCTCGCCGAGGCTGAGCGGCACCGGGGCAGCGAGACGCGTCGCCACGACCACGCCGCCTTCGCGCATCAACTCCATGTGCACGAGGCCCGCCTTCTCCTCGAACACCAGCCGGTCGCCGGAAACCGGCCGGCCGTAGCTCTCGCCAGCGCGGGCCAGCACGAAGGCCGTCCCGACATTGGGATGGCCGGCGAAGGGCATCTCGGCCTTGGGCGTGAAGATGCGGACCTGGGCGGTGTGGGCGGGATCCTTGGGCGGCAGCACGAAGGTCGTCTCGGCCAGGTTGAACTCGGCGGCGATGGCCTGCATGCGTTCGGTCGAGAGGCCCTGGGCGTTGGTGACAACCGCCAGCGGATTGCCGCCGAACTGGCGGTCGGTGAAGACATCGACGGTGGTGAACTGGAGTTTCATGATTTCAAACCTGCCACACCGCGCTAAGCTTCCCGCATGACCAATGCTAACGGCACCCCCCAAATCTCTTATGACCATGGCGTTTCCGACCGGAAGCTGATCGGCGAGACGATCGGCGCCTTCTTCGACCGCCAGGTGGAAACCTTCCGCGACCGCGAGGCGCTGGTCGTGCGGCATCAGAAAGTGCGCTGGAGCTGGGGCGAACTTGCGCGGCGGGTCGACGAGCTGGCGGCAGGCCTCATGACGCTGGGGCTGGAGCGCGGCGACCGGGTCGGCATCTGGTCGCCCAACACGTCGGAGTGGACGCTGGCCCAGTTCGCCACGGCCAAGGCAGGCCTGGTGCTGGTCAACGTCAATCCGGCCTACCGGCGGGCCGAGCTCGACTACGCAATGAACAAGGTCGAGTGCAAGGCGCTGATCCTGGCGCCGGCGCTAAAGACCTCGAACTATCTCGAGATCGTCGACGATCTGGTGAAAGCGAAGAAGCTGCCGCTTCTCAAGCACATCATCCGGCTCGGCCGCGAGAAGACTCCCGGCATGCTCAACTTCGACGACGTCGCCACCGCCGGTGGCAACGCGGAGAAAGTGAAGCTGGCCGAGCTCGGGCCAAAACTGCAGTTCGACGATGCCATCAACATCCAGTTCACCTCGGGCACGACCGGGCACCCGAAGGGCGCCACGCTCAGCCACCACAACATCCTGAACAACGGCTATTTCGTCGGGCTGGGGCTAAAGCTCACGCCGGAGGACAGGCTCTGCATTCCGGTGCCGCTCTATCACTGCTTCGGTATGGTGATGGGCAACCTGGGCTGCCTGACCCACGGCGCGACCATGGTGTATCCGGCCGAGGCATTCGATCCGCTGGCCACCCTGCAGACCGTCGCCGAGGAGCGCTGCACGGCGCTCTTTGGCGTGCCGACCATGTTCATTGCCCAGCTCGATCATCCCGAGTTCGCCAAGTTTGATCTAAAAAGCCTGCGCACCGGCATCATGGCGGGCTCGCCGTGCCCGATCGAGGTGATGAAGAAGGTGCAGAGTCACATGCACATGCACCAGGTCACCATCGCCTACGGCATGACCGAGACCTCGCCCGTCTCGACGCAATGCGCGACCGACGATCCGCTGGAGAGGCGCGTCTCCACCGTCGGCCAGGTCCTGCCGCACATAGAAATCAAGATCGTCGACCCCGAGTGCATGGCGGTGCCGCGCGGCGAGACCGGCGAATTTTGTACCCGCGGCTATTCGGTGATGAAGGGCTACTGGAACGATCCGGAGAAGACCGCCGAGGCGATCGACGAGGCGGGTTGGATGCGCACCGGCGATCTTGCGACCATGGATGGCGAGGGCTACGTCAATATCGTGGGCCGCCTGAAGGATATGGTGATCCGCGGCGGCGAGAACGTCTATCCGCGCGAGATCGAGGAGTTCCTCTACCGCCACCCGAAGATCCAGGACGTGCAGGTGATCGGCGTGCCCGATCCCAAGTACGGCGAGGAGATCTGCGCCTGGATCAAGCTGCACGATGGCCAGACCGCGACGGCCGAGGAGATCCGCGAATTCTGCAAGGGCCAGATCGCCCACTACAAGATCCCGCGCTACATCGAGTTCGTGCCCGAATTCCCCATGACCATCACCGGCAAGATCCAGAAATTCGTGATGCGCGAACAGACGATCGAGAAGCTCGGGCTAAAAGCGCAGAAGACGGCGTAATCGACGCGGCGTGCGCGTTCCCACCCTTCGAGACGCGCTTCTCCGAAGCGCTCCTCAGGGTGAGGTTTTGGTGGTTCGCCCGACTGACTTTACCTCATCCTGAGGAGCACGCCGCAGGCGTGCGTCTCGAAGGAGAGGCAACGGGCGAGGGGAGCGTTCCCGCTACGCCCCGTGCGCGCTCAGGAACATCCGGATGTGGCGCACCGCCAGTGGAACCTTGTCCGGCGTGTCCTTCCACGGATAGAGCGTGACCTGCGAATTGGGCGACAGCATCGCCACTTCCATCGCGACCTTGTAGGGGTGGGGCGGGCTGTCGTCAGGGGCGACCAGGATCGGCGTCTTGCAGCCCTTCACGAAGTCGCGCGGCACGGTGAACACGAAGTCGCCCTTCTTCGTGTACATATTGGTGAGGAACTGGCTCACCTGTTCCATCGTGTATTCGGGCCGCTTCTTGGCGAATTCGGGGCCCCAGCCCTTCATGTTGTTGTCGTAGAACTGCGTCGGCAGCTCGGGCCGGAATCCCGAGGGCTGCGTCAGTACGGCGGCAACCACGCGATCGCCCACGCGCTTGATCAGGTTCCAGATCAGCGGTTGGCCGATGCAGTAGCCGAGCACCATGAATTTCTTCGCGCCAAGATGGTCCATCAGCCCGACATGGTCGTCGGTGAAGGCGTCCCACGTCCGCTCGATGTCGAGCGGGCCCGTCGACTGTCCGCCATTGGCGTTGCGCAGGTCGGCGACGACACAGCGGAACTGGTTGCTGAATTCCTTCATCGCGCTGAATGGGTGTGTCTTGTCGAGTCCGCCGATCGTCGAGTTCAGTCCGCCGCCCGGAATGATCAGCAGCGGCAAGCCCGATCCGGCTTCCTCATAGTGAATACGAACGTCGCCTTTTTCGTAGAACGGCATGTTGTTTTCTCCCTGCCGCAGCGTGCCACGCGCCATGCCGAGATGCAAAGGCACGAAAACGATGTAACCCGTTTCGACCGATGCCACCGCACAATCTCGAGTAGCGTATTCTGAATTGTTCCTGCTACGTTTGCGCGTGGGGAGAGAAGGCGGAATGAAAAGACTGGGACGGCGTCAGGCTCTGATGGGTCTGGGCGTGATGCTGGCGGGGTGCACGCCCGAGCAGAAGGCCGTCACGCAATCGAATGCCGCTGCCGTGTCGGGCCAGAAGTTGACGCGGGTGCTGATCGGCATCTGGACCGGCGTTGCCCGACTGACGGAGGCCCAGAATGCGTCGCTCCTGCAGCCCGACGAGCTGAAGCGAGCCTTCGACGCGAAGTGGCCACCGCTGGGGATTGCGGTCGAGGTTGTCGACGCGAATGGTGCCCCGGAGAGTGGTGGGCCGGCACTCACGGCTGCCAATGCGCGCTTCCGGTCCACGCAATTCCTCTTTCTGCAAACAGGTCGTTACCACACCCGTGGGCTGTTCATCAGGGACTACGAGATCGACGCAAGGATCTACGAAGGCGCTTCGAGAAAGCTCATCTGGCGCGCGACGACGGAGTTGCCGGACTTCTGGCGAGCGAGCCACACGCCTGTGGATCGCCCAGTTGCCGCAGATCGCTATGTCGACAGCCTGACGGCGAAATTGAGAGAGGATGGGCTGATTTGATGGCGCAGCAATCTTCTCTCTCGCGCCGCCTGTTCCTCCTGGCATCGGGCGGAGCCGCGGGCAGCTCCGTCTTGGCCGGGTGCGCAACGTCAGATGCGAACTTCGTCCACGAGCGTCTGCCGGTACCGTCGCCACCAGCGAAGATGCAGCGGTTGCTGTTGTGGCTGCCGCCCGACGACAACTGGCTGAATGGCGCGAGCGTTGCTGCGAAGTTCGTAAGCGCGCTGGCGCCCTACGGGGTCACCGTGGAGACGGGTCGCTCGACAAAGCTGGAGATTGATCGCAGCGTCGAGCAGAAAGAGGTTATCGAGAAGTTCAGGCCGACCTACAGGCTCGAGATCGACCTTCGCGATGCCCGTTCGTCGACTCAGGGCAGTGTGAGCACGACGGCGTTCCTGATGCTGGGCGTGCTCTATCGTGGCGCCAGCCGGACACCTCTCGAGAAGTTCCATTACCGCGCGCAATCCAAAGACACTCCGCGCTTCGTGAACCAGGTCGTCGAGAAGCTGAAGGCCGGCGGCTACCTCTAGCCGGCGGCGCGTCTCGCCGAGCCGTCAGCCCAACAACCGCTTCACCACGTCGAGCTGGATGTGGGCGGCGTCGACCATCTCAGCGATCGGCACGCTTTCGTTGGCGGCATGACCCTGCGCGCCTGAGCCCGGTCCGAAGTTGATGATCTCGATGCCGTCGTCGGCATAGTAGCGGCCATCGCTCACGCCCGTGGCGTTGAGGAACTTCACCTTGCGGCCGATCTTGGCCTTCACCGCCGCCTCGAAGGCGCCGACGGCGGCGCCATTCTCGGGCGCGAAGAAGCCGTTGGTGCCGGTCAGGAATTCGACGGCATAGGTGCCCTTTGACTCACGCACGCCGTCGATCACGCTCTTCAGCTCCTTGAAGGCGTCCTTCACCTTTTCATTCGGCAGCAGGCGGCGATCGATCTCGACGGTGCAGGCCGAGGGCACGACGTTGGTGTTGTGGCCACCATGGAACATCCCGATATTCACGGTTGATTTCATCGCCCCTGACACGCGTCGCGCCAGCGCCTTGTCGTAGTAGGAGCTGAGCGCGCCCACCAGCCGCATCATGCGCAGGATGGCGTTGTCGCCGGCGGCGGGATTGCCGGCGTGCGCGGCGCGACCCTTGGTGGTGAGGCGGGCCCACATCACGCCGCGCTCGGCCACGATCAGGTTGTTCTCGGTCTGCGCGCCCAGGATCAGCGCATCGGGCCGCACCTTGCCGCTCTTGCGCAGGAATTCCATGCCATCGGGCCCGAGATTTTCCTCATCGGCCACGAAGGTAAAAATCAGCTCGCCCTTGGCCGGGCCGCCCAGGCGCGCGATCTCCTCGGCCAGCCAGATCTGCACCGCCATGCTGCCCTTGCAGTTGCCGGCGCCGAGACCGTGGACGAGGCCGCCCTTGACCAGGGCCTTGTAAGGATCGCTCTTCCAGTTGGCGCGCTCGCCCACGCCCACCGTATCGACATGGGCATTGAAGGCGATGACCGGGCCCTTGGCTTTGCCCTTCATCCGCGCCACGACATTGTCGACGCCCTTCTTTTTGGTCGCGATCTCGACCTTGTAGCCGGCCTTCTTGAGGCGCTTGGCCGTGTAGGCGCATATCTCCACCGAAGTGCCGGGTGGGTAGGGGCTCGGCAGCGCGATCAGATCGGTGAGGATTGCGACGAGTTCAGACTGCATTTTCTTCGACATTTCTGAGTGTTCCTTAGCGGTTCGCAAGGTCGGCCAAGACCTCGGCCAGCACGCGGGCGCCGGCGGCGAGGTCCTGGGGCGTGGCATTCTCGGCCTCATTGTGGCTGACGCCGCGCTCGCAAGGCACGAAGATCATGCCACTGGGGCAAAGCTTGGCGATGTGCATGGCGTCGTGCCCGGCGCCCGAGGGCATGTCCATGTTGGCGAGCTTCAAGTCATTCGCCTTGGCGCGCACCAGGTCGATCACCCTCGTATCGAAGATCGTCGGCGGCACGGCCGTCACGCGCTTGATGCTGGCCGAGCAGGGCGCGGCATGAGTGGCGACGATTGCCGCCAGCTTGGCCTCGTGCGCCTCCAGCACCGAATCGTCGGGATGGCGCATGTCGATGGTGAAGACCGCCTGGCCCGGCACTGTGTTGGGCGAGCCGGGCAGGACGTCGACGCGGCCGATGGTGAAACGCAGCGTATCGTCCTTGTCGGTCGTGGCCTCGTACATCGCCTGCGCGATGCGCAGCGCTGCGGCGAAGGCATCCTTGCGGGCAGCGCGCGGCGTGGTGCCGGCGTGCGCCTCTTCGCCGGTGGTCTCGACAATGTAGCGGCGGCTGCCCTGGATGGCGGTGACGACGCCGATCGTCTTCTTCTCGTTCTCCAGTCGCGGGCCCTGCTCGATATGGGCTTCCACGTAGAAATCGAGCGGGAAGCCCGGCGGGCCGTCGTGCAGCGGTGCCGGCGCCGCCTTCAAGGTCTCGGCCAGGGCGTCCTTCAGCACGACACCCTTCCAGTCCTTCACCTGAAGCATCTCGGCGAGCTTGTTGTGGCCGGCGAACACCGCCGAGCCCATGGCGCCGGGCTGGAAGCGCGAGCCTTCCTCGTTGGTCCAGGCGACGGCCATGACCGGCCGCCGCGTCTTCACGCCGGCGTCCTCCAGTGCCTCCAGCGCCTCGAAGGCCGCCAGCACGCCGTACATGCCGTCGAAGCGGCCTCCGGTCGGCTGGCTGTCCATGTGCGAGCCGCTCATCACCGGCAGCGCCTTGGCGTCCGTGCCGTCGCGGCGGACGAACAGATTGCCGATGGCGTCGGTGAAGGTGGCAAAGCCGCGGGCCCTGGCCCAGGCGCCCAGCAGGTTCCGGGCCGCGGCATCCTCCGCCGACAGCGCCTGGCGATTGACACCGCCCTTGGGCGTGCCGCCCAGCTTCGCCATGTCGGCGTGCCGCTGCCACAGACGGTCCTCGCGCACCGCGCCGGCCACACTCATATCGCCTCCTCGAAGCTTGTCGCGCGAGCTATAGCGGCGGCATAGTCGATCTTCAATCGTTGGCGTTTCCGGGGGCTCGCGTCATGCACAATCATCTCGATCGCAACCTGTTCGGCTACGGCCCCAATCCCCCCGACCCACAGTGGCCCGGCGATGCCCGCATCGCCGTCAGCTTCGTGCTGAACTACGAGGAGGGCGGCGAAAACAATATCCTGAACGGCGATGCCGCCTCCGAGACTTTTCTCTCCGAGACGCCGGGCGGCGTCCCGATCCAGGGTGGCCGCGATCTCAGCATCGAGTCGATGTATGAATACGGCAGCCGAGCCGGCTTCTGGCGCATTCTGCGGCTGTTCGCCGAGCACAATATGCGCTTCACCTCTTGGTCGGTCGGCCGCGCACTGGAGCTCAACCCGATCGCCGGCAAGGCGATGGCCGCCGCCGGTCACGAAGTGGCGAGCCACGGATGGCGCTGGATCAACTACAAGGACTTCACGCTGGAGCAGGAACTACTGCATATCCAGCGCGCGGTGAAGGCCATCGCCGATACCGCCGGCAAGCCGCCGGTCGGCTGGTATACCGGCCGTTTCGGCATGAACACGCTGTCGGCCGTGATCAAGCATGGCGGCTTCCTCTACTCGAGTGATTCCTATGCCGACGACCTGCCCTACTGGGTCAGCGTCGACGAAACGCCGCATCTGATCATTCCCTATACGCTGGAAGTGAACGACATGAAGTTTGCCGTGGCGCCCGGCTACACCGCGGGCGACGGCTGGTTGCAGGCGATGAAGGACAGTTTCGACGTTCTCTACGCCGAGGGCGCGAGCAGCCCGAAGATGATGTCGATCGGGCTGCACTGCCGTCTCGCCGGTCGGCCGAGCCGTGCCGCGACGCTGGCGCGCTTCCTCGACTATGTCGCCTCCAAGCCCAAGGTCTGGGTGGCCACGCGCGAGGAGATCGCGCGACACTGGATGAAGGTCCATCCAGCGAAAGGTTGATCCGATGCATGACGCCATCACCGAGGCCCCGACCGGCACTGACATGATCCTGCGCGCCCTGGCGCGCTTTCCCGAGCGCCGGGCTTTCGTGTGGGACGGCGGCAGCCTCACCTACCTCGGTGCGCTGGCGCTGATCGGCCGTCTGCAGGCGGCGATGGCCGCGGCTGGCTTGAAGAAGGGCCAGACGGTGGCGTTCCTGAGCGCCAACAATGCCGAGACCTGGTGCGCGGGTGTCGCGGCGAGCGGGTTGGGCCTGGTCACTACCTGGCTGCATCCGCTGGGCGCTCTCGATGATCATCTCGACGTCATCGAGGACGCCGAGGTGAGTGGGCTGATCGTCGATGCTAGGACACATGCCCAGCGCGGCGGTGAAATCGCCGCCAAGGCCGCGGATCGGCTGAAAGTCGTGCTGACCATGGGCAAGGCGGACTTCGGCCACGATCTCATGGCAGCAGCGGAGCGGATCGGCGAGGCGAGCGCGGTCAATCTCGCGGCGGCGGACGACTATGCCGTCATCAACTACACCGGCGGCACCACGGGCAAGTCCAAGGGTGCGATCCGCCGGCACCGTTCGACGGCTGCCATGACGACTGCGGTCGCGGCCGACTTCGAGTTTCCCGAGACGCCGCGCTACCTCGCCGCCGCGCCGATCACCCATGTTGCCGGCACCAAGGTCGTGCCGGCGCTGCTGAAGGGCGGCACGGTCCATCTCATGAAGGGCTTCGATCCTGAGAGATTCCTGGACACCCTGGAGCGCGAAAAGATCAACTTCACCCTGCTCGTGCCCACGATGGTCTATGTGCTGCTCGATCATCCCAAACTGGACAAGACCGATCTCTCCTCGCTGGAGCTGATCCTCTATGGCGCCTCGCCGATGTCGCCGACGCGGCTGGTCGAGGGGCTGGAGCGCATCGGCCCGGTGTTCAGCCAGCTCTACGGCCAGACCGAGTGCTATCCGGTGAGCGTGCTCAGGAAGGCCGACCATGATGCGAAGCGGCCCGAGCTGTTCGCCTCCTGCGGTTTCCCGATCGCCTCCTGCAGCGTGACGCTTCGGGACGAGGACAACAACGAAGTGGAGCCGGGCGAGGCGGGCGAGATCTGCGTGCGCGCGCCGCATGCGATGGAACAGTACTGGAAGCGACCGGAGCAGACCGCCGAGACTCTCAAAGGCGGCTGGCTGCATACCGGCGACATCGCCCGCGCCGACGAGCGCGGCTACCTCTATATCGTCGATCGTAAGAAGGACATGATCGTGAGCGGCGGCTTCAATATCTTTCCGCGCGAAGTGGAAGATGTGCTGTCCTCGCATCCCGATGTCGCGATGGCCGCCGTGTTCGGTGTGCCGCACGAGAAATGGGGCGAGGCCGTCGCTGCTCTGATCGTCGCCAGGGCCGGCTGCACGCCGTCGCCCGAGGCGCTGATGCAGCTCGTGAAGGACCGCAAGGGCTCTCCGCATGCGCCGAAGCAGATCGAGATCGTCGACAGCCTGCCGCTCACCGCCGTCGGCAAGGTCGACAAGAAAGTGCTGCGGGCGAAGTACTGGGCCGGGCAGGCGCGTCAGGTCGGCTGAGCGCCGCGCCGCCACCGCCGCTCCGGCCACGGCGAAGTCCAATGCGCCTCCAGGCCGAGGCGTCGAACATTGATGCGTTCGAATGTCTGAAGCATCGCGTCGGCGTGCTCCTGCCCGCCCCGCAGAACCTGGAGCACGCGCCGCATCCGTCTCACCCAGTCCGCTGTGTAGTGGCTTTTGACATCCCAGGTTCCACCTTCGGCCGCAGACTCCGCGCGCAACTCGGCATGGAAGGTGCGATCGCGATCGCCTTCCTGCCAGGCCGTCGCAGCCATCAGTCGCGCGCGGCTGAGTTCGCCGGCCATGGCATATGAGAAAGTCGGAAGACGGCTGTTGTAGTGAACACTCCCGCCACCGGTCATTTTCCCAATGTACTTGAGATAGGTGCGAGGAGTGCATACCCAGCCAATGCGGGGAAACTCTTCTTGGGCCCAAGCCGCGATCCGTTTCGCGTCTTTCGCCGAGCCCAAGCCCTTCAGCTGTTCGCCGCCGTGTATATCGCTGACTCCACGGCCAGTGTCCTCGTAGAGAGCCTTAATCCATGAATTTATAGTGACGGTCCCGCTGGAGGTAAAGCGGTCGAGACAAAAGCCCTGTACGAAATGGTCGATCGGCGGCACGATGACGAAGCTGCGATGGACGAACCAATGCGGGTTGCGCTTGAGGGCAAGCCGCATGATCTGCTCGACATCGTGAGGACTTAGCGCCTCCGTTTCGGCCATGGTGATGTCCAGTGCTTTTCCAGATCGAGCTTGTGTACGTTGACGCGTTCCAACGTGCGCGCAAGTGCTTCCACCCGCGCCGGTCCGTCGTTGAGAATGGATAGCAAACGCCGCAAACGCCGCCTCCATCTTACGCGAGGGAGATCAGGCTTGAAATTCAACCAAGTCTGCGACCTGTACCAATGTTCGAGTTCCAGCCGAAAAAGTTCCTCGAGCAGGATCTTCTTTGCCAACAGCGGGTTTCTCGTCAGGGCATGAGTCAAAATCAATGACGAATTCCGCTTGATGTCGGTAAAGTCCGCCGCATAGTGCAGAAAAGACTGTGGCGAGCGCGCACAACTGAAGCGGGCGCTCTCCTGTTCGCAGCGAAGCGCGACTTCTTCCTCGATGTTGCCGTCGCGCATGTCCCAAGTTTCCCTGCCAAGGGACGTTTCGAATCGGGCACCGTAGCCCCAGTTGAATTCCGGTTCGTAGAGCGGCGTCACTCTGTGGTTTAGGTGAAAATAGTGTGCGGTACTCGTCCGATCGAAGAAGAAGCCACAGACATAGTAATTGACCGGCGGGACGATGAGCCATTGCTTACGCAGGATCCAGTGCGGGTTGCGCTCGAGCGCAACCCGCGTGATCCGCTTGATGTCGGCTGCCGTGGTCATGGTTTATATTGATACACGAGCACTCTTGCGTCCTTGCCACCGCCGACATTTTCCACGATTTTTTTGATTTGGGCAGCACTAAGTCTCGCGCCGCCGGTCTTGAGATCGACAATTACGATGGTGCCATCGGCGTGCGTCCAGGCCAGATCAACTCGTGCAGTGTCCTTCTTGCCATAAGTTTCTTCGTTGCCTTTGACGTAGCTGACCTCCGCTCGAATTCCTTCAGCCCCGTATTTCTCTGCGATCCCCTTGGAGAGATGGTGCCATTCGGTGCCCAAAGCTGCCCCACCACTCTTGGTTACCAATCGTCCGGCTTCTTGATAAATCTCGTCCATCTTTCCGAAGCGGGCATCATACTCGACGAGCTGTTCGAGGGTCTTCGGAACCAGCTTGTATTTGCCATTCTCTAGAGGGCGGGCTCTGCTGACCTCCATTTCCAGCACGAGCGCGCGGGCCGGATCGTCGTCGTCAGGAGGCGAGAATCCGGGTAGCGGCGCATGCGGGTCCTTCGGGATCGAAAAGCCGCCACCGACGATCTGGCCGCCGGATTTCGCGATGTTGTCGGGCAAGATCTTTTCGGGCTCGAGAGGTAGGGGTGGCTTGGAGGGCGGTGAAAGTGCTGGGCCGGCCGGTGGCGGTGCTGAGAAAGGCGGTGGGCTGGCCTGGTTGGCGTCCGGATTGACCGGCTTGAAGAGCGGGCCGCCGATGGGCGCGGGCAGAGCGGGAGCCGGTCCGATGGGTCGTCGTAGGATCGGCGCAAATCTCGGACCGGGCAGGGGAAGGATCGGCGGTAGCTCCGGCGCCATGAATTCCTTTGGCACCTTGGAGGTCCACACCCTTCCGAATGCTTCGGCCGCGCCCGGTACGAGAAGGCCTGCGAGATGAAGGTTCGGGTCGGATTGCGGGGGCGGCGTTTGCTGACTATCGCTGTTCAGGGTCGGATAGAGCGCGAGGGCGCTATTGAATGGCGGTGGCGTCGACTCGCCAAAGGACGTTGGTGGCACGGGGCTGCGCATCTGGCACATGCTTGTCTCCGGAAATGAAAAAAGCCGCCCGGGAGGGCGGCTTGGAGGACGGTGGAACGGACAATAAAAAGCCCGCGCGGCGCGAGCCGGGCGGGCTTTGGAGGGCCGACGGATTACCCGTCAGCATATATATTTTTACGCCAAAATCTGCTGAATCGTCAAGTTTACTTACTCACAACTTCTCACATCACGCCTTGGCGTATCCTGCCTTGGAGCATACCTCATCTTGTGTCATGAGATTGAGTGGCGGGGTTTACGGCGCCTGTTGATTCATGTGAACAATGTGCAGTTGTGACTACCGTTCAAGCAGCCGCCGCTTCGTTTCTCCTCGCCGCAGCGTTGGGTGTGGGCGGCTGCGTCACCGGCAAGCCGCCGCAAGTCGCGGCCGTCGCGCCGGCCGATCCTCGCCAGCAGGAGATCGACGACCGCAAGGAGCATCTGCTGCAGCAGCTCGCCACGTGCGAGAGCGGCAGTTGGGGGCCTCAGGCAGCGCCGATCTACGGCGGTCGGGGCGCCTATCACGGCCGCTTCCAGTTCACGCCGCGAACCTTCATCACCTACACGCGCATGCGCGACGGTACCGAACTCACGGTGAAGGAAGCCATCGATTACGCGCAAACCTACGACAAGGCCGCCAGCCTCGCCTGGTACATGATCTACGAGCTGGAGCAGCCGTGGCACTGGCCGCTGTGCTCACGCAAGCTCGGCATCCCGGCGCAAGTAAAGCAGATCAAGCAGCTCTAGACGGAGGCGCCGGCCTCGCTAGCGCCCGCCATGGAACAGCCGGCGCCACCAGCCGCCGAGAGGCGTGTCCTCGATGCTGAGGTCGAGGCTGTCGAAGCCGCGAACCATGATGTAGAGTCCGCCGATGAACTGGAGCGACTTGGCAGTCGACAGTTCGTAGCTCGCGGGCAGCACGACGACGGACTGCGAGGCGATGAGCAGGCCGATCGTGATCTCGAACAGGCCGTAGGAAAACCTGTGCCGGCCGCGCCACCAGAAGAAGAGGGCGGCCACGAGCAGCAGCAGGCCCGGAATGAGCCATGCCGGCGTCCGGTGAAAGATGAGCTGGTGGTTGAGGACGGTGACGATCGCCGCCGCCGTCGCCGCCGCGGCGATGAGAAAGCCAGCCGCCAGATGGCGTCGCTGGCCCGAGACGATGCGCCGGGCCAATTCGCCGATGCCAGAATCGCCTGGAGTGGCCCGGTGCGCCGACAAGAATTCACCGCCATCGATCGATGTCACGCCCTCTACGGCCAGAAGCCGGATGAGGCGGCGCTCCGTCGTGACCACGCGGACATTCGCGGCGCCGCTCTCCCCGGCGTACGCGAGCGCCACTTCTGCCGTGCTGCCGCCGGAGGGTGGCACGACGACGGCGCCGGCATCGATCACCCGATCGAGAAGGGTCTGGAGGTCGGCGCGTAGTCCGCGCGAGACGCGGCCCCGGATGTCATCGACAACGGCTGGCGGAACGATCAGCTTTCCCGCCGTCGTCCAGGCGAGAATCTCCGGACACTGGACGATCGCGCCGGTGTCGAGGACGTAAAACACCGTTCAGCGAAGCTCGCGGCAGAATTCCTGGATCCGCCCGCAGCCTTCGCGCAGGCTGGCCACGTCGGTGGCGTAGGAGATGCGGAAGTAAGGGCTCATGCCGTATGCCGCGCCCTGCACGGTGGCGACGTGCTTCTCTTCCAGGAGCGCCGTCACGAAGGCGGTGTCGGTGTCGATCCGGCGGCCGCCCTTGCTGGTCTTGCCGATGCAGCCCGCGATATTGGGAAACACGTAGAACGCGCCTTCCGGCTTGTGACAGGTGATGCCGGGCGCGGCGCGCAGTATCGCCACCACCTCGTCGCGCCGCTTCTGATAGTCGGCCGCGCGTTCCTTCAAAAGGTCTTGCGGCCCGTTGAGCGCCGCGGTTGCCGCGGCCTGGCTGATGGTCGAGATGCCCGAGCCGATCTGGCCCTGCATGTTGGTCATGGCGGCGATCAGTGGCCGCGGGCCACCGGCAAAGCCCACCCGCCAGCCGGTCATGGCATAGGCCTTGGATGCGCCATTCACCGTCAGGGTGCGCTCTTTCAGCTTCGGCTCGAGCTCGGCGATGGTGCAGAAATCGAAGTCGTCGTAGAGCAGATGCTCGTAGACGTCGTCGGCCATGATCATCACATGCGGGTGGCGCAGCAGCACGTCGGCAATGGCGCGCATTTCGGCGCGTGAAAGCACAGCGCCCGTCGGATTGTTGGGGAAGTTCAGCACCATCCACTTGGTCTTGGGCGTGATGGCGGCTTCCAGGTCGGCGGCGCGCAGCTTGAACTGGTTGTTCTCGGGGCACGACACGAACACCGGCGTGGCGCCGGCGACCGTCGCCTGGTCGGCGTAGGAGATCCAGCCCGGTACCGGAATGATCACCTCGTCGCCCGGGTTCACGCTCGCCATCAGCGCGTCGTACATGATCTGCTTGCTGCCGTTGGAGACCATGATCTCCTCGAGCGCATAGTCGAGATTGTTGTCGCGTTTGAATTTGGCGCGGATCGCCTCCTTGAGCGGCTTCACGCCGTCCTGCGGCGGATACTTGGTGTCGCCGGCCAGCGCCGCCTTGTACGCCGCTTCGATGGCGTGCAGTGGCGTCGGGAAGTCGGGCTCGCCCGAGGACAGGCCCACGATCTTCACGCCCTCGGCACGCAGCTCGCGCACCTTGCGGGTCATGGCAGCGGACGCCGACACCTTTACGTTCTTGAGACGCTCGGAAATCTGGAACATGGAGCCTTCTTTCAATTCTTCCGATAGATCGTGAGGGCGATACTGCCCAGGACCGCGACCGACGCCACCAGCAGCCGCGCCGTGACCGGCTCGGCGAGTAGCATTGCCCCACCCAGGGCCGCAATGGCCGGCACGCAGAGCTGCACTGTCGCCGCCGACGTGGCCCGCAACATCGGCAGCACGGCATACCAGAGCACATAGCCCAGGCCCGAGGTCACGGCGCCTGAAAGGACTGCATAAAACGCACCTGTGTGGTCGACAGTACCGGCCGTGGCCGTGGCCAGCATGAGCGCGGCGGCAAAGGGCAGGGTGCGCAGGAAATTGCCACCCGTCGCTGCCGTCGGATCGCCGGCACCCTTGCCCAGGAGCGAATAGACGCCCCACGACGCGCCCGCGGCCAGCATGAGCATCGCCTCCAGCCAGGGTGGCGCCGCAAGGCCGGGCAGCAGCAGCCAGACCAGCCCGCCTAGTGCCAGCAGCAGTCCCACGAGCCTGAGGCCGCCGATCCGTTCGCCGGTCCACAGGCCGTAGCCCATCATGGTCAGCTGCAC
>Ga0194051_1001041_pt1 | contig 15038 bp, 14 predicted proteins | sample SepL2320m_MetaG_FD_161275 | JGI IMG/M metagenome (GOLD analysis project Ga0194051, IMG submission 161275) | Anoxic zone freshwater microbial communities from boreal shield lake in IISD Experimental Lakes Area, Ontario, Canada - Sep2016-L239-20m | ecosystem: Environmental > Aquatic > Freshwater >... | reverse complement strand
TCGGTAGAGTTTGCCCTGTTTCCCGAGAGTGTGGCGGCTTGAGGCCAGTCAGTACACAATCGGAAGAAGTCTCAATGTTATTAAGCTTTTAGGCCGAACCATACCAAAGCCAGAAGGGCTTGCTGCCCAATTTGCCGGGAACCTTAGGCGGCTTTACGATCAACTTCCATGTCTACTGACATTCGCATCAAGGAACAGTTGCCTGAGCTCACGCGTCGGATTGTGGAGACCTATCAAGACGTCCCCACGATCCACTCGCTTGGCCACTGCCCTCTGCCCAACTACGAGTCGATCATCTCGGCCTGTGAGGATCTCAAGGAGATTCTTTATCCCGGTTACCGCAGGCGTGAAAATTTGCATATGGGCAATGTCATGTACCACGTCGGCGACTTGATCGATGGCTTGCACGACAAGCTCACGATTCAAATCGGCAGGGCTTTACGGCACAGTCTGGCAGCCCAGCAAAGTGCCGCAGCGCAGGGAATGGAGGTGCCGATCGCTCCGCTCTCTGTGCATCAGTGCGTGGAAGAGGCCGACTTTGAAGCTTTTGGGCAGGTCAAGGCAGTCGAGTTTTTAGAATGCATCCCAGAACTTCGACGCATTTTGGCAACTGACGTACAAGCTGCCTACGACGGTGACCCGGCCGTACGGACGCTTGACGAGGTGATCTTCTGCTATCCCGGACTTGAAGCGGTGACAATTCACCGTCTTGCCCACCTGCTCCATCGTCTAGAAGTGCCGCTCATTCCCCGCATGATGGCAGAGTGGAGCCATTCGCGCACCGGTATCGACATCCACCCTGGTGCCACGATTGGGGATCACTTTTTTATCGATCACGGAACGGGCGTTGTGATCGGCGAGACCTGCGAGATCGGCAGCCATGTGAAACTCTATCAAGGGGTCACGCTGGGCGCTCTCTCCTTTCAGACAGATGCAGATGGCCACCTCGTACGAGGTACCAAGCGGCATCCCACGATTGAAGACCGTGTTGTGATCTATGCCAACGCCACTGTCTTAGGAGGTGCCACTCGGATCGGCCACAGTTCTGTCATCGGCAGCAATGTCTGGCTGACTCGCAGCGTGGATCCGCACACAACCGTAGTGCTGGAGCGGCCCAAACTGCGGATGCGTGGTGAAGTGCAGGCTACTGAAGGTGATTACCAAATCTAAAAACCGTGCCTGATCGATCTGCTCGCCATCGGCAGATGCATTACCTCTCACTGACACCAGTGGTCATGCGCTCAAGCTGAATGCGTCGCAGATCCATAACAGCGGCGGCTTTTTTTCTGACAGGCTGGACGACCAGTTTGTTTTTTCCAGCCACAAGCGATAACTGCCCGATCTGATACGGGACAAATCGCTGGAAGTGTCCCGTCTCTTCAACTTCGAATTGAATCGATTCTTCCCCCGCCACCAACGATACCGTCGATCCGCCATTGCCCTTGCCGCAGCCCGCCAGCACGCTGACTTGGTAGACACCTGCTGTTTCAATCGTACATTCCCAAAAAGCTGTCTCGGTGGGATTCACCCAGTAGCCCAGCGTGTCTTTCTCAGGCTGATTTTCGTAGCGCAGTTTTTCACCGACGACTGTTGCGTCCCGAGCCTCGAGTCGAATCAGGGCGTCTGAGTAAAGGGGTCGCGCCGTCGCTGGACTATTCATGGCCTTTTGCCAGTCGCGAAGCGGCAGCACCATCGCTGCGGCAGTGGCTGCCGGTTTGAGAAGCGAGACATCTGTGGCCGTGTAGCAGGCGGCCCAGAGATTCGGATCGAAGTGAGGATTTGCTTGCATGAAGGGAGCCCCGACGCGACGACGCCAAGCCTCGAGTAAGCCGCGAAGTGCCGCAACGCGACCCGGATCAACGGCACTCACGTCGTGTTCTTCGCTGCGGTCGGTAGCACAATGAAAGAGTTCCAGCCGACCATCATCGTAGTGTTCGATGAGTTTAAAATGACCAACGCGGATGGCACCGGCTGGTCTACCGCCCTGATTAGTCGAATGAGGTTGATGCCAGTAGAACGTGCGTTCAGCTGGGGGTGGGTTGTGAGGTACTGAAAGGAGTGGGGTAATATTTTCAAAGTCACATGGATTGGGGGCGTGGGCACCAGTGAGGCCGCAGATGGTCGGGACCAGATCACCGAGCGAGACTGGCGAGTCAACAATGAGCCCAGGCGTGCATCTGCCTGGTAGGCGAATGATCAGCGGTACGCGAATGCCTCCTTCGTAGAGAAAGCCTTTGCCAGCGCGGTAGGGCGCGTTGAATGTCGGCGGAGCATCGCGTCCTTCGGGAACGTGCAATCCACCGTTGTCAGATGTAAAGATGACCAGCGTGTTGTCTGCGAGATGATTGCGATCTAAGGCATCCATAATGGCGGCGACGGCAGTGTCGAGCGACTGGACAGTTGCCGCATAGAGGGGATGAAAAGTGTCGGCATTGGCCTTGACAAGCTGGGCTTTGGCATCCAAAGGGATGTGTGGATTATTGAAGGCGACATAGAGAAAAAATGGCTTTGAAACATGGGCATCGATGAATGTTGCCGCGGCGGCCGCGTTGCCCAATTCTCCTTTGCCACCTTCGAATGACTCAGCCCCGGGATTGGCATGGCCAACCGTAAAAGTATCAAATCCATGCTCCGTAGCCCCGTGTCCCGAGCCACCCAAGTGCCATTTTCCGATGCAGGTGCTGCTGTAACCCAGTGGCTTGAGGAACGATGGAAGGGTTGTCACGCCATCGGGCAAGTGATTAAGAATTACAGTTGAGAGCAGGCGATGCGAGCTGCGGTCGCTGCGACCTGGCAAAAATGTTGTGATGTTGAGCCTGGCTGGGTGCTGGCCCGTTAAAATCGCTGCCCGTGATGGGGAGCAGATAGAAGCAGCACTGTAGGCGGATTCGAACCGAACACCTTGTGCTGCCAAGCGATCGAGGGCGGGTGTTTTATGATCCACTCGCCCGTAGCACGCTAGGTCATTGATTCCTAAGTCGTCAGCGACGAGGAGGACGATATTCGGCGGGCGTGTTGTCTGGCTAGGAGCAGTTGGTTCAGCAGCACTGGGAGGTGTATCGTGGAAAAACAATAAGCCGACCGTTACGGCAATGGCTGTGGTGAGGCGGAAGCAAAACATTCCTGAACCTTAGCATATTTTTGGCTGAGAACTGGACTCCCCCGCCGCCTTGTTAGGGTTAGCTCGTGGGCTCTAGTTCTGGTGCTCGGCGGCATGCACAATCGCGCGGGCGGTGGCTATGGCCTGCATTTTAGCAGCTATCGCTTCGTCTCCCGCGGCGACAGAGGCATTTAAGGCAGTCAGTTCGGCTTTCGCTTTTGCAACGTCGAGCTTTTCGATAGGAATCGCCCGTTGCGTGATAAGCGTCACTGAATCGTGGCCAACTTCGGCAAAGCCGCCTTCAACGAACATACGGCGAACGGCATCGGCCGCAGCCCCCTGCTCGCCTACTATTCGCACCCCACCTGATCCGAGTCGGCCAATGAATGGCGAGTGACCACGGGCCACGCCACGCTGGCCGTCGAAGAGTGGGATGGTGATAAAGCGAGCTCGAATATCAAGGACAGTGCTCTCAGGAGTGACAATCACGCACCGCAGCAATCCCCCGTGTGCAGAGCTGCCCTTTTCAGAATCAGTGTGTTTGGTATCGCTCATCCGTTGCTCTCTGCCTAGGCTTTGGCCGCCATTTTCTTTGCCTGTTCCTCAGCTTGCTCGACAACACCCACATACATGAATGCCTGCTCGGGGAGGTGGTCCCACTTACCGTCAGCGATCTCCTCAAATGAGCGAATCGTGTCAGCCAAACTCGTAATTTCACCCGGCTTGCCCGTAAAGACTTCGGCCACAAGAAACGGCTGCGAAAGGAATCGCTCCATGCGACGAGCGCGGTGCACGACGAGTTTGTCTTCTTCGGAGAGTTCATCCACTCCAAGAATCGCAATGATGTCTTGGAGTTCACGATACCGCTGCAGCGTGCGCTGTACGCGACGGGCAATTTTGTAATGACGCTCGCCCACATACTGAGGATCCAGAATGCGACTGCTCGAAGCCAGAGGATCAACCGCTGGGTAGATACCCTTCTCCGAGATTGATCGTTCCAGATAAAGAAAGGCATCCAGATTACCAAACGCCGTTGCCGGGGCTGGATCAGTCGGATCGTCTGCTGGCACATACACTGCCTGAACGGACGTGATCGCACCCTTCGATGTGGATGTGATCCGCTCTTGGAGTGCTCCCATTTCTGTGGCCAGTGTCGGCTGATAACCCACAGCACTCGGCATGCGACCCAGCAAGGCACTGACCTCGCTGCCAGCTTGCGAAAAACGAAAGATATTATCTACAAAGAGTAGCGTGTCGGCACCAGTTGTATCACGGAAGTATTCGGCCATCGTCAACGCCGAAAGTGCCACACGAAGGCGAGCCCCTGGGGGTTCGTTCATCTGTCCAAACACCATGCAAGTTTGCTCGATGACGCTACGACCTGTGTCGCCGATTTTGGCTTCCTGCATTTCGAGCCACAGATCGGTGCCTTCTCTGGTGCGCTCGCCGACGCCCGCAAAGACTGAGTAGCCGCCGTGGGCGCTGGCAATCCGAGCGATGAGTTCTGTGAGGATCACCGTCTTTCCTAGGCCTGCCCCGCCGAACAGCCCAGCTTTTCCACCTCGCACAAACGGTGTCAGGAGATCGACCACCTTGATGCCCGTTTCAAACAGCTCGGTGCGAGTGGAAAGATCTGTAATCGGTGGCGGATCGCGATGGATCGGCCAGCGTTCGGCTGTTTGAATCGGCCCGCGATTGTCAATCGGTTCGCCGAGCAGATTGAAAACGCGGCCGAGCGTTTCTGGGCCGACCGGCACGCTGACAGGACTGCCGGTATCAACAACCTCTTCGCCCCGCACCATGCCGTCGGTGCTCCCGAGGGCCACGCACCGCACCTTGCCACCTCCGAGATGCTGCTGCACCTCACCAACTAAATGCACAGAAACCCCTTTTTTGTCAGCATCGATGCGGACGGCATTGTAAATGGCGGGAATATTGGCTTCAGGAAACTCAACATCGAATGTCGAGCCGATGACCTGCGTAACGCGACCCACATTTTTTCTAGCGCTGACGGGCACTTTCGTAACGGTTGCCATGATGTCGTATCAATCCTATCGTGAAGGGGTTTTTGAAAAACAGTTTGTGATGTGTGTGCTGTTAAGAATCAGTCAATTCACAGTGAATCGGTTGCTTTGTACAGAGCCAGTCACGGACCCCTAGGCTCCCTTGAGGGCTTCAACTCCGCCCAGGATCTCCATGATTTCACCCGTGATTTGAGATTGTCGGGCACGGTTGTAACGCCGAGACAAGTCCTTGATCAATCCGCCAGCATTTTCTGTGGCAGCTTTCATCGCTACCATCCGCGCCACCTGTTCACTCACAGCCGCATCCAAAAAACACTTATAAAACCGCGAGAGAAAACTGGCCGGCAAAATTTCTTCGAGAATACTTTCGGCCGACGGATAATAATCATACTCTTGCGAAGAGAGCTTGGAGCGACCAGACTTTCCAGACGGTTCGGGAGTTTTGAGCGGCAAGATCATTTCTGTAATGGCTGTCTGACGGGCGATGCTGTCAAACTTGGTGTAGACGACATCAAGTCGGTCGATCTGACCAGTTGTGAAGGCAGCTAGATACGCCATACCGATCGGCTTGACGGCGTCGAAATCAGGTTTATCGTCAAAGTTTGTGTACCGCGCACTAGTGACAATCCCGCGAAACTTAAGGGCTGATATCCCACGTTTTCCGGAAACAGCCACATCGGCGGGAATCCCCTCACTGCGCCACTGACCAATTGCCGCCATGGATTGCCGAACCACATTGGAGTTGTAACCTCCGCAAAGCCCTCGATTGCCTGTCAGAATCAGCACGCCGGTTTTCTGGGTAGGCCGCACCTCAAGCAAGGGATGCACAATTCCGGCCCCTTCGCCGGCAATGTTCTCAAGGATATTTGCCAGTCGCAGGGTGTAGTCGCGAGCGGCAATAGAGCGGTCCATCGCTTTTTTAAATCGCGCTGTGGCAATCAGTTCCATAGTGCGCGTGATCTTGCGGATGTTCTTAACAGAACGTCGGCGTCGGTCGAGTGCACGTGCTTTTGCCATATCTGTAAATGCCTGTAAAAACTATCTCGCTACGGCGAGCGTAGGCGGCGCAGGAGATGTGCCCTTGGCTGCCCACTGCCGCTGAAACTCTGCGATAGCCCCTTCGAGTTGTCGTTCTGATTCATCGTCAAGCTGGTTGCTCTGGGCGATCTTAACGCGCAACTCAGACATCTGATCACGCACGAATACTAAAAACTCTTTCTCCCAAGCCGCCACTTCCTCGCGTTTGATTTTGTCGAGATGCCCCCTCGTGCCAGCATAGATACTCAACACTTGATCCACTACCTCCATTGGCTGATACTGCCCCTGCTTGAGCAGTTCTACCATGCGATAGCCGCGATCAAGCCGAGACTGCGTAGCGGCATCGAGGTCGGTTCCGAGTTGGGCAAATGCCTCAAGTTCGCGAAACGATGCCAAGTCGAGCCGCAGACCCCCCGAAACCTTCTTCATCGCTTTTGTCTGGGCAGCACCACCCACTCGTGAGACAGAAATGCCAACATTCATCGCGGGCCGTTGACCGGCAAAAAAGAGGTCGGGTTGCAGATAAATCTGGCCGTCTGTAATCGAGATCACATTGGTGGGAATGTAAGCGGAGACCTCCCCTTCCAGTGTTTCGATGATTGGCAGCGATGTCAGCGAACCTCCTCCCTTTTCTTGGGAAAGTTTTGCCGATCGTTCCAACAAGCGGCTATGGGCGTAAAACACGTCGCCCGGGTAGGCTTCGCGGCCTGGCGGGCGTCTCATCAACAGCGACAACTGGCGGTAGGCCACGGCCTGCTTAGAAAGATCGTCGTACACGCACAGTGCGTGTTCCCCTCGATACATGAAGAACTCCGCCATAGCTGTACCGGAATAGGGAGCAATGTATTGCAATGGAGCGGCTGTACTTGCCCCCGACACGATCACCGTCGTGTAGTCCATCGCGCCATACTTTCGCAGCACATCAATAACAACCGCAACGGTCGAATCTTTTTGGCCAATGGCAACATAGAAGCATTTTACGCCACTACCCTTTTGATTGAGAATCGCGTCGATCCCAATCGCGGTCTTGCCGGTCTTTCGGTCGCCGATGATCAACTCGCGTTGGCCACGGCCAATCGGCGTCATGGCATCGACGGCCTTGATTCCTGTTTGCAGCGGTTCACGCACGGGAGCCCGATCAGCCACGCCGGGAGCAAGCGTTTCAACTGGACGACGCTCGGTTGTGACAAGAGGCCCCTTGCCGTCGAGAGGATTTCCGAGTGGATCCAAAACGCGGCCAATGACAGCCTCGCCCACCGGCACGCTGAGCAGTCGACCGGTGCTGCGAACCTCATCGCCTTCGGTCACCTTCAGGTAGTCACCGAGGATGATCACGCCGACAGAATTTTCTTCGAGATTGAACGCCAGACCGATCACTCCACTGGGAAACTCGACCATTTCACCGGCCATTACGCCAGATAATCCCCATACACGGGCAATCCCGTCGCCCACTTCGAGCACTCGACCGACTTCGCGGACGTCGATGCTCGATTCAAAGCGGTCAATTTCCTCACGCAGTACCGAGGCGATCTCGTCTGTATTGAATTTCATGGTTACTCCTCTGCTTCAGGCGATCGCCGAGCCGTACAAGACTCGTGGCGACGGAATGGTCATAAACGGTATCTTGAACGCGAACGATGAGGCCGCCAAGGACGTTGGGATTGACGACAAACGTAGGGGCGAGGGCCAGGCTGAGTAATCGTTCGATCTCAGCAAAGATGCGGCTCTGTTCAGCGGCATCCAGCGGCACGGCGGTGGTGATGATGGCGGGCTTGCGGCCATCGAGTTCGTTTGCCAGTCGCTCGGCTGCGGTGACGACTTCGGTAACAATACCCAGTCGACCGTGGCGGGCCAGCACATGCAACGAATGCAGAGTTGTAGGCAGAACCTTGCCGGCACAGATGCGATCAATCATCGATCCCTTCTCTTGGGGACTCACGCGTGGCGAGGCAAAAACAGCGTAGGCAGCTGGAACTTTCGGCAACACATCCCGAACGATGACACCTAGCTCCGCCAGCACCTCGCGGCGACACGCTTTGCGATCAGCCGCCTCAACGATGGCCTGCGCGTAGACCTTGGCCAAACGCAGCACACCGGTGTCCGTCGGCAGATGGCCGCTAGAAGCAAATGAATCCTGATGGGCTTGCTGATTGGATAGATCTGTCATCGACAGGTTCGCAGAGACGTGTGGTAGGAAGGACGGGTAGGGATCGATCAAAAATTTAATTCACACTTGGCTTTGATGTTAAGTTCGCGAGTGATTCCCGCAGGAGACGTGCCTGATCATCTTTTCCAAGTTTTTCGCGAAGAAATTTGCCTGCCACTTGGACGGCAAGATCGCTTGCTTTTTCAGCAATCTGCGTTAACGCATCGTCGCGGGCGAGGCCAATTTCGTAACGTGCGCGAGCCTGTTCCTCACCAGCTGCAGTGCGAGCCTCGGCGATGATCGTCTGCCGCGTCAGATCGGCGTCGCGACGGGCTTCTTCCAGCATAGCCCGCACTTCATCAGCCGCTGTCGCCAACCGTCGTTCGTAGGAGGCCAACATTTTTTTGGCATCATCGCTAGCGGCGTGGGTGGCGTTGAGCATATCGGCAATACCCTGTTCGCGTTTTTCCAGCCCCTGCATGATCGGTGTCCAGGCGAATTTGGACAGCAGTCCCAGAAGCAGCAAGAAAACCAGAAACGAGTAAATCGCCAGATCCTTACGAAACTCAGCAGGAGACTCGAAATCAGCTTTTGTAACGCCCGCTGGTGGCTGATGGCCGATTTCAATGTGGCCAGAGGCATGACTGTCGTGGCTTGCGGAATGACTGTCGTCGGCACGCACTTCAGCGATGCAGAAAAACCCCACAGCCGTGAGGAAGCCAACGATTCTTATAAGCCGAACAGCACGGAGCGTATGCAAATTGATTGGTAGAGACATCAGGCCATTCATAATCGAAAGCTCTCCGCAGAAAAAAATCCCATCTCTGTTTTCGAGTCTCAGCGGTAATGCTGGCGTGGAAGCGGCTTCGATCAATCAAAGCCGTCCACACCTGCCCGCCTGTTTTCAACCCCTAACTCTCTTCGTCGGTCAGAAGAGATTCTGACTCATGCGTCTGCAACGACGATAAAAAAATCAGATCTCAATAGGAATCACTTCTGCGAGCAGATAAAGAGCGCGTAGAACGTAAATCCTTCAATGAGAGCCGCCGCAATAATCATCGCCGTCTGGATGTTGCCAGCGACTTCAGGCTGTCGGGCCATGCTCTCGTATGCAGATGCTGCCAGTTTGCCGATGCCCATAGCGGCACCAATGACCGCCAAGCCCACGCCAAAAAATGGCGTAAGTTCAATCAGTGAGCGACTACCGGCCCCAGCGGCCTCTTGGGCACTGGCAAAATCAGCACAGATCATCGTGACTAAAACAGCAGCCAGCGTGCTAAGCGTACGAACGGTGAGAACAGATCGAATCTTCACGGGATCAAACTCCTTAGAAAATGAGGGACCGGGCCAACGCCCGCGAGTTAAAAATAAAGTCCGAAACAAAAATTAAAAGCAGATAAACAAAAATGGTAACCGTTTGAATGATTTCAACGCGCCGCTAAGCGACAACTGTTCCGATGTTCTACGAGATTTCTGATGATTTTGAAGGGTGACTGCGGAAGCCCGTGTTTTTGACGCTTTTGTCTACCGATGGGGGGATCGGGTTGACGGCAAACGAGCGGACACTAGTGGTGGTGAACCGATGCCCCAATAAAAAGGGCGGATAGAAATGTAAAAATATAGGCTTGGAGGAAGGCAACAAATAGTTCCAGCAGGCTAAAGAGGGTGGCACTCACCACACTGATCGAGGCTACTGTTGCCCACATTCCTGTCGAAGCGGTGGCTGCCGCCGTAATCATGCCCATGATACCCAGTAGCACCAAGTGCCCGGCCACCATGTTGGCTAGAAGTCGAACGGCTAAAATCAGATGCTTAATGCCGAGTCCAAGAATCTCGATCACAAATATCAACAGTTTGAGCGGGCTCAAAAAGATTGGCAGATCCATCGAGGGCACTTGGTTAAAGAAGAAACCCAGCACGCCAAATTTCCACATGCCGCCCACCAATACTGCGGCAAAGGTGACGCCAGCCAGAGCCAGAGTCACTGAAAATGACGCCGTCGGCGAACCGGCCCACGGCACCATGCCAAGCAGATTGCAGCCCAAGATGAAAAAAAAGAGCGTCCACAGGAGCGGCACAAAGGTATCACCCTCATGATGGACATGGCCGTGATTGTCGGCATGGCCGTGGGGATCGTCGATCGCTGGTCGAGCAATCGTGTCGCGGACAAAGATCAGTATGGCTTCTAGAAGATTGGCCAGTTTTCCCTTTGTGGCCTCGCCCGCCCGAATTTTAGCCGCTAGCCATGTGAAAAGAACGAGCATCACCACCGCCACAAGGAGTTGCAAAATCATGTATTTCGATATGCCAAACCCTGATTGAACGGCGTACAGACTGTCGAGTTTGGCAAACGGTTGCGGAATGAGGATCTTGCCGTCGAGCGCTTCCTTGAAGGTTTGCACATCGCCGATGTCTGGGTGTGCCTGCCGGAGAAACCCCGGCACATCGTCGAGCGTTTGGTAGCCCTGTCGCCAGAGTGCCTTGGGCACCTCAAAGAAATAGCAGTCTTTCAAGTGGTAAATCGGATTCGCCGACATAAGAGAGCAGTCCTCGGGGATATGAGAAGCGTCTGCTGAAGCCTTCTGGCAGAGGCAAAGGTTTAGATCTATCTAGTTTTTACAATCCGTTTTTGCGTGACGGGAGTTCGCTGCACCCAACATGATGTGCAGCAGAATATCAATGGCAAGCAGGAGCAGATAAAATGCGGTCAAAAGGCCACTGGCGTTAGCATCCCGCAGCGTTCCGCCCTGCACCGTCAGCCACGCCAGCGCGGCGAGCGGAAATAGACTGCGTACCATAACCGCTGCAAGCGCTCCCGACACTGCCCCCGCTGGGTTTGCCGAGAAAACGCGATTTACCAGCCATCCGCCCAGAGAACTCAGCCCGCAAACGCCGGCGGAAAATCCAACAGCCTCGTTCCAGTGCGGGCGGCCATCACCCATCGCTAGAGCCACAAGCACAGCTGTTCCCAGCACAAACAACAACACGCCGCTACCGGTCAACGTTGTGCGAAAGTGAGAGGATCGACGTGGAAAAGATACTTGTGGCCTGTCTGGTGCAGCAGCAATACTGTTCGCCTTACGACTCGCAAGAGGTATCGGTCCCTTTTTTTTTAAGATCGACTGGCCGCCAATCCGTACGAGCGAGGCGAGGGCCAGAGAAAGCCCCAGCACAAACCCCGCCGCGGCCAAGAAACGAGTGCCCAGCCGAGCATCGAGCCAAGTGCCAAACACTCCCGGCAAAAACATCGTCAACCCAATTGCCATGATCCTAGAGGCCCAGGCTAAAGCCTCACCAACTGGAGAATTGTCTTTGTCGGGCATGGCAATCGATGCTTTCGCTGATTCCGTTTCTGGGAGTGGCGGCGGTCGTGGGTTTCGCTCGTCCGAGCTTCCACTGTATGGTAATCAAATTCTCCTATGAACAATCGAAAACACTATCGTCGTCGCCGCTACCCTCGTTCGACAGCGTTGGCCGCTGCGGTCGGGTCTGGACTGCCGTCAGCGAGTGGCCCGTCACGATTGAGAATGATCGCCTGCGATGGCGACACATGCCAAGAGTCGCTGGTCACACGGCCCGAAGAACTGGTGATTACCCGTGAGCGCTGGCCCGTGGTCTGGCTCGACGTGGAGGGACTCGAAGATCTTGCCACGATTCAAATGATTGGCAGAGCCTTTGATATCGGTGAATTGGCGCTCGAAGATGCGATCACTCCTGACGAACGGCCGAAGGTTGAGATCTTTGGCCATCAGGTCTTGATTGCAGCCCGCATGGCGAGGTTTGAAGGTGATGGAATCGTTAGTGATCCGGTGGGTATATTTTTGGGTGATCGCTACATCATCACATTCCGTGAACGACTCGCCGTCGATGGCTTTGATGGCGTTCGCCAACGCATCCGCCACGGCCGCACTCGCATTGGTCACGCTGGGGCCGATGCGCTCTGTGCCCTGCTGCTCGATGCCGTCATCGACGGCTACTTTCCCGTACTAGAACAATTTGGGGACCGCCTAGAATCGCTGGAAGAAGACGCCATGAATAATCCAGCCCGCGAATCGCTGGTGCGGATTCACGATGTGCGTAGCGATCTAATGATGCTCAGGCGAGCACTCTGGCCCACTCGCGATCTCCTCCATGCGTTGGGCCGCGAGCCAACGCCGCTGGTCGGCGACTTAGCAAGGGCTCATTTTCGTGACTGTTACGACCACACTATGGAATTGCTTGACCTCATGGAGTCGTATCGCGAGATTGGCAGCGACTTGCGGGACATTTACCTCGCCAGCCTCAATAATCGCATGAACGATGTCATGAAGCTGCTCACCGTGATCGCGACAGTCTTCATGCCACTGACATTTATCACAGGCTATTTTGGCATGAACTTCAACACAACATCGCCTTGGAACATGCCGCTCTTGGAGTTCCGCTATGGTTCACTGGTGGCTCTAGCAATCATGGCCGTAGTTTCAAGCGTCATGGTGAGATTCTTTTGGCGACGCGGTTGGCTTAAAAGCTGGCACTGAATCAGTACTGGCTCAGCACCGATTCAGAGTTGGCTTGTCAGATTCTCCCCAGCAGGAATGCCGTGCACATCAACCCTTTTCCTTTAATGTTGACTTCACCTCGATCGGCAAACTGAAACTCGCCCTCAAGTAGAGTTCGTGTTGAGTCCGAGATATGAATTCGCGATGGCTCTCCGTGAGATTCCATTCGGCTGGCGATGTTGACAGTGTCGCCCCACAAGTCATAGGTGAACTTATGTCGGCCGATCACGCCGGCAACAACAGGCCCCGAGTGAATGCCAATCCGAACCTCCAGCGAAAGCCCCCGACTCCGCATCACGCCACGAAAAGCCTCCTGCATTCCAATCGCCATCGTTGCAACAGCTTGAGCATGATCCGGGCGGTGTACGGGAAGGCCGGCAACCGCCATGTAGGCATCCCCAATGGTTTTGATTTTTTCAACACCGTGCACATGTGCCAAGCGGTCAAATGCTGAAAAGATTTCATCCAAAAGGGCCACTAATTGCTGTGCATCAACATGCTGCGAAAACTCTGTGAAGCCGCAGAGGTCGGCAAAGAGCACTGTTACTGACGAGAAGCTTTCCGCGATCGTCGACTCACTATTCTTAAGGCGAGCGGCAATTTGTTCGGGCAAAATATTGAGCAGCAACCGCTCCGATTTTTCTCGTTCGCGTTTGAGATCGGCCAGTGACTGCTCAAGTGCCTCAAACGCAGCGTTGCGTTCGAGCAGTCGTCGATAGGCTTCCGAGTGGACGCGTATGCGGGCAATCAACTCAATTTTATCGGGCAACTTAACCAAATAGTCGTTCGCGCCAGCCTCAAAGAGCTGTGCCTTGACAACCGCCTCCTCTCGCGCCGACAGCACGATCACTGGCACGCTGGCACTTGCGGCCACGGATCGAAATCGTCGCACCATGTCGAGTCCGTCGATGCCGGGCATAACAAGATCTTGCAGAATCACTGAGGGCTGAAATGCCGCAGCAGTTTTGAGAGCTTGATCGGCATCGCTACAAAACTCAAAGAGAATGTCGGGCTGATCGGCCAGCATGCGCCGTACCACTTCGCCCAAAAGTTTTTGATCATCGACAAGCAGAACTCTATGTCCGGAAGGAAGCGAGGAAAGCGGTTGGGACTGGGTGGCTAATGATGACAAAGGGTGTAAATCTTCAGAGGGAAAGGCGAAGAAATGCTCTTACTCCACGGTCCGCAGTACCCGAAAGCCAGTGAAATACGTGCGGAATGTCGGGGTGAAGCCACGACGAGAAGCAGATCGACAGCCAGAAGGATAGTAGTCCCAGCTACCCCCGCGGAACACCCGACCCGGTCCAGCGGGCGGACCGATGGGATCGGCTCCGCTCACCAGAGGGCCATCGCACCAGTCGCTGCACCATTCGTAAACGTTGCCGTGCATGTCGTGAAAACCCCACGGGCTAGGCTTTTTCCCCGACACCTCACGGGCCCATTTTTCAGTCGATACCCAGGCATTTTTGTCAAACCACGCGTAGTCGCCGAGAACGGTTTCGTTATCTCCGAAGGAATAGAAAGTCGTTGTCCCAGCCCGACAGGCATACTCCCACTGAGCTTCGGTGGGGAGCATGTATTTAATACTCGCCGAAATTTTCCCGGCCTGCTGTTCCATGGCAGTCAATTTCACACAGAAGGCCTGAGCATCGTCAAAGGTGATGTAACTGGCGGCATACGCAGGCCCGTCCTTCGCATACGGCTGACCCCACCACGGCTCCGTGCCCATCACGGCCTTCCATTGACTCTGCGTAATCTCTGTCTGCCCAAGATAGAACGGTTTGGAAATGGTCACTTCCAGCTTGTTTTCGTCCCCCATTAGGAACTTTCCAGCCGGAACCTCGAGTAGTTTGATGCCGACTGAGGCAGTGATTTCCTTTTCGGCAGCCTTGGCAGAGCCAGTCGCAGCGACTGCCAGCCCTAAGGCGATGCTGGCGAGGAAAACGACTGGGTACCGACGAGAGGTATTGGGCATAAGATGTTCAGAGTTTCTGCGGAGAATACACACCGAGCAACCTACTCACGAAAGGAGCGATGAACCGAGCAAAAAAAATTGGGGAACTAGGATTCGAACCTAGACTAACTGGTTCAGAGCCAGTCGTGCTACCGTTACACCATCCCCCAAAAACACAGCCCATCCATTGGCCTGCTTGGGTAAGTCAAAGACTACCTCCTTGAGCCATGTATGGCAA
>Ga0194051_1001039_pt1 | contig 15046 bp, 13 predicted proteins | sample SepL2320m_MetaG_FD_161275 | JGI IMG/M metagenome (GOLD analysis project Ga0194051, IMG submission 161275) | Anoxic zone freshwater microbial communities from boreal shield lake in IISD Experimental Lakes Area, Ontario, Canada - Sep2016-L239-20m | ecosystem: Environmental > Aquatic > Freshwater >... | reverse complement strand
GTCAGTCACAGAGCAGGAGTCAATGCAGAATGGTCGAGTTATGAGCGCTCGTTACTCCACGATTCATGGAGCGGTGGCGCTCCGTCGCCAAGAATTGTTGCACTCAAACGCGAATTGATTGGCTGAATCGCAAATTCGTCGTCAGTACTTATACGATCAACGCATGACAACTCAGCCCCCAATCATTGACAGCCCAACCGAGTGGGTTGCAGACCACATCACTCGCTACGTCGAGACAAATGGCGAAGACGGCCACATGTGGCGCGGTGTGCCAACACTTCTGCTCACTACAACAGGTCGCAAGTCTGGTGCTTTGCGTCGCACTGCGTTGATTTACGGAACTCTGGGCAACGATTATTTGCTCGTGGCATCAAAGGGTGGATTTCCAACTCATCCGTTGTGGTACACCAACCTTGAGGCCGATGCAGTGGTGACGTTGCAAGTTGGTGCCGATGTTTTTCAAGCCCGAGCATCAACGATGTCAGAAGGTGCAGAGCGTGATGCCGCGTGGCAGTCAATGGTCGATATCTGGTCAGACTTTGCGGTGTATCAAACTAAGACTGAGCGTCGCATTCCGCTCGTACGACTTACGCGAATTTAATTAATTCGTTGATGGCGTTCCGGCGCCAAGCATCAGTGCAGCGATCGTGAGTGGCGTATAGGCAATCAAGACGCCTACAAACCCGTCGATGCGTCCTTCGGTCACTGCGAATGCGATGGGCAATAGCCACAAGACATTGATTGCCACTACGCCAATTGTCACTCGCTTGTGCGATCCGAAGCGAAGCGCAAGATGCTGAAACGCGTGGCTACGGTGCGCAACGTGTGGTTTTTGTTTGCGCACAAGGCGACCAATGAGTGTGACAGTGGCATCGACAATGAAAACTCCAAGCAAAATGACCCAAACCCAACCGAGTGACCCAACACTGTCCGCAGCGATCAACGAAAAAACACCGATGATGAACCCGACAAATCCGCTGCCAACATCGCCCATAAAGATTTTTGCTGGTGGCCAGTTGAAGACGAGAAACCCGAGTGTTGCTGCAGCAAGTGCGAGCGGAAGTGATGCGATGTTGTTGTCGTGTGTGGTCCGATGGATGAGAAAGGCTGCTGCACTGCAGACCGACACCACTTCGGCGCCACTGATCCCGTCGATGCCGTCCATGAAGTTGAACAAATTGAGGAGCCACACCAAATAAACGGTGGCAAGAATGCCGCCAAAGAACCCGAGACTGACGTCGGTTCCAAAAACTGGAAGTGTTGGAAGTCCGCCGAGCGCACTCACCGCAATTACTGCGGCCACAAAGTGCATGGCAAGTCGTGATCTTGCGTGAGAGAGCAGTTGTCGGTCATCTAGAAATCCGGTGAGAGCGACAATCGCACCACAGCCAACCAGAATCATGGCATTTTTGGTTTCGACGTAATCAGCTGCCATCAAAGCGATAATCGCTGCAATGAAAACTAAGACGATTGCTGCTCCACCACCGCGTGGAGTTGGAACACTGTGCAAACTTCTGTCATTTGGAATATCGAGGATTTGCTTGTGCGGTGCTGACATTTGAATGATCAGTGTGAGCAGTGCCGCCAGAACAGCCGAACCCGAAAGAATGACCAGTAACGAAGGGTTCATCTACTCAATACTTGCTTATAGACCGCAAGTGTTTGTGCATTAATGATCTCGGACGAGAATTGAGTTTCGACACGATGTCGACCTTCGGCAGCCATTGCTATTCGCATGTCATCGTTATCAAGCAATGTGATGAGAGCTTTTGCGAGGGCCACTGAGTCCCGTGGTTCAACAAGCAATCCATTACGACCATTCTCAATAGATTCGCGGCAACCAGGAACATTGGTCGTAACGACAGCACGCTGGGCTGCCCCTGCTTCGATCAAAACCTTCCCAAATCCTTCGCGGTAGGAGGGCAGGCAAACGATATGACTTTGCTCGAGTAATTGTGGGACATCTTCGCGGTATCCCAACCATGAAACCAAACCTTCGGCCACCCAGGTTTCGATTTGATCGCTGGTCAACGCCGTGGGGTTGCCAGGATCGGTGTCTCCGACAAGCCAAAAAATCACATCTGGGTGTGATCGTTTGATAGTTCGTGCGCTCTCCACGAATTCAATGACACCTTTGTCTCGCAGCATCCGCGCAACAAGCACAACAACTTTTGGACCGCTCGGCTCTGGAGTAGGAACAAAATCAGACAACTTCACACCAGTGCCGCGAATAAGAATAATTTGATCCCTCTGTACAAACTTGCCATCAACGAGAGTCTGTAGGTCATCCGAATTCTCAATGATGGTGAGAGTCCGCTTTCGACCCAAGACGAATCGTAAAACAAGTCTAAGAATTGGACGTAAGAGTCGAGCTTTTCGATCTGAAGACGAAAATATGTAGCCCATGCCGACCGGCGCATTGACAATTTTTGATTTTGGGAAAAACAAACTCGCAAGCGAACCGATCAGGATTGGCTTAAGTGCCGCGAGATGGATGATGGTTGGTTTAAATGAGCGAAAGATTCGAACCATTTGCAAAATTGAAGAGATCTCGCGAAATGGGTTTGTTCCACTCCTCGAAATATTGTGCGTAAAAACTTGTAGACCATGATCTTTGATCGTCTGTTGGTACTGAGTGCAGTGGACTACGACACCAACTTCGTAACCCGCATCTTTGGCTGCAACTGCTCGATCGAGAAATAGGGAAAGAAAAGCCCAGTCTTCGGTAAACACAAAGAGGACCCGCGGTTGCTTGAGATTCATTTAAGCAACCAGTTCTTCTAGTGATGCCTTTCGGGCCTCAATTCCAACTATTGCCACCAAACCCATCATCACAAAAAATGGCATGTTCTGACGAGATGAGTTCCAGTCTGTTTGCGAAACCAATCCATAAAAGAAAGTGAAGGTAAAGAACACCGATAGGCGAAGTTGCCCCCACTTCGGGGAAAAGCTAAAGAGCACAATAAGAAAGAGGAGCGGTGTCAGAAACGTGTCAAAGAAAACAACTCGTGCAAGAAGCAACGATGACGCAGAGGCATCTACTGTTTTGTATTCGGTGTTGAGAAGGGTGAGAAACTGCAATCCAAAAAGATTGGCAGCCAACCTAATGAACTTTGCTTGGTTGAATAAATCTGTGGCCAGTCTTAATGGGATTTTGTCCTTAAACGTTGCCCCAACGAAATACATTATGGATCCGAGTGTGTAGGTAAGGAGCGTGCCTATGGAAATAACAGGTACCAAATATTTGGGTTTGATATTTTTCAATAAATAACCAATAACCAAACCAATAATCATTGCAACAGCGAGGTGGGGCCGTAATAGAAGTGTTCCGATGAGACCAATAATCCGCATTGAATAATTTGATTCGAGCATGAAGCTTGCTGCGAAAAATGCTATTGCGATATCTCTCAGCGCAAGAGTGGACATAAAAATGAAAATCGGTCCACAAAATAGCGCTACGTGCCACCATCGAGGGATTATTCCATTACGTGAAATAAATCTGCGACCGAGTCGATAAATAAGGATCAAATAAACTAATTGTGAGAATTTGAGTAGGAGTATTCCGTCAAATCCAAGTTTGGAAATGAAATAAACTGGCAAAATAACTGGGTATCTCCATCCCAATATTTCTTCCAACCGAATAGGGATACCTTCATTTGGAAGGTAGTAGTTGAGTAATTGCAAGTGAAATGCTTGGTCGTTGGAATAGAAGTTGATTTGTTCTGCGCCATATCGAGAATAAATATAAATAACTGCGATTACCCAAAATGCAACGACGAATCCAATAAACGCATCGATCTTTTGCTTACGGCCTGTAAAAACTAAAAGAATACTTGCCAACAAAATCGTTTGAGCCGCATACGAAGTCAAGCTGATCATTTAGAGATTGCCCTGTTATCGGTTTGCGGAAATTCGCGCAATTTTTCTCCGAACATAAGTGCTCTCAAGCCTCGACGCTATTTGACTCGTTGGGCAATCAGCCTACTAGCGAATGGACGGAGCAATTTTGGTCGAGAAATTTCCCACTCTCCTTGAAAGTCTAATTGTTTGGCACCCGTACCCTTTTTGAAGTTGTATACACCTAGGTTGTTTTTGATGTCAATGCCACTGAGATCGATCTGCTTCATGCCACGTTGAGCACACGTGTTGGCCATGAGCCAAAAAACTGCATGAGATGCGTATGTTGTTCTTCCGGCTGGTGTCGTAATAGCGATGAAATCCCATGCGTTGTCTGCAATGCAAATTGCTGCCCTAATCGCGAGCAGAGATCCATCGGTGTCGTCAATTCTGACGCAGATGAGTTGATCCCCAAATGTATCTATGACGCTTTGGATCTCTTCCGCACTACGCGACAGATTGACTCCCTTGATCTTTTTGAAATCGTCCATTTGTCCGTATGCGTCGGATATTTCTTGAGCCTTTGGCGAATCCCAGACATACGCAGAGTGGGGATTACGGCTAGATCGTTTCAAATTGCGTCTCCAATTTGAGGAACAGCGATCAAGCCGTTCATTTTCGTCTGCATCGAGCTCGTATACGAGGCTGGCGGTAGCCCCGATTGTCATTGGTGCAAGAAACCATCCATTGGTAGTCAATAGATTCGTGATCGCGGCAGTTGAAGCACACATAATGGAACTTCTGACATAAACCAATTTTGTTTGAAAATGATTTTTGAGCGTGTCAACAAGATTCGCGTCCACATAGTTCAAATTTCCAATTGGACCACCAGGAATCCATACGACAACCGACTTGAGGGGTCCTTTTCGGTACAAACACTGGGCTGCACACTGAATCACAGAATCTGAATCTGAAACAAATATTCGACAATGCTGCCAACCCGAGTTGTGCTTGTGCGCCGACCATTCTGCTGACTGATAAAGATTGAAATTATCTAAACGGGAAGCAATTTGATTCCAATCTTTATCTGCTCCTGACCAAACCTTCCAGGTATTTTGCATTGATGAATGGCTCATAGAAAATTGACCAACCAAAGTTGCTTGTAGTGATCTGGAGCATTCTCATTCACTGATTCTGGTAATTCCGGCCAGTTAATCACCTCAACACCAAGGTGTCGAACTTTCTTTTCAATCGCTTTCGCTGACTCGGTGTCTCCATAAAAGGGGAAACCATATGGCACACAGTTCGTCGGCAATGATTCAAACACGCGAGTTGTCGAGCTTTTTGGAACCAACTGGGAAACAGCCTCATAAAGCACGTGCCGCCGCCGTGTCTCTTTGTCAGTATCGAGTTTCAGGATTCGCTTCATTGAGGAGTCTCGAGGAGCAGACAAATCAATATTCTCGTACTCAGCATTTGGCGGAGAACTGGGCAAAGCTGAGCCAGTAACAAATTTTCTCAGCAGTCTCGTCACCACTTGTGACCAATACAGAAATGGCAATCTGCAAATTTTCTGCAAGTTGACCAAGATTATTTGGAGCGTGAATCGGAACCCCAAGAATTTATGTCGAAATGGTATTTGTTCTGGAACTGATTGGAGTGATTCTGGATCATTGACAGATAATTGAGCACCATCTGGTATCCGAATTGTTTTGCGAATACTGGTGAGTCCGAAGTGCGAACGAGTACCGAGTAATTTGCCACTTACGTCCGCACTCAAAAAACCGTGCGCGTTATCTTCAATGAGTTTGGCTCCGGTCTTGGAACAAAATTCGTGAAAGATTGCCAAATCTTGGGCGAATCCGAAATAGTTGACTGCAATAACGGCAGTGGTTCGTGGTGGTGAAGCAAGGTCAACTGGACACAAGGATTTATCCACTGGATAAAAAATTGGGTGAGCCCCCACAGTATGAATTGATGCAACAACGTCTTTGCAAATCAATGCTGGTACCAACACATTGTCACCGGGTTGAACCCTCGCAAGAATGAGAGCTTGAACCAATGCCTGTCTTGCAAACGCATAGTACCGATGATGGTCGGTGGTGGAAGTGAAAGTCATGACTACTTCCTAATAACCCATCTAGCGATGGTGAGTGCAAGCGCTGCGTAACTACGGATAAAGAAGGGAGATTTGATAATTGCCCTAAAGAAAAAACTAGATGCTAAGCGGTGTTCTCTTACCCGCATACATGTTCGCCCTGCACTGTAAATAGCTTTTGCTTTTCTATTCCTAGCTTTGAATGAGAATATATCCCTCTTCTGTGCAAGCGAAATATGGCTATTAACCACTGCAAGTTCGGCATTGAGGTGTCGTAGAACTGAGCTACTTGCACCTAGTTCGTGTCGGCGGTATTCCCCAAGAATTTCATCGACAAAAATAAAACCTGACGTTATTTGAGAAATTTTCAACCACAATTCATAATCTTCAGCAGTCGTGAACGTGGAGTCTTCACTGAAACCACCCACTTTGTTCAATATGTCTCTGCGAACGATCGTTGCCGATGTAGACAAACAGTTACCCCTAAAAAGCAGTTTGTCATGGGTCGCATTTGAAGCTGGTCCATAGACGATATTTCGCTGCCTCGTGTCAGCCGAAACCCATTTTTCCCCATGACAAACCAAGTCATTTCCACCCTCAAGTTCGACAAGGCAGCGAGATAATTTCTCTGAATACCACATGTCATCCGAGTCTAAAAAAGCAATAAAGGGTGCAGATGATCGCCGGATTCCTTCGTTTCGTGAAGCTGCGATTATCCCGTTATTTTGAAAATTGACGACCTTAAAACGAGGCTCATTAAAGCTCTCAATGATTTGTAAAGTCTCATCTGTCGAAAAATTATTTACGATGATTGCTTCCCAGTTTTGGTGTGACTGTTTAATTATTGACTGCAGAGCTTGGTTGAGAAATTTTGCATGATTAAATGTGGGAACAACCACCGAGACAGTAGCTGCATGCGACGAAGACACTTCTGACTGCTGCGTCATGATATGAATCTCTTACTAAGTTCGAGTAGATGATCAAGTTCGAAATTGAAGTTATTTTCTGATATAAAACCCGATGCAATCAGTTTGTCAATTTTGAAATCTAATTGTTGATGACTGTCTGTAGGTTGTTGGGCAGCATGAGTGAGATCTGGGGTATGACCAAGAATTGCCTGGCTACGCTCTGCGATCATGTTGGCCATTTCAATGAGTGAATATGATTGCGGTCCACCAAGGTTAAATAAACCATCATGAATCTTGCTTGCCGGTAAATCAAGAAAATGAATTACGGCTTGCGCGATATCACTTACAGGAATAAAATTTCGTTGCTGAACTCCGCTTGACTTCAAATGCATCTTGCCAGTCGTGGCAGATTGCTTGCACAAGTCGGGGACCAATGCATGCCAAATATTGGCTGAAATATCGAGTGGGAAACCAAAACCGTTTGCGCATCGAAGCCTGATTCCAAGTAAATCTCCACTTTCATGGGCTTGCTTGACAGCAAGTTCACCGGACAAATGGCTAGTTCCATATGGGTGAGTACTTTTGGTTGGACTTGATTCGGAAATAGTTCCTTCCAGGGGAGAGCCATAAACCTGAGCAGTGGACATGAAGAGAATTCGGTCAACTTTTGCCCTTGACGCAGATTGAACAAGCAGTTGAGTTCCTGTTCCAGAAACCAACTCGGCGAGTTCTGGGTTGGCAAATGCTTCACGATCATTTAACGCAGCCAGGTGAATTATCACCGAAACTCCTGTGCACGCAATTTCAATTTCTGCTGCGCTTCTTAGATCAAGACTTACGACTTCTGCGTCTGGTGCCCAATGAGGAGAGGGACGTACCGAACGAGTTGCGAGTCGAATATTCCAATTACCAGAGCGATGAATTTCGGCCGCAATCCGACAACCAAGGTTGCCAAATCCTCCGGTCAGGAGGACTGTTGGTTTCATTTGTGCTTCAAAGCCCAGTCATAGGGGATGTGATTATCCGATGGGTCGAGGCGACTAATTTCAGTCGGATCGTGGGGAATGCTTGCGCAGTTGGCAACGAGTGACATTTCAGTTCCAATACCTTTAAATCCATTCCAGACATTTGGTGGAACAGTAACGAGACAATAGTTGTCTTTTCCCATAAAAATCTCCTGAACCTCACCGTGGGTCGGGCTGTCTTTGCGGTCGTCGTAGAGTACAAATTTAATTTTCCCAACAGGTACTGCATAGTTGAGAGTCATTTTTGAATGAATATGCCAAGCCTTGACAACATCTGGGTAAACACCAGAAAAATAGATTTCACCGAATTGCTCAAATGCAGAGTCTGTTGATTTGAGCATGTGCATGACACTGCCGCGCTCGTCATGAATTTGAAGTAGTGGCGTAATCTTTACTCCATCAATCATGGTGGCTCAATTCGTATGTCGCTAATTGCTCAGTAGATGAGGCAAGAGTGTCAACCCCATCGTTGAAATCTTTGTACCACTTTATTGTCTCGTGGATAGTTTTTTGAAAATCCCACCGAGGCGCCCACCCCAATTGTTCTCGAGCCTTGTCGCAATTGAGCTGCAAGAGAAGTGCTTCGTGGGGAGTTTCGTGATCAGACAAAATATTGAGTACTCCTGAGCCCCATTCGCGAATCGCAGTCTCAGTAACTTCCTGAACTGTATGCACAGCAGTCTCTGGTGGACCAAAATTCCACGAACCCATATTTCCACCTGATTCTTGGAGCAACTTTGCGCCGAGGGTCACGTAGCCAGAGAGTGGTTCGAGCACATGTTGCCAAGGTCGAGTTGCAAGTGGTTTACGGATCTCGATGGGCCTATTGGCCATCAGCGCACGAATACAGTCAGGAATGATTCGATTGTCTGACCAGTCGCCTCCACCGATGACATTTCCCGCACGTGCGGATGCCGCACCGAACTTCGCACGAGTCGAAAAAAATGATTTGGCATATGAAGCAAATACAAGTTCCGCTGCCGCCTTTGATGCCGAGTACGGATCGTGCCCACCAAGTTCGTCCGACTCTATATATCCACGTGTTACTTCTTTGTTGAGGTAACACTTATCGGAAGTGATGTAAACCAATGCTTTGATGTTGGGGTCACGACGAGTCACCTCAAGAACATTCGTAGATCCACCTACGTTGGTCTCAAAGGTCTCTCGGGGGTCTTGATACGACTGCATGACAAGTGCTTGGGCGGCCAGGTGAAAGATAATTTCTGGTTGAGCATCTGAGACGAATTTAGAAAGATGATCGAAATCTCGGATATCTCCGTTTTCGTGTTGAATGAGCGATTCAAGTCGGAGTTTCTCAAAGTGCGAATTCTCTTCTGCAGGCAATGCATATCCAAAAACTTCAGCGCCATGCAGTTGTAGCCACAAACTCAGCCAAGAACCCTTAAATCCTGTATCTCCCGTAATCAGAACTCGACGACCACGAAATTGCTCTAGTGCGCTTACCAGGTTTTCCATGGAGCCTGGTTCGTCGAAAGCAAAGAATTCAGCAACTGCCAATCTCGTGCGGTGTCCATGCACTGCCAAAAACCGTCATGTTGGTAGACGGCGAGTTCTTTCTTTGCAACTAGAGACTTTATTGGTTCCTGCTCAAAGACGAGGTCACTTTGGTCGTTCAGTACACCGAATACACGTGGGTCACAAACAAAGAAACCGCCAGAAATCAACCCCTCGCTTGCTTGTGGTTTTTCATTGAACTCAGAGACGAGACCGTTGGAGTCTGATCTCAGTTCGCCAAATCGACCTGGCGGGCGGACACCTGTCACTGTGACAATTTTTTTATGGTCTTGATGAAATTTGAGCAATGAATCCAAATTGACATTGCTCAGTCCGTCTCCGTAAGTCAAAAAGAATGGGGCATCATCGACAAACTTTCGAACTTTGCTAACACGACTTCCAGTCATTGAGTCATGTCCTGTGTCAACCAAAGTCACCTTCCAATGCTTTTCATCATTGGAAGAGTGAAATTGAATTTCGTTGGGTTTGCCCAATTCAACCGTGCAGTCTTGGGTGTGTGCTTGATAGTTGAGAAAGAAATCCTTGATTACTTGTCCCTTGTGACCGAGGCAAAGCACAAAATCGTTGTGGCCATAAGAGGAGTAATACTTCATCAGATGCCAAAGAATAGGTAAACGGCCAATCGGCAGCATTGGCTTTGGGATGTCTTCATTTACGTCGCGGATTCGGGTCCCGTACCCACCACAAAGAATTACTGTTTTCATTGGTGCTCACCTAGTTCTGTTAAAAACCTGATCCATACCAGTACTTCTTATTTGTCAACAATCAACTGCCCTTACATTATGCCGTGATTTGGTAGCTATTGCGTGAGCACTGTTTGAAGCGTTATTGAAGCCAATGAAAATCAAGGGTTTCGTTACTCGTGAGACCTAAAACTAGAGACCCAGTAAAACCGTCCATAATTTCAAATCTGAATTCAGGTGGAGTAGTGAATCGATGCGATTTGTGTTGCGCTGATGAGATTTACTCAACTCAAGTGAAAGCTCAGAACTGTTTGAAACAAACACAGCATCAGAAAGATTTCGAAGAGGGCTGTAATTCATAATTGCTGGATCAAGGATTGAGATGACATTTTTATTTGCACAATAAGCCTCAAGCGAACTTGTGCTTGAACTAGCCGCAATTACAATTGAGCATTTTTTAAAAATATCTGGCAATAAATCATTTGTGATAACAATCCCCAACGATTCGTTGATTGGCCAAGGTCCGGAATCAAATGGGTGTGGTTTGAACCACACCTTGCCAATTTTCGGCATTTTTAAAAGTGATTCCTGAACAATATTTAACAAACGATTAGTTGGGAGAGTAAAGAAGTCTCCAAGAATGAGAAGGTCGTCCGCACGTTGCTCGTCGCTTTCGACTGATCTATCAAGGTATTGATACATCAACGCTTCCACGTCAACAATTTTTTCTGGGCTCACTCCTGATTTCTCGAGAAGCGTTCTTGAAATCAGGCTGTTCACCGCAATTCGATCCGGAGTCGGTCGGAACCTGATTCGGTTAGCCCCATCTTTTGAAATACTTCGTCGATCAACAAAATGTCTCAAGTCCCAAAATCGAATTGGTGCATTAACAACACCTATGAGTTGACCATGACCATTGGCTTTCCACGCGTCTATCAGTGCCATTTCCCAAGGCTGGTTTTCCATTAGGTACATGCCAAGCGGGCAATGAGGGATTGTTGCTAGTGAACTTTGAATAGTTGAAATCAGTATGCAGTGTCGCATTGCAGTAGTACCCAGCAGGGATTGGTCCCACTCATGTGCAAATAGTGGCCATAAATCAAGTTTGGAGTCACTTGGAACAAACGCTCGTGACATTGCGGCGCTATTTGGAACTGAAAGTACTAGACGCCAATAGGTTTTGAGAGTTTGGAATACGATCCGCAATGACAATCGTGATTCAAATAAATAATGTGTTGTATCTTTCTTCTTATTGATTTTGGACAAAAGTTGCTGCGCGCTTTTGGCTGATGGAGTGGCTGATGACTCAATGAATTGGTGCACCCACGTTGCCCTGAGTCGCTTTTTGGAAAATTTTTCAATGAGAAGATTCCAATATTGCGAAACGAAATTTCCGTCACGTGACTGGTCTACATCAAACCGCATTAGATAATCAAAAATCATTATTTGTGATGATTCTGTTGTCAAACGTAATGGCCTCACCGATACCAGCCAAAGTATTTGCCGAATGAGAACTAGATGTGCGGACACAACTAGCGAAAACTTTCGAATCACTCCCGACCGTTTGCTCTTTTGCTTCGGAATCGGATCACTTCTGAAAGATTTTCCATTTGCAATGCAGAGTCGTTGAATTGAATGTTGGATCGAGCGATCTTCACTGGCCAACTCAAGTTCCACCCATGAGCGACTATTGAGGATCTCTTCAAGTGCAAGCAATTTGATTGCGTCGGTGGTTCGACTTGAGTCATTCCAGCGTGTGGATGCAAAGAGTGTCATCCACCAATAACTCATAGAAGGTGTAACCGCCAAGTGGTCTTGAACTGACTTTCCTTTGATTTGAGTATTGCCTAGATCATGAACGAATCCGAGAAAGCGATCATGGAGACGATCTGCGTGCAACTCGATATATTCGGGCAGCGATATGCAGGAGACTTCTTGACCGCTGTCTGCAAATTGCCGCCACAAAATAACGACTTGATAGTTGGATGGAGCTGGAAATTCTGAATCCCAAATCAGTACATCAGATTTGGATGTTTGAGTGCTCATGAGACTTCCGAACTTATCGGTAATTGCTGCTGAGTAATGATGCGCCGGAGCAATCTAAGAGGTCTTTCACTAGTTCTTGAAAAATGTTCACAAAAGAATTGGCGAGCCTCGGTCACTTCTTCACTTTCCCACCAACCGTCTACGTCGTCATAGATTTGCGAAAGGTGAGCTGCGAGAGTTTTCGGGTCTGCATGAAAAATGCCAACTTCTGCGAGTTTCTCAAAGATAGGTTTTGCTTCGTCTCGTATCTCTGTCCAACTTGGTTTCCATGTGATTATGGTTGGAATTCCAAGTGCAAAAGTCTCAGGGAAAGTAGTGCTGTTGTGCGCGACTATCACCAACTTTGAATCCCGCATTAATGAACTGAATCGAGTATTTCCTGCATCAACATGTAGTTGTGGTATCTGGTTCTTCCATTTTTCGAGAAGTGAGTGCCCAGTGTCTTTTTGTCCATGGTGCAATCTGACATGCAGGTGTTGTTGACATATTGGACTAATCAGTTGCAGAACTTCAGTGACATGCTCCAGGTATGGAGACGATTCGTCTATATCGCCCCAAATGCTTCGAGGTGCTGCCCACAAGTGATCTGCAACAAAAGTGACCTTCGATTGCTTCTTTAAGGACGTGAATTGAGTGCCTACCTTGGTAAGAACAACTCCGGGAATAGTGGGACCTTTGGAATCCCAACCCCACGTGATGTACTTATCGGCAACTGCAACCTCGTGACGCTCAGCGAATGATGGGTATTTTGTAATCCCATAACTTCCACCGTGTTGTCCAAGAATGAGACAAGTTCCACGTGATGTAGCTTCGGCAACCCAGACATTGAAAACATCGTCGTATAGGTGTCGATTAGAAGTAAAAATTACTTTGGGGGATTCGGGGTAGGTCATGTGATGAGTAGAGAGTTTCAATTGGTTGAATCCCTCTAGATATGCAGTGGGTAAATAATTGCGTACAAATTCAATGAGCAGATTTTCGAATTCATCGTTTGACTTAAGTGCAAGATTTAATTCTTTCCGTCTAGTTTCGTCACACTCCACATTTGGAGACTGAACGATGTTGATTCGATGTGGCCACGAACCGAGCATCAGACTCAGGAGAGCCTCTTTTAACCGAGGTAAGTAGGTAGCGGTTAATACATACTTGGTCCCAGATGCAGTGGAAGTTTTCGGTGGAGTCTCGAGGGGTTGCTCAAGACTTTGCACTGTGCTTGTTTCGACAGCAGTGCAATGACTCCAAACGTCGGAGATGACTAAGGAATTCCAATTTGGAGATTTTGTAAATTTATTAAATTCGGAAAAATTTCTAGCAGCACGAACACTTTTGTTCTGGTCGATTGCAACAAAAATGATTTCATCGTGCTGCTTTTTGATATTCGCTAAAACAACGGCTCGGCTTACAACTAAATCAATGAATGACCGCAGCCAGACTCCGGTGGTAATCGACCAGTAACGTTCCGATTCGTCAATTTGGTGGCACTGATTGAGGGCAAGTGTGAGTTGTCGGCTGAGTGTTGAGTGCAGCGACTTTGTTAGTTGAAAATAATGATTTTTATCGACTGGAGCAACTTCGGTATTCGCAATCTCATATGTGTATTTATCAAGAAGCGAATCAGGGTCATCGGGAAGACAAAATGTTCCTATGAAAACAAGATGACCTGAATTAGGCCATCTTGAACGGTCGGTTGTTGTGATCAGGTAACTGGTCAAGCAACACCTAATTTAGTCGTTTAAAGCCAGAATCACAGATCGGGCCATTCAGCAACGACATCACATCTTTGCCATCCTCGCATTGCTTTATCTTCTGAAATATCGGATCAAGCAAAGTGAAGTACTCGTCTACAACTTCTTGTGTGTGCTCGGTGCAGACATAAACGCTGTTTGATGCAAGGAATCCTTGTTTCAGCATCTCTTGCGTAATGAGTGTTTTGTAGGCAAGTGCGTTTGGCGACTCAAATGTCAAATTGGTGAGAGATGGCAACCCACCCGTGGTGATTTTTAATTCATGCTGCTTGGCGAGATCGTGCCAACGTTGTGTGATTGCTTCGCCAGTTTTGGTGATCTGCGACCAGGATTCAGTGCGACTCATTACATCAAGAGTTGCTAGGGCGGCAGTCGGGCCAATTCTTTCGGTCCAAAATGTACTGCTAATAAATGTTGTCTGAGCAGCCTCCATGATCTCCCGACGACCGATGATCGCGGTGATGGCGTAACCATTTCCTAGTGCCTTACCGAACATCGCCATGTCTGGCTCGACACCATACATTTTGTGCAGTCCACCAAAAGTTTGACGAAACCCTGAAGTGCATTCATCGAACATCAGCACAATGCCATTTTTTGTAGCAAGGTCGCGAACCTTTTGCAAAAATCCATCTTGAGGTCCGACACTGCGAGAGACTTCCATCATGATCACACCGATGTCGTTTTGCGTAATTAAGTTTGTAAGACCATCGATGTCGTTGTAGTTGAAAGGGAGGACGGTTCCTTTCAAGTTTTGAGGAACTCCATTGGGTTCAAGACCTGGCAATAAGTGTCCTGCGAGCTCTTCGTCATTGCCTAGATTGGCAGCAAGATACCAATCGTGCCAACCGTGGTATCCACAAATTGCAACCTGTGCTTTGCCGGCTGCTGCTCGAGCGATCCGAATTGCAATTGCATTTGCTTCGCCGCCGGATCGAGCGAAACGAACCATGTCTGCCCATGGGTGCATCTCGACAAGCTTCTCAGCGAGGTACACCTCTTCAGGGCAGTTCAACGTTGACATGTTTCCTGAATCAACAGTTTTGCGAACTGCATTATCTACTTCATCGTTGCCGTATCCCAAAATGTTGGTGCCGATGCCCATGATTGACATGTCGGTGTATTCGTTGCCATCGAGGTCCCACACTTTGCAGCCCTTTGACTTGCTGAA
>Ga0194051_1001038_pt1 | contig 15055 bp, 10 predicted proteins | sample SepL2320m_MetaG_FD_161275 | JGI IMG/M metagenome (GOLD analysis project Ga0194051, IMG submission 161275) | Anoxic zone freshwater microbial communities from boreal shield lake in IISD Experimental Lakes Area, Ontario, Canada - Sep2016-L239-20m | ecosystem: Environmental > Aquatic > Freshwater >... | reverse complement strand
AATTTGCCACAGAGGTGCCGTTTGCCTACTCCAGCGGCATTCCAGAAGTAGGTCGTCGCGCAAGTAACTACGGCCTGCCCGGGTTTGAAGTCGATGGAAACGACGTACTGGCCGTCGCAGAAGTCGCTCGCGAGGCGGTGGCACGAGCCCGCAGCGGTGATGGCGCAACCTTAATTGAATGCAAAACATACCGCACTCGCGCGCATGCCGAAGGAATGGGGGACTTCTCCTATAGAACTCGCGAGCAGGTTGAACAGTGGAAAAAACGTTGTCCGATTCTATCGCTGCGATCTCGGATGCTCAGCGACTTTGACATCGACGAAGCCCGGATCATCAATATCGAGTCTGAGATTCAATCGCTTGTGACACAGTCGCGGCTCTTCGCCGAAGCAAGTCCATTGCCCGAAGCATCGCTCGCTTCAGCAAACATCTACAGCGCACCTCGAGCGATTCCAGTACGCGCTGCGACAATTCCCTCCGTGCCATCTGACGTGAGAATAATCACCTTCACGCAAGCGACACACGAGGCACTTCAACATGAAATGGCTATCAATCCTGGCATTTTTGTTATGGGCGAAGGCATTGGGGAGCGCGGTGGAAACTTCATGACGACCAAAGGTCTTTATGATCTTTATGGATCTACCCGCCTGTGCGACACGCCGATTTGCGAACGAGGTTTTGTCGGACTTGCCGGAGGGGCGGCCATGACCGGCAGTCGACCGGTGATCGACTTTATGTTTGCCGACTTTCTTTTGGATTCGGTTGGAGAAATCGTAAACCAGATTGCAAAAATTCAGTACATGTCGAGCGGTCGTCTCACAATGCCTATCGTGCTCCGTGGATGCATCGGCATCGGCCATTCTGCCGCAACGCATCACTCTGGCAGTTATTACGCGATGTACGCCCAAGTGCCGGGCCTGCGAGTGGTTGTGCCGTCAAACGCATTCGATGCCAAAGGACTCTTTACCTACGCTCTGCGGTGTGATGATCCGGTCATGTTTCTTGAACACCGTGAGCTTCTGACAACCAAGTGCCACGTTCCGACGGACGACTACGAAATTGAATTCGGTCAAGCGAATATTGTTCGATCCGGCACGAGCATTACCGTTGTGGCACTTGCTCGAATGGTGCATCTGGCACTCTCGGTCTGCGATCAACTCGATCGCGACGGCATATCTGTCGAGCTCATCGATCCTCGCACCGTCTCGCCACTCGATACAGAAACAATTCTTCGCTCGGTTGCCAAAACGGGCCGCCTGCTGATCGTTGATGAGCCACCGGCACCCTGTGGCTTCGCTGCTGAAATCGCGGCACACGTCGCCGCTTTTGGTTTCGATGATCTCGACGCTCCGATTCGTCGACTGACAGGCGTCTTTACACCGACTCCGTATAGTCCACCACTCGAGCAGGCTGTTGTGCCGACGGCAGCAGCAATTGCCGATGAGATTCGTTCACTCGTCAAGGAGTAGTCAGAAATCATGGCACACGAAATTTCGGTTCCTCGACTCGGCTGGTCGATGGAGGAAGGCATTTTTATTCGCTGGCTCAAGCGAGACGGTGATTTCGTACGACGAGGAGAGGCACTGTTTGAACTCGAGGGCGAGAAGGCGCTTCAAGAAATTGAATCGCTCGATGATGGAATTTTACGGATTCCTCCCAATGCTCCAAAAGAGGGAAGCGTTGTGCCGGTTGGACAACTCCTGGGATACCTGGCAGCCGAAGGCGAATCGATTTCCGATTCAGCGTTGACCACGACCCATTTGCCACAAGCGACGACTGTCGCACTTGAGAATTCTGCAAACGATCAAAAGCCAGCGTCTGGCGAGCAAGTCACAGACGAAGCTGCCCGCACTGTAGTCCAACCGCGACCCTCGACGGTTGCCAGCCCGCGAGCAAAAAGAGTTGCCAGAGAACACAACCTCGACTGGACGCAGTTGGCTGGAAGCGGATCCAAAGGACAAGTGCGACAACGCGACGTGCAGGCGGCGCTGGCCCAACACTCGTCGGAGCCGAACTTTCAGGCAGAGCGAATGATTCTGTCCAATCGCCGCCGGGTGATCGCACAACGAATGGTCGCGAGTCGTCAGAATATGATTCCCGTAACGCTGTTTTCAAAGGCAAATGCTGACAATCTTGTCAACCTTCGCGAGCAGTTTAAATCCGTAAGCGATGCGGCATTGGTTCCGAGCTATCAAGATTTCATTACGAAACTTGTCGGCAATGCTCTCGCGAAGCACCGTTTGCTCGCCGGTCGTCTCGAGGAGGATGCAATCGTCCTACCACCCGATCATGAAATTCATATCGGCATGGCAGTTGACACGTCTGATGGCCTTCTCGTGCCGGTGTTACGAAATATTGTTGGGCATACGATCATGGAAATTGCAAGGCAGTCGCGCGATGCAGTCGAACGTGCCCGTCAAGGAAAACTCACTCGAGACGAAATGCGGGGAGGCGTATTCACAATCACAAATCTCGGCGCCTTTGGCGTGGATGGTTTCACGCCAATAATCAATGCTCCCGAAGCATCTATCCTAGGACTCGGTGCAATTCGTCGCGAACCGACAGTGCTGGACGATGGGCAGATTTGTCCGACCCATCAAATAACGCTGAGTCTGACATTTGATCATCGCATGATCGACGGAGCTCCTGCTGCACGATTCCTGCAAGACATCGTACGTGCCATCAACAACCCTTCGCCGTCGATTATGGATGTTGCTTGAGTCGTATAGTCGTTGGAAAGCAATCCTTGCAACTCACCGCCACAAGATCTTCGATGACTCTACGCATCTGGCTATTTTTCGAACGAGTCTTCGCCACCGGATACGCACCGCAGCCGTTGATGCGATCTTTTCTTGCGCGCGACAGCCAGACCAAGGCAACGCCGCTGGCAGAAATAACCGTCGCAGTGTTATCGGCAAAGGAAAGCCGGCAGGTTTTTGGCGTTCCGATGGCCCGGCGAAGCATACAGCCAGTATTTTTGAGAATTACCAATCGCCATGACGTGCCGCTGCGATTATTTGCATTAGACATCGATCCGCAGTATTACACGCCGCTTGAAGCATCGAGTCTCAATCATTTCTCGGTTCTCAAACAGCTTTCAGCATTTGGCATTGCCGCCTTTTATTTTCTGCCACTGCTGATCTTCTTGCCGCTGAAGTTGTTTGCGGCATCTCGCGCGAACACCCGGATGGATCGCTGCTTCGATACGTTGGGATTTCCACTGCGACCAATTCCACCGGGGAAAACCGTTGAAGGATTTGTCTACACAACTCTTGATGCAGGAAATAAAACTGTGCGAGCGTGTCTCTATACCACTCTTGGCATATCGAAAGACGACGACTGTTCATTTCTCAGCGAACTGTCCCAGACTCCTTGTACGCCGGCGGTGAATATCACATTTCTGATTCCTGTTGTCGGCCTGTCGACTGACTATTCGAGGCTCATCGCTCCTGAAGGTTCTCCCGTTTCTCCGATTATTTGCTGCGATCACAAACAGTTGGTTACGCATCTGGTCGATATGCCTGCGGCCACAACAAACGCAAGCGTCAGCCATGTGCGGCATGGGGATCCTGTGAATTTGGTGATCATCGGCAATTTCGAAACCCTGTTAAGTGCTTTTGCTGCTCGATGGGACGAATGCGAGTCGATCACTTTTGGTACCTGCTGGAAAACTTTTCGTTCGTTTCTCCTCGGCCAAGAATACCGTTACTCACCGGTCAGTCCGCTGTATCTCTTTGGCCGCGGTCAGGATGTCGCGCTGCAGCGAATTCGAAGTTCTATCAACGAGCGATTGCACCTTCGACTCTGGCTGACACCTCTCCGCTTTTCCGACAAAGAAGTCTGGGTGGGACAAGTCAGTCGGGACATCGGCATTCGCTTTACCTTGAGGGCTTGGAATCTCACAACCCATCGAGTCGATCCCAATGTCGATGAATCGCGCGATTACGTGCTTGAAGATTTGCTGCGAGCAAAGCGTGTCGAGGCCGTAGGCTATGTCGACGGCGCTGGAATCTGTCTTGAAGATGCACCGAAATACAACCTCACTGGCGATCCCTACTACACCGATGGACAGAGAGTCGTCGTTGTTCTCTCATCTTCCCGAATTGAGCCACAACAGGTTGGGTGCCCGACAATTTTGTCTGGGTCCGCCCAAAGCAATGGTCACCAGTAAGACTCTCTGGGCAGAAAACGATGCGATTTTCAGGGCGATGGCAAGACGACCGTGGAACGCAGCTTTTCGCAGGAGTATGCTCCCAACCCTTCGTCGGTTTATAGTCTTAGGGATGATTTTGATACGAGTGCCTTCGACAGGCGTCAGACAACTATCACGTTCAGGAGAAAAGTCATGAGACACAACAAAACCAATGTTCCTCGTCGACAGTTTCTGAAAACTGCACTCGCAGTAGGCAGTGCTGCAGCGATCGCGCCGACTATTATTCCGAGTTCGGCCTTGGGTCTTGATGGAGCCATTGCCCCGAGCGAGCGGATTGTGGTTGGCGGCATTGGAATCGGAAACCGAGGGACATACGACCTAGGCTGCTTCCTCGAACAAAAAGATGTTCAATTTATAGCCGTCTGTGACATCAAGGAAACAAAGCGGATTGCGATCAAAAAAATCGCTGACGAAAAATATGGAAATGGAAATTGTGCGACCTATCGCGATTTCCGCGAACTGCTTGATCGCCCCGACATTGATGCGGTGTTAATCGCCACCGGTCCCAACTGGCATGCAACCGCGGCGATGGCCGCAGCGAAGGCCGGCAAGGACATGTACTGTGAAAAACCAGTTACAAAAAACATTGATCAAAGTCTCATTCTGGCCGAAACGATGCGCCGCACCGGCCGTGTTTTTCAGGCAGGCACTCAAAGACGAAACCTTCCTCACTTTGCATTTGCCTGCGAGTTGGCCAGAACAGGAAAACTCGGAAAACTTCAGAAGGTTTTCGCGCATCCAGCCGGCATGCAAGCCATGATGAGCGGCTGGCTAGTGCCCCAAGACGAACCTAATAAAGAGAGTGTCGACTGGGACATGTACCTTGGACCAGCTGCGTGGAGACCATTCAACGCCAAGCAACTTGATGGATTTAATTTCGAAAAAGGTGGCGGCATGGTCGGTGGTGGCGTTCTTGAATGGGGTTCACACTGCGTTGATTTGTGCCAGTGGGCTGTTGGAGATTGTCCTCCACCTGTTGAATACAACCCGCCAAAGGATGGACAACTCGTTGCCCGTTATGAAAATGGTACCGAACTGATCTTCCGAGAAACCGGCTGGATTCCTCTGGGTTCTTGCCCGGTACGATTCGAGGGTGAATCTGGCTGGGTCGAAGCTGGTGATAGCGGCAAAATCGTGCTGAGTTCACCAGGATTACTTGCCGGTAGAACAGTTGCCGAAATCGATGGCTACCCGGCGACCTATCACGTTCGCGACTTTCTTGACTGCGTGAAAACCCGCAGTCTGACAAAGGGAAATGCTGAGGCTGCCTGCAATGCGCACATCGCCTGCCATGCGGCCAATATTGCGCTCTTCTTGGGGCGTCAAGTGAAGTACGACAACAAGACCAACATGTTTCTCAATGACGAACCAGCCAACCGCCTGCGATCCGAGGCATTGCGTGAACCGTGGCGGCTCTAAACTTTTTCGCTCAAAATGTCTCCCTCCTGTTCTTAGAAAATTTGACTCAATTCTCTCGTACTTTTCATCACAATCACTTGAACACCGTTATTTCACCTTTGGACCAAAACTATGTTTCCAATCCGTGACCTTGCTCGATCCATTCTTTGTGCGGTATGCCTTTTGGCATCCTCGGCGTCATTCGCAGCAGACACCACCTTTGGTGTCTCGCCTGAAAAAGAAAAAGCACTCATCGCAATTCTTCGCAGCGATGCTCCGGCAGCGGAAAAGGCACTCGCGTGCAAGCAATTAGCGGTCGACGGAAGTAGTGCGTCGGTGGCCGATCTAGGAAAGTTGCTTCCTGATATCCAGCTTTCTTCGTGGGCGAGAATCGCACTCGAGGCAATTCCGGGTCCGGAGTCTGTTGATGTGCTGCGCCGGGCCTGTGCATCGCTCAGCGGGAAGCTTCTCGTCGGCACGCTCAACTCAATCGGTGTACGCCGGGATGCGGCGTCGATCGAAATTCTCACAAAGTATCTTCAGGATAAAGATCCCGAGGTCGCATCGGCAGCCGCAGTTGCACTTGGCCGCATCGGCACTCAAGCGGCCGCAAAGCCTCTTCGACAGTCTCTCTCTTCTGCACAAGGAGCCGTTCGTTCTTCGGTTGCAGAAGGCTGCATTCTCTGCGCTGAGCGATTGCACGCCGATGGAAAATCTGCAGAAGCGGCTGAACTTTACGATGCGGTTCGCACATCAGAAGTTCCCAAGCAGCGAGTTCTCGAAGCAACTCGAGGAGCGATTCTCGCGCGTCAACAAGCGGGGCTTAAGTTGTTGGGTGAGATCTTACAGAGCTCCGATAAGAAATTATTTCAACTTGCGCTGACTGTTTCGAGAGAGTTTCCTGGCACAGAAATTGACACGCTCCTTGCAGCTGAATTGAATCGAGCGAACGCCGAGAAAGCGGCGTTGATCGTGTGTGCCATGGCAGATCGTCCGAAAACTGTCATTGTGTCGGCGGTGTTGAAAGCTGCTGAACAGGGCCCTCCTTCGGTACGACTTGCGGCGATCACCGCACTTGGACGAGTGGGAGATGCGTCGTGCCTTTCGGTACTGCTTGCAACTGCGATCGAACCCGACACAAGTTTGTCGCAGGCCGCCAAGGGAACGCTCGCCGATCTTTCCGGAGAAAAAGTGAATGCCCAGATTGTTTCACTTTTGCCCCAAGCCAAAGCAGGAGCCTATCCACTGCTCATTGAGATCATTGGCCAAAGACGCATTGAAGCCACCCCTGCACTTTTAAAGGCACTCACTCATTCAGAAAAAGCCGTGCGCAGTGCCGCACTTGTCGCCCTTGGAGAAACCGTCACGCTCAAGGATCTTCCGGTGCTGATTTCGCAGGTTGTTTCACCAACCGATACATCGAATCCCGAAGAAACCTTGGTTGCTCACGGTGCACTCAAGGCGGCGAGCGTTCGCATGCCAGACCGGGAGGCATGTGCAGCGTTGCTTGCTCAGGCCGTCGAAAAAACTTCATCCATACCGACAAAGGTCACTCTCCTAGAAATTCTTGGTGCCGTTGGTGGTACCAAAGCCCTGGCAACGATCGGTCTTGCGGCAAAAACTGCTGAACCAAAGCTTCAAGACACCAGCACTCGTTTGCTCGGCGAATGGATGACCCAGGATGCAGCACCGGTGCTTCTTGATTTAGCCCATTCGACAGATCTGGCTCAATATCAGGTTCGGGCGCTGCGCGGTTATATTCGTATTGCCAGACAGTTTGTCCTACCTGAAGCAGAGCGAAATGAAATGTGTCGCAAGGCGTTTGAGGCCTCGCGTCAGCCTGCTGAGAAAAAAATGGTGCTGGAAGTGCTGAAACGCTATCCGAGCTCCGAATCGCTCGCGCTCTCCATCGCCGCGATGAAAATTCCGGAACTCAAGGAAGATGCCACTGCAGCCACCTTGGCAATTGCACAAAAGCTCGACGGAAAGGGACTCGATCTGAAAGCACTTCTGGCCTCAGCCGGGCTTGATCATGTCAAACTCGAAATCGTCAAGGCGGAATATGGCGCTGGTGCCACGCAAAAAGATGTGACTAGCATTCTTCAAAAACAGGCTGGCAATCTGCCGCTGATCACATTTGCATCGGCAAGCTATAACACCAACTTTGGCGGCGATCCGATCCCAGGCAGCGTCAAGCAGTTGAAAATTGTCTACCGCATCAACGGCAAGACCGGGGAAGCTTCTTTTGCCGAGGATGCCACAATCGTTCTACCCATGCCAAAGTAATACTCTGAATTTTTGGCATTCCTTGATTCATGCGACGTCTCTGGCAACGACGCATAAAGTTTCAAACGGAGTGACGGTTTTAAACGGAGTGACGCTGTTGAATTTTTCGTCTTTGTTCTCTTGGAGCATAACGTCTTGCCTCGCGTTCTTATCACACCGATCGAATTGATTCGACGCCATGAGCCTTGCCAGGACGTTCTTGTGGCAGGCGGTTTTGAGATCGTTTATCCTCCCGAGGGGATCGATCTGTATGACCAGCAGCGATTGAAAACGCACCTTCAGGGCATTGATGCAATGCTTGCAGGCGTGGAGCCACTGTCTGCCGACGTACTTCAGTCGAGCAGCCTCAAAGTGATTGCACGTTTTGGCGTAGGATACGATGCCATTGATGTCTCGGCGGCAACCGAATGCAACATTGCAGTGACGATCACACCCGGAGCCAATCAGATTTCGGCCGCTGAACATACGATGGCCTTGATTCTGGGAGTGCTTCGCGGATTTCCGCACCGCGACGAAACCGTTCGCGATGGCTCATGGACTCGTCCACCGCTGGCGAGATTTGGGGGAGCAACACTCGGTCTGCTCGGACTCGGCCGCATTGGAAAAGAGGTCGTTGTTCGCGCTCGTGCCTTTGGGGTCACCATTGTTGCCTACGATCCAATGCCGGACAGAATTTTTGCTCAAAAAAACAACGTGCAACTTCTCGAGTTTGATCAGGTTCTCTCGCAGTCTGACATTGTCAGCCTGCATCTTCCTTGCACGTCTGCAACCCAAAACATCATCAACTCCGCGACGCTTCAAAAGATGCGACCCAAGAGCATCTTGATCAATACCGCACGAGGCGGACTCGTCGATGAAGAGGCTCTAGCCGATGCAATCCAAAGCGGACATCTCGGTGGCGCTGGTCTGGATGCATTCGTTGTAGAACCTCCTCACACCACCAATCGGCTGCTGCATCTGCCAAACGTGCTACTCACTCCGCACACTGCGGGGCTCGATCACATTTCGGTGAGAGATATGGGGAGACTTGCCGCCGAATGTATTGTCAGTCTTCATGCAGGAAAGGCTCTTCCCGAAGGCAGTCTGATCAATCGCACGTTAACAACTGCATGGAATTGGAAGGTCAACTGATGAGGCACAATCCCGTCAAGGACAAATTGAAACGCGGGGAACCTGTTTTTGGAACGTGGCTTTCAACAGGTGATCTTCTGGCGGCCCGTGTGCTTGCTCGCATGGGTTTCGACTGGCTCACTCTCGATCTTGAGCATTCTCCGATTGATTGGGCGCAGGCCGCTGCTGTGTTTGGCGCGATTGCCGATGCTGGTGGCGTTCCGTTGGCGCGCGTGCCAAAGGGAAACCACGATTACATCAAACGAGTGCTCGACGCCGGGGCATGGGGAATCGTCGCTCCGATGATCGATACCGTCGAGCAGGCAACCATTGCAATTGCGGCTGCGAAATATCCTCCTTGCGGAAATCGCAGTCTCGGTGGCAGTCATCACATGCTGAACTTTGATGCATCAGCCGACGATTATTTCGCGAAGGCCAATGATGAAATTCTGGTTGTGCTCCAGACTGAAAGTCCACGAGGGATTGCCAATGCGAATTCCATTTACAGTCTCCCAGGAGTCGATGCGATTTTTGTAGGCCCGGTCGATTTACGAGCTCAGATGCGAGCCGCCGACGGCGCAGAAGCAACCGATGCCGAGTTTGAGGCGGCGATTGAAAAAATTATCGCGGCGGGGCGGACGTCTGGTACTCCTACGGGCATGCACGTTATGGACCCTCAAACAGCGATTGCCCGAGCGACGCAAGGCATGCAATTTATCGCCATTGGGAGTGAGCTGCGGTATATCAGCGAGCGCGCAAACGAAGTTCTCAGCGTTGTGCGAACACACGATCATCAACCGGGATCGGTTCGTTACTAATGACCTGTGGTCGTCTGTTGGGAGTCAGCACAAAGGGGCGTCGATACTAGTGCACCATTGGCAGGTGGTAGCCTTCGCGATTCACTCGAATACAATAGAGGCTCGAGCCAGCGGTGATGTAGAGCAACGAAGCATCCTTCCCACGACCAAATCCAACATTGGTGGGAATTTCTGTCTTGATATATGCCAGCTCTACGCCATCGGGAGAATAAACCACTATTCCTGGACGATTTTCAGCGCGGACCGCGACGTAAAGATTTCCTTCTGTATCGACTACGAGTCCGTCGGGACCGTCAAACGGCGCATAATCAACGAGCGTCTTGCGAAATGTTGCCGTTCCATCGGCGTGAAGATCGTAGGCCAGCAGTGCCATCAATCCTTTTCTTAAGGGAATTGGTGGATTGTCAGAGTTTGCGTTCCCGCTTCCAAAACGCTCAATCGCGGTTCCACCGTTGTCGTTGCTCACAACATACAAGCTCTTTTGATCTGGCGAGACGCAGACGCCGTTGGCCTTCCCTGCATCCGTGATGACTCGATGCAAGGAACCGTCAGTATCAATACGGTAGACACCAACAATTGGCTGATCGATGGGTTCGTGGCCAGCGTAACGGGGATCGCTGAAATAGATTCTGCCCTTTTCGTCAATCGTAATATCGTTTGGAGAATTCAACGGACGACCCTCAAACAATCCGGCGATGATCCTCGCCTTTCCAGATTTCATGTCGGTGCGAGTGACACGCCGTCCGCCATAATCGGCTCCCTCGGCGACAATCATATTGCCAGCGGCATCAAACTTGATCCCGTTGGACATTCCGCTGGGTGAACGAAAAATCGATGCTTTCAGCGTCGATGGATCGAGTTTCCAGATGAATCCTGCCTCAATGGTTCCGCTGGTATCTCGCGAGCGGTGTGAGAACGTAATTTCGCTGAAATACACCTGCCCATCCGGTGCCACCGCCACGCCTTCGGTAAGAATATGTGACTCAAAAAGTTTTTTGACGACCGCTCCTGGTTCAACGATGGGATTTTCTGCAGTGACTTTACGCTCAAAGGCGCCATGCTCACACATCACAATCACAAGCAGCAGCGTGCACATAAAGCTCCACGCTGACTCAAACTTTCGCATGATAATTCCTTTTTGTGGAGGGATATGAATTCAAAACAAATCGATTAACGGGCGATGAATTACGGCGATTGATGCTGAAGCCGATTCCATTTCTGAAGAAAGCCAGGCCGGGACAAAACCTCTGGGTTCACGACTCCTTTTGGCGTTATTCCTGCTGCCAGATCGATAATTGACTGAAATGCAGTGCGGCCGGTATCTCGAAACATCTCATTGGTCCACGCAATACAGTGCGGTGCAAGCAAGACATTTTCAAACTGCGCAAAAATCGTTGGAGACGTAAGCGGTTCGTCAACAAAACAGTCCAGAGCAGCTCCTGCGATGCTCTGTGAGGCAAGTGCTTTCGCAAGGGCACTCTCATCGACGATTCCACCTCTGGCCGTATTGATCAGATACGACGAGGACTTCATCATGGAAAGTTCACGATCACCAATCAGATTTCTTGTTTGCTCGCTCAGCGGGCAGTGAATAGAAACAAAATCGGCTCGCGTGAGAAGCTCATCAAGACTCACCGACGTGGCACCATGTTCTTGCACCGTCGAAGGAGTCATAAATGGATCGTATACCAGTGGTGGATTCATTCCAAAATTTGAAAGCAGCTTTACAAGTGAGCGACCAATGCCACCAAAACCGATGACTCCGAGCGTTCGTTCGCGCAGCTCGCACCCCATAAACACACTGCGCTCGCCCCACCGTGACTCCCGAACGAGACGGTCCTTCGTCCGCAGGTGGTGGGTCAGGGCCAGCATCCATCCAACAGTCGCTTCCGCAACAGGCCGATCGACTGCGCCTGTGGCAATGCAAAGCACGACATCCTGAGCCGTGCACGCAGGAACATCGACGCTATCGAATCCAACGCCAAAGCGAGCGATGACCAGGAGTTCGGAACTTTGCGACAAACTATGCGTCGTTACGCGCGGAGTCAGAACAACAACTCCATTCACTCCGGAAAGCTGTTCGGGCGATATTTCAGGGTGGTGATCGTCAAAGCGACCGACTGAGAATCGGCGGTTAGAGTCAATCCGATCAAGGCCAATATCGTGGTATTTCATCTGACCGCTGGCATCGAAAAAATCGGCGGTGAGCGAAACACAAAACGGAGTATTTGGAGTCATCGCCATGGGTTTCCCTCCACAGTCGCACAGCATTCGTTCACAATGATTCGCTCTGGAGTTGGGCCAGCGTACACCCAAAGCATTTCCATAGGACGATTCGATTCATTGATAAAATAGTGAACTCTGCCTCGGGGCTGCAAGGCTGTTGAATAGTCGCTCATCGAGTATTTTCGTCCCTCTACAACGCAGGTCGCGGTTCCCGAAATAATGCAAATAGATTCATCAAAATCATGCACATGGGCGGGCAATCGTCCGCCCGGCTGAAAGAGTCCATATCCACCGCTCATTTCGATGCCCGGCATGAGTTCTCTATTAAAGCAGTCAATAAATTCAGTATTCGGACCTGCCGAACTGCGAGTCGCAGAGATGAATCGGGTTACTCGTTCCGAACCACAAAGCCCCGAGGAGTCGTTGGGCATTTCTATTTTCTGAAAACTGTTTTCGATGAGTGTTCGGTTTGGGGCATCACTTGCCATCGCAACATGCACGATGGCCGACTGCGTGGGAGAAAGGTTTCTCACTGCATGAGCCCGTCCGGCAAGAATGACAACGTTGTCGAGTGCGGCGAGCGTGTAGCTGCGACCTTCAATCTCCGCCGCCAGCGAACCGCTTAGCAGTGTGATCGATTCAGAAAACGTGTGCGAGTGATACCCAAGCAGAGCACCTGGCGCAATGGTCACAATGCCAGTCGTCAGGTGCCTGGCAGAATTGTGGCTGCCAACCAGACATTCAAAATGGACATCGGGAGCAATTTCAATCGTCACCCCATTCCCTCTATCGTTCATACGCTCCGGGCGATCAGGGCGCAACGTTTCTGGTGGACGCGTCAGCAGTGCCGCTTCACTGTGCGTCTGTGCGTCTGGAGTGAGCGATGCGCGAATCGTAGGATTTCGACCGAGGAGAGCCAGCGATCCCTTGAGCGATTGCATCAAAAGACCGGTATCAATCCCGATGCCAAGCGCATGAAACCCCTGCGATAATCGCTCTCGCAGGTTGTCACTATTGGTTGCAATCACACCACAGTGCAGACCTTCCTTGCGAATGATGTCTTTGAGTTTAAGAATCTGCTCTGCGATACCAGGGCCCTCCCACTCTCCACGAAAGCCTGCACTTGATGAGAAATCGGCAGGACCAAACCAGAAGAGTTCAACGCCGTCCTCACGGCACATCAACGGCACTTGCGATGCGGCTGAAACAGTTTCGATGATCGGTACCACAAGAACGTGATCGTTCGCCTCTGCAGTATGTTCGAGTGTGCATTGTCCCCAGCAGGTAGCCCGTTCGGCCCCAATACCTCGAAGCCCTTCGGGAGGATATCGTGAAAATGCAATCGCTTGCGCGAGTTGCTCGGCGGTTTCAATCCACGGGATGACCACTCCGTCTGCTCCGATGTCGAGCGATCGTTTAATGAGGCCTCTGTTGAGTTCCGCAACCCGCACAAGCGCGACGGTATTGCTGCGAACGGTTGCCCGCACATGTTCGGCAATCTCTTTCCAGTCCAAATGCCCATGTTCAGCATCGATCACAATCCAGTCGAGACCGAGTGCAACGGCCATCTCGGTGACGGCTGTCGATTCCAGTGTGATCCACAGTCCAAAGACTGGTTCACTGTGAGATAATTTTTTGCGAAGGCTGCGCAGTGCAGACGTTTTCATGATTATTCGCACATACGCATATCGGTATGTTCTCCCAGGAAGCCTCTCACTGCTACTCGCTATGAGTTATCAATATCACAGTGGCTCGAAGTCTAGCAGAGCCGAGATGAGGGGACACTCATCAAAAACGTATTGCCAGCAGGTAGACCTCGAAGACAATCTTTCAGTAGGCTATCATACGAAAATACGCAGAAGACCATATTTCAATCGAAAACTCATACTTGCTTTCCACCCACAAGTTCTTTTCAAAAAGGAAACATATTTTTATGTGCACTCCATATTTTTCACAAACGCCTGTTGTTCCGGCCGCGTACGGAATCTCTCTTGCGGGCGATCGTCGAATGTTTTTACGTATGACTGCCATCGCAACATTGACACCGTGGACGATCAACGCGTTTGCTGCACCGCCATCCGATCGTGATGCGCCGGCTCCACATGGGATGAGTCCTGCTGAAGCGCTCGAGCGATTGATGCAGGGCAACGCACGATATGTTGCGAATCAACCCAAACAAAAAGATTTCTCTGCAGGTCGGGCCGCTCGTTCGAATGTACAGTTTCCGATTGCCGCCATTCTCAGCTGTGCCGATTCAAGGCTTTCGCCTGAATTTGCATTTGACCAAGATCCCGGAGAGCTTTTCGTGACTCGCGTAGCAGGCAACTTCATGAGTCCGTCAGTGCTTTCTTCACTGGAATACGCTGTTGCAGTCTTAGGGGTGCCGCTCATTATGGTGCTTGGACATTCCAACTGCGGCGCGGTTTCAGCCGCAATCAAGTCGTTTGAGACAAAAAATATTCTGCCTGGCACGATGCAGGATTTGGTCACCGCCATTGCGCCGGCAGTCGTTCGAGCCAAAGATGGAACAACAAGCAATCTGCTCGATCGATCGATTCTTGAAAATGTTAAATTGCAAAAGCTCCTGATGGAAACTCGGCCTTCACTCGTTCAGTCAATGGTGAATGACAAAAAAATAAATATTGTCGGCGGAGTCTATGATTTGGCGACTGGAAAAGTGAGTCTGGTCTAAACGTTGAAAATTCTTCATCGACGACTACTCGTAGAATGTGTATTGCTCTGTTGATAGTATTGAATGATCCGTGCGCGGGTCGTTGAAGCGATGCATGAATGAGGTCGATGCTGTCGAACTTCCATACCTTGAGGAGTCAACAATGGCTTTTTTGGCGACAATCGAGGGTGATGAATTGGTCATTCGAATTCCGCTGAATGCAAAACCGGAACGGTCTGCCAGCGGAAAAACACTTGTCGTTGCATCTACTCACGGCAACAAAGAAACCGATTGCGTGATTGATGGAAAGAAAGTAACCGTTGGTGTGAACGC
>Ga0194051_1001036_pt1 | contig 15065 bp, 10 predicted proteins | sample SepL2320m_MetaG_FD_161275 | JGI IMG/M metagenome (GOLD analysis project Ga0194051, IMG submission 161275) | Anoxic zone freshwater microbial communities from boreal shield lake in IISD Experimental Lakes Area, Ontario, Canada - Sep2016-L239-20m | ecosystem: Environmental > Aquatic > Freshwater >... | reverse complement strand
ATTCATACGTGAGTCCTGAGGATTTTAGGGAGACCAAGCGAAGTACGAAAAAGTTTTCGCGAGGCTCTTTTTGAAAACCGTGCACAGGGAATGGAAATCCAATGATGCAACAACAAATGCAGCAAGTAAGAGAATGGTGGCAACGCTATACCGGCGAGGAGGACACTCCCTTTGATGGCGACACTCCTTCATGGGTGGTCAGTCTTCTTGTCCATGTCTGCATTTTGCTGGGGCTTGCATTGACTGGCATGGGAGAAATCCCGGAGCCCATTCGTAACTTTACGATCATCGAGTCCCCGAAGGAGATTGACGAGGATGTGCTGATTGTTCCGCAGGAAGTTGCGATCTCAGAGACGCCTCAGGAAACAATTGGTGCAGAAAGCGAAATGAACGATGAGGTCGCACAAGCACTCGCTCCAACACTTTCGGATGTGTCTGTTGTGCCCGTAGAAGCGGATCCGGATTTGGTAAGTGAAATCGAATTAGAACCGATTGATGCAATGCCAACAGCCCAAAGTCTTGACGCCAATATTATTGTCAAAGGGGCCGTGGGGGTTGGTATGACAGGTGCTGTTGGAGCGGTTGATCGTCTCACGGCTGAAATACGAAATTCTCTCGATGAACGCCCGACAGTTGTCTGCTGGCTCTTTGATCAGTCGGGTAGTCTTGCGCCTCAGCGAAAAGTGATTGCAAAGAGGCTTGGGCGTGTGTTTGCTGAACTTGGTGTTCGCGATGCATCAGACAAAAAACTGACAAACAGCGTGATCGCATTCGGGCAGTCAGTATCGCTTCTCACAAAGAAACCCACATCTGATGTAGATGAGGTGATTCAGGCTGTTGAATCGATTGCGATCGATTCTTCCGGTGTGGAGATTACGTTTGAAGCCATTCACAAAGCAGCAGAACTCATGAAAGTGTATCGAACGAGTTCGCCAAAAAAGAACGTGATGATCATCGTCTTTACCGATGAGGTTGGAAATGATCAGGCCAAAACAGACATGACGAGTAAGTATTGCACCACGATAGGAGTTCCGGTCTACGTTGTGGGCGTTCCAGCACCATTTGGAATGCGAGATGTGAAAATTAAATACATTGATCCTGATCCCAAGTACAGCCAAGAAACTCAGTGGGCAGAAATTGAGCAAGGACCTGAGTCAATGGAATCCGAGCTTGTGAAAATACATACTTCTCGTATGGCAGAAGAGGCCATCGATTCCGGATATGGTCCGTTTAGTCTTTCGAGGCTTTGCCGAGATACCGGTGGTATCTACTTCTGTGTTCATCCGAGTCGCGATACAAAAGGCCGAGTTGCCGACAGCGACGTTGAAGCGATGTCGTCGAGACTTCGATACTTCTACGATCCAGATGTCATGCGCCGATACCAACCCGATTATATTTCCATGCAAAAGTACAAGCAGTTACTTGCATCAAACAAAGCTCGACAGGCTCTCGTGGAGGCTGCCAAGGCTTCCGAAATCGAACCGATGCAAGCTCCCCAAACGAAATTCGAACGCCGAAGTGACGGAGAATTGGCAAAGTTGTTGGGTGACGCACAGCAATCAGCAGCAAAGTTAGAACCAAAAATATCGGCGCTCTATTCAGTTCTTCAGCAGGGGGAAAAGGATCGAGAAAAGCTAGAAGAGCCTCGTTGGAAGGCCGGGTACGATCTGGCGATGGGACGAGTGCTTGCGGTGAAAGTGCGAACCGAGGCTTACAATATGATGCTTGCTCAAGCAAAGGCAGGCATGAAGTTTGAAAGAAAAGATAGCGATACGTGGGAGATCGTTCCCGATAATGCTCTTACGGTCGGTAGTCAGATAGAGAAGCAGGCCAAGCAGGCAAAAATGTATCTTGAACGAGTGGTGAAGGAGCATCCCAAAACGCCGTGGGCGATGATCGCCAGCGAAGAGTTGAAGATTCCTCTGGGCTATCGTTGGGAAGAGGCTCACACCGGCGTAAACGATCCTAAGATGGCCGCTGGCGGAGACAACAACAATCCTGCTGCTCGCGCCGATGACAAGAAGAAGATGCTTGCAAAGCCGATGCTGACGAGGCCATTGCCAAAGCTCTGATTGCAGAAACAGGCAGATTGGTTATCAGAGTTTTTTAATTACAACTCTCCTGCCCGGTTGGTTTATTCTCTCAGAAGGTAAGACTGTCTTCACCGAATTGTTCTCTACTGTCGTACGAGTAGAAACAACGACTTATTCGGTTGGAGAGTACCTGAAGAAACATAGCTCGAAACTGGGTTTCCGAACGGTCGCTTGTGGGAATAGCGCCTTCTGGTGGAAATGCAACATCGTCAAAACGTTTTTCAAAGACGACACGATTGTTGGACACGTCATAGACCCGAACGTGGGCCGTTGCACGACCGCGATAGAGAGTTGCTCCCTCGTAAAGTCTAAATTCTTCAAGATCGATTCCGACAATCAGATCAGCGTCAAGTGATTTTCCGAGTGTGGGATAATCGACCCAGTTATTTTCGTCGATCCAGCGGACAATTTCTTGCTGGTCAATGATGCGAGATTTTTTCACATTCTGAGACAACGTCACTCCCGTCACTCGGGCAAGTTCCCGAGCTGATCCGGCATCGCTGAATTCGAGTTCTACGATTGGCCGGCATACGACTGCCACATGTTTTCCGAGTAGTCCTTTAAATTCAGCTGGTACGTCATTGGGAGCAATAAGATACGCCACCGTTCCGAGCGTTGAACAGCCGAGAGAGCACACACATTCCAACAGAAGGAAAAAAACGAGCACGTTTTTAGAACTTGCAGACATTGGAGAGAATTCCTTTTCTCGCGATTGAAACCGAGTGCACGAATCAAGCTTTGAACGACAGATTTCTTCACAGAGCAAAGTGATCAAAGAATGGAAGAACCAAAAAATCCTAAAAACTGCGGCAGTGTAGTAGTTGTCAGATTTGAAAAAGTCGGTGGAGCCAATCGAGGAACGCTATCAGAACAAGTATCGCGATAGCGTAGTGAGGGATATGGGAGGACAAAAGGTACATCAGTCCCTTCGTAAGTCGTCCGTGAAAGGCCAGAAGAAGGCCAAACAGACCGATTCCAGAACAAAAAACTGCCAAGAGGGTTCCGGCAGCGTTGGTCGTCCAAGCTTCCGCAAGTCGACCATTGGTTGCAAGTGTCCAAGATGTCGTCATGCCACATCCAGGGCAGGGAACACCGAGAAAAAGAATGAAACTGCATGGCGGAAGACCAAGTTGACGATGTGTTCCACGACCACTGGGGTCGGGTTCGAGTTGAGACGCAATCAGCAACAAACCCCACGCAAAAAGTCCCGCCAGAACACAAAACAACCGTTGACGTTTTGTGAGTTGAAGAGGCTCCATTGACGCGGGAGGATAGTGATCTTGGTCAGTGCGTTCAATCCCGCTTGGCTGCTGCAAATCGCCATTTTGTGGGGGATATTTCATAATGTGGAACGAAGACAGGAGCCCATTTGAAGATCGATCAGTGCTCAGCGTGATCGAGAGGGTCTAAGTCAACTCGAAGGCGACGAATAGCGTGCGCTCGCCCAGTCGTTGGATCGCAATCCACAAGGGCTCCATTTAGCCGAACATCATCACTGGCCACGAGAAACGCGGTGGGTACAAAATGAAGTGTTGTATGCATAACTCGATCAACTCTTCTGCCAATGATGCTTTCATGAGGGCCAGTCATTCCAACATCGCAGATCATCGCTGTGCCTCCCGAAAGAATCTGTTCGTCGGCAGTCGGAACATGAGTATGAGTCCCGAGAACGGCAGTTACTCGTCCGTCGAGGTGCCTTGCCATGAGTTGTTTATCGCTGGTCGCCTCGGCATGCATGTCGACCACAATCACGCGTATAGTGGGGTCGAGCGAATCAAGTACTCGGTCAACGGCACCAAAGGGACAGTCGACTGGACGCATAAAAGTTCTGCCAAGCACAGTGAGAATTGCGACCTGAGTTCCCAAGAGTGTTTCGACGATCGCAACGGACTTACCAGGAGCAGAAGCTGGAAAGTTTGCCGGTCGAACAATGTTGTTGCAGGACTCAAGAATATTCACGATATCGCTTTTTCGATAAACATGATCGCCCATCGTTATCGCATGAACTCCTGACTTCATGAGAGATGCGTAGGCATCACGAGTAAGCCCGGAACCTCCTGCTGCATTCTCGGCATTCGCAATAACGAAGTCGATTGCATGTTCGTGTACGATTTCCCGAAGCTTTAGCTCAATTATTTTTCGGCCAGGACGGCCCACAATATCGCCAATAAACAAAATACGCATCAGTGTTCCACCGTGTGATTGACGTCAACGTGCAACTTCAATCACTCGAGTTTCGCGTAGGAGTGTTACCTTGATCTCACCAGGATAGGTCAGCTGTTTTTCGCAGGCTCGCGCAATGTCATAACAGATCTTTGCAGCAGACTCATCAGTCGTGAGCTTTGAACTGGCGATAACGCGAAGCTCACGTCCTGCCTGAATCGCAAAAACCTGTTCGACGCCTGAAAATCCTCTAGCAATCGATTCAAGTTCCTCCATGCGTTTGATATAGCGATCAAGAGATTCTCGTCTTGCTCCTGGACGGGAAGCGCTGATGGCATCAGCGGCCGCAACAAGTACTGTGTAGGGATGTTCGATGGTGATGTCATCATGGTGGCCGAGTGCAGCATGGACAACATCAGGCCCCTCTCCGTGTCTCTCGAGCAACTCTGCCCCAATCTTTGGGTGACCACCTTCGGCTTCGTGGTCCGCTGCTTTTCCGATATCGTGCAAGAGTCCACAGCGACGTGCAATATCCCCATCCATTCCAATTTCTTCAGCAATGAGTCCTGCAATTGCCGATACTTCGAGCGAATGGTTGAGAACGTTTTGGCTGTAGCTGGTGCGAAACCTCAGCCGTCCAAGAAGTTCAACAAGCTTGGGATGCAAGCGACGTACGCCAGCCTCCTCAAGAGCTTCTTCTCCAGCACGTTGAATCGCGACGTCAACTTCCTGCTGTGTCGCAAGAACAAGTTCCTCGATGCGAGCAGGGTGGATTCGACCATCAGCGATGAGCTTTGTCAGAGACACCTGCGCGACATAACGTCGAATTGGATCAAAGCTACTCATCACGACGATTCCAGGTGTCTCATCGATGATCACGTCAACACCAGTGGCTTTTTCAAAGGCTTTAATGTTGCGCCCTTCACGACCAATAATTCGACCTTTCATTTCATCATTGGTGATATCAACTGAGCTCGTCGTGCTTTCGGCAGTGTGATTTGCAGCAAATCTTTGAACGGCAGTAACAACAATGTCACGGGCACGAGATTCACTTTTTTCAGCAATCCGACGTTCGTGTTTGATAATTCGAGCACCTTGTTCATCCTCGAGTTGTCGTGAAAGAATTTCCAGAAGGCGGTCTTGTGCCTGCTGAAGACTCATGCCACCAACGCGCTCGAGTGTTTGCCTTTCCGAGTCGAGAAGTCGCGCCAATTCGTCGTTTCGACGTCCCGCTTCATCGATTCGTTCTGCAAGGCGACGTTGATTGGTTTCAACCATGCGTTCGGCCTTGCGAAGATGCTCCTGCTGCTGTTCAAGAAGGTCTTGTTTTTTCTCGAGTTGACGTTCCTGCTGGTACAGTTTGTCACGCAAGGAGACGAGATCTTTTTCCACCTCTGTCTTGAGACGCAAAGACTCTTCTTTGAGCGAAAGTTCGACGTCTCGACGATGGGCCGCAGATTCTTGTTTGGCCTGTTCAAGAAGTCGATTACGTTCGGAAACGGCATCCTTTTTTCGAATGTGATTGAGGTACATGATCACAACAACGCCGACGACAACGCCGACTGAAGTAAAGACAATATTTGTAAGCAACGTAGGATCCATGAGAGGGTATTCCTTGTGATGTTGTCGATTGAAACCTTGCGGCAACTCTGCAGAGGAGCAGATCGGAGGCAGGCTCCGGAATCCGACACAGTGGATCAAAATCAAGAAGAAACGATCTAGGACAAGAGATGACCAGAACCGTTTCGAAGACGAGATCGTGCACTCGCGTGCGTCGATAGGCTGTCGATCGACGAAGTGTTTTTCGAAGAGCAGTGTCCCTTGCGATCGATGGAACTGTTCCATCCAACGATCGGTGAAAGAAGAACGCCACACGCAGCCCTCTTCATCGTGTTGAAAGGACCGGGTGATCCGATCGTGGGGTTCGCTGTGTCCGTGTTCACGAGCAACCCGGATTCATCCGAGAGCTTCAATGTGAAGGCGATAGCGATCCACTTGATAAGGGACTGAAAAACATCCATTCGTCACATCCTCAGACCCCGCAATGTCGATAATCGCAAACAGCGATTGAAGGCATCCGCAGGAACTCATTTTTACACATGCGAAGACAAGCAGAAAAGCTCATCGGCACGTTTCTTGATTCCAATACCCACTGCTATGAATTCCGAATACCAAAAAAGCATCCGAGTCACATCCAGCAGAGTAGACTTTTTTCGTTACGTTCAAGAAGTCTCTGAATGTCGATCAGACATCAGAAACGAGAATTCAGTTGAAAGTTTAGTGATGAATAGGGGCAATGCCAATGAAGCTCGACAAAGCCCCATGAAAACTGCACGTGAATCAAAGACCAGTGCTCTTTGTCGAGTGCATCATGAGGTGGAGTGTTTCTGTAACACGCACATGAGACTCAAAGGGCCGGTGCTCGTAGGTGTTTCTGGTGGTGCTGATAGCGTTGCACTTCTGTGCGTGCTTGGGGAAAAATTGCATGGACGACCGTTGGTCATTGTGCATGCCAGGCACGATCTTCGGGAATCTGCGATCGATGACGAGAACTTTGTGATCGATCTTGCAAAACGAATGGGCTTTCCCGTTCATACAAGAAATCTTTTCGTTCGATACGATGACAATGTCAAGGCTGACGGCCTCGAAGCGACAGCCAGAAGACTTCGATACGAGTTTTTTGAGGATGTTGCGCAACGTCTTGGGGCCAGGCAGGTAGCGGTTGGTCACACCGCCGATGATCAGGCGGAAACGATTTTGTTGAGGGCTTTTCGAGGCACCGGACTGCATGGCCTTGGAGGAATGGTTCCCAGTCGAGCGCTTTCGAGTGAGATTGCATTAGTTCGTCCTTTGCTCACGATTTCTCGTCAGGAAGCAAGAAAATTTCTTGACGAAATCGGTCAGCCATGGAGAGAGGATGCATCCAACGCAGACACTGCGTTTGCGAGAAATTTTCTGAGGCATGAAATTTTGCGGCCGGTGATCGAAGGACCTTTTCCAGGAGCATCCCAATCGCTTGTGCGTTTGGGTGCGCAGGCCTCCAAAAGTGCGTCTGCTCTGTCATCCGCAGCGGAGCATCTTATCGAGCTTTATACGTCAGCGACCGCAGACGGAGTTGTTGTTCAGTGCAATGCGATGTCTGCTCTCGATCAACATCTATTGGCCGAGATATTCGTGGTGATTTGGAAACAACAACAGTGGCCTGCCAGGGATATGACTGCAAGGCACTTCAGTCAATTGGCTTCGATTGTAAATCGCGCACAGGAATTATGTGTTGCGAAATATTGCTCGGCTGATTTTCCGGGTCAGATTAGAACTGTGCTGGCAATGAATACGCATACGACACGCTGTACGCTCACTCTCAAGCGGTTATCCTGAATTCCTCAGCCAAAGGAATTCAACGTCGGGCTGAGTTTCTTTGCGATTACAAGCCGCATAAACAGAAAAGCGCAAGCGTCGTCAGTGGGCCTGTTTGGTTTCAATGGTCTGCGTCTTGTATCCACCAATCAATTGAAAGTAGCCCATCAAAAGAAGATAGATTGCTGCCATCGTCATGGGAATGTACGAGTCAGCCTTGAGCGTTTTTCGATCGCCCTTCTGATCCGCCTCCACAACAGCGTTTTGAGCAGGGCTTTTTTCGAGTTCTTTCTTTGCATCTCCGAGTTTTTTCCCATCAAGTCCGAAGACTTCAGTAGAAGCGAGATTCAGAAAAGTGCTGGGTTTTTCCGATTTGTAATCCTCGTAGATAGCAGAATCGACTTTTCTCAGTTCCTCACCTGAAAAGCGATCCTTGCAGTAGCCAAGGCCTGGGCTGCCGATCAGGCCAGCAGAGAGCATCCCGATTCCTCCCATGATGGACATTGCCACAGCACCAGTCTGTGGAAACCGATCACCCACAATGGCGAGCATGGTTGGCCAAAAGAATGTCTTTCCAATGGCATAGATACCCAATGCGGCCAGTGCCATTGAGAAGGTTTGCATCGTGCTTGCCAATTGAAGGCCAATGCAGGCAAGAACAGAGCACACCAAGAGTAATCCAATTGGCGAGAGACGGAGCTTTGTTTCTATGAAATGGGCACAAAAACGAAGACCGAACATGATTGCCGAAGTCCAAATGAAAAGATATTTCCCCTGCTCTGAAGTGAATAGGTTACCGGTGATGTTCTGGATCCATCCATCGGTACCGAGTTCGACTGCACCCACAAGAGCATGCGCAATAAAAAGAACAAAGAGGAGAAAAGATCCGAGTGAAAAACGGGTCATAGCGGCGACTGCAATCAGGAGCACTCCGCCGATTACAGAACCAACGGTTTTTGAATATTCCGGATAAAAACTTTTCAAAATGTCGCCAAAAAATAACGAAAGTAAAAAGCAAGCAACCAATGAACCAAGAATTCCAACATCCTTAAACATTTCTACAAAACTAGAGCCCTTTTGGGCTGCTTCAGATTTCGGAAACTTTTGACCCATAAACATAATTGCGTAGAGAACTGTCGGAATGAGATAAAGAGAGAGTTGCCATTTCCAGTCAATGTTCATCTTGTCATCGAGAATCCAGCCGGCGACTGAGCCAAGAATCATGCCTGCCGGCCATGATGCATGCAGAATATTCAGGTAATGAGTTCTATTTTTTGGATAGAGCGTGGCGACAAGCGGATTGGCTACTGCTTCAAGCGTGCCGTTTGCACAGGCAAAAATAAACATGCCCCAGAACAGGTAGTTGTAAGCGTTCTCGGGAGTGCTGGCGGCAAATGTAATGAAGGCCGATAGAACGTGACCAAGCAATGCCAGCGCAACAAGTTTTCCGTAGCCAAGCTTGTCAACGATCACGCCACCAACAATGATTCCAAAACAAAAACCAGTGAATCCAGCACCGCCGATTGCGCCGAGTTGAAGATCGGTAAAATTAAATTCTGTTTTCCAATTGTCAAAAATTCCGCCGCGGATCGCGAACCCAACACCTGCCGCGAGAATCGCCATAAAACCCGCCCAGAGCAGACGCCGCGCGTTGGCATGGACAGAGCTAGGGTCAATCGACAAACCTGATGTGCTGTGAGTCATTGGCATCCTGCAAGCTAAGGAGTAGCGAATTTTTGAAGCCCAAGACTCTTTGCTGAATCTTGCGGTAACCCGTCGAAGGTACCTCTTTCAGAGGCGGTACTATAGCAAGGGTTCGGGGAAGACGGAAACAACGGGCTTTAGGCCGAGTTGGTCGATCAGGTGGCTTCGCCTTGACCCCCTCCCATAGCAGTCCGTACTGTCTCGGACCCGTTCGGTTTCCGTTTTATGTTTCTGCCCCGATGGTGTGAGTTCACTTCTCAAGGAAATTCCCGCGCGCGGGTGCTTCGCTCCATCCACAGTCATTCGCCCGGTCGCCTCCTTGCGAGGCGAAATATACAACGTGAATTCTTTCTCCGACACTCTCTGGACGATTGTGCGATGGACAGTGCCCCTCACCGTTGCAGGCATCATTGCCGCAGGAGCGGTGGGCATTGGACAAGTCGACGATCAGATTCGTCGTCGGGTGGAAGCGTATCTTGCGTCTGAATATCCGGGATTAGTGGTTGCGGTTCAGGGTGCGCAGTTAGTCGAGAACGAGGGGATCGTTGTCAGAGGAATTTCGATCAACGATACCAATCTTCCTCAGCAGTGGAGACAGATTCTCTGGATCGATGAACTGCGTCTTGCATGCGGTACAACTCTGGCCGAACTCGCAAGCGGAATGCCGCATGTCACAGCGATCCGGGTCCGAAGACCTGTTGTGCATGTTGTTCGAAAACAAGATGGTGCATGGAATGTGGAAAGGCTTTTTAAGGGGAGAAGTTTTCGCACGATGGTTCCCGTGTCGGTTGAGGATGGCACACTACTCATTGATGACACGCTTTCCAAAATGCGCACGTCGCTTCGCTCAGTCGAAATCGATCTCAAGCCAGAAATACAACTCACGGCGGGTGGACCGTGGGCCCAAGTGCAAGGCAGTGTATCGGGTGACATGTTTGAACGGACGCTCTTCCAAGGGCGTGTTGCTCCAGAAAAGGGCGCCTTCGAACTCGGTGGCACCGTTGAGTCGCTTGAGATATCAAAGAAGCTCATCGCTCTTATTCCACAGATACCACCCCAGATCGGTGAACCGCTTGAAGGACTTCGAGGCATGGTTCACTTGGAGTGGAACGTGGCTGGAAGTATTGCTCGATTCAACGAGTCCACGGTTGTCGTTGCGGGCCGTTTGGAGTCTGGTCGATATGAGCACGCCTCTCTTCCCGGAGCGCTCAGCGAGGTGTCTGCAATTTTTAAAGCAGATCGTTCTGGAAGCGTCGTAGATTCATTTCAGGCTCATCTGGGTGCCACATCGCTGCGCGGCAGTGGGCGAGTTACTGGTTGGAGCAAGAATGCGGACTTCGATTGTGAACTGGAGGCAGAGAGACTGCTTGTCGGACGTCACTGGGAGTCATTACTGCCCGAATCGCTCGCGTTGCAGTGGCAAAAGCTCTTGCCTGCGGGGGAGGTTGATCTGCGGGTGCATCTCATGAGAACTGCTGGACGACTGGATCCGGAAATCTCAGTTCGTTGCCGTAATATTTCAATCACGCATTACCGCTTTCCCTATCGAGTCGATCGAACTGTCGGCACGGTGGTACTTCACGATAATCAACTGACGCTTCATCTCACAGGCCAAGCCGGCGGCCATGCGGTTCATGTGGATGGAATTTTTCAGAATCCTGGACCCGAGTCGCAAGGCTATCTGGAGGTGCGTGGCGAAGGCATGCGCATTGACGATGGATTGCTTGCCGCAATGCCGCCGCGATCGGCAGATATTGTCAGATCGATGCGAGCCAGTGGACTTTTCGATTTCGCGTACCGTCACGAGCGAATCCCAAATGGGCCTGTGGGTGGAATCAACTCCCTTGGTATTCGGCTTGCTCAGTGCACTATGTCGTATACCGGGTTTCCGTATCCGCTCTCCGGCGTATCAGGCACCATTCGAATGGAAGAAGGTCGATGGACGATTAAAGATGTTTCAGGAACCAACGACTCAGGAGCGGTGCACTGCAGTGGCGTGCTTGATCCGGGATTGGGGTCAGCCGGGATGCTAACGCTTCACTTTACGGGATCGGCAATGGTGCTCGAACGTGAACTGAGAGATGCTCTGCCGTCGGGAATGCAGCGGGTGTGGGACGATATTGAGCCGCGAGGAAGTGCTGATGTGGTTGCAACGGTTCGCCACGATATTCAACAGCGAACAACGGCGGTTGATTTGGAGGCAACTCCGCACGCGGGAACCGTCTCGATAGAGCCGTCTTGGTTTCCCTATCGACTTGAACACCTCGACGGACGTCTCGTCTGGCGAAACGGACAGCTTCGCTTTGAAAATGTACGTGGTTCGCACGCGCGCACTACCGTAGCCGCAGAAGGAAGTTGTCATTTTTCAAAACAGGGTGATTGGCATGTTCGCTTCGATTCCATCGCAGCCGATCGCTTCAGAGTAGATCACGATGTGCTCGATGCCCTTCCTGCACGACTCAAACAGGCGATCTCTGCGGTGCGTCCTCGCGGTTTGATGTCGATGGCCGGAACGCTTGATGTCTATTCAACGCAACAGCATCAGACAGGTGTTCCGGGGCCACCGGCTGCAGCGTGGGACATGCAGATCGACATGGAACAAGGAGCAATGGACGTAGGTGTTCCATTGGATCATGTTCACGGTGGTGTGAGACTGGTGGGACAAAGTGACGGCATCATCTGGCGATCGAGTGGTGATATCGATTTTGATAGTCTGATGTGGAAGGGAGTGCAGGTCACCAATGTTCGCGGACCGCTTGCGATGGACGCATCGGGAGTTCGCTTTGGTGTTGCTGCGGCAAATGCAAACGACCCGAAAGGGCCACAAAGAATTTCAGGACGACTTGCCGGCGGATCCTTGCTGGTCGACGGACGGGTAGAATCGGGTGATCAAGGAACATTTTCTGTTACGGCAGCTCTTGAGGAATCTGATCTCGAACGCCTTGCAGGCGAGGCGATCGGTTCCTCACAGAAATACACTGGAAAAGTATTCGGTTCGATTGAAATCAATGGAACTCGAGCCGGCACTCATGCGCTGTCTGGACGAGGAGAGATGCGGCTTCGAGACGCCGATTTGTACGAATTGCCACTGATCGTCTCAACACTCAAGATACTTCGCATTAAGGCTCCCGACCGAAAAGCGTTTAGTTCGAGTGTCATTGATTTTCGCATCGAGGGACCTCATGCGTATTTTGACAACATCGAACTTTCCGGCGATGCAATCAGCTTGGTTGGAATGGGAGAAATGGATTTTGATACCAATCTTAATATGACGTTCCGGTCAATTGTGGGTGACTCGGAAAGCCAGTTGCCTGTGATGAAAAAAGTTCTTGGCGGAGCAAGTGGTCAATTTATGTTAATTCATGTGGATGGAACTCTCTCTCACCCAGACATGACAAGCGAAGCATTTCCAACACTGAATGCGGCGCTCCAAAAACTTCAGTCACAACGTGAGAACTCCGAGGGATTGCGTGCAGCGGCTGCGGCAAGGCGACAGCGGTGAGCTCCTGAGAAAAGTCTCAATGGATCAAAAAATCGAAGGTTCCTACAATCAATTGTTGCTCGAAAAGTATTTTGTGACCTGCGTAGAGAATGACCAGCATGGAATTTGAGTTTGTGAAAATGCACGGTGCCGGAAACGACTACGTCTACGTCGATTGTTTCAATCAACCCTCTCCTTTGGATCCATGTAGATTGGCCCGTGTGATCAGCGACCGACATTGTGGAGTGGGATCCGATGGCTTGGTATTAATGCAAAAATCCCAAAGTGCTTCGGTTTTCATGCGTATGTTTAATGCAGATGGCAGTGAATCAGAAATGTGTGGCAATGGCGTTCGCTGCGTTGCACATTTGGCCGTTGCCAACGGTCATGCAAAGGCTCCTCTGGTATCTGTTGAAACAGGACGAGGAGTGCTCTCGCTTGTGGTGACGCAGACAGGCCCCCGGACTTCGCAAGTGCGAGTGGACATGGGAGAACCAATTCTCAAGCCGTCAAACGTACCGGTTCTCGTGATCGAAGAGAATCAGGAAAAACCGATTGTAGATGGCCTGTGTTCGCCGCTGGGTGAGGCTCAAGGCTGGTGGAAAACAAGCGGTCTTGATCCTCGTATGACAATTGTTTCCATGGGTAATCCTCATGTGGTGCTCTATTGTCGCGATACTACTCTGGTGCCGCTTGAGACCATTGGTCCAGCAATTGAAAACCATTCCATTTTTCCAAAACGCGTCAATGTTCATTTTGTTCAGGTACTCTCGCCGGATCGTGTGCGCATGCGGACATGGGAACGCGGAAGTGGAATCACGCAGGCCTGCGGAACGGGTGCCTCGGCAGTCTGTGTGGCGGGGGTTCTTTCCGGACGCAGTCACCGAAAGATTGTTGCTGAAGTACCCGGTGGCAACTTAGAACTCGATTGGGACGAGTCGAGTGGCACTGTATTCATGACTGGGCCAGCGGAAGAAGTGTTTCGCGGTCGATGGCCGGTCAAAGCATGCTGACCTAAGAGAAGAAAACAACACTTCTTAAAAATATTCTTATTTCAAACTATTGTTTGAAATAAGAATGATGAATTGAGCGATGGACGGTTTTGTTATTTCTGGGTAATGCAGCAGATGGGCCTGAGGAACAATGGATTGATAAAAAAGGAACAGATTCGAGTGAAGGGAAAATTCGCGATGGGGACAATGGCCCTTCTGGCCACGGCCCTTATTCGTCGCTGGATGGGAACTCTTCACTATAGATGTCACTACGAAGACCCAACGGTAGATCCTGTGCATGCAAACTATCGCGGCCCAAAGATATTTGTATTCTGGCACGAAAACATTCTTTTCCCGCTTCATATTCGTGGCAGATCCTGCACATCGATGCTGCTGTCACGTCACTGGGATGCGGATATTCTCGATCGCGTTGCTGGAATGATGGGATTTGGAACAGTCCGAGGCAGTTCATTCAATGGCGGTACAGTGGCACTTCGTGAATTGACGTTGCATGCGAAGCATTCCAATTTGGCCATTACACCGGATGGCCCGCGTGGTCCTCGTCGTCAGCTTGCACCCGGATGCATCTATCTTGCTGGAACGCTCGGCATTCCAATCGTGGCGATGGGATGTGGCTACGATCGACCGTGGCGAATGAAAACGTGGGATCAGTTCGCGATTCCAAGGCCTGGTTCACGGGCGCGAGCAATCGTGAGTCGTGCAATTGCGATTCCTCCTAATTTGGATCGAAAAGGAGTGGAGTGGCATCGTCAGGGGCTGGAACGATTGCTTTCGAAGCTTTCCGAAGACGCCGAGACATGGGCTCGATCAGGGGCCCATGTGGTAGGCGAACAACCTCTTCGACGAGAGCCCTCTCGCGATGCCTCTCGCAATATTCTTCTTGAACCTCGAAAAGCAGTCGAACTTGACGATGAACTCAGTCGACTCCAATGCAACGCTGCATGACTATTATCGCCCGCCGATGGTCACTCCGAGCGTTTGTTCGAGGGATTCAACAGCTGCTCGAAGTCGTCGAACCTCTTGAAGAAGTTCTTCATAGGAGGCAGGAGGTGGATTCACTCCAGAGATTTGTCGCTCTGTCTGCTGCACTTCGGGAGCCAGTTCAGGGGAATTGAAGCGAGGAAGCTGGGTTATTTTTGGAACACCCATAGGCAACGAATTTTCAAAAATCGCAGTTTCGAATAGTTTTTCAATCGGTTCAAGTATGACATTCGTTCGATGATTTGATCCTCCTGGAAGAACGTATTCTAGAAC
>Ga0194051_1001035_pt1 | contig 15066 bp, 16 predicted proteins | sample SepL2320m_MetaG_FD_161275 | JGI IMG/M metagenome (GOLD analysis project Ga0194051, IMG submission 161275) | Anoxic zone freshwater microbial communities from boreal shield lake in IISD Experimental Lakes Area, Ontario, Canada - Sep2016-L239-20m | ecosystem: Environmental > Aquatic > Freshwater >... | reverse complement strand
CACGACAAGGTTTGGATCCCGCGCCGCATCGACATCGCGCGGCACTGGCACACGACTTTCGCCTGAGTGGCGGGCCCTTGCTAAGCCAGCAACCAGAACGACCGCTGTTAGAGAGTTTTACGGTATGGTGCGCCACGCGGAATAAAGATCACAACTTCTGTGTAATTTACACTGAGCTGTAATTTGTGAAGCAGTAGCCGCGCCAGACACAATCGCCATCATCGTTGCTCTCATCACGCCAGTTCTCGTCTGGGCCATCCCCAACAAGAAGTTTGTCTGAGCATGAGCTGGCAGGAGGGCGTTGCGATTACGATAGTGCTCCTTGGCCTCGGCGCCGGGGCGTTTCTCGTGGCGTAGCGGCCCTCCTTCTGGATCAAGTTCGGGTTCCGGCTGGCGAAGGCGCTGCTGCCGCTGGCGTGGCGCTATGTCTCCAAGAGGATGCCGCCGGAGGAGGAGGCTGCATGGCGTCAGGCGGAGAGGCGGGGGCAGGGGGATGAGTGGCTGAGGGAGCGATGGCGCCAAAGTTCTGACCGGTGAATGTGATCGACAAATACTGATCGGATTTCCACTATCACATCGACCGAGCTCGCCCACAACGAGGTGGACGACAGAGCTAGGCACAGCTGCCGACATCCTGGTGGGGGGAAGTCCATGCAAGGAAATTCCAATCGTGGGTCTACGTCGCTCTCTAGACGATGCCCGTGGAAAACTGTCGCTCGAAATTATAAGGCTCGCCAATGTCATCGACAAAGATGCCAAGGGTGCCCTTGCACCAGCAGTCATCCTGTAATCGGTTTTAGCGTTTGATCACTGATCGCGTCACGAGAGTGCGGGCTTGAGCTGCCGCTCGATTATCCTTGCAAAAATCGATGCCCCCACGGGGAGCATTGACTCATCGAGCAAGAAAGAGGGGCTGTGCAATGGCAACGTGCCCGCATGGCCGAGCCAGCCATAGGCCCCCGGAACCTGCTGCAGCATGTCGGCAAAATCCTCTGAACCCGTCAGCAACTGCTGATTTCCATCCGTCGCATCATGGCCCAGTACATCGCGTGCAGCAGCGAGCAGGGCCTCCGCATGATCTTCTGAGTTCACCAGCACGTCGAAGACTTCGTTGAAGTGGAGATCGACCTTTAGCCCCTGTGCTATCGCCAAGCCGCCGCAAATGGTCCTCATACGTTCCTGGGCGAGTTCGCGCACGTCATGAGAAAAGAAACGGAGCGTGCCACCAAGACTGGCACTCTCTGGCAGTACATTGTATGCGCTCCCGGCGCTGATCTTTGTCACGGAGAGGACGCAAGCCTCATGGGGTGGCACGTTGCGGCTCACCACCGACTGCAACAGTTGCACCAGCGCGGCGGCGGCAAAGAGCGCATCGCGTGACTCATGAGGCATCGCCGCATGGCTGCCCTTGCCGGATACAGTGATGTCGAAGAAAGAGGCGCCGGCCATCGCCGGGCCCTTGCGCAGCGCAAAGCGGCCGGGCTTGCCGTTCGGGGCGTTGTGGAAGCCGTAGATCTCATCACAGGGAAAGCGCCGGAACAATCCCTCTACCAGCATGCGGCGTGCGCCGCCGAGACCCTCTTCGGCCGGCTGAAAAATCAGGACGGCCGTCCCCTCGAAGTCGCGGGTTCCGGCAAGGTAACGGGCTGCGCCCAGCAGCATGGTGGTGTGCCCGTCATGCCCGCAGGCGTGCATCACGCCAGGGTTCTCAGACGCGTGGGCAAGGCCCGTCTGCTCCATGATGGGCAAGGCATCCATGTCGGCACGTAAGCCAACGCGACGGTTCCCGGGCCGGCGTCCGTGGATCAGGCCGACAACGCCCGTTCCGCCCACACCCTCATGCACCTCATCGACAGCCCATCGCCGGAGCATGTCCGCAACCCGGGCTGCCGTGCGGTGCTCGGTGAAGCCGATCTCAGGATGAGCGTGAAAATCCCTGAAGATGGCAGTGAGTTCTGGCGTGCTGGCGGCAATCTGAGGAATGATGGGCACAGACAACTCTCAGGCAAGCAAAACGATGCGGCCCTCATGGATCGACTGGTCGGCTGCCAAGACGATCTTGAGGCTTTTCACAGCATCGTTCATGTGATCAGTGAGGTCGATGTTCTCGCGGATGGCCTTGAGCAGGTATCGCTGCTCACGTTCGCAGAGATCGTCATGGCTCGGTTCATCAGACATGTCGATCCGCGTATCGGGTGTCTTCATGTCGGCATGATGCCACAGGATCTGATTGGTCTTTGTGTGGGCGTTGATGTCGTCCGACTTCACGCCGCCCGAGGTTTCGGCCATTACGATGGATACAGAACCCTTGGGTCCGATCACGTCCTTCACGAAGAAAGCCGTCTCGCTCATCATTGGACCCCAGCCGGCCTCGTACCAGCCCACCGAGCCGTCGTCGAACATCACCTGCAGCATGCCGTAGTTCTGCTGCTTCACCTCGCTCGTCAGCGAGGCGCCAATGGCGTGGACCTTTATGGGCTTGGCCTTGGTCATCTGGCACATGACGTCGACATAGTGCACGCCGCAGTCGACGATGGGCGGAAAGGCATTCAGCAGGCGCTTGTGCCAGTCCCATGTTTCGCCATTGGACTGCTGGTTAAGGTTCATACGAAAGACGAGCGGTGTGCCAAGCTGCTGCGCGATCTCGATGAATTTCACCCAGCTCGGATGCTGGCGGAGGATATAGCCGATGACGAGCTTCTTGCCCGTGCGCCGTGCAGTGGCAACGGCCTTCTCTGCATTTTCTGCCGTGTCGGCGAGTGGCTTCTCAACGAAGACATGAGCGCCTGCTTCCATCGCCTTTATGGCGAATTGCGCGTGCGTGTCGGGAAGCGTATTGATCGAGACGACGTCAGGCGTCAGCTCTGCGAGTGCTTTTTCAAAGTTGTCGTATTTCGCCGCAGTTTTCAGCTCATCCGGCAGCTGGCGTTTGGCAATGCGGCGTTCACACACGCCCACCACATCGAAATCGGGAATGCGCGTATATGCCTGCGCGTGGCTCATGCCCATGTTGCCGAGGCCTACGACCAGAACCCGCAATTTCCTATCAGCCATCATCGCCTCCTATCCGATCCGAACCACATTGCCCGTACGGGCTGATTCCTCCGCCGCAAGTGTCGCCTCGAGGGCCGCCGCCGCATCTTCCGGCCGGCCGATCTTGGGCGCAATGCCCATGAGCGCACAATTGGCAAAATATTCGAATTCAGCGCGCAGTGCGCCTCCTCGCACGCCCTCGAACATCGGCCAGTAGGTGGTGTCGGGGCTGTGGAGCCTGCTGCCGTCGACAATGCCGAGGTTCGGGAAGGTGTCCTGCACGTGGATGATCCCCTCCGTGCCGATGATCGACATGCGCTCGTCGATGTCGAAGGGCGTCTTTTCCGGCATGCACCAAACAGTCTCGAGTGTCGCCGTGGCTCCGCCCTTAAAGCGATACATTGTCTGGCCGATATCAGGAAACGTGAGGTTCCGCACGCTCACCGTCTGGGAGTATGCACTCACCACGCGGTCGCTGGTGAACCACAGCATCAGGTCAGTGTCATGGATGGCATCACCCACGATTGGCCCGATCTTCTCCAGAATTGTTGGCGTCCATGCGGCCGGAATGTTGCGGCGGGACTGCAGTGCCACGATCTTGCCGATGCGCCCTTCATCGATTGCCTGCTTGGTCATTCTGTAGCGTGGATTGAAGCGGCAGATGTGCCCGACCTGCAGGATACCGCGTGTGGCATTTGCCGCGGCCATGATCTTGTTGCAATCCGCGACTGTGGAGGCCATCGGCTTTTCGAGGAACACGTGCTTGCCGGCCTTCAGGGCATCGACTGCCGGGTCGGTATGCTGGTCCCACATGGTGACGATTGATACGGCATCAATGCCCTTGTCGGCCAGCATATCGCGGTAGTCGGTGTAGGTTTTTGTTACGCCGAATTTACTGGCCTGCTCCGAAAGCCGGTCTGGCCTCCGCGTGCACAGTGCTACCAGTTCGAGGTTGGGGATGCCCACGATGGTTTCGCAGTGGATCTCGCCGAACCATCCGAGACCGATGACGCCGATCCGCAACCTGTCCATCAAAAGTTCTCCAGTGTGAGTTCGCGTGCCATCACGATATTGCCAGCCGAGAGCCCGCAGTCGACGGGCAACGCCACGCCACTGATCGCCGCTGCGGCGTCGGATGCAAGGAAAGCGACGGCATTCGCTACGTCCTCAGGGTCCACGATCCGCCCCAAGGGATACCACTTGCGCAGTGTTTCCAGAACGCTCGGGTCTTTCGCGGCACGGATCTTCCACAAGGGTGTCCGCACGGTGCCCGGCAGTACGATGTTGGAGCGGATGTTGAATCGCCCATATTCGACGGCAATCGACTTGGTGAGCGAGATCATGCCCGCCTTGGCGGCACTGTAGGCCGGGTCTCCCAACGCACCGAGTCCATTGACGGAGCCGATGGCCACGATCGACCCGCCACGATTGGCCTTCATGCCCTCGAGTACGGCATGGGCGCAATAATAGGCACTGTTGAGGTTTCCATTTACCTCATGTTGCCAGCTGTCGGGGGTGGTGCGCGCGAAGGTCGGATGCGAGGAGAAGCCGGCATTGTTGACCAGCACCGATACCGGTCCCAGTGTCTGCGTGAGTTTTGCAAAGGCCTCCGCCACACCCGCGCGGTCGCCAACGTCAACGATCGCATGGGCCATCTTCACGCCCTTGGCCCAGTCTTCGCCCATGAAGGCCTTCAGCGCCTCACTCTTGTCGAAAGCGGCGATCGCCGCGCCTTCCGCCGCGAAGCGCCTGCACAGCGCTTGGCCGATGCCCCCCGCTGCGCCGGTGATTGCCACCACCTTGCCGCTAAACATCATGGTTTTCCGCCGAAAGCATTGAGCGCATCGGCGATCCAGCCCACATTTGCCATTCGCAGGTGGCCCCAATTGTAGAAGGCCAGCCCCGCCACGTCGCCCGCGCCGAGGGCCGACACTGCTGCTAGCAGGTCAGCCTTGTTGTTAAGGTCCGGCCATGCTGGCCTGACGATGCCGCGCAACTCACCCTTGCCGCGAAGCCTGCGCTTGATGTCGAAGAGATCCGCCCTGATGCGCGCGGGCGAGGGCTCATAGAAGCAGGCCTCGATGATGCCCGCTGCGTTCGCCAAGGCCGCAAGGTCACTTCCCTCGTACCATGAGCCTCCCGTGGGACGCGACACGGAGGGAATAATGGCAACCGACGCATCCTTTCGGGCCCGGTCACGGATCTCGGCCACGAGGGAGGTGACCACGTCACAGCGCCATGCGAGGAAGGCACCAAGTTCACCGTCAGTGCGCGTATCCGCCAGCCAGAAGGCCTCTGCCATGTCAGCTGGAAAATCGATCTCGCTCGCCAGATAGTCCGAAATGTCCTTGGCCACGCGCGCCTTCAGCGGCTTGGCGTCAATCCCTGCCTTCGCCGCTCCGGCGATGCAATGGTCGCAAAAGCAGAGCCCCAATTGCTGGTCGAGCCAGCGGTTGGGCTGGTTCAGCGCGAACTCATGATGAAAGCCATGTGCATAGGGTGCAAAACCAGGCGACTCGAGTGACACGCCCGTGACCGGGTAGGACTGGGTCACGTCCCGCACCAACCCAACCGCATAGGCGCGCGCCTCGGGGTGCGACGGGCACAGGCTGTAGACATAGCGGTCGCCAAAGGCATTCGCCGTCGTGGCTTCCGGATATTGCGTGCCGAGCAGCGTGTTGTGCAGAAGCACCATCCAGGCATTGACCTTCAGCGGGCGCTGGCACAGTGCGCTTATTACCTCGCCGTGGCCGAACTCCTTGTTCGGCAACGGCTTGATCGCGCCGTAGCGGCTCATGTCCGGTTTGAAATAGACCGTGCCGTCTTCCGGGAAATAAACCTTTCCCGCCCTGCCATGCGGGCGCAGGAACTTTCCCGCGTGATAGCTCGCGGCGAATGTCACCGTATCGAGGCCAAGCGTCTTGAACCCGGAGATAGCTTCGTTGACACCTGCCTCAGCGAGGTCCCAGGCATAGGTGTAGATAGCACGGTAACTCATTGGCCGAACCAACCCTCTTGCAGATACTGCATGTATTCGAAGATCGTGTTGTACTTCCGTACGAAAACCACGCGCAGGAAGCCTCCCACCTCGAATGGCGGGATTATGATCTCCACCCCCGGCTGTTTGAGATGCTCGTCAAGGGTCGCAACGCGGAAGGCGATGTGCGGGTTGGCCTTGATCAACTCCGGCACAGTGCTGTCCGGTTCGTAACGAAGAAATTCGATGTGCTCGGGATGGGTCTTCGGGTTTGTCACCCACACACGGCTTTGCTCAACCCAGTTCTCGTCGGGTTGGACGATGGTCGTGGTAATGCCGACGTGATCGAACGCGAACATGTGGTGCCCCGCTAAAATGAAAACGGGGCGGCGGTACGGCGCCGCCCCGCATTGGGTCAGAGGCGCTTGGTGATCTCGTCGACATTCACCGCCGCATAGGCGTCCGACAGCTTGAAGCCGTCGGCATCAGCCTTCACCTTCGCCTTGTCGAAGTTGTTTGCGGCGTCGATGTAGTCGTTCTTCACCACGTCCTCGAGCTTGAAGTCGCCCTGGATCTGGCCGATCTCGCGGCCGACATCGAAGAACTGCTGCCAGCTCGACGCCAGGTGATAGCCCCATTTCTGCTGGCGCTCGTCCCAGCGACCGGCAAAAACGTTGGCGAGCTGCATCTGGGATTCGACGGCGATGTCCGGTGTCATCTGCGAGCCCAGTGCAGGGAACTGCTCCATCACGATCTGTGTTGCCGCGCGAGGGTTGTCGCGCCCGAATTCGAGGCCCATGGCCCAGCCGCGGAAGTAACGCTCGTAGAGGTCCTTCTTCGCAGCGTCATCGAAGTCCGCCTTGCGGATTACGAAGCTGTTGGCGGGAAGCTTTGAGAAGTCACGACCGAGCCAGTAGTCGAAGTCGAGGCCCTGGCCCTTCCACTGGGCGCGGAGGCCCTCCCAGGAGAGAGCAGCATCTCCCTGGCCGGACATCAGTGCGGTGCCCCAAGTCGGCCAGCCTGCATCCACATACTTGATCTTGGTGACGTCCACGCCCGCCGCCTTCAGCATCGGGTCGCAGATCGCCTGCCAGCCGGCGGAGCCCAGCACCACGGTCTTGCCCTCGAGCTCCTTCAGGCTCGCGGGTTTCTGGCCCTTGCGGAAGGCGAAGGAGAACAAGTCGCCGCCGCCCATGTGGAACACAGAGACGATCGGCATGCCCTGCGCGAGGCCCAGCGAGAAGACACCCGGCGAAGGGTATCCGACATCGGCCTGGTTCTGGTCGACGAGCTTGACCGTTGCCGTCGCATCTGACGGGCCGGGCTCGAGCGTCGTCTCGATGTCGCCGAAGTAGCCGAACTTCTTGGCGACCCAATAGGGATAGTCGTCCAGCACCTCGACCGTGCCGCGCGGGCTGACCCAGCGCACAACCTCGGCAGCATTTGCCGTCCTGTTTCCTGCAAAGCCGCCAAAGGCCGTTGCAGTAACGCCGGCTGCAGTCAGTGTCAGCAACCGGCGGCGTCCGATATTCATATGTCCAATCATGAGTGTTTCCTCCTCCATCTCGTGGACCGTTTTTCCGGGTGTAGTTGCATGAAAGCCCCCTCCCGGTTCAGGCTTCCCAGCTGGCCCATTTCTTTCCGAGCCAGAAGAAAAACACGTAGATCGATATGCCGAGGATCGCGAGGATCAGGATGATGGCGAAGAACTGCGGCATGCGGATCAGCGCGGAATAATATGTCAGCCGGTTTCCGAGGCCTTCCGCCCCGCCCACCATCTCAGCTCCGATGGTGGTGAGCAGGCCGAAAATTGAACCGACCATCAGGCCGACGATGATCATCGGCATGGCCATCGGAATGCGAATCTTGGTGAATATCTGGAAGGTGCTGGCGCCGAACGACCGGGCAAGCGCGATCTTAGCGAGGTCGACACGCCGGAAGCCCGTCGCGGAGTTAATCATCACCATGGGCCCGGAGGCCAGTGCCACGGCGATGATGCGTGGCTCACTGCCGAAGCCGAATCGCAGGATCAGGAGTGGAACTAGCGCCAGCATCGGTGTCGTGACGAGCAGCAGGATGTAAGGCGTGACCACCTTCTCGACAAAGGGGAACTGCGTGATGACCGCGGCCAGTAAGAAGCCGATGGACGCGCCGATGGCAAAGCCGATGAACAGCTCCTTCAGCGTGATGAGCAGATGCGGCCAGAGATTGGGGAATTCCGTGACCAGCGCGGTGGCGATCTGGCTCGGGCGTGGCAGTACGTATTGCGGAACGTTGAAGGCGTAGATCAGCAACTCGCTCCCGCCGATGATGATGACCGCAACGAGGATAATGATGAAGGTTTCGAACTTGGTCCGATGGTCGCCCAGGCTGAAGGAGGCGCCACTCAGCCCCACGTTGCCGTTCGCACCAGTCTTCTTGTTGAATTCCGGTATCTTGTCACCCAGTGTCTTGTCCACCGCACTTGCCTCCTGATGCCGCTGCTTACGTGATGGCCACGCGCGGGCCTGACCCGCCGCGCCCATGCTCGATGCGGGACTTAATTTCGAGAACCCGCTTGATGAAGTCCGGCTCGGTCTGGATTTCGATAGAGCGCGGGCGCGGAATGTCGATGTCGTAGATCTCGGCAATGCGGCCGGGCCTCGCCGACATCACCGCCACCCGGTCAGCCAGGAAGATGGCTTCAGCGATGGAGTGTGTGACGAAGGCGATGGTCTTGCGCGTTTCCATCCAGATTTCCTGGATCAGCAGGTTCATTTCGTCGCGGGTGAAGGCGTCGAGTGCGCCGAAGGGCTCATCCATCAGCAGGACGGATGGATTGACGGAGAGGCTGCGTACGATCGAGGCGCGCTGCTGCATGCCACCCGACAACTCACGCGGCATCTTGTTCTCGAAGCCGGTGAGGCCCACACGGTCGAGAAGCCTGGAGATCAGCGCTCGGTCGGGTGGTTTGCGCTTCAGTTCGAAGGGCAGCTCGATGTTCTTTATCAGGTTGCGCCACGGCAGCAGATTGGCATCCTGGAAGATCATCGCGATTTCCGGGTGCGGCTTCATGATGGGCTCGTTACCCAGCCGGATGTCGCCCGAGGTCAGTGAATGAAGCCCCGCCATTGACCAGAGCAGTGTGGTCTTTCCGCAACCCGAGGGGCCGAGTATACAGAGGAACTCACCCTCGCGCACGTCGAGTGATACATTGTCAAGGGCGTGCACGCCGCCACTGCGTGTTTGGTAGACCTTGGTGGCTTTGGTGATCGCCATCTTGGTCTTCAGCGTTTTCCCGGAAACTCCGTCAACCATGGTGTTCTCTGTCATCGACACGCCAATCCACCCCTCAATCTCCTGCGCGATCCGATCGGTCGGAAACACGCGACATTGGCGAGTAAACCTCGATCTCATGAAATGATGTTACAAAAATGTGGGTTGCGCAATAGTCATATTGTGAGATGCGCCGCCCGAATTGATGGCGTTAGGTTCAAGAGAGTGCATTTTAATGTGGGGTTTATCGTGCGGTTGGGGATGCTGCAGTTGCGAAGCTACCCGCTTTGTCTCCGTTCAGATGCAGTTGCCCGCTGCTCCAATACGTGTAATTTTGTTTCATCTGCGGCAAGATGAAATAGGGTGTTTGGGAATTGAATGAGGGGAAGCCGTCCAAGGTGCAGAGGGGCCGACTGCGCAAGCCGGCGACGATCGATATTGTCTCGCGGCTCGAGCGGGTCGATGCGAGCCTGTCTCCGGCGGAACGGCGCGTCGCCGATATTGTCACGGCGGACTACGAGATGGCGACGCGCATGACGATTGCCGAGCTTGCCGCGCGTGCAGAAGTGAGCCAGCCGACCGTTACCCGCTTCTGTCGGACGCTGGGCTGCACCTCGTTTTCCGAATTCAAGATCAGCCTAGCCACCACGCTCACGGTTGCCGCGGTCTATCTTCGATCGGAGCGCATATTCGATGACGACGCGGGTCAACTTGCCCATACGGTGATGATGCGTGCCGCGGGTGCGGTGCGGGAATGCCTCGACCAACTCGATACCGCCGCCTTGGGCAAGGCCATCGATGCGCTGGCGGCGAGCCACCGCATTGACATCTATGGCCAGGGTGGCGGTTCCGCGGCGCTGGTGGAGGATGCCAAGCTGCGGCTGTTCCGTCTCGGCCTCCCCGTTTCCGCCTATCAGGATGGCCACCAGCAGCGCATGTCGGCGGCAACGCTGCGGCCGTGTGACGGGGTACTCGCCATATCGAACAGCGGCCGATCGAAGACGGTGGTCGAAGCGGTGGAGATTGCAAGGTCTTTCGGAGCGAAGACGGTGGCCATCACCAGGCCCGGCACGCCGCTGGCTCTGGCGGCCGACATCGCTATCCTCGTCACCATCGCCGAGGGCACGGACGTGAAGATCCCAACGCCGTCGCGCTATGCTCATATGGCGGTGATTGACACACTGGCCGCCGGGATCGCGAAGAAGATGGGCGACAGGTCGCGTGATGCGCTCCGACGCGTGCGCTATACACTCGCACGCATTGGCGTCGCTATCCCCACGCCCAACACCGACCCCACGCCACTTATGCCCAAACACGATACGGAGGAGTGAGGTCGATGCCAGTCTTTGATGTCATCTTCCGTGATGCGCTGATCTATGATGGCACCGGCGCTCCACCACGCCGGGACAGCCTTGCCATCACCGGCGAACGCATCGCGGCGGTGGGTAGCGTTTTTCCAAATGAGGCGAGGGAGGTGGTCGAGGCCGGCCATTTGGCACTGTCCCCTGGTTTCATCGACGCACACACGCATGACGACCGCATCGTGCTCGACGCGCCGGAGATGCTGCCCAAGATTAGCCAGGGTGTCACCACCGTGATCACCGGTAACTGCGGCATATCGCTGGCGCCTGCGGTTTTCGATGATGATCCGCCGCCGCCGATGAACCTGCTGGGTGGAGCGGAGGTCTATGCCTTTCCGGACTTCGCTACCTATGCGGCGGCCCTCCGTTCGGCAGCGCCGGCAGTCAATGTGGCGGCCTTGATTGGCCACTCGGCTTTGCGCCTTGCCACCATGACAGATATCCGCCGCAAGGCGAATGAGGGTGAAATCAACCGCATGCAATCCATGGCGGCGGAGGCCATGGCAAGTGGCGCTGCGGGGTTCTCGACCGGACTGTTCTATCCCACAAATGCCGCTGCCGACAGGGCCGAGGTCGCTGCAATCGCCCGCTGCTTCGCCGCGGCGGGCGGCGTCTATGCCACGCACATGCGCGATGAATTTGCTGGCGTCCTTGACTCGATCGAGGAGTCAGTGGCGACGTCAGCCGACGCCGGTATCCGGCTGGTGATCTCGCATCACAAATGCGCCGGTCCCGCGAACTGGGGCCGCACGACGGAAACCCTTCCGCGTCTGGAGGATGCCGCGCGCCGCCAGCCGGTCAATCTCGATGTCTACCCTTATGCGGCTGGCTCCACCAATCTGCGACAGGATCTCGTGACGCCGGACTATCCGATCCGGATCTCCTGGTCGAAATCCCATCCGGAGATGACCGGCCGGATGCTCGATGACATCGCGGCAGAGTGGTCCTGCTCCCTGCATGAGGCTGCGGCGCGGCTCGACCCCGCGGGGGCGATCTATTTCCAGATGCATGAGGATGACGTCAGGCGCGTCATGTGTTCGCCGATTGCCATGATCGGCTCAGACGGCCTCCCGCATGATGCGCATCCCCACCCCCGGCTGTGGGGCACATTCCCGCGCGTTCTCGGGCATTATGCGCGTGACCTGGCGCTGTTCTCCATGGAGGAGGCGATCCACAAGATGACGGGTCTGCCTGCCCACGTGTTCGGACTGAAGGGCAGGGGCAGCCTCGCGCCTGGCAACTATGCCGATCTCGTGCTTTTCGATCCAGGGGCCGTGATCGACCGCGCCACTTATGACTCGCCGCGCCTCATGGCAGAGGGGGTATCGCGCGTCTATGTGAACGGTGCGCTCACCTTCCGCGAGGGTGGCGGCGTGGCGCAGCGCGCGGGTCGCCTCACCGGCGGCAACAACATCTGACAGAGGACCAAAATGACATACGACGCTGCAACCGAACTTACCCGTAGCTGGCTCGTCCGGCTTGATGCCGCACTCTCGGCGGGAGACGTCGCGGCGGCAACGAGCCTGTTCGGGGAGGAATGCTACTGGCGTGACTTCGTGGCGCTGACCTGGAACATACGAACTGTGGAGGGTCGCGACGGCATCTCGTCCATGCTCGTGGCAACGCTTGCCCACGCCCGGCCCCATGGCTTCGCCCTGACGGCGCCGGTCACCCGCAACGGCGACACCATCGAGGCGTGGTTCCGCTTCGAGACCGCGACGGGCCGTGGCAAAGGCCATTTGAGGCTAAGGAATGGCGAGGGCTTTACCATCCTCACCACGCTCCAGGAACTCAAGGGTCACGAGGAAAAAGCAGGCTTCACGCGCGAGAAGGGCATCGCGCATGGTGTCCGACGCGATCGCCGCACGTGGACAGAGCTGCGCCAAGAAGAGCAGCAGGAACTGGGCCGCACGCAACAGCCCTATGTGGTTATCATCGGCGGCGGCCAAGGCGGCATCGCGCTCGGTGCCAGGCTCAGGCAACTCGGCGTTCCCGCGGTTATCATCGAGAAGAATCCGCGCGCAGGGGACTCGTGGCGGAACCGCTATCGCTCCCTCGTTTTGCATGATCCCGTCTGGTACGATCATCTGCCCTTCATTCCCTTCCCGGCGCATTGGCCGGTCTTTACGCCGAAAGACAAGATGGGCGACTGGCTCGAAGCCTATGTCAAGCTGATGGAGCTCAACTACTGGGCATCCTCCGAAGTCACACACGCAAGCTTCGACGCGGGCCACAAGGAATGGACGATCGATGTGATGCGGGACGGCGAGAGGCTTGTTCTGAAGCCGAAGCATCTCGTCTTCGCCACAGGCTCCTACGGGCCGCCGCGCGAGGTGACGCTGCCAGGGGCGGAGGAGTTCTCAGGCGTGCAATATCACTCAGCGCGTCATGTATCGGGCGAAGCATTCCGGGGCAAACGTTGCATCGTGGTAGGCGCCAACAGCTCGGCACATGACATCTGCGCCGATTTTTGGGAGCACGAGGCCGCGGAGATCACCATGATCCAACGCACACCGACGACCGTGGTGCGCTCGGAGACCCTTATGGATGTTGCCTTTGCTTCTCTCTACTCGGAAGAAGCCGTAGCGAAGGGCATCGATACCGACACCGCGGACATGATCTTCGCCTCGGTTCCTTTCCGGCTGATGGCGGACCTGCAGCGCCCGGTCTATGCCGAGATCGCCGGGCGTGACGCCAGTCTCATTCGCCGTCTCAACGCGCGCGGCTTCATGACCGACTACGGCCCCGACGAATCTGGACTGATGATGAAAGCCCTGCGCACAGGTACTGGATATTATCTTGACGTCGGTTGTTCGGAACTCATCGCCTCAGGCGGGATCAGCGTGCGGAGCGGCGTAGAGATTGCGGGCCTGACACCATCGTCGGCCATTCTCAGCGACGGCTCGGAAATTCCGGCGGACATCATCGTATACGCGACAGGCTACCTGCCGATGAACGAGTGGGTGGCGAAGATCGTCTCGCGCGAGGCCGCCGATCTGATCGGTCCCAATTGGGGCTATGGCTCGGGCACCCGCGGTGATCCCGGGCCTTGGGAGGGCGAACTGCGTAACATGTGGAAGCCGCTCCGCCACGAAAATTTATGGTTCCACGGCGGCAATCTGCATCTCTCCCGCTTCAACTCAAAATTCGTTGCACTCCAACTTAAGGCGCGGTTCGAAGGAGTCAAAACGCCTGTGTTTTGAGGCGGTCTAGAGGTGCGCCAGCGCGCCACCGTGCTGCGTGAACTCGCAGGCCCTGAGTCGGGCGCACTCCCGGCGCGCTGAGAGCTTCATTCTATCCGGAATATCGTTAGGTGAACCATGGACCCAGTGCAGGCTGTGCTCGGGATCAAGGCGACGCATCTGGTTGCCGGCGTGGCGGGCGGTGTGGTTCGCGCCCTGCTTTCCGGGGGCGGGTGGCTTGCTGCCATCTCCTCCGTGGTCATTGGCAGCCTGACGGCGGGTTATCTCACGACCCCCGTCTACGCGGCGGCGAAAGCCTACTTCCCGCTGCTTGCCGGTGACGCCTCGAGCGAGCACGCGATCGGCTTCCTCGTTGGCCTCACCGCCATGCTGATCTGCGAAGGCGTGCTGCGGTTCATCCGCGCCTGGTCGCGGAACCCGACCATTCCACTCGATGAAAGGCAACCATGACGGATCTTCCGAAGCAATACGCCTGGCTCGCAGCCGAGCCCGGCCCCCGCATTCTTATCGAGGCGCTCAAGACGTACGGGACCATCGAGAAGCCAGGTGAAGGCTCCAACCCATCGATTCTGGCTTGGGCAAAGGTTACTGGGCTTGACCGCATCTACCGGAATGACGCGACCGCCTGGTGCGGTCTGTGGATGGCGTATGTGGCGCTGCAGGCCGGCTGGGACGTGCCCATGAACCCGCTGGGTGCCCGTAACTGGCTCGCCTTCGGCGTTCCCCAGCGGAAGCCCGCCCTCGGAGACGTCCTCGTCTTCTGGCGGGGCGCGTCCTCCGGCTTCAATGGCCACGTGGGGCTCTATGTCGGTGAGGACGCCCAAGCCTTCCACGTCCTCGGCGGCAACCAGTCCGACTGCGTGATGATCAAGCGCATTGCGAAGAACCGCCTACTCGGGCCCCGGCGCTGCCCGTGGAGGATCAACCAGCCTGCTGCCGTGCGACCCGTCGGGTTGGCGGCCAACGGCGCTCTATCCACCAACGAAGCTTAGGAGAACACGAGAATGTTCACGTCGATCGACAAGGCGCTGGTCGCCGCCATCATGGGCATCCTGTTCATTGTCCAGACCTACACCGGGTTGCAGCTGCCCTGGGCCACGCCCGACACCATCGCCACCATCATCGGCCTCGTCACGCCGGTCCTGGTCTGGGCCATCCCCAACAAGAAGGTGGCTGACAGATGACTTGGCAGGAGGTCGTTGCGGTCACGGTGGTGCTCCTCGGCCTCGGGGCCGGG
>Ga0194051_1001032_pt1 | contig 15115 bp, 9 predicted proteins | sample SepL2320m_MetaG_FD_161275 | JGI IMG/M metagenome (GOLD analysis project Ga0194051, IMG submission 161275) | Anoxic zone freshwater microbial communities from boreal shield lake in IISD Experimental Lakes Area, Ontario, Canada - Sep2016-L239-20m | ecosystem: Environmental > Aquatic > Freshwater >... | reverse complement strand
CCTCGGAAGCGATACCTTTGCCGGGACAGGTGAACGCGGCATGTGGATGCCCGTCGAACTGAGCTGGCAACCGGATCCCTTGCGGGCGACGCAAATGCGTCATCGGGCGAGTGTTGGCGGCGGCACGGTGGTGTTTTGGAAAATTTCTTCGCAGGCCGAAGGAGCTTCTTTTTTGGCGGGCACGCCCGATCCAGCCCTTGGATACGGTGAAAAGGGACAGCTTGTCCTTGTAGCTTCTGAACAAGCGCACCGGTTTCTTCTGGACGATCTGATTGGCAAAGAGCGATTTGCTATTCCGGGCACCGACATCTTCATTGCGGTGACCGATTTTCAAGCCAATCTTTCCGCCGTGCGGCTTTCTGTGCGCCGAGGCCAAGAGGGTCGGGATGAGGAAATGGTGGTGCTCGCAGATCTCCCCGAAGTGACGATCCACGCACCGCGGGCCGGCGTGTATGGCACGCTCTGGGTCGAGCATGCAGCTGCCGACTCCGCAGAACGCATGCAGGGAAAATCGCGCAGTCGAATAGACATCGTGCAAGCCCCCGGTAGCCTGCAACCGGGAGCAGATCGAGCCAAAAAACCGCTGCACACTCCCGATCCGTCCCATGCGTTGCTTTACCGCCGCTGGCAAGCGCCAAATGCCCAGAGCGGTCTGCTGCCCACGGATGGCGCTCCCGTGCCGGCGTTCGCGATGCCTCGGGCAAAGCTGGAATTGCGAGTGGATCGCTTTCTGCCAGCCGACAAACTCGAACTCGCAACCCTGCCGCTGCCATTTGATAAAGACAAAGCAGCTTCCGCCAAGCGTCGGGCCGCGAAAGTGCGGCTCACTGTCGATGGAAAATCGGAGGAGTTCTGGCTGGCGGGCATCCCCATTGCGCCCATCGATGAGCCGGCTGGCCCGGCCGAGCAGCACACCGTTGAAGGACTCTCTCGGAGCGTTACGATCAATCTGCTGCCAGATGCCATCGACATCGGCTTCGACGTAAAGCTCGAGAATTTTGAACGCCGCCTCGACCCCGGCACGAGTCAAGCATCGCATTTCTCCAGCCTTGTGGAGTTCGTGTCATCAAACGGCAAGTCATTAGTGAATCACCCTGTAACAATCACCATGAATGCCCCAGTCGATTTTTCTGATCCTCTGACGGGACGTTCGTACCGACTTTTTCAAGAGAGCTTCATGGGCCCCTGGCTTCCCGGTGATGAGCTCTATGAACGATTCACTAAGGATCGGCAGGAGCGACCAGAAAAACTCGAGGCCTCAGTCCTCACGGTCAACTACGATCCGGGGCGGGGCGTAAAATATGCTGGTTGTGGGCTCATCGTGGCCGGTATCTTTACAATGTTCTACATGCGGGCCTATTTCTTCGGCCCGCGCAAAAAACAGCTCGGCGCGTCGAGCATGGCACAGAGCCATTCTATCGAAGTGTCAACTTCGGTCGATCTGCGACGCCTGATCCAAACACCCAATGCGTTATCCCAGACTCGATGACTTGAACCGGAGGCGAACGATGTCTCGAAACTTGTGTCTCCTTTGCATTGCAGCCTGTGCAGCTTGCCTGTCGGGGCTGCTGCTGGCGTCAGCCGATGCCCATGCATCGGAGCAGCAGAAACTTTCTGTGGGCAGCACTGAGCAGAGCCTAGCGGCGTGGCGTGAGATTCCCATTCTCGAAGATGGTCGCGTGATGCCGCTGGATACTTTTGCCCGCCGACGCGTGGAAGCGATTTGTCACACGCACGCACCCAAGCTTCTCATGCCCGCTAGCGTCTCGTCCGAGTCGGCAGCAACTGTTGTGCAGTGGCATGCTGATGAACTCCTGCTCGACTGGTTGGTTCGTCCTGAGGCATGGCAGGAGGTGCCGTTTTTGATTGCCGAACACGAGGAACTCCGAAAGCTCCTTGAATTGCCGATCTTCGAAGAGTCAACCGCTGGCCGGCGTCGCTTAAAATATGCCGCGCCTGCTGATGTAATAGACAGCGAGCCGTTGCGGAAAAGGCTCATTGATATCGATGAACGCCGGCGCGAGGCTCGCCAAGCGGGTCGCCCATTTCAGTTAGAAGGAGTTGATGCCAAGATCGATCAACTCTGGCAGGCTTTTGCCGGTTGGCGGCAACTCACATTCCGCGCCACTGCCGATCAAGTGGGCCGCTCCCGCTTTCTCGAACTCTTTGATCGCTTGGCTGCCTCTTGGAAACAGGTGCGATTGCAACTGGCTCCCGGGGAACGCATTGCCAATCCCAGCAACCAACTAACAGCCGTCGATGCGGCACTGGTGGCGCTGGCTGAATCGCTCGGTCAATCAACGCATTTCTCGACTGAGAGTGCCTTACAAAAAGTCCAACAGACACGGGAATCGCTCGAGGCCGTGGATGCCTCTGCCGTAAATGAAAGCGCGGCGGTTCGGAGAAGCCTGCGCCGTTTTTCTGACCGACTCACGGTGCTGGCCGAATCGCTCTACGACAATGGAGGCGGATTGCTCGTTGTGCCGGCATTTCATGCCGAGGCCCTTGAAACCGAACGCAGCGCCGAGGAAGACATGCCACCTTGGCTGGCGCTGTCAACCTTGCTTGACGCTCCAGAGGCGATCCTGATTGGCTATCCCAGTGCACAGATTCAGGCTGTCCGGGAGTCTTTTTTAGGGCTGTCGGCTGCAATCTGCACTCCCTTAACCGCTCCGAGAGAAAGTTTTGACCGCAACGCCGCAATGCTGCTGGCCGCCAACTCATTCGCCTTGGCACTGCGCACGCTTGGCGAAACAGCCGAGCCCCTGCGGCAGACACTGCCCGTCGAACGGGCCGATGCCCATCTGTTGCGATACACGGCCTATCCGGCGGCGGGAAGCACTCAACTCGAGGTCGCCTACAACCTCAACGATCCTTTTAAATGGTCGTGGGTCTTAAGTTTTCTGGCGCTGGGAGCATTTGCGTTGGCCTTTGGAAAAGCGCGCGGGCCGATGTTTTGGTTGGCGTCGGCCCTGCTCATTGCCGAGCTGGGATGGACGGCCGCAGCGTTTGCCTTTCGTGTGGCGATTACAGGCTGGGCACCGGTTACCAATATGTATGAAACTGTTATTTACGTACCATTTTTTCTTTCTCTGCTCGGCATATTTTTTCTTCTGGCTCCAGCCTGCCACCGTGGTGTGGGTGATGCATGGCGGCTGACGGCATTGCCCCTGCCACTGGGCAACACATTCATTCGTGAAGCAGTGCCGCTGGATGGACGGCAACTGTCTCTGCTCACGAGCCAAGGATGGAATGGCCTCAGCTGGCTGTTGCTTGGGCCACGGTTATTGATTTCTGCGTTGGTGATCTGGGTGCTTGCCATGGCTCCCTATGCGGCAGGTGGCCGCACGATCATCAACTTGCTACCGCAGACAGATATCGATCGTTCGATTCCCAATCTCAATAATCTGGTGGTCTGGGTCGTTGGGTTGTGCATGCTGCTACCGGCGGTTTGGTATCTGCCACGGGTAGCATTAACGGCTATTGTCTCAACTCTCACGCTGCCGCTGTCCTGGTTTGGTGGCTATCTTCGGCAACAACTTCCCGAAGTGTATGAGCGGCGGGCCTTCGGATTGGTGGTCACGGCGGTGGCGTTTGCTGGCACATTCATCGCTTGGTTTTTCCCGATTCCTGGCAAGCAATTTAGTCCACTACAGCCGGTGCTGCGGGATAATTTCTGGCTCACGATTCACGTGCTCACAATCGTCTCAAGCTATGCGGCAGGGGCCTTGGCTTGGGGCCTTGGAACCTTGTCACTAGGCTATTTTCTGCTCGGTAAATACCGCGTTGCGAGCAGCGCCGGGGGCGCCAAAACCCCACCAGAAGCCTGTGCTGCTCTGGCTGGATTTATTTATAAGGCAATGCAGGTCGCGGTGCTGCTGCTCGCAGCCGGTACGATTCTCGGCGGATTATGGGCTGATGTCTCGTGGGGTCGATTTTGGGGATGGGATCCAAAAGAGGTTTGGGCTTTGGTGTCGCTGCTTGCCTATCTAGTGATCTTGCACGGTCGCTACGCCGGTTGGATCGGAAACTTTGGGCTCGCCGCCGGCAGCGTCCTCGGCGCAGCTGTTATCGGCATGTCGTGGTATGGCGTTAATTTTCTGCTGGGTGCTGGCCTGCACTCCTATGGTTTTGGAAAGGGTGGCCAGACAGAGTTTTTTGCCTTTCTAGTCGCAAATTTTCTACTGCTAGCGGCCGCCGCGTGGCGGTGGAAAAGGGAAACGGCAACGGGCTGAGGCCCGTCGGTACGACCTGTTGCCAACCGGTGCGCGTAAATTGCTCAACATGCGTGGTGGCGGCCGTAAACGTTAAAGCAATAGCCCCATCGCCTCCAGTTTTGAGAATCGTGCTGGCACCTCCATCTTCCCGAGCAGCTTCGTATGCACGTCGCACCTCCGGCCAACTGGCCCCGCCGACACCGCTGGCAATAACCCAGTCTGGTGCCGTTGCTCGGGCTATCAGGGGTGGCAAGCTCGTGCGAGTGCCATGGTGTGGGGCAAGCAGCGTGTCACAGCTGTCGGGATCGGCTGCTGCAAAGCGTGCCGCCGCTTCCCCCTCGATATCACCGGTGAGAAGCAATCTTCGGCCGGCCGATTCAATCGATAGCACGAGGCTCGTGGCATTGTCGCTTGCGCGACTTTCGCTCCGCAGCCCACTGGTGGCAAAGGATGCGCTCATACTCGGCGAATGAGCCAGGAATTGTGCACTGGCGACAATCGGTTCCGGCGGCGGATGCAGCACTCGCACGCGACAAAGTGCATCGAGCGGTATTGAGTCTCCCGCCTGCACCGATTGAATCGGAATGCCAGCCATGCGCACCTGCCGCAGCATTTCGCCTACAGCCGGAGACGAACTTTCTAATAGCCGCCTTGGAACGAAAAGCTTGCCGACATAAAATCGCTTCAGGAGTTCTGGCACCGCATTGAAATGATCGCTATCGGCGTGGGAGATCACGAGCGTATCGATGCGTTTGATGCCCCGACTCCAGAGCACAGCGGCCAGCGCCCGACAACCGGCACCGGGCGCGCCCAAGCGGCCTGCGTCGTACACAAGACACTGTCCGGTTGGGCTCTGCACAACAATGCCACAGCCGTGCCCCATGGCGGCCACAATCGCTTCCAGCACCGCTGCCCTCGGAAAAATAAGCTGATGTCCCGCCGCACAAACCAGCCCCACCATCATCCAGAGCGCAGCTACGGCTCCCCAAGTGCCGATGCGTTTGAGCCGTTCGCGCGGCAGAAGAAACAGCGTGGCCAATAACAGCGCATACCATCCCACCACCCACCACAGCGCTGGGCCGGCAACCCAGGCGTAGGCTCCAGGCAGGCTCGCCGCTGCCGTCACCATTGTGTCGATGCAGCGGAGGGTTTGGTCGCATGCCCATCCGAATAGTCCAGCCAACAGCGATGAAAACGGAGCCGCTAGCAGGCAGAGAAATCCCCATGCCATTGCCAAGCTGACCAGTGGTGCAATCAAAGGATTGAGCAGGAGCGCTACAGGGCTGACAAGGTGAAATTGTGACGCAACGATCGGCGCTGTTGCCGCCCATACGGCCGTTCCCACCAGAACAAGTTGCACGGCCTGCCATGCGTGTCGTCTAGACCAGCGCTCGATCGGCGACCGACTGCGGTCAATCAGTCGCTCGATCGGATCGGTCACCTGCCGATGGCTAGGGATTGCAGCCACCGCTGCAATCAGGACGGCTGTGGAAAGAAACGATAACTGTGTGCCAATCCGAAAGAGTTCGGGCGGATGCCACGCCAGCACGATGATGGCAGCCACGGCTAAGGCATTGATTCCCAGCGAACGCCGACCGACGGCCGCACCGATGCAGGCCAGCCAGACGAGCAGCGTGGCCCGCATAACGGGTGTTTCGGCGCGCACCAGCAACATGTAGAGTCCCGTGCAGAGGGCTACTGAGAGCAGCGACCAGCCACGGGGCACGGCCAGCGTTCGCAACACTCCGAAGAGCGCTATCGCTAAAATGCCGACGTGCAGTCCAGAAATCGAGAGGATGTGAATGGTGCCAGTGACGAGGAACTCGCGTGACTCTTCGCGTGGCAACGACTCACGGCTTCCCAACAAGAGCGCTGCGCCTAGCGGTGCTCGTTCTTTAGAGAGGTGGGCTCGCAACACAGCCACGCCGGCCGACCGGAGGCGATCGGTGAAGGCTGCCAGCGAATACCAAGCAGGTTGCTCCAGCACGCGCAGGTAATCTTGGGAACGCGACCGCACGATAGACAGACAGCGCAGCGACCGGGCAGCTTGGCGAAAATCGAACTCGCCAGGATTGAGCGCCACCGACGGCCGCACGCCACGACCAAAAACTCGTATCCGACTGCCGGCTATGATTGTGGGTGGATCGCCATCAACAATGACCGTCGCTCGTCCTGAGGCTGATCGCCACATCCCGCCGCTCGAGACGGCTTGAACGGCCACTACACACTCACTCGACGGCTCGAGCACAATGGCCCGCATGGGATCTGTTTGGGCCGGCTTCAGAAGCCGAAATGACTCGACAACGGTTCCCTCGATTGCAACGGGCGCAGCCGCATCTGCCAGACTCCAGGCCAAATCGTTGCTGCCAAACAGATTAGCGCGAACCGTAAACCAACTTGCAGAGCCGCAGGCGATCGCCAGACAAAGGGCAATCGTTGCCCGACTCAATTGTTTTTTCAAGGCAAACCAACCCCAAAGAGCAAGCGAACCGATTGCTGCCAGCCACCATGCCGTCGCCGATACTGAAGCCAATCTGGCTACGACACAGCCGCCGATCATCGCAGCGGCCACAACCACCAGCGGCCTGCTCGGCAGAGGTTCTCGACAACGCAGCTGCCGCGTGTGTTGCACAGCCGCCTGCATGCTCGCACGGCCTAGTGCAAAAGCGCAATGACAAAGACGCGTCAATCGGGCTTTCCAAAGAGAGCCATACTCACCGGCGGTTTGGCCGATCACTCGTATCGAACGTATCGACACCATCGCACCCTGCATCTATTCTCGACTAAAAGATCTCGGCCGAAAGAACATCTTCGACTCAAGAACGCCTTTGGCACCTCTTCGGTGGCCGCTCGCCGCTACGTGCACAGATGTATGGTACTGCCTCCAGAGGGGGCAATGCAATCTGCTTGACGGCACAGCCTGCGATATGGCTCGTAGCGGGTCTGCAGTCATTTTCTGCCACGAGCTGCCCGTGGAAGAAAATCGGCTATGCACTTTTCCCCATTTGCTAAACGTCCGTTTTGGCCAAAGTGCTACCCGGCCTCTGCCAATCGCCGCGCTCGGCCGAGCACTGTGGGAGCGGCCATAGATTGAGAACGCCGTTCTTCGGCAGCGACTATTGAGCATCTCTTGCGGCGCCGGCCACGCTTGCGCGGCCGAGCCATCGTGCTCTCGGTGCGGAGAGGAGCCGCGTCGTACAGCCGTGCCGAAAGCAGGAGCCGGCTCGTCAGGTCGCAATTGGACGGCAACTGACAGAGGACGCTCTGGCCTCCGGTAGTGAGTGGGGGTTAAGTTCCATCCACTTTGCAGAGAACGCACTTTTTTTAGAGGGCAGTTTGAGTCCGGGAAAAAACCCGTAAACACTGCACGAGCCGAAGCTAGGGGCACAAAAACAGGTGCAAACAGCCGTACATTTCAAGAAGGCGTAGCGATAAGTTTTCCACCGCAATGCCGTGGCGTCGCGGTATGCGGAGAGCTCGTTTGAAAAAAAAGGGGGTGCCCTGAATTTTGAGGCATGTGATCCGAGCGGCAACCCCAACCGGAGTCGGGACCGTCGGCTGTACACGCTATCAAAACCCATTTATAGGCCCCAACGAGCCTCGTTAAGAGCTCACCGGCATGGTTCGACATCATCACGAACATGGCAGAAAACTTATCGCCACAGACTTCCTGAACGCACTCTTGATTGGTAAACACCGTCTATCGCGATCCGATATGGTTTACCGCAATGAGACGACGTTTCTAACTCGTATCTAAATCAAAGACTCTCGCCCAAATGGCTCCATGGTTTTTGTATTGCGTTCGATTGCGATTACCACGGTTTGTTGCTCCACACCATCGGCCGTGCTAGCAACAAGGGGCAAAACCTGTCGTTTATTAGGTAGGTCTACGCGGATGCGAAACGTGCCATCAGGCTGCACATTCACCGGTTCGCCCTGGAGTGTGACGTAAGAACCCACCTGCGTAACGCCGTAAATAATCATCTCGGCTTCAACTTCAAGAGGTGAAGTTCCAGTTGGATGCGAAAGCCTCGCATTGTCTACAGAGGCCCGTCGCGCAGTGGGCGGGCCCATTGGTCGTTTCAGGCGTTCCTCAAAAAGTTCTTGAATTTCAGAGCTGTTATTTTCCGTGGAAAAGCCACCGCTCATGGCATAGATTTTCTCGCTGTCTCCGACGATTTCTCCCCAGTGGGCGTCGAGCGTATCGCCATGCGGAACACTCGGTGTTGAAACCGTATTGCTGCGGGCGAGCGATTGGAATCTTCCCGAGGCAGCCAAATAGCCAATCTCAACACGGCATCGTAAAGGATTGCGCACATCAATAAACCAGTTTTTAACGCCGCCGTGCACGTCAATATCACGATTCACACGCTCGGAAGAGGATGCTTGCATCCCATTTTCAATTTCCAGAACGCGCAACACCGGCCGAGCACCGTGCCACTCCTGCCCAAGTGCTGCCTGAGCTCTTGCAATGCTCCGCGGTGTCACTTCCCAGAACGCATGCAGCCAGTGAGGCCCGCGTACCATCAGCACAATTTTGTCTCGAAGCAAGGACGAACGACTTGTTTCCGGACGCGCGGTGGCTAGGTTTTTAGCCTTGGCGAGATGTTCGCGTGCCTCTTGGATGCGCTGGCTGATAACGGCTTGACGTCGGCTGGCGGCAGAGCCCATCGAAACTGTAGGCACCGAACGCTTCAGCATGGTTTGCACCATGAGCACAGCGGCAGCAGAATGTGCTGCCGCTGGCACAGTTTGTCGTGCCTTCGCCTTGCGCACCAACGCGCGGATCAACTGATCTTTGCGCATTGCATGCCAGCCGGCAACACCGTGCTGCTTGGCCAAACGCGCCAGATCACGGACAGGCTTTTCCCTCAGGCTTGCAAGTGTCATGCGGAAGGTTTCCTGCAAAAGCACATTGAAATCGCATCGAGACTGTGCCCAAGAGACCACAGAGAGCTCATTGAGCCGACACTCAAACAGTACCCGGAAAAAGCAACAAACGCAACCAACCGACTCACCAGCAGGCCTGTTTAACACTTAATCTAAGCTACTATGTGCCTGATTGCTCTCCGCAGTGCTTGAAAAAAGCACCTCAACAAGGCACTGTTCAAAAGGCGTTTGGAAGGCGAGGCTGTTAGCAGACTGTGGAAACGTTCTGCCGCAGGAAGGGCACGCGCCGAACATGGCCGACCATATCCAATCATGAATACCCTCGGCGTTTCTCTCGGCCTCTCAAATGGGAAAAGGCCATGGATGGCTTTTCCCACGAACAGTTAGTCGCCGCGCAATTTGAGATTTCTCTCGGTGAGCTTTTCGCGCACTTCGTTCAGGCTCGTAACACCGAAATTCTTGCACTCCATCAGATCATCACCCGTGCGACGGACGAGTTCTCCGATCGTATTAATCCCCAGTTTTGTCGTGCATTTTCTAGCCCGCACAGAAAGATTGAGTTCAGTAAGCGGAAGCGAATAGATTTCCTGCTCATCGGCCGATGGCTCGATCGGATCCGGCTCGGGAGACGATACAAACGATGGCTCCGCAAACTGGCCCAACGTCAGTCCCTTGGAGGCGAGCATGTCCTTGATTTCAACAAGACTCGTTTCACCAAAGTTTTTACTTTCAAGAATATCGAGCTCACTAATTCTGGCGAGATCACCGAGCGTCATGATGCCCATTTTCTGCAGGCAATTACGACTGCGTACAGAGAGTTCGAAATCTGTTACTGGCAGGCCCAGAACTTGGTCGATTCGATCACGCTGCTTCTGCTCCTGCTCATCCATTTGCAGGTCGCCAGATGCCGATGAGTCTTTAAGAAAAAGACGGGCCCGGAGATTATCGGGGAACGCCGCAAGAATCCGCTTGTAGCATTTTTGGGCTTTAGCGAAATCGTTTTGATCCTCGTAGATCAACCCTAAATTCAACAGGGCTCCAACCGAGGCAGGGTAACGTTCCAGAGATCGTTCGTAGCAAGCCTGCGCTTCTTCATCGTTGCCAACACGATCGTGGATCACACCCAATGCAAAAAGAGCTGCGGGATTGCCCGAATCAACCGCTAACGCCTTTTCAAGTGTGGCCACCGTTTCCAGAATCGGCGCACCACCATCAGCCAAGATCAATCCCTTGGTGGCCCAGTAATCGGCGGCATCCTCGCGGGGTTCGCTGATCGTTGTCATAAAAGTATTGGCTTCGCTTAAGCGTCCGCTCGAGCGCATCGAATCGGCGATTGCTACCGCACAGGCGGTGGCGTTGTAGCCGGCTTTTTCGGCAGACTTTAACGTTTCCTCCGCCTTGTCAGATGCGCCCGTGGCAGCCTGCGCAAGACCTTGATAATAAAGCGACAAAGCCCCGCCATCACCCGATCGGAGCGTTTCAAGCGAATCCTCATGCCGACCGAGAAGAAACTGACAGACACCGAGTCTTACTGCAGCGGCAGGACTGCGATCGGTTGAAGTTTCAAGTTCTTTCACGGCCAGCCGTAGGTCGCGGTGCATAGCTGGATCACTTCCCAGCGCATGCAGCAGTTCACGGATTTCGGATGGTCCAAAAGGACCGGTGCCGTTGACGAGATCACGGGTATCGAAACTAACTGTGGAAACCATTGGAATAAAACCTCTACCGTTCAGGGCCTCAGATACACCGGAAAGCCAGCGGTGGGAATCGAACCCACAACCCCCGCATTACGAATGCGGTGCTCTGCCAATTGAAGCTACGCTGGCGACGGGGGCAACAACGACAACTGTCTGGCAACGGGCCGAAACACCGCCATTTAAAACCCCAAAAGATAGCGCAGCCCACCCCCGAACGTCAAGAGTCAGGGGTTCTCAGCGGGCAAAACTGCCGTGCAGCACCGGGAAGAAAACGGCTGTTGAGTGTAACCAGACCGATTTTAACGCCCGCTGTGGCAATAAAAAAAAGTGGGGCCTTTGACTCGGCAGGAGCATCCTGCCATGGAAGTGCGGGTCAGGGGCAAGTCACCGCACTTCCAAAAAAAAGTCTAAGGCCCCACCCTTGTGAACGAGTTGAGGGACAAACCGAAGAAAATTCCGAATCAAAAAGAAACAGTTTGGCGGGGACCGGATTCCCCGCTGACTGTATTGCTAGAGCAGCAAACGTGCCAAAGTCGATTAGGTGAAATTAAAGTTTTATGCAATTCTTTTTTTAAGGACTAAAAAACCCATATTTTGGCCTTGAGATAGTCGTACTGGGAGATTGATTTTGGATGATTGCACAAACGAGACACCGCTACAGAAACCTTTTAAAAACGTTCGTATTTGCAAGGCGCGTAGCGTTTTGCAACGCGCAATGGCAAAGAACGCTAGCCTTACGGTTTCATTTTTCACAGCCAGCGCCACATTTATGAGCCGATATCCCTGGCTCCCTTGTGTCGCACTGAAAGCGGTTACTTGGCCACGTTTGATCCATCTGTAAAGGAGAGGCGTTGTTTGGGGAGGACATTTTTCGCCGGTTCAATCAGGTGTTAAAAACTGCAAGAATTGAAGCGCAGTGAAATAGTTGGCGGCAGCGTATGATGCCAAAAAATCAGTGGCCGCCCACTTCCACGCTAGAAAATTTTAGTAAGGATGCTTGTGAGAGCATTTTTGTTTGCGAAGCCCGCTCGGAGATGATGCTGTGACCCCACGATTGCCTGCCATGATCGGTCAACACTCTTGCGGACCAGGCTTTCCGTTGCTTGTGATCGCTGGTCCCTGTGTGATTGAAAGTGAAAAACTCTGCCTAGAGATTGCCGAAGCACTCGCATCGTTGGCCGCTCATTTGCCCATCCAGCCTGTTTTTAAAGCCTCATTCGATAAGGCCAACCGCACGAGTGGTCAGTCGTACCGCGGCGTTGGCATTGTCGAAGGACTGACAATCTTGGAAAAGGTACGAGCGGTCACCGGTTTACCGGTGACAACAGATGTGCACCTTCCCGATCAGGCCACCGCTGCCGGACAGGTCTGCGATCTACTGCAGATACCTGCATTCCTCTGCCGTCAAACTGATCTCCTGCTGGCTGCGGCCGCTACTTTACGGGCAGTGAATGTGAAGAAGGGTCAGTTTTCTGCGCCCGAAGATATGAAACACGTTGTTGCCAAACTGGTGAGTGGCGGGTGCCGTGACGTATGCCTGTGCGAGCGCGGAACGTTCTTTGGCTACGGCCGTTTAGTCAATGATTTTTCTGGTTTGATCACGATGCGAGCAATGGGGGTGCCTGTTATTTTTGACGCCACTCATTCAGTTCAGCAGCCAGCCAGTCGTGGCGATTCCACTGGCGGTGATCGCTCGCTGGTTGAACCACTCGCCCGTGCAGCCGCCGCTGTCGGCATTGATGGGGTGTTTTTTGAAACCCACCCCAACCCTGATCAAAGTCCTAGCGATGGTGCCAATATGGTGCCGCTGCCACAATTGCGAGGCGTGCTTGAGAGAGTGTTGCGCATTCATGAGGCGCGACTTGCAGGAGTGGAGAAATAATGCGAACGGTTCGCTTTAACAGGCGTGAGTTTTTCCAAGGCAATGGCACAAAAATCTGCGGCGCGATTGTTTTAACGCTGGTGTTGCATACATCCATAGGCTGCAAACCGCTGCCTGCACCACCCATGGCAGACAATTCGCCCGCTGCTGTCATGCCAGAAGCGGTGCGGGAAAACCTGTTGGCGGGTGCCATGGAAGTTCTGGATCACCTCGATAGCTACGAGGAGTCGGCGGCTTTTACCCAGGTTTTTGATCGCCTCAATCAATGGAGCCACAGCGGAGCGCTGCGGGCTGGATCGGCCGATGGTTGGCAGTGTGATCCCTTGCTGTCAACACTTTCCGAGCGGCTCAAGCCAATGGCTAAAGAAGAAATATTGAGCAGTTCTGTATTTGACGCTGTGGATGACATAAAAACGATTCGCGACCAACGCTGGCTGGCCGATATTGCTGCGAGTGCACGCGGCGACGCGTTGGATGAAATCGAAATCGCTGCAAATCTTTTTCAATGGACGATTCGATCGTTGGCAATCACCAGCGATCCGCCGATGGTGCCATCCGCTGCCACGCCTGGCGCACGCTGGTTTCTACCCGGCGAAATCTTGCTTTCGGGCCGGGCCAGTGGCGCCCAGCGTGCATGGATTTTCCTGCAGTTGCTCCGGCATGCAGGGCTTGATGGCGTGATGTTGGCAACCGGCACGGCCGCTGGCAACAACCCCCGACCATGGATTCCAGCACTCATTTCCGATGGCGAAGCCTATCTCTTTGAACCCACTTACGGGCTACCCATTTCTGGGCCAGGCGGTAAGGGCATCGCCACAGCAAGGCAGGCAGCAGCCGATCGATCCATTTTGGAATCGCTATCCTTTCCTGACCGGCCCTATCCCATTGGGGCAGCCGATATCGCCAGCCTATTAATTCTGATTGATGCCGAACCTTGGAGCCTCTCGCGACGAATGCATGCTCTCGACGCCAATCTGGCTGGCTCAAAGGCGATCGATTTGTATGTTGATGCAACAGCCCTTGGCAAGCGGGCTGCACAGTCGCTGCCGAGCACCGTCGGGCCAGAGGTCGGGCCAGAGCGGATCGGGCTCTGGGAGTTTCCTTGGGAAGTGCTTCTGCAGCGGCGTGAGAACGCTGCCAATGTCAACGGTGCCATCCGTCAAGAGTTAGCCGTCATGACCGTTGCGCTAGCACAGCCTGCGGCACAGGGCGGGCGGATGGAAGCACGCGTTATCAGGCCGCTCTACGCAGCGAGGTTGCGCGATTTTCGCGGTAATCTGGCCGGGCCAGAAGGTGCGAAGATTTCCTATCTCGCGGCACGACCGAGCAATGCCGCCGTGAGGGAAGCCCTGAAGCAAATGCCACCGCAGCAGGCCGATGCGATCAAGCGACTGTATGAGCAGATGAAAGAAGATGCTACCTACTGGCTCGGCGTTGCCACGCTCTTAGAGGGAGACTACGAAACGTCAGTCGATTATCTCGACCGAATGACGCTTGGGTCGTCAGCCAGCGGTGCCTGGACGGACGCTGCAAGAATAAACCTCGCCCAAGCCTGCATGGCCATGGGACGCACCGAGCAAGCGATCAAATTGCTGCGAGAAGATCCATCCCCACAACGGTTTGGCAGCCGGATAGTGGCCAATCGATTGGAGAAGGCACCGCCCTGAGCCACCGGCTAGAACGGCCCCAAAAAAGGCCCCATCCTCCGGTAACCCCAAGCCCACGTTGCTCGATGGGCACGGAGTGAGTATTGTTTTGCATTCACGCCCTTCACTACCCTCCTCACACCACGCTTCGACACGCTTAGTAAAATACGCATATGAAAGACGGCATTCACCCCAACTACATCAACACACTCGTGCGTTGCGGCTGTGGCAATTCGTTCAGCACGCGCAGCACTGTGCCTGAGATTAAAGTTGATATCTGCAATATCTGCCACCCGTTCTTTACCGGGAAGTTAAAATTCGTCGACACGGCTGGCCGAATTGAGAAATTTAAATCAAAGTTTGCCAGCGCCGGTTATGCCAGTCTCAAAAAGTCGAAAAAAGGGGCTGCTCCGGCGGACTCCGTTTCTTCCTAAATGCGCGACCAACTCGAAGCCAAGCTTTTCCGTTTCGAGCAACTTGAACGCGACATGATCGATCCTGTCGTGCTCGGCGACGCACAGCGGGTCGCAGGTGTGGCTCGCGAACACGGTTCGCTTGCGCGCGTGGCAAAGCTCTATCGAAGCTTTCTCATGCTTGAGCGTCAGATTGCTGAGCACATTGAATTGAGTAAGGAAGTCGATCAAGAAATAAAAGCCCTGGCCGAGGCCGAAATCCCCGACTTGCAGCAGCGCTGGGAACGGGCTTGGGATGACTTACTCGATCTAAGTGGCGATGACGAGGATGCCGATCGCGGCCGGTGCATCATGGAATTACGGGCGGGTA
>Ga0194051_1001030_pt1 | contig 15125 bp, 18 predicted proteins | sample SepL2320m_MetaG_FD_161275 | JGI IMG/M metagenome (GOLD analysis project Ga0194051, IMG submission 161275) | Anoxic zone freshwater microbial communities from boreal shield lake in IISD Experimental Lakes Area, Ontario, Canada - Sep2016-L239-20m | ecosystem: Environmental > Aquatic > Freshwater >... | reverse complement strand
TCACAGACGTGCTCATAGCCTTCCCCAACGACTGCATATATTGATCATACGCCGACAGATGCTTGCCCAATTCCCCCACTCTTTTCCTAATATCCTTTGCCGATTCCTCGATTTGAAGTGCCTTTAAGCCCTGTAAAACGGTCTGTAGGAAGGCCAAAAACGAAGTTGGCGACACAATACACACATGCTTTTCCTTGAAGGCGTATTCGATCAAATCTCGAGTATTTACCTTTACCGAACCAATCTGGGCAATCAAAAGTTCATAGTAAATTGCCTCATGCGGAATAAACATAAAAGCAAATTCCATGGTGCCCTCGTCTGGCTTTATATACTTGCTAGTTTCGTCGATTCTATTTTTTAAGTCATTTCTAAAAGCCTTCTCTAATTTTTCTCTTTCAACCGGATCTTTTTCTTCGGACAATCGATTGTAGTTTTCAAGACTGAATTTGGAGTCGATAGGTATTACTTTGTCCTTTACAAACACAACCGCATCAACAATCGTGCTGTCTTTGAATGGATATTGCATTTGAAATGATCCAGAAGGTAAAACATTCTTTAAAAGTGTTTCCAAAAAGTATTCCCCTAAAATTCCTCGCTGTTTTGGATTTTTTAAAACATCCTGTAATGATTGCAATTGATCAGCAAAACCAACCACCTGCTTGTTCGTTTCATCAAGCCTCGTCAACTTTTCAGTGATATCTTTGATCACCTTAAAAGATTCATTCGCTTGTGTCTTGAACGATTCTTGTACCATCCTAGTCGTATCACCCATCTTGCCATCCACGGTTCGTGACAACTCATTTAACTGATTTGCAAGTAGTTGAAATGCTACCCCATCTTCATTTTTAGGTTTCTTTCTTAATGCAATAACCACATTGAAAACAATCGCGATTAAGGCTAGAATGAGAAGTATAGTATTAGTCATAACGCATAGTATAACAAAATTTATATGAGCTTACACGAAGAAATAAAAGGACAGATTAAAGAGGCCATGATGGCAAAGGACGCAGTTCGCCTAACTACCCTTCGAGGGCTTGTTAGCGCTTTTACAAATGAACTGGTTGCCACACAGCGTAAACCACAGGATTTTCTAACAGATGAAGAAGTTTTGGCCGTAATCAAACGAAATGTTAAACAACGAAAGGATTCAATTCAGCAATTCACTGACGGAGGCCGAGCGGACTTAGCAGTAAGCGAGCAGGCTGAACTTTCAATATTAGAGAAGTTTCTTCCTCAAATGATGTCACGTGACGAAATCAAAAGGCTGGTAGAGGCTAAAAAGGCTGAACTGGGAGAAGTTAATCAAGGACTACTTATGAAAGCGATAATGACAGATCTTAAAGGTAAAGCGGATGGCGCAGATGTGAAGGCTGTGGTTGATGGACTGTTCACATAAGAGTATACTTTGGTTCGGGATATGTTCCCGTTTTCATAAAAATTTAACCACCAAAGGAGGTGAATTAGAATGGCGAATAGACTTACAGATAGAGCAGGTCGGACCGATGAAGCAGAAGAAGCGGATGCCTTGAGGTGGGAAAAACAGCGTCAAGAAACAAAGCCTCATGATCGACCCTGTAATCATGAATGTGCCAAATGCAAAGTGCATCATGAAGAGCAACTACAACTCTGGACGGAGGAAAATCCGGGCCCAGTCCCCTGTCTTTGATTCCTTGGCACCACACTACCCCCTCGTCCGCAAGGACTTGGGGGTAGGTTTGTTTTTACTTTTTAATTTTTGAAGAAGTAGCGTGTGTTGATGTAGCAATTTTTAAAGTCGAACTTGCCACCTTTGCAGTACCCGTGACCTCTGTTGGCGCCCCTTCCTGAATCGAAAAAGTGATCAGTATTAAATAGCTCACTCCCCAAATGATAGACATCGAGACGGCTAATACAATCAAGTGAACAACTATAGCCTTAATAGAGATTTTTCTTAAAAGTTTCGAGAAATAATCCATGGCAGGATTATAACGTATTCTTCAAAAGTCAGCTAACCACGCTAAAAAAGTTTGTAATTTTATCAACAGTATGTTATTTTAATTTTGGGGTTAGGAATCATGCGTGTGGAATATCGCATGGTGATAGTACAACAATCAGATGAGGAAAACATCATGAAAAAGACAATAGCGTTGCTCTTGGTGGGGACGATTTTAGCTGGCTGCATCATTGCAGTCAACAGCTTCTCCGGTAAAAGCATAGCCGTGGTCTCGTTGGTAGGTTTGTTTATTTTGGCATTGTTCCTTGCGAACATCCGTGCCAAGGAAATCAAAAAACAGCGAGAAAACATTGAGCAGGAGCTCGAACCAATTCGGAGGCAAATTGATGAAGCCACCACCGCGCTATAACTCAAACACCCGACCCTGGCTAGAATGCAGGATCGGGTGTTTTCGATTTTCCTTTCCTGTCCTCCTATCGCTTTGACCACTGAGGAGCCTTTCGAGCCTTCTTCAGACCGAACTTTCGTCTTTCCTTCGCTCGCTGATCTCGTGTAAGAAAACCTTCTTTCTTCATAGTAGTTCTGTGAGATGGAGCGTGGATGATAAGCGCTCGTGCAATACCGTGTCGGATAGCCTCTGCCTGACCTGCCATTCCTCCACCGATAGTCTTTGCAATTACCGCAAATTTTTCTTCTGTTACTTCTGTAAATTTTTCTAGGGACGCAAGTGCCACCTTCTGCAAGTTAGACACCGCAAAGAATTCATTCAAAGCCTTTCCGTTTACCGTAATAGAGTTTTTTGATGCAGGAGTAATTCGAATTCGAGCAATAGCTGTCTTTCTTCGGCCCACGGTTCCGATGTATTTGTCAGTAGCCTTTTTTATTGTAGTTTTTTCTGCTGTCATATATTATTATTCGCTGATTTTTAAATTAAGCATCATCTTTGATCGAAGCTTGTTTGAAGGAAGCATTCCGTATACTGCTCGTTTGAAAAGTTCGATATGACCCTTTCGTACAGACAAGTCAGCAAGACTTTCATTTTTTTGTCCTCCTGGGTATCCAGAATAAGTAACGTATTTCTTGCCCTCCTTTTTAGCATTAGAAATGTCGGCCTTTGAAGTGTTGATGATTTCAACTTCAACCACAGCTACCTTGTTTCTCTCATAAGTAGGAGCGTTTTTACCCATAAGAATCATAGCCGCCTGTGAAGCGATTCGGCCGATCTTTTTGTTTTTTGCGTCGATTACGTGTTTCATAAAGGTTTGACTATACTAACTCAACTACCGCCATTTTACTAGCGTCAGATGGTCGTTGATTCATTTTAATAATTCGGATGTAACCTCCCTTTCGGTCCGCATATTTCTTTGCAATTACATCTACAAGCTTGCCTACAATCACATTGTTTCCCATTCGGCCTGAAACCAATCGTCTGCTGGCAAGAGTTGCACCCTTGGCATTAGTGATAAGTTTTTCAGCGAAAGGTCGAACTTCTTTGGCCTTAGCCTCAGTTGTTGTAATTTTTCCTCGTAGGAATAATTCACGTGCAAGAGATCGGAGCAATGCAAGTCGCTGATTTTTCTTTCGTTTTAGTTTTCGGTTGGCGTTGTGATGTCTCATTGTTTTAGTATTACGCTTTTAAAGAAAGGCCCATTCCCTTAAGAACTTCCTTGATTTCATCCACTCCCTTTGCTCCGATTCCTTCGAATTCTAGAATGTCCTTCTCCTTCTTTCGGATAAGTCCACCAACGCTTCGGATGTTTGCTGAAACCAAAGAGTTCATAGTTCGGTTTGATAATTCTAATGATTCAATTCTTGTTTTAAGAACTTCTGACATTGCCTCGTCGTCTTCTGCAGAGTGTTTTTCATCATCAGATGAAACTGATTCAGTTTTTGCCTTCTTGAACTCTTCAAGCTCGTCTTCTTTGAAACCAACGATAGCCTTAAGCTGTGTGATCATGATTTCGATAGACTTTTCAAGAGCCTCTTTTGGAGAAATTGTTCCGTCAGTCTGGATAAATAGTTTCAATTTGTTGAAGTCTGTTCGGTCACCAACTCGCATCTGTTCAACATCATAGTTAGCCTGAACAACTGGTGAAAAAGCAGCATCAAGATTGATAGCTCCGATTTCAACTCGGTCCTTTTTCAAAAGTTCCTTTGGAACGTATCCGATTCCCTTTTCGATTGTAAATTCAGCGTCAAATTCAGTATCCTTGTCAGTAAGAGTACAAATAGTCATATCAGGATTAGACAAAGTAACCTGTCCTGGAAGCTTGAAATCAGCTCCTGTAACCTTCTTTGCGCCCTTTACTTTTACTGTAACAGTCTGAACTTCATCAGATGTAATGGCAAAACGTAGTTTCTTAAGGTTTAAAATGATGTTGATAACGTCTTCTTTAACACCCTTGATGCTAGAGAATTCGTGGCTTACACCTTTGATTTTAACACTTGTGATTGCTGCACCTGTAAGAGATGAAAGGATGATTCTTCGTAGAGAGTTTCCCAATGTGTGACCATAACCAGGGTAAAGACCGTCGATTTCGTATCGTCCGATGTTTGCTGATTCCTCAACTACTCGAGGCTTTGATGGTAATAGAATATTGTTGTTTGACATAGCTTTTTTATATTTTAATTTAAATTTTTATCTCTTATAGAACTCGATTATTGCGCCTAGATCAAACATGAGTTCCTGACCTTCCATAGAAGGAGCTCGGAGGACGGAAGCCTTTTTGTCTTTCCATGCAAGCCATACTGGAACAGTCGCATTTTTAATTTTTTCATCAAGTGTTGAGAATAAAACAGTCTTTAGGCTGCCTTCTCGGATAGAAATTATGTCGCCTGCACTGATAGCAGTAGAAGGTACGCTGTTCTTTCGTCCGTTAAGCATGATGTGACCGTGAGAAACGACCTGGCGGGCCAGTCGTCTAGTCGAAACAAGCCCTGCTCGGAATACAACGTTGTCCAATCGGCTTTCTAGAGACGCGAACAAGTCGTTTGCAGGAGTGTGGCTCTTTTTATCAATAATTTTTTTAACGTAGTTTGAAAATTGTTTTTCAGAAACACCATACATAAATCGCATTTTCTGCTTTTCAATAAGTTGCTTTCCGAAGTCGCTTTTTGCGCCTCTGCCTCCTCCTTTACCACCCTTACCACCCTTTTCGCCTTTTTCAGACGACATCTTAAACTTTTGAGTTTGTGTTTTCTCAAAGATTGGGGCTCCTAGACGTCGTGCAATTTTGTATTTTGGACCTGTTTTCATATATTTTTAAAATTATACTCGTCTTGGCTTCTTAGGTTTACAACCATTGTGTGGAACGGGGGTTGCATCCTTGATAGCCGCTATATTAATTCCCTTTGAAATAAAGGTTCGAATCGCAGACTCTCGTCCAGAACCGACACCCTTAACCACTACTGCCACTTCTTTCATTCCCATGGCAATTGCCTTATCGGCAAGGACTTCTGCGATCTTTGCAGCCGCAAAAGGAGTACCTTTCTTGGCACCCTTAAAACCTAGTGAGCCACTAGTTGCCCATGTTAATGTATTTCCCTTTGGATCAGCAAGAACAATTTTTGTGTTATTAAAAGTAGATTGAATATTCAAAATGCCCGTATCCATACGTCGTTTAGCAGCGGCATTTGCTGCCTTTTTTACTTCCGCTGCGTCTTCTTTTTTTACAATCTTTGTCTTACCCATTGGTCTTGCTTTTTATTTAGTAGTTTTTAATTATTTCAGTTTTATTTCTTGGTTTCCTTCTTTCGTCCTGATCCCATGGTCTTCTTGACTCCCTTCAGGGTTCGCGCATTAGTCTTTGTGCGCTGTCCTCGTGATGGAAGGCGACGAGCATGTCGAGAGCCTCTGTATGATTTGATATCCTTTAGACGCTTGATGTTTGTGCCCACTTCTCGTTTTAAATCAGCCTCAAGGGTCAATGTTTCAATAATAGCCTTAATTTTTGTCTCATCATTTGCTGTAAGGTCCTTAGGGCGTGCTGCAAAATCAACACCTGCCTCTGTGAGGATCTTTTGAGCACGAGAACGGCCAATGCCGTAAAGGGCTGTTAAACCCATCTCGATTCTCTTGTCTTCTGGAATTGTGATACCTAGTACTCGCATGATTTAGTAAAATTAAATAATATTATATTAACCCTGTCGCTGCTTGTGACGAATGTTGGCCTTGCAAATAACATAGACGTAACCCTTACGTCGGACTACGTTACATTTTGCACACTTTTTCTTTACGGATGATTTGACTCGCATTTTTTTAAACAGTGGAAGATATCCTACTATATTTAGTATTATAAGTAAAGCGTTTTTTGTTGATAATAAAGAATCTAGACACGTCTCTCGATTCTGTGAGTACTGCCGTACTGGTCAAGAAGCACCGTTACCCTGTCGCCTATGAAGACCTTGATTCGGTTTTTCTTCATTTTACCGCTCATATAAGCCCTTATTTCCTCATTTGTATTATTAAGTTGCACCTTGAATTGGGTGTTCGGGAGTGCTTCTACTACCACACCTTCTACGTATTGTTTTTCCTTTGGATTTGTTTCGGTCATTTGGTGGACTTATATACTAACACAGAATTAATTATTTTCAATTTTAACATCTATTTTATTGATGCTTGCTGGGACAGTTTTAACCCACCAAGGCCAAATTTCTAAGTTTACCGCCTCTACCCCTATTTTATTTTTCAAAAGTTTTTGCGCATTATCATAACCAAGTCCAGCAATCTCCTTTTTTATAACATCATCACTTAGATCGCTTGTAATTGTTGTTGTTCCAGTTAAGGTTGCCTTTATTTGGCTATTCTTAGTAATGCTGCTTAGTTTCAAGTCCTCAGGCAAAGTCAGTTTGATACTAGACGTGTCGATTAAGATGTCATTTTTGTTTTCAGATGAAAAATCTATGTCCAAGTTTCTATTTGTTTGTATTTGAATCGCCAAATCAATTTTTTTGATCAATAAGACAGAAATGTCGAGAACTGCAGTGCTTGTGCCATCAACAGATATCAGTTCTTGGGTTCCACCAGGAATTATAATGTAATCATCAGGTTTCTGCGCCGTAATCTGTTTTTCAGCACTTTCTAGAAGTTTTGCATGAATACTGTCTAATACATCAGGACTAACCGTCACCTTTGAACGTGGAGATGTGCCCCCCGCAACCTCAGTTTTCCCTTTTGCATAAACCGTTTTGTACTTGGCTGATGATTTTAATCCAGGAAAGGTAAAATTCTTAATACCTACGTTATATGAAGTGCCGTCTTTTTCAGCCACAATTTTCGCATCTATGGAGCCAGGTGAGGCTGTTTGACCAGGAACCGTTACTTTGTCAGTCAAGAAAAATATTTTTCCGTCAGTTGATTCTAGGCGGGTATTCTTAACTAGAATTTGTGGATTTTTTGAGTAAGCATTGTATATCGTCACAGTTCCTGTTGATTTTGTACCCAAGGCCTTAGTGCCTGTTGCGACGATTATCGCCTCTTCAGGGATGTCTTCATTCAGGGACATAGTCAGAACGTCGTAATCTATAGGGTTGGTGCTGGTCGAATTGTGTGAAAGATTAAGATCCATTGAAACTGAGATGGGCTTTTTACTGGCCACAATTGAGGCGGTTGCTGTGGCGAATTTTGATACAATAATAAGTGATAAGACAACAACACAAAAAACAGCGACCCCCCATATAATTTTTGACTTAACTTTTTTCTCTTCTCTGTTAATAATTTTCATCAGATCCCGGGTGTCTTTTTCTAAAGTTTTCTTTTTTACATGAGTAGGTTTGTCTTCTACGCTGATGCTTAGAGGTACATTTCGGATTGAACGCTTATTTGGTGGAATAATATCTGAGAACTTTGCTGGCATGTTTCAATTATACCACAATCTGATTAAATAAAGTGACTGGAATTTCCTGATCTCCGTAGAAAGGTAGTAGTCTTGTAAACATTTTTGCGATTTCAGTTTGCCCCGCGTCAATTCCATAAATAAATAGTTTTGTATTGGGACCTGGAGTTCTCGGAATTTGGTTAATTCCTTGCATGACTGCATTTGACCAGTCCTTCCCGAGTCTATGAAGAAGTTCTAAGACCAGATCTCTTGATTCGGGTTTTAACTTGTCGCTCATAAAAAGATCTAGAAGCGACTCAGATGCAGAGTGATCAGAGTTTGTGTGAGCGCTAAGTGCATGTAGGGTCTCTTTGTAGCCAATAGGTAGAGAGAGGATGTTTAGGCTTGTCTCGCTATGAAGATAAAGCACTTCTGTGACATACGAACAGAAATTTACGATTATAATGTTCCCATTTTTTAGAAATGATAGATCACTAATAGATTTTTTTGTGAATTCAGAAGTAACTTTGGCTAATGATTGAAATACAATTTTTGAAGCTTGATGGTTTACAGATTTTATGGCATCCAAAATTAGAGTGTTGAAGCGCTTGTTCATATAGCAATAGTAAACTGAGGCTTTGCACAAAGTTGCACGCTGTTTATTGATACTTGTTACAGGATAACCGTTCAAAGAGACATGCGAAATCTCTTTTTCGATAAGCAGGAGGTCTTTTGAAGATGAAAATATGTCTGGGTTATTGGCTAAGTTTTCAGTTGCAGAGTCCAAAATTAAACTTTCTGCAAAGATTATAGGTTTTGGGCTTTCCTTTGAAACTACGGAAGTTTGAGAAATGTACCATGACGGAGAAATTACCACCTTGCATTCGGTGATATCGTAATTTAAAAATTCTGGTTTAGTGCACCAATCGCGAATGTCTTTCGCCAATTCTTTTAGAAGAGTAATAGTTAAATTTTCTCTATCGTTCACATCACGCCCTGTTTTTTTATCAGAAGTAAAAAGAGAATTCTTTCCACCAGAGGAAATGTTTGCCGAGACGTGGCAGTCATCAATAAAAAATGTGAGGTTCGCAGGAATTCGCATACGCAGAATATTATACCAGAGAAATCCTATTCAAGCACAGCCTTTATTCGACGTACACCTGACGCTACCGCTTCTTCCTTTGAGATTTTAAACTTACCTAGTTCATTTGTATTCTTAACATGCGGACCTCCACAAAATTCTTTTGAAAATGCCGCTTCGATTGAGTCGCCAATGTAGTAGACGGTTACCATATCTCCATACTTATCACCAAAAAAGTGCAGTGCACCAGTTTTTTCTGCATCTTCAAGTGTCATTTCGACAACGCTTACTGGCAGAGATGCTTGAATTTTCTTATTTACGATATCTTCTACTCTTTTTTTCTCATCATCTGTCATTTTTGTAGGGTGTGTAAAGTCAAAACGCAGTCGCTCTGCGGTGATGTTGCTACCCTTTTGTGAGACATGATCACCCAAAACCGTTCGTAAAGCTTGGTGTAATAAGTGCGTAGCGGTATGGTACCTTGTTTCCATTTCCCCATGCCCTCCCAATCCCCCCTTAAATTTCTGTTCTGCACCCGACCGTGAGATGTCCTGGTGATGCTTCATTTCAGCATCAAATTCAGCACGATTCAAAGTAATGTTTTTTTCTCTACACATTTCTTCTGTAATTTCTACTGGAAAGCCATAAGTTGAAAACAATATAAAAGCATCTTTACCAGTTAAAGAACCACTTTCGGCAAATTTTTCAAATTCTTTTAGACCATGTCTTAATGTATTTCTAAATTTCTGCTCTTCTTTGTCGATGGCGACTTTGATTGATTCTTTCTGATTGCCAACATTCGGATATACCTCTTTGTACTGGTCGACAATTGTATCTGCTATCCAAAAGAGAGAACTTTTCTTAAGTTTTAGAAAATCCGCAGAGCGAACAGCCCTTCGTATAAGTCTTCTTAGTATATAACCCTGATCAGCATTTCCGGGTAAAACTCCGTCAGCAATAAGCATGACTGAGGCACGCATGTGGTCTGCAATAATACGCTTATGCTTTACATCACTGGAAGGATTTTCCATAAAGGATTCAATCTTCTCAATAATCGGCATAAAAATATCTGTATCAAATACATTATTCTTACCTTGAATTACCATCACAAGTCTCTCGAATCCTCTACCGTCATCTACGTTTTTATTTTCAAGCTTACCGGTAATTTTTCCATTCTCTTTAGTAAACTCCATAAAAACATCGTTTCCAATTTCAACCACCTGCTGTTTTTCATCTGCTGACAAATATTCTTCTTTTGTCAGGCCATTATTTAAAGTACCCGTCACGTCATAAAACATTTCACAACAAGGACCTGTCGGACCTGTCCAGTCGTCTTTTCCCTTAACAGCTGGCCACCAGTTAGCATCTGCTCCCAAAAAGAAAATTCTCTCACCTGTCACTCCATTTTTTTCAAACAGTTCCTTCCAAGTAGTTGCAGACTCTTCATCCTTGGGCACATCAGCGTTTCCTTCAAAACAAGTTATGTAAAGCCTCTGAGGGTCAAGACCAAAGCCTTTTTCCTTGTTAGTTAGAAGCTCGTAGCTCCAATTAATCGCATCCTTTTTAAAGTAATCTCCCAATGACCAGTTTCCTGTCATTTCAAAGAAAGTAAGGTGTGTGTTGTCGCCGACTTCATCAATGTCATTTGTTCTTAAGCATTTCTGAAGATTAACAATCCTCTTTCCTGAAGGATGTTTTTCACCCATCAAATATGGAACCAAGGGTTGCATACCGGCAGTGTTAAATAGAACAGTAGGATCATTTTCAGGTACTAACGATGCAGATGGGATTTCCACGTGCCCATTTTCTTTGAAGAAGTTTATAAATCGCTTGCGAATTTCGGATGATTTCATTGGTGTTGATATTAACATAAACAAAACTTGACAGAAAGACTGCAAGAGTTGACTTTTTATTGAAAAAGTATTACTATATTTTCAGGATAAGTACACAAAAGGGTTATCCATCGCAAAGTTTAGAAAGTAATTTCTTTATTTTTTAAACCCTGCGATGGATTTTTTGACGCTGATAGTCGGCACAAAAAGACTTCGTAGTTAACCACAACCACCAACCAAACAGTACCCATGCAAAAACCCGCTCATCAAAGAAAACCGGAGGCGCCAACGCCTCCAACAGATAACAACCTCCTCTTGGACAAGTTCCGGAGGAATGCATCCCTCGGCGCAGGGCAGGTTCACCCGCCAGCGGAGAACGAGGAAAAAGAGATGGCAGGAGAGCCGGTCCACGCACACTAACATGGCCGATCAAAGCGATAAGGCGACAGTTCTACCCAAGGATGAACTCCCTCCTCCCGTCAAGGAGCTTCCTCCCGTGGAATTCGGGGACCTCTAGCCCCCCCCCTCACGCGTCAGCCCTCACCCGGCTGGCGCGTTTTTTTATCTACAACTTCGTCTCAGACTTTGTATACTTCGAATACCTTCCCTCCCTCTTCGTAAACGCATCCAAAGAATTATAGCTATAATTATAACCGTACTGCTTAGTTAATTTACTACCATCAACCGCAACCGGATAAGAATAAAACTTCCATCCACCATGCGAAGTCGGAATCTTCCCTCTAAACAAATGCCACATAATAAAAAATACAATACGAATCATCCAAGGTGGAATAAAAATCGGTTTCTTACCAACAGCCTTTGCCATATCACGTGACGTAACAATGGCCCCTGGCGGACAAATATTAAATACTTCATAATCCCCTTTCAAATCTGAAAAAGTGAACAGTTCAACAATATTGCAAACATCATCTTCGTGAATAAATTGTCGACACCATTTTTTGGTTGCAGGAACGAATGACACCATTGCAGAGACTAATCGGTGGATCCAATTGCCCTTTAATTGACCAGAAAGTGCCGCCTGAAGCCCAAATCGAACGCGCATGTACCTTCCACGAGTTCCAGTAATCGCCGCAGGTCGAACGATAAAAATCTGAGGGGCATGTTTGCCCTGAGACTTTGCATTTTCGTATTTCTTTTGAAGATGTTGTTCAACAACTTTCTTTTCAACACCGTACAGATAAGTATCTTCTCGGAAAGGTTCCGACTCCTTTATAAAATGCTCTAAACTGTTATCAGGAAAAGCGCCGTAACTTGAAACTGTAGAAAAATAAATTAGTTTTTTTACAGTTGGTAATTCAAAGGCAACATCAAAAACATTGTCAGACCCCGTTACGTTCCATTTCCACTGAGTATCTTTTTTACCGTACATTTCACGAATTTGCCATGCGGTGTGAATAATCACGTCAGGTGAAAAGGCTTTAACCTGATCTTGCCAATTACTGTCTCCTAGGTTTCCTTGAATAAACTCAATTTTTGAACGATTAGGATTGTCTTTTGTAAGCCCAATTTCAGGTTCCTTGTCAATTAATAAAATCTTTTCAACGTCTGTTCGTCCGCTGAATTGATCTGCTAGCATCGCTCCGACATATCCTGCTCCTCCTGTAATAAATAATTTCATTTGGTTGATTATAAAGAATTATTGCCTTAAGCGCAAAAATAATGAACGAATGGTTTTTAAAACGATTACAAAGTCCATAAATAAAGTCTTATTTTTTACATAGTAGATGTCGTAAGCCAGACGAAGTTTTGTCTCTTCTAGTGATTGTGGGGGTAGCTCCTGGCTAACTTGTGCCCATCCAGAAAGCCCAGGCTTTAGTAGGTTTCGAATGTTGTAGTAAGGGATTTGCTCAGAAAGCTCTACCCCCTTGGCGTATATGTCTGGTCTAGGCCCAATTAGTGATAAGTCCCCCTTCAAAACATTCCAAAGTTGCGGTAGTTCATCAATGCTGGTTTTACGTAAGATTTTCCCCACTTTTGTAACACGCATATCTTCTTTACCAACCCAAACTCCGGCGTCGCTTCCCTGCATACTTCGAAACTTCATTACTTTGAACTTTCTATTTCCTTGGCCAATTCTTTCTTGGTAGACAAACAACGGCCCACCGTCCTGAATTTTAAGCGCAACCCACACGATTGGATAAAATATAAGTGAAATAACAAAGGCTATTCCTCCTAATACGATATCAATGACCCTCTTACCTAATGTATAAACACCTTTCGCCCTAGATGAAATATTTTCAATAAACCAATCGTGCTTTAGTGCAGAATATGGAATTCTGTAGAAAACGTGCTCATAAACATTGTACATCGGCACAAAATCTACGTTCATAAAGATGAGATCGAACAACTTTGGGGAAACATCTTTGATGCTCGCATGATCTAGATCGATGACAATCATGGATACTTCATTTTCTGTAACCTCGTGTTTAATAATATCTGGAATAGTTATTTTGTTTGTTGTATTCAAATCAATAATTCTTGAAAATTGAAAATCATAGTGAGGATCATTATTTACTTCTTTAATAAGTTCCTCCATTTCTGAACCGGAACCAATAATAACCGCAGTGCGCTTCTTTCCTGGTAAAAGAAACGGATAAAAAACTAATCTCCATAATGAAATAATTAAAATAGAAAGAAGAAGGTAAATAAACAGATTTGTTTTCGGTGTGATTCCAAAATACGGTACAAAGTAGAAGAATGCAATAGCGACAAGGGCGTTCGCGATTTGAGACTTAACAATAACAGATGCGAGTCGTGACCTCAGAATGCTGTTATGCTTTTCATAAAGCCCAGAAATATAAAAAATGACCACTGATGCTAAAAATAGAATACTGAACGGGGCCAAGTGAGCCTGAAAAACTTCCCAGGATGGAAAATTAAAGCCTCGAAGATACAACATAAACCACAAAGATATACCTAAACAGGCAATGTCCCCAATTAAAAGGAGAAATGGTTCTCGCTTATTCGCAACTTTCATATTAATATAATAGTACAGCCAAAAACGGCCGATGACAACTTATGAAAATACTGTATGTAATTACGAAATCAAACTGGGGAGGGGCGCAGAGGTATGTCTATGATTTAGCTACTACTCTTTCTACGCAAGGCCATAGCGTATCGGTGGTTTTGGGAGGAAATGGTCTTTTGTCACACAAGCTTAAGGAAGCAGGTATTGAGGTTTTTAATATTGGTTCTATGAAGCGTGATATTCGTCTCATTGATGAAATTAAAACTTCTTTCTCTTTGTTTAACATTATTCGCAAATTTAAGCCTGATGTTGTTCATGTGAACAGTTCAAAGGCGGGTGGAATTGGTGCATTTATTGCCAGACTGCTTTTTGTAAAACGAATAATTTTTACAGCGCATGCTTGGGCCTTTAATGAAAATAGAAGTCACACCCAGCAGTTTTTTATTGGACTTTTACATTGGTTAACAATTATTTTTAACCATAAAACAATTGCGGTGTCACATTCAGTAAAAAATCAGGTGATGTGGATGCCATTTGTGAAGAATAAATTAACGGTCATTCATCCAGCAAGTCCTATTATTGATTTTTATACGCAAAAAGAGGCAAGAGAAAAAATTCTTGAGGTTGTGCAGTTTGACCATACGAAAAATACAAAGTGGATTGGGACAATTGCAGAACTTCATCCAGTAAAAAATCTTTTTAATGCGATCGAGTCAATTGATATTTTATTTAAAACAAATCCTGAAATTGATGCAAGATATGTCATTATTGGAGAGGGAGAGCTTAAGGAAAAACTTCAAAAATTCATTACAGAGAAGGGTTTGGAATCGAAAGTATTTTTAACTGGCTTTATGGATAATGCTTCTAAATATTTAAAAGCTTTTGATGTATTTATGCTCCCCTCTTTTTCTGAGGCTTTTGGGTATGTAATTGTTGAAGCAGGGATGGCTGAGGTTCCTGTTATTGCGTCAAATGTTGGAGGAATTCCTGAAACTGTGATTCCTGAATGTGGAATTTTGATTGCACCGAGGGATAAGAAGGCTTTTGCCTTGGCCTTGAAGATGACGTTGAATCAGGAATATGATGTGAGGCTACAAGCTGATAATTTTAAGAAGAGGATTGAGGAGAATTTTTCTTTGGAGGGGATGGTGGAGAGGACGGTGGGGGTTTATGAAAATAAGTAATTTAGATCATTTTCAACTTCTTCCCCACCTTCTCCAATCTCACAATCTCCTCTTCAATCTCCTTCAACCCCTCCAAGAAAAATTCAGGCTTTGTCGTATCAATTCCAATTGATTTGAAAATATCCTCTGGAGTCATACTTCCTCCGGCAGATAAAAACTTAATCACTGATTTTATAAACGTTGGATCCTTTTTATAACGAGCGTACATCGCCTTGCTGATAATATCCCCATAAGCATAACTGTAAACATAAAAATGATTTCGAATGTGTGACCACTGCACAAAGAAATAT
>Ga0194051_1001028_pt1 | contig 15137 bp, 14 predicted proteins | sample SepL2320m_MetaG_FD_161275 | JGI IMG/M metagenome (GOLD analysis project Ga0194051, IMG submission 161275) | Anoxic zone freshwater microbial communities from boreal shield lake in IISD Experimental Lakes Area, Ontario, Canada - Sep2016-L239-20m | ecosystem: Environmental > Aquatic > Freshwater >... | reverse complement strand
TTGGAGATGCTTGCGGAGCAAGAGGCTGAAAAGCACATGCGGATGTTGACGCCACTCCAGAGACAGAGATTGGCGAAGAGGCTTCTGGATGGTGACGCCGAGGGCGAGAATCAGGAGGTGGCAGAATGAAGTTCCGCCCTGGTCTCTTCAACGATTGCTCAGCCCAAGAAATGGTTCGTCGTCACTGGAAGGTGATGGCCGAACGGCTCCTACAGATAGGCGGGTTTGATGCCATACCGCCCGATGGTGACACGCACATCGCGAAGGTACTTGAGCGGGGGCGTCTGCACGAAGGTCGGCTGGTGAGGCTGTTGGGCCAACCGAATCAGTGTCATGCCAATGCGTCAGAATTGTGGCTTATGAGCGACGGCGAAGCCTTGCTTTGCACGGGCTATTCCCTAACGGGAAAGCAGTTGTGGCTTCAACACAGTTGGTGCATGGCCACCGACGAGGATCACGAGCAATTGATCCTAGAGACAACGGATCCCGATTGGACGAAGTATTTCGGTGTCGTGCTGGACGAGGAAGAGTCGTTCGTGTTCGCAATAGCCAACATCAAGCCTAAGGAACGACTGAAGCAGGTCTTTGCTGAATGCCCTCAAATGGCCGAGCGACTCGGTGAGATTCTCTCGTCACAGATCGGCTACGCCGAAGGCGAGAGCCACGGCGTGGCTTGAACCATGCTCGGTTAGCCACGCCTCTCCTATTCTGTTTCACGGAAGTCAGATCAGGTTGTCTCGGATTCCAAGGGGGGCACCCGATGGGATCGCCGTCCCTTTTGGATCCGATTTTGCGTCCCGTCACCGTGGCAATCCGATTCCCGAACCCCCCGAGTTTGGGTTTGATTTGGGTTTGGGACTTTGTCCTCGGGAGCAGCCAATCTCCCGAGGACCAAAAAATCCTTGTTTTCTAGTACCGGAGGAGGGACTTGAACCCACACGTCCTTGCGGACAACGGATTTTGAGTCCGTCGCGTCTGCCATTTCGCCACTCCGGCATCAAAAGCCCTGCTCGCGGAAACGACCGCCGAGCTGCTGCCTTCCATTCATGAGCGTACGCTGGCAGCCTGGCTCGCGAAAGGGGCTGGCGTGAGCACGTGGAAAGCGACCCTTCCAGACGAGCTCGCCGGCTCTTTCAGCGGTGGTTTGATTCCGTTGACAATCGGCTTGGCAGTCGCCCAGACTCCCTGCCACTAGAACACGTGACAATCCGCCACCTCCTGCCAAGCCGCTTCTCTTGAATCGAGAATCGAGTTGATCGATCGGCGAATCTGGATCACAGTTCATCATGGAGGTGTCAGTATGTTGATCCCCATAAACTCTCTGAAGCGATCGTCGCCTCGCTTAGCCGCTCGAGCAGCTAAGCACCTGCCCACTGAGGCGCTAATGGCTCTTCGGTTTCAAATGCTGTACCACTGGCTGGTCGGGGTGGCTGTCGCCGTTTCTGTCTGCTTGGCGTGCCAGGCAAATGCTGCAGACCAGTCGAGCCTCGCGATCGCTTTGGCACGAGTGCCGCAAGAGCAACGCTCCGCCATGAAATGGCTCATTGAACACATGCCCCAGCAGGATGCCACCGTCGTCGAGGCGGAATTTCTGCTGGAGCACTGTGACCTAGCCTACACCGCCTGGCAGCGGGCACCGTGGCACAAAAGCGTGCCGGAGAAAATTTTTCTGGATGCTCTTTTGCCTTATGCCTGCGTAAGCGAGACCCGCGAAGCATGGCGCACTCCGCTGCACAAAGCTGCCGCTCCAATTGTGGCTAACGCTACCTCGCCGGCCGAAGCGGCCGTGCGCCTCAACCGCAAGCTGTTTCAAGCCCTCGGCGTCAAGTATTCAACCAAGCGTCGCCGCGCTGATCAAAGCCCCAGCGAGTCGATTGCATCTGGTCTGGCATCGTGCACCGGACTCTCAATCCTCCTGGTCGATGCCTGCCGCTCAGTGGGCGTGCCGGCAAGATTTGTAGGAACGCATCTCTGGACAAATCGCAGCGGCAACCATTCTTGGGTCGAAATCTGGGACGGCAAAGGCTGGCGATTTACTGGTGCCGCCGAGCAGTCAACCGACCACCTCGACACGGCCTGGTTTGTCGGACAGGCCCGCACGGCTCTGGCGGGCGATCAGCAGCACGGCATCTTTGCCGTTACATGGCAAGATTCGCCATTCCTCTTTCCGATGTCGTTTACAGGCACCCCGTCCCCCTCTCGCGGCGTCGATGTCACCGAGCGATATGTCGCGACACCCCCTCAACACGCCAAGGCGGCAGAAGCAGTCTCGTCGCTTGATCCCGGTCCTTCCAATCGGGCCGTGACGGCTCTTGAGCAGCACCTCGACAAACAAGGCCTCGATGGCGTGGCGGCGGCGGCGTTTGCGCGGGTGCCGCTGGTGAAAGATGATGCGGCAGAGGCTGCTCGACTGCTCATCAAAGCCCACGCAGCAATTCTCAACAAGGAACGCGCTGCTGCAATTGAACAGCGATGGGTGGAGGCGGGAGGCGTGAAGATGCCATTCTGGTATGCCGCCTATGGCCAAAAGCCTCGAGGAGAAAAGAGTCTCTTTATCTCCATGCATGGTGGCGGCGGTGCACCCAAGCAGGTCAACGACCAGCAATGGGAAAATCAGCAGCGGCTCTACCGCCCGCAAGAAGGCATCTATCTCGTGCCGCGCGGCCCGAGCGATACCTGGAATCTTTGGCATCGCGACCACATCGATCCGCTCTTTGATCGGCTTATTGCCGACATGGTTGCCATCGAAGGCGTTGATCCTGATCGCATCTACCTCATGGGCTACAGCGCCGGTGGCGATGGCGTCTACCAACTTGCTCCGCGAATGGCCGACCGTTTTGCCGCTGCGGCAATGATGGCAGGCCATCCAAACGAAACAAAACCCGACGGACTGCGAAATCTTCCCTTCACGATTCATGTCGGGGCAAACGACGCTGCCTACCGACGCAATACAATCGCAGCAGACTGGCAAGAAAAATTATCGGGCCTCGCGGCTGCTGATCCGGGCGGCTATCCGCATCTGGTACAGATCCATCAAGGGAAGGGCCATTGGATGGATCGTGAGGATGCGACAGCCGTACCCTGGATGGCCAACCACACGAGAAGCTTGCGGCCTAAAAAAATTGTCTGGCTTCAGGACGATGTGCTGCAAAACCGCTTTTACTGGTTGGCCGTAAGCGAGCCGGTTTCTCGGGCCAAAACAGTTGTCAGCCGTAACGGGCAACAGATTGCCGTCGACGAGTGGACCCCGCAGGGCACGCTGAAACTACGGCTTGACGACTCCATGATCGATCTCGACAAAGAGATTGTCGTGGTCACCGCAGATGGCGATGGTAAACGGGAAATTTTTCGAGGCTTCGCACCGCGTACGATTGAATTATTGACAATGACGCTCACCGAACGGAATGATCCTAAGGGCGTCTTTTCAGCAGAAATCTGCCTGACGCCGACAGTTGACTGAATTTTACCTATCGCGCCCACGCTCAATCAAAGCCGCACCATGAAACATGAATATCTTTGGGTCGTGGCTTGTGTCATGGGGATGACAGCGATTTCTGCTGGCACTATTGCGACTGCAACACCTCCCCCGAATTTCGTCGTGGTCTTCATCGATGATTTGGGCTGGGGAGATTTTTCCTGCTTTGGAAACCAGGATGCACGAACGCCGAACATCGACCGTCTGGCGGCTGAAGGGATTCGGTTCTCGCAGTTCTATGTGAACTCACCGATCTGTTCCCCATCGCGGTGCGCCCTGACGACCGGGCAGTATCCGCAGCGTTGGCGGATCACCTCGTACCTCAACGATCGCGCGGATAACCAACGGCGCGGCATGGCGAACTGGCTCGATCCACACGCGCCGACTCTCGCCCGGATGCTGCACGACAACGGTTATGCCACAGGGCATTTTGGCAAATGGCATCTTGGCGGCCAGCGGGATGTTGATGATGCGCCGCCAATCACCGCCTACGGCTTCGATCAGTCCCTCACAAATTTTGAAGGGATGGGAGCAAAATTGTTGCCGCTTACACTCAAGCCAGGCCAGCAGAAACCGAACCGCATTTGGGAGGATGCTCAGCGTCTAGGGCAGCCCGTTACGTGGATGCAGCGGTCGAAGATCACAGGCGGTTTTGTCGATGCGGCGATCCCATTTATCAGCCAGGCGGTCGCCGAAAAGAAAGCCTTCTACATCAATCTGTGGCCGGACGACGTGCACACCCCCTTGTGGCCTCCCGTCGAAAAATGGGCCCAAGGAAAGTCAGGGCTGTATCTTTCGGTGCTTCAAGAAATGGACCGGCAACTCGGGAAACTCTTTGACCACATCCGCGAGACTCCTGCCCTGCGGGACAACACATTGATACTCGTCTGTTCCGACAACGGGCCCGAGCCAGGCGCGGGCAGGGCGGGGCCGTTTCGCGGCGCAAAAACGCGACTTCATGAAGGGGGCATTCGCTCGCCGCTGGTTGTATGGGGGCCGGGCCTGATCGCAGCGGAGAAGAACGGCACTCACAACGAGACTTCGGTCTTCGCCGCGTTTGATCTTGTGCCATCACTGCTGATGCTGGCCAATGTGACACCACCCGCAGACGTGACGTTTGACGGGGAAGAACTTTCCCGCACGCTGCTTGGCAGTAGCACCGCGTCACGAGCTACCCCGATCTACTGGCGCCGGCCGCCCGATCGTAAGACCGCAGGACCGGCGTTCCCCGATCCGCAGCCCGATCTTGCGGTTCGGGATGGCGACTGGAAACTCCTCTGCGACTACGATGGCTCGAATCCCGAATTCTATAATCTGGCCCAAAACCGCGGGGAAACGACCACTTTGGCCGGAAAATATCCTGAGCACGTCGCACGACTTACCGCCGCATTAATGGCCTGGCATCAATCGATGCCCCCCGACAACGGACCAGCGCTGGGAGCCTCGGCGGCGGCAGCCAGGAAAGCATCGAAATAGAAATGCCGGCCATCGGCAGACAGTGTTTTTACCTTCCACTCGCTGCGGCGGGGCTGATTCTCAGTGCTGTGTGGCACCAGCGCAACGCCGTGAGGCCTGTCGGTGGTGGCCATTTTTTATAGTGCTTGCGAAAGTGCCGTTGGTCGTCCTATCCTTTTTAATTTGCGACTGCTCGCGCATGCTTACACTCATTTTTGAAGATCCGGCAGTCGATCGACTGGGGCTTCTCGTGGCCGCTCGACCGGCGTGCGACCTCACGCTTGGCACAACGACTCTGTTTGCCGCATTGGCACAGAGCGGTGCCGTCCGCCGCGTTGTTCGCCCGCATTTAACGCGGTATCTAGAGGCTCTGGCTGGAACGCGACTGGCCGTGTGGGGTGGACGGACGGACCGGGATCCTCTTCCTGCGGCGGCCTCGACTGACAGCGCGATTGTGCTCTTGGTGAATGCTCGTGTCGTTCCTAGCCGGGAAAATCTGGCTGTACTACGCAGTCTCATCGAAGTGGGCCGTCGCGGGATCGTACTCTCTGAGAGCGGCGTCGCTGCTGCGGTGGTTCAGCTTGGAACGAGCGCCGCTGGCACCGACCAGGGCATCGTCAACAGATTCTTGTCGGGCGATCCCAACGCATGTGAAATACTGGCACAGATGCCACTGGACCAGATCGAAGCCGCGATTGAACTCATTGCACTGCCGCATGAGGTGCTAGCAGCACACGAGCGAGCAATCGACGGATCGCTGGCAATCCAAATCGATTCGGGACGCTTTCGCCAGGTTCAGCCGGGATTATTTTTAGGCGATGGGGCCCGCGTATCGCAGCAGGTTGTTGTGCGGCAAGGGCCTGTTGTGGTTGAGAGCGATGCCGAAATTGGTCCATTTGTCTGCCTCGACGGCCCGATCTGGATAGGGCACAACGCCCGCATCAATCCGCACGCGTGGATTCGATCGGGCACAGCCATCGGCCACAATTGCCGCATCGGCGGCGAAGTGGAAGCGACTGTGATCGAGCCTTATTCAAATAAGCCACACGATGGATTTTTGGGGCACAGCCATGTCGGCAGTTGGGTAAATATCGCCGCCGGAACGATCACTAGCAATCTCAAAGCCACCTACGGACCAGTGCGACTGCATAGCGTTTTGGCTGATGGCAGTCGCACAACAGTTCATACAAAAAGACAGTTTTTTGGAGCTTTGATTGGCGACTTTGCCAAGACGGCGATCAACACATCGATCCCCTGTGGGGCGAGGATTGGCGTGGCCGCAACCATTGCTGGAACCGCGGGCGAGGAGGTGGCAGCCTTTACAAATCAGCTCGTCGGTGGCCCAACCGGAAGTCGCACAACGGCCGAGCAGGCGGCCATTATGCTGGATCGCATGATGGCTCGCCGAGGCCTTGAATGCTTGGAAGCGGATCGAGAATTGCTGGCAGCCTTAGCCGGTATGGATCGGCCCGCGGCGATCAGTCTGGCATAGTGGCGAATCGGCAGGCCGGTCTAGAATCACCGGAACGCTCAGAAAGAGTGGCCGCTGGGATTCCCTTCTGGATGAAATTATCACTGCGGAAGAAACACTGAAGACACCCTAGGAAAACGGCCGTGAGAATTGTCGATGCTTATCAGGCTGGACGGTTTGGCCTCTCGTTTGAACTATTTCCACCAAAGAATGCCGCTACCGAAGCGACGATGTGGCAGACGGTGAAGGAACTGGTTTTTTTTCAACCATCTTTTGTCACCTGCACCTATGGCGCTGGTGGTTCCACTCGCGCTACAACCCTCGATGTGATTGAGGGCGTGCGGTCGCGTCACAACTTGCCAGTGGCCAGCCATCTCACCTGCGTGGGGAGTTCCGTCGACGAACTTCGCAGTTATCTCCGTGAAGCAGAAGCCCGTGGAGTTGCAGCGATTGTCGCCTTGCGTGGCGATCCTCCCAAGGGAGAGGCGGAGTTTCGGCCCGTCGACGGCGGCCTGCGGCATGCATCGGAATTGGTTTCGCTGATTCGCGCTGAGTTTCCCAGCTTCGATATCATCGTGGCGGGCTACCCAGAAACGCATCAAGAAGCGATCAGCCCGGCAGACGACCTACTCAATTTAAAACGCAAGTGTGACGCCGGTGGCGAAGTGGTCGTAACGCAATTATTTTACGACAATGCTGACTTTTTTCGCTTTCGCGATGAGTGCAATCGGATTGGTATTGATGCACCACTTGTGCCTGGGGTGATGCCAGTGACGCACTACGCACAGATTCGCCGCATTGCCAGCCTCTGCAAAGCCAGACTGCCAGAGCGTTTGACGCAGGCCTTTGAGGCCGCCGGCGACGACGAAAGCGCGCAGTTTGAAGTCGGCGTCGATTTTGCGACGCGGCAGGTGCAGGAATTGCTCGACGGCGGCGTGCCTGGCATCCACTTTTATGTTCTCAACCGCTCCCCGGCCACCGTGCGCGTGCTCCAGCAGGTTGCGATCGCGCGGTGATCCGAAGCAGCTTTGGGCGACTAAACGTGCGAAAACCTGCTAAGAAAAACCTGCCAAGAGACCGGTGAGGCTTAGTGGGCTCGGGGGGGCTGGTCATCGTCCATGGTGCGGATGTAACTGCGGAGACGCTCTAGTTCATCGCTCACATGCCGCAGTCGGAGCATATTTTCTACCCGCTTGACCAGTTCGACCTTATTGACGGGCTTAGAAAGAAAGTCGTCTGTGCCGGCCTCAACGGCCCGTTCAATATCGCCAAGCTCGCCGAGGGCCGTGACCATCATGATCATGATCGGGCTGGTCTTGGGATCAGATTTTAACTGCTGACAGACCTCGAAGCCGGAGAGTTTGGGCATCATTACGTCGAGCAAAATCACATCCGGCTGGTGGGCTGCCACCTTGTCAAGCGTGTCGCGGCCGTCGACTGCTGTCGATATTTCGCAGTCGAGTTCAGCAAGATAGACCTCGAGCAACTCCCGATTGGGTTCGTTGTCATCGGCAATCAGCACGCGACTACGGCGAGGGACGGCGGGAGGCGGCGGAGAAGTAGTTGGGGCTTTTGGCATGCGTTTTTTTTAAGGTATTTCAAAGAGCGATTGGCTTTTCACGATCGACATGTCATCAGGAAATGTGTGGTAGGCCTGCAAAAATAGGCTCTTGGCACGCGTCTCGATGTTGATCCAACTGATGGCGCCGAGAGACAGGCGGCCGGCCGATTCAAAGCGATGGAGCAAACCGCGTTTCATGCCATCAACGCAAAGTTCCTCTTGGAAGGACCAAAAAACTTGCGGATCAACCGCTTCCAACTGAAAGCACATCTGGTAGCTTGCACCGCCTCGGCACTCCATCCGATCGCTGCGTTCGCCATTCAATCGATAAGAAAGGAGTCGCCTCTTTTGCGGCAGCGGTTGGCACGCGCTAGTCGCAACCTCCGTCAGTGTTAAGCCGCCTCTTTGCCATGTGACGAGGTGACCGGCGTTGGTGATAGAGACAACAGCGGAATATCCACCGCGTTCAATCGTTCGAGTGGAGAGGATTTCAAACAACTCTGGATGCAGTCCGCGACCGTAGAGTTGAAAGACTAGCTCGGTGACTTTAGGGCGAACCGACAACACGATGCGACAACTCCTCAAGAAAAGCTCGATAGGATCGGCGAGACTCTTCAGTATAAAAACGCGGCCCCTTCTCTACAAAGAGAATCTCTGGGGGCCGAGCGATTCACAAAAATCCAATCACGAGGTCGTACATGGCGTGGCTGCCAGCGGCGATACCAAACCCCCGCAGTAGAAAAAGAGTTGCAAAGAAGACGCCTGCCAGTGTACGAAATGTGAAGCTATAGAGGGCAAAGGTATCGCCCAGCGGTCCGACATAGTGGGCAGCACTGAAAAGCAGGCTCGTCAGAATCAGCGACCCTATGCCGGCAGCAAGGCTTGAAAAACCGATTTGCTTAAGCCCCCATAAAACGGTTGGAATCAGTAGCAAACGAAACAACACTTCCTCGTAAAGCCCCGCCCCGCAAAAACCAATCAGTCGGGCCCAAAGACCCTCCCTACCGATCGCTATTTCCAGCGGCCACAGGCTTTCCTGCAACCTCGCCAGCCCAACCAAGGCCACGGCCCAAAGCAGGCATTCTGCGGCCATTCCAATGAGCACTGCCGAGCTATAACGCCAGCGATCGTGCTCCACATGATGCCATGCCAGCAGGCCCAGCAAGGTCAGCACAGGAAGCAAAAAATAAGATCCAAATCCAATGCCATCGAGAAACTGTCGCAGCCAGACATCGGCGCCATTGCGGGGCGTGCCGCGACCGAGCAGAAGCACGCCCCCCTCGTAGGCAAGCACCATCGGCAGCGTAAAAACAAGGCTTGCCAGCGGCGTGCGGGAGAGGCTCCAGTAGGTCGCCGTTTCGGGTTGCAGTGCAACCGCATCACCGCCGTCAAGCCCTTCAATAAGATCGCTTGAAAAGAGCAGTGGCTCTGATTCTGGAGTCGTAAATTCAGTCATTTGCGTCGCCCGTTCTAGGCGACTGCTCACTCAACACTGCTTGCACTGCTAGCAAAATTTTCTTTTTCATCATCGGCTGCAATTTCTAAGCGATTTTTGCACACATTGGGTTCCTTAAAACGACTCCAGCGAAACACTGCGCTTGACAAGTTGGATCAAGACTACAGAATGCCGCTCATGAAATTTGTTTCAGAACGTTTTTCTATCTTCGGTGAAAAGCGTTTTGGGTTTTTTGAATGTCTTCATGCTTGATCCTTCGAGAAAAGATTGGGTGTGCTAACTGCCGACACTGTTGGCAGGTCGCAGTGTCCGATCAATATTTAGAAACTTCTGACTGGCTTATTGCGATAAAAATTGAGAACATATTTGGGGGCGACGACTTGAGGGAGCGAAAGTCGACGACCTTGGTCGTGGCCTGGATGTCCCCCCTTTTTACTTTGTTTTTATCTTTTTGTGATGCTGGATTTGCTTTTTGGATTCGTTCGACCTGTAAAATAGAATGAGTCCGTTTCTCTGGCAAATGGCTTCCGGCCTTTGCGAGGGGCGGCGGACGGCAATCACAGGTACCACAGAAATCAGGGAACAGACCATGGCACGCTGCCTGATTGGCTGTGGCTCAAATCTGGGCCAGCGTCGGGAGCAACTCGATCGAGCCATTGAGTTACTGCGATTCATGCCTGGAGTCACGCTCCATCACGCAAGTCGCTATCGAGAAACCCTCGCCATCGGTGGACCTATCGAGCAGTCACCGTTTCTCAACGGTGCTTGCCTGATTGAGACCGATCTCCCTCCGCAGGACGTGATGCAACTGCTCGCCGCTGTGGAAAATACGCTCCATCGAGAGCGGGGCGAGCGTTGGGGGCCCCGCACGATTGATCTCGATTTATTGCTCTACGACGATCTGGTGTTGGAAACAGAAACGCTCACGCTGCCCCATCCCCGCATGTCGACGCGGCGGTTTGTCTTAGAGCCGTGCGTAGAGATTGCCCCAGATGTCGAGCATCCGCAGGCCGGATGCACACTACGAGACTTGCTTGAAAATATCTGCCAGCAGCATTTGCACCTGGCTGTGGCGGGCGTTCCGGGCAGTGGTGCCTCAGAGGTGGCCACGGCTCTGGCCGATGCAACGCTCTGGCGATTGGTGCACGCTCCAGCACCACTGCCGGCACTTGAAAAAAGGTCACCGGCTGCCGATGCCGCTGGAGTTCATACACAATTAGAACTGGCGTGGCACAACGCCTTGGTCGCGCAAGCCCAACCACTGGCTACTCAAGACTGGCCCGAAGACTCGCACGGCACCATCAGCGACTACTGGCTCGAGACGCTGCCGCTGGCATCGCAGGATTCGCTCACGGGAGCGTCACGCGACCGGTTTGAGAACAGCTTCGATCGTGTTGCTGCTGCCACCGTCGTCCCTCATGTTGTGATTTTGCTCGTGACCTCACCCGCGGTCCTCGAGGAGCGGATTGCCTTTCGCAATCGCCACGCCGGCCTGCAAACAGATGTTTTTGCCGATCTAAATCTCGGTCCAGATGCGTATCACGATGTAGCCGCTCTGGTGCGACTGCAGGAAAGGCTGGTCTGTCGGCTACGATCTTCGCAACGGCTATCCACGGAAAAAACCCGCCTCAGACCCAAGGCCGTTGTCATGATCGATTCGAGCGATATCGGACAAGCTGCCCTCAACGCAGTGGCGGCCGTTGAGGCAATGGCGTAATGGTTGAAATCGTTCGCACTCCGCCATTGATGCGACAAGCGGTGCTTGCGGCTCGCGCGGCCGGTCGCCGCATTGGCTTCGTGCCAACGATGGGAGCGCTGCATGCCGGACATGGGAGTCTAATTGCCAGAGCTGCCGCAGAATGCGACGACGTGGCTGTGTCGATCTTTGTCAACCCGACGCAGTTTGGTCCTACCGAAGATTTTGAGCGATATCCGCGTCGACTTGAGGCTGATTGCGATCTGCTTTCAACGCACGGCGCACGCTGGGTCTTTGCCCCAGAGGCAGCGACCATCTATCCGCCGGGAGATGCCACGCGAGTGGTTGTGGGAGGGCCAGCGGGATGCCTCGAAGGGGATGTTCGGCCGGGTCATTTTGAAGGGGTGGCGACGGTTGTTTGCCGACTGATTCTTGCCGTGCCTGCCGATGTGGCGTATTTTGGCGCTAAAGACTGGCAGCAGACGCTGGTTGTGAAGCGCATGGTCTGCGATCTTGGCATGCCGATCGATGTGGTTGTCTGCCCGACCGTCCGGGAGCCCGATGGACTGGCCATGAGCTCCCGCAACGCCCACCTCAATGCAGCCGAACGCCAGCGGGCCATCGGGCTCTCCGAGAGCCTCTGCCGCGCTGAGGAGATGTGGATGGCGGGAGCGACAGTTGCCGCTATCGAACAGAGTATGCGAGATGTCTTGGCTGCTCACGAGATTGCGGTCGACTACGCAGCCGTGGTCGACCTTGAGTCGCTGAAATCGCTCGAAGAGTCGGCCTACCGGCCGCCTTCTAACCAAGAGTCGGCCTACCGGCTGCCTTCTAACCAAGAGTCGGCCTACCGGCTGCCTTCTAACCAAGAGTCGGCCTACCGGCCGACTATGAGCCAAGTGTCAGCCGGCATGGCGATCGCGATGGTGGCCGGCCGCCTAGGTTCAACCCGATTGATCGACAACCGTCAATTGCCGACTCGCAGGACGTAAAACCTCAGCCCCGGCGCCGTAGCGGGCCGCCCTCGTCTTTCTAAAATGTTCTCCACTCTCTTTCACATTCCGTCGCAGATTGGATCGGGCGATAACTCCCTGCCGCTGTTTGGCTGGGGCGTGCTGCTGGGAGTCTGGGCGGTGTTTGGGGGGGCTCTCTTAGCGTGGACGGCACGCCGGCACGGCCTGCGCTCGAGCGTATCTGCGCTGGGAATGCCGCTGGCGATTGCCGGCCTGATGATCTTCTGGCTCTTGCCCTCATTGGATGACGGGCAAGGAGTGCCCGTGCGGGGCTACGGCGTTATGTTGCTGTTGGCGGCGACAGCGGCGATCTGGCTTTCGATTGCACGGGGCCGATCAATAGGCTTTGATGCCGACACGCTTCTAGCACTGGGAATGGAGGTCTTTGTCTGGGGTATTCTTGGCGCTCGATTGTTTTATGTGATTGAATACCACACGCATTTTTTTCCGCCTGGGCGGAGCTTGCCCGAGTCGCTTCTGGATGCGATCAACATCCCAGCAGGCGGCCTGGTGGTATTTGGTTCGTTGCCAACGGCAGCATTTGCAGCCTGGCGTTTTTCCAAGCGTCGGGGTCTGCCGCTCATGCGTTTGGCCGACTGCATCGCGCCGGGACTCCTGCTGGGGCTGGCCATTGGCCGCATCGGCTGCTTTTTAAATGGCTGCTGTTATGGAGGGCAGTGCGACCTGCCGTGGGCCGTACAATTTCCACCTGAGAGTCCGCCCTGGTTAGATCAGGTAGCACATAAACTTCTAGATCCAGTAGCCCAAGCCTCTGGAGTGCCACCTTGGAGCTTAGCGGTGCATCCGGCGCAGTTGTATGCGGCCCTCGACGCAGCCCTCTTGTCGCTGTTGGCCGTTTGCTACGCGCCGCTGGCCCGCCGCGATGGTGAAGTCTTTGCCCTTGTGCTCACGCTCCATCCAATTTCACGCTTACTCTTAGAGGCAATTCGTGTCGATGAATCGCCAGCCTTCAACACCTCCCTTTCGATTTCACAACTCGTCTCGCTTCTGCTGCTCTGCTGTGCGGCCACGCTCTGGTGGTGGCTGGCTCGACAGCCACTCGAGCGGGGAGCCAGAATCGGTGCCGCAGATGCGGCCGCAGGCACTGGGCTTTGACGATCCGTCTGTTAGCAGCGACAGTAGGATGGGCAGTTTGCCTGAAGGCATAGGCCTACCAAGGATTGAACAGGGCAACGCTTGGTGACGGGGAACTTTCCCCGATCCACTAGCATCAAAAGGTCAGGCGTTTCGCGTGGGCACCCAGTTCGAGAAGACCAGCACAGTTGAAACCACCATTTCCGGAGGGGGCGAGGCCGATGCCGCGCTCCTGGCAGAGGCTGTGGCAGAGGCTGTGGCCGGTAGTCGGACGGCTTTTGCCTGGCTGGTTTCGCGCTACCAACGCCCCATTCACGCGTTGCTAGAACGGCTTTGTGGCTGTCCGGAAACGGCTCGTGACTTGGCGCAGGAAACATTCGTGTCGGCGTTTCAGCATCTGGCTACCTTCGAGCATCGCAGCGAGTTTTTCACATGGCTCTATCGCATCGCCTGCAATCACGCATTCGCCGCTCGTCGGCGACGAAAGCCCGTTGTCTCTTTCAGTGGTGCGCAGGTGGGCTTCAATTCCAACAGCCCTGCGTCTCTGCCCGATCCTGTGGCGACGGGCACCGATGTTTCAGCGCGACTGCAACAGCAGGAACTCCAACAACAACTGTCCGCTGCGCTCAATCAGATCGACCAGCGGTTTCGAGAGGTGGTTGTTCTCTGCGACATGCAGGGGTTGAGCTACGAGGAGATTGCCGGAATTCTGAAGATTCCCCTCGGCACGGTGCGCAGTCGCCTGCACAGAGGCCGCAGCGTCCTGCGACAACTCGTAACGCCCCTCTAGAATCCATTGTGCTCGTAAAACTCAAGTGATTTTTGCATGAACCTCTCCAACAACCCTCTTTCCCTCGACGATCCGCGACTCAGCGAATGGATTGACGGCCGACTTTCTGTTAGCGAGGCGATGGATGTCGAGCAGGCCGTCGCCGCGAGCACTGAGCTATCTCGCGCTGTCGCCAACCTGCGCGCTATTAAAAAGGCTCTGCGGCAGATCCAGCCTCAGTTGCCCAGCGTGGGCTTTGTGGATCGCGTGATGCAGGCGATTCAATCGCTGATCCGCCAACAACAGGCCAACGCAAAGAGTGCCGATGATGAAACAGCAGACTCGGCCGTCGCTGCTGAGTGGCAGCGAATTGAAACCGAGCGGATCGATGAAGAACGGTCGGAAGCACTGGAGGACGCGAGGGCAGAGGAGGATGGAGCCATAGAGGCCGGCAGCCTTCAGCAACCTGCAGTGACACAGTCGCAAAAACGCTGGCAGTTTGCTGCCATGGCTGGTGCACTGGCAGCAGGCCTGCTCGTCACGCTCGTGATCAACATGCCCCGCGGTGACCACGTGCTTAAAGCGACAACGGCTCAGCAAAAACGATCGCAACAACTGGAGCGATCCCGCGCCGCCGAGCAACTCCTAGCTACTGCTGCGACCAAGAGCGACGGCGAGTTTGGGAAAGCGGCGGCAAACGCACCGCCCGAGGGATTGCTGGTGCGGGTGCGAGTGCGCGACGAAGAGGGCCGGCAACGTTTGGACGAACTACTGGCAGCGAGTGCCTTTCGCATCGATAGCCTTGATCAGGAGCCACAGCGACTCAGCGGCGTCGGCACGCCAGAGGTAATCGACACGCTACTGGTGGCTCTTGCCGAGCCCTCGAGTGGCCTCTTTCTCGAATCGATTCGAGTGTTTGCCCTGAGTGAGGTGGCTGCCGACAAGGCTCTCGACAAACCGAGCGGCCTAGCTGCGAGCCCTCCTCTCTTAAGAGCAGCACGCGAGGGCGCTACGCTGAAAAATCACGCACCAAAAATTGACTCCTTGGTTGAGACGGCCAAGGACGGCAGTCCGCAACGCGATGTCCCAACCAACGGCGTGGCGGCAGCAAGGACCACTCAGGCTTCTAGCGGCGTCGCTGACTCT
>Ga0194051_1001027_pt1 | contig 15141 bp, 14 predicted proteins | sample SepL2320m_MetaG_FD_161275 | JGI IMG/M metagenome (GOLD analysis project Ga0194051, IMG submission 161275) | Anoxic zone freshwater microbial communities from boreal shield lake in IISD Experimental Lakes Area, Ontario, Canada - Sep2016-L239-20m | ecosystem: Environmental > Aquatic > Freshwater >... | reverse complement strand
GGCTTTCTTGGCCGGTGCCTTGGTGGCTACAGCGGCTTTCTTGGCCGGTGCCTTGGTGGCTACAGCCGCCTTCTTGGCCGGTGCCTTGGTGGCTACAGCGGCTTTCTTGGCCGGTGCCTTGGTGGCTACAGCGGCCTTCTTGGCCGGTGCCTTGGTGGCTACAGCGGCCTTCTTGGCCGGTGCCGCCTTCTTGGCCGGTGCCGCCTTCTTGGCCGGTGCCGCCTTCGCTGTACCCGCCGGCGCCTTCTTCACTGCGGTCAAGTGGAACTCCTTCGAGGATCTGCCGTCCACGCCAGGGTCGGCGCTGTGATGCTGTGGCACGGGAGTGCCATCGGACATCGTCGGGCGGGTGACCCTACCGTGCCTAGGGAACGACTTCAACACGGATCAGCCGCCCAATAGCCCATGGCACTGTAGCCGTCAATGGCGTGCGGCCGTGCAATCACCAGGGACGTGCACGAGCGGCACCCGTGCACGTCCCTGCCGTCAGACCAAGCGGGGACAAGCGCAGGCCCCACCGGGCCTCCGAGTCAGAGCGGCAGGGAACCCGTGGCTTCTGGCTGAGCCGAAACAGTGGCGTCGATCTCCGTGATGTCACCCGCGCCCACCGGTGGCTTCTGGCCATCGAGGACGTTCGTCACCGGCGATCCTTGTGAGGAACGTGCATCGGTTCCCCCTTGGGTCTGGAGGTTCCCGTCGACCCAGATGATCATCTCTGCGAGAGCAGTCCGGATCCGCTCGCGCTCGGTCTCGATCTGGCGAGCCATCGTCTCCACCTCATGAGAGAGGTGACTCCGATTGGACTCGAGGCGAGCGATCTCTTCCCGCAGTCGTAGCTCCGAGTCAGCCTGCACCTTGCGAGCCTGCGCTTCGGCATCGGCCACCAGTCGACTCGCTTCGGCCTCGGCATCGGCCTTGGTCTCATCGATGAACTTCTGGGCCAGGATCAGGGTCCGCTGCAGCGTGTCGTCAGCCACTACCGGCTGAAGTGGCGGTGCCGCTATCGGAGCAGGAGCCGGAGCTGGTTTGGCCGCAAGCTGAGTCTCCAACTGGGCGATGGTCTCGGCCGCCTTGCGAAGGCGCTCACCGTTCTGTCGGAGCTGCTCCTGGAGTCCCTCGGCCTCGATGGCGGCCTTCTCTAGGTACTCGTCGACATCGTCCCGGTGGTACCCCTTGAGGGTCTCCCGGAACTCCACGGTGCGAAGCGAATCGAGTGCTGATTGGGAGGCATCCATGACGTAATCGTAGCGTTGTCGACCCTCCGTGCCAGGGATTCCCATCTACCGTCGAGCTGGCCGCATGGTCACCGGAGGGCACACAGCACTCGTCCGGGCAGGATCAGCCAGATGTGGCCGCCTCGGTAGGCCGGTCAGAAAACCGTGTTGATCAGCACCTCGATGACCAAGAAGACGACCAAGACCGAGAGATCGATGCCGACACCGCCCACTTGGACGGCGGGAATGATCTTGCGCACCGGACGGAGCACGGGCTCACAGATAGCAGCCAGGACCTTGTGGACCTTGCGTACCGGGGAGTCATAACCCAGGCGACCCGAGTACGTCAGCCAACTCAGGATCGAATACGCCAGAAGGGCCAGGAGGTACAGATAGAGAAGATTGCCGATCAGTGTGAGCATGTCTGATCAGCCTAGGGGTCCGAGTGTGACCACGAACAGATGGGTCAGGAACCGACCAGACCGGCGAGGCGCTGACGCTCCTCGTCGGACACCTTGACGTTCGAGGGGGTCAGCAGGAATACCTCATCAGCCACCCGCTCCATCCCACCCGACAACGCGTAGGTGACTCCGCTGCAGAAGTCGATCATCCGGCGCTGCAGATCGCGGTCAGCGGTCTGCATGTTGACGATCACCGGCTGGTTGCCCATGAGCCTGTTGGCGATCTCCACGGCATCGGAAAAGCGAGCCGGGGCCACGATGTGCACACGGGCGCTCGATTCCGGCTTGGAAACCTTGACCGAGGGGGACGGGGACGGACGCGCCGACGGCCCCTGCTGCACGGTAGCTGCCTGACTCGTTGGTCCACTTCCACTTGCTACCCGGATCCGGGTGGGACGAGCTGCCGGCACCTCGTCCTCGGATTCGGCCGCCACTGGATGCTGACGGTCGGGGGCCGGCGCTGGTCGGCTGCCGTACTCGTCGTAGTCGTCGTAGTCGTCTACGAGCCCCAGATAGGCCATTGACTTTTTGATGAACGAAGTTGCCATTTGTTCCTCCCGGGCAAAGCGTAGTTCGTGACTACGGACTTTTGTGGCACGCTACAACGCCCCAGAGGGTAGTCATGACTCCTGGCGCCTGGGACGCTCGCCGAAGAGCGCCCGGCCCATCCGCACCATCGTCGAACCCTCCGACAAGGCAACCTCGATGTCACCCGTCATCCCCATCGACCGGATCGGCAACTCCAGGGCATCAGCGAGTCGCGACACCGTCCGGAACCCCGATCGGGCCTCCTCGGGATCTCCCGGCGGACCGACGGTCATGAGCCCGGCGACGTCCAAGTTCTCGTCTCGAAGAGCCGCCACCAACTCGCCCACTCCCTCCGGTCGCACACCGCTCCGTCCAGGGAGACCCACCACGTCCACCTGGATAAGAACCCGGGCTCCTGGGTGTCGCCGGGCGATGGCTCGACCCTCCTCGATCCGGCCGACCGACTGCCAGCAGGACACCAGCGGCGCCAGCCTCGCCACCTTGTTTCGCTGGATAGCTCCGAGGTAGTGCCACTCGGGTGATGGTCCCACATCACCTGTCATCTCCGCCGCCTTGGCCACCAGCTCGTCGGCGTAGTTCTCCCCTACGGCCAGCCCAGCTGCCACCGAGGTGCGCACGGCATCGGGGCCGAACCCTTTGGTGACCGCTACCAACGTGACCGAGCCGGGGTCCGGAGCTGCCCGGTCGATCCTGGTGCGGATCTCGTCCAGTCGGTCCGTGAAGCTCAGAGGCTCCCTGGGGTCCACCGGAGTCATGCCTCGGTCCCCGACCCCGGGCTCCCCATCCACACCAATAGGGCCTGGCGGCCGGTGTCGTGGCGGGCACGGTGGGAGTAATAGCCGTCGCCGCACGAAGTGCACGCGTCAGTACCACCGACTGCCCGAACGCCACAGGCGCGCATGGCCGCGTGCATTCCGGCCACCAGATCCAAAGCCGGCAGCCCATCAGTGGTGCGGCCCCTCAGATCCTCCCCGTAGACGCTGGTGGCCAGGTCTAGATCCGACGTGGCGAACTCGTAGCATTCGACGTGGATGCAGGGTCCAATGGCACCCACGATGTCCGTGGCTCCCCGGACCCGCATCTGGTCCACGGTCGCCTCGATGACGCCGTCGAGCAGACCGCGCCATCCGGCGTGGACGGCGGCGAAGATCCCCTCCGGACTGGCCAGTGCCAGGGACCCGCAATCGGCGGTGAGGATGCACAGCGCCACTCCGGGGTCCACAGCTACCACAGCATCAGCCGTACCGATATTGCGGCATCCCGGTCGACCACCCAGGCCAGTGGGCACTCGGGCCGCACCTGCTTCGACCACGGCACGGCCATGCACCTGGGTCACCCAGACGACCTCGTCCACCCTGGTGGTGGTGGCTATAGCTACATCAGCGGCGAATGCAGCCAGCGGGGCAACGTCATCAAGTGACGGACCCCCCGGGCGCAGGTCACCTCGAGCCGCGCTGCTCCACGAGGCATAGACATTGCCTTCGAGGCGAACCGTGGTTGCTCCGTCCATCGACGCAGCAGTGAGGCTCAGCGCAGGAACGAGGGAACGTCGAAGTCGTCATCACCCATGTCGAGGTCATCGTCCGCCGGAGTGGCGAAGATGTCCTCGTGGGCCGGCTCGGCACCCAAGACCCGGCTGCGGGACTCATCGCGTCCGGTCGACTCGGGGGCTGGGGTACCGGCGCGAGTGGGCGCTGGTGCTTCCCAACGCTCGAAGCCAGCGGCGATCACAGTGACCCGCACCTCTTCGCCCATGGCCTCGTCGATGACGCTGCCGAAGATGATGTTGGCATCAGGATGGGCCACTCCGTGGATGATCTCGGCCGCCTCGTTCACCTCGAACAGACCCAGGTCGGGCCCTCCGGCGATGTTGAGCAGGATTCCCCGTGCCCCTTCGATCGAGGCCTCGAGGAGGGGGCTGGTAATGGCGGCCCGTGCTGCGTTCACGGCTCGTCCCTCGCCCGTGGCTGCTCCGATGCCCATGATGGCTGTACCGGCATTGGACATGATCATCTTGACGTCGGCGAAGTCGGTGTTGATGAGCCCAGGGATCGTGATCAGGCTGGTGATGCCTTGGACTCCCTGCATCAAGACCTCGTCGGCCATCTTGAATGCGTTGACCATGGACGTCTTCTCGTTCGACACGGTCAACAGCCGGTCGTTCGGGATGATGATGAGGGTGTCCACCTTCTCCTTGAGGTTCTGGATGCCCTGTTCGGCCTGGACCGAGCGGCGGCGCCCCTCGAAGGTGAAGGGTCGGGTGACGACGCCGATGGTCAGGGCTCCGAGCCCTTTGGCGATCTCGGCCACGACCGGAGCGGCTCCCGTGCCGGTGCCTCCGCCCTTGCCCGCGGTGATGAAGACCATGTCCGCGCCCTTGAGCGCTTCCTCGATCTCGGAGCGATGCTCCTCGGCGGCCAAACGACCCACCTCGGGGTCGCTGCCAGCACCCAGTCCTCGAGTCAGCTGGCGGCCGATGTCGAGTTTCAGGTCGGCATCGCTCATCAGCAGGGCCTGGGCATCGGTATTGGTGGCGATGAACTCCACGCCCCGCAGACCCGATTCGATCATCCGGTTGACGGCATTGACGCCGCCACCTCCGACCCCGACCACCTTGATGACGGCGAAATAGTTGCTCTGTGCCGGAACAGTCATTGAGTTCCTCACCCTCGACCAAAGGTTGAAACCGTTCCAACCAGCGAGTTCGCGCTAACGATACGGTTCACACCGCTCACGGTCAAGCACCCTTGCTGATGGCCCGGTGCTGCCACTCCTGGCATCGGCAACCTGGAGTGGAGCGCCATCACGGCCCGACCGTGGGCGACTGAGGGACCGACACGTCGATGGTGTGCATGCCCTTGAGTGGAAAACCGGCGATGATGGCCGCTATGGCCGCGTACTTGGCCGCCAATTCGCTCGCTGTACCGATAGCCACGACAAGTCCCGAAGTGAGCGACAAGGTCACCGTTCGATCCGCGGCCACCGTCACCGTCGTCACCTGGCCGGAGAACGCCAACGGCAGCGTGCGGGCCACGAGCAGACCCGGCGCCACTGCCGTCGTCGGCGCTGCCCTGCCACCCACCGGCGCCGGTGAGACGACACCGGTCGAGAGATGCACCACCAGTCCTGGGTAGTTCATCTTGGCCGGGGTGACCGCCAGGGTCCGTCCGAGCCCATCGAGAGTGGACCAACGGCTAGCCGGTCCAGCCATGACCGCCGCAGGTTTGCGTTCAGTCACGGCGATCGTCACGCTGTCCGGCCAGTGTCGGGTGATGTGGGCCGAAGCGATGAAGGGCAGGGTCTCGACGCGCGCCTCGGCGGGACCTGGGTCCACGCTGATCAGCGCAGGGTGGTGCAGCAGGCCGGCCGCCGTACGGATGTCCTGATCGCTGGTATTCGGGTGAAGGCCGGTGATGGTGACCTTCTTGGCCCCGAAGAGCGGCGTGTGGAGCAGGTAGATCCCGGTGGCCGCCAGGGCAGCCACGGCCAACACCGCCGCCAGCCGACGCATCCGTTTCTGCGATCGACTCCGCTCGACCTGCTCCCGTCGCTGACGGATCCTGGGGTTGATCGCCACATCTGCTTCTCCAGGGGGGCTCATGGCGCCGGCTCTCCCTCGTCGAATCCGACCATCCGCACCTCGGTGGCCAGCTCGATGCCTGTGACCTCCGATACGACTGACCGCACCCGGTCGATGACCCGGCGTACGTCGTCAGCCGAACCGCCCCGGTCCGCCTGGATGAAGTTGGCGTGCTTGGTCGAGACCTCGGCGCTCCCGATCCGCAATCCCTTGAGTCCGCAGACATCGATCAGCCTGCCCGCCGAGTCATCTGGCGGATTGGTGAACACCGACCCCGCGTTGGCACCACCGGGCTGGTTGGCCCGACGCCAACGCACGATCTCGTCGATGACCTCTTTGGAGGCCACCGGGTCCCCCAGTTCCAGACGGTGAGTCGCCCCTACCACCACCTCGGTGGAGGACACCGTGGTACTCCGATACGAGGCACCCAGCCGCGACGCCGGGGATTCCACGACCGCCGCCGTCTCCAGATCGACCGTGCGGTAGCGGACCAACGTCGCGGCGGTGTCCGACCCGTGTCCGCCCGCATTCATCCGCACGGCTCCACCTACGGAACCTGGCACACCCACGGCCCACTCGAGCCCCTGCAGACCTGCTGCCGCGGTGCGCCTGGCCAACGTGGGCAGGGCTACGGTGGCGCCGACCCGCACGTCCGTGCCGGCGATCGACAGTTCGTCGAACCCGGCACCCAGGGTCACCACCAGCCCACGAAACCCGATGTCGGCCACCAGCATGTTCGAGCCGTTTCCCAGCACCAGCACGGGGATGTCCAGGCCGTCGAGCGACCGAGCCACCGCCACCAACGCGACTTCATCAGCGGCCTCGGTGGCGACAGCAGCCGACCCACCGACCCGGTAGGTGGTCCGGCTCCCGAGTGGAGCGTCTACTGCAGCTCCCGGCCCTAAGCGCCGAGTCAGCTCGTCGATGTCACGGATCAGGACCACGACGCCGATCCCAACATGCCCATCAACTCGTCGGGCAGCGACGTCAGGTCGCCCGCACCCAAGGTGATGCAGAGGTCACCCTCGAGCAGCAGCGCAGCTACGGCGCCGACCAGATCGGTCCGCCCCGGCACGTAGTGGACCTCGAGGTCAGGGCGCGCTCGATGGACGGCGTCGAAGACCGATCGTCCCGACACACCGGGCACGGGCGCCTCGCCCGCTCCGTAGACATCGGTGATCACGACTACATCGGCATCGGCAAAGGAGGCACCGAACTCTTCACCCACCTCGGCCGTCCGGGAGTACCGGTGCGGCTGAAATACGGCGACGACGCGCCCCCACGAACCGTTGAGGGCGGCAGCCAACGCGGCGCGTACCTCGGTGGGCAGATGGGCGTAGTCGTCCACGAATGTGATTCCGTTCCGCTCGCCTCGGAACTCGAAGCGTCGAGCCACTCCGCCGAACCGGGCCAGCGCCCGTGCTGCGGCATCGGGGGGTGCCCCGGCAGCCAGCGCGGCCACCGTGGCCACCGCGGCGTTCTTGGCATTGTGGATGCCAGGCACGGACACATGGATGTGAGTGATCAGCGCGCTGCTGGGACCAACGAGGTCGAAGGCCACCGAGCTACGCCCCGTGGCTACCGAGTGCATCGAATAAGTAGCGTCGTCGACCAGACCCACGATGTCCGCCCCAGCGGTGCGGCCGATGGCCAGGGCCTCGGCGTCGTCACCGCCGACCACTCGGTGTCCGGCTGATTCCAGAAACTCAGCAAATGCCGAACGCACGGCATCGAACGAGCCGTAATGGTCGAGGTGGTCGGCCTCCACGTTGGTGACGATGGCGATCTCGGGGGTCAGATGGAGGAAGCTGCCATCACTCTCGTCGGCCTCGACCACGATCCACTCGCCTTCGTCCCAGACCGCATTCGTGCCAATCTCGTTCACCTCACCACCGATGAGGAACGACGGGTGCATGCCGGCCTCGACCAGGATCAGCGCCAGCATCGACGCCGTGGTGGTCTTTCCGTGGGTGCCGGCCACGGCGATGCACCGCCTGCGTGCCGCAATGGCCGCCAGCGTCTCCGCTCGGGCAAGCACCGGGATCCCTCGCTGGCGAGCTTCGACGATCTCCGGATTTCCGGGCTGCACGGCCGTGGAGTGGGTCACGATGTCGGCGTCGCCTACGGCTGCTCCGTCGTGTCCGATCGTCACGCCGACCCCCAACGATCGCAGCCGTTCGGTCACACCGGATGCGCGCAGATCACTTCCGGTCACCTCATGGCCCATCGCTTGGAGGACCGTTGCGATGGCGCTCATGCCGGCTCCACCCACTCCTACGATATGGACACGGCGTACAGCCTCTCGGTCCCCTAGGCCAGCCTGCGGCGTCGCGTTCATGCGTTCCTTCCATGGTCGTGATCGCCGGGTCCGGTGCCGGGGGTGCGCGCGTTCCGCTCCACCACCGATGCCCCGGCATCGGCCGCGTCTCTTCGAGCCAAGGCGAGTACCGCCCTCCCCATCTGGTCCAAACGCTCGCTATCGGCCAGTAAGCCGTCGACCGCTGAGGCCAGACCCGCCGGAGTGCAATCCGGGTCCGCCAGCAGCACCGCACCGCCGACTCGCTCCAGCACCCGAGCATTGGCCGTCTGGTGGTCGCCGGGGGCACCCGGGAGTGGAACCAGCACCGACGGCGTGCCCGTCGCCGCCAACTCCGCCACCGACATGGCACCAGCCCGGCAGACGATGACGTCGGCTGCCGCGTAGACCGCGCTCATGCGCTCCTCATAGGCCACCCGGACTACATCGATACCGATGGGCGGCGCCATCTGGCCGGCATCCGCCAGTGGAGGAAGTCGCCCGATCGACGGATCGCTGCAGTACCGGACCCAGTCCCGGCGCCCAACGATGTGGTAGATCGCCACGTCCTGGCGGCTGGACCACAGTTCGACCAAGCCGTCGACCGCTTGGTTGATCTGGCGGGCACCGAGCGATCCTCCGAACACCACGATCACTGATCGATCGGCGGGGATTCCGAGTTCGGCTCGAGCGTTGGATCTGTCATCGGGCCCTCGCTCGACGGCGGCGATCTCTGGTCGGATCGGTGTGCCGGTCACCACGGCCCTAGGCAACGGGTTTCCCTCCCACCCCACCGCACTGGCGGCGGCAAACCGGCCGAGCAATCGGTTGGCCGCCCCAGGGACGGCGTCGACGTTGACCAGCACCAGCGGTACCCGGTGCACGATGGCACCCACTGCTCCGGCCAAGCTGGCATAGCCACCCACTGCGACGACGACCTGGGGGCGCGTCCGGCCCACGATACGTACAGCCCGGACGGCCGCCATGCACAGCTCACCTACGGATCGAGCATTGGCGATGACGTCACGCGGTGCGAGGCTGCGCACGATGCCCCGCCCCGGCAGCAAGGTCACCGGGAAGCCACGACCCTGCAATACGGCTGCGTCTTGTCCTCGTTCGGAACCCACGAACTCGATGGTCGATCGGGCGTGCCCTCGCAATACCAAGGCCTCAGCGATAGCCAGCGCTGGCTGGAGGTGTCCCGCTGTCCCACCACCGGCGACGAGCGCGTAGCGCTTGTCGCTGGGACCTGATCCACCCTTGTGCCCGCGACCGGTCGTTGCGCTGTGCGCTGCAGTCACGTTCGGACGAGTCTTCGCCCGCGGGACGACTGGCGTGAGCCAGATCGTTCTTGCATGGCGATGTTCAGGAGGATCCCGACCGAGGCAAGGGTGATCACCAGGGACGAGCCACCGAACGAGACAAACGGAAGTGGAATCCCTGTGACCGGGAGCAAGCCCATGACCGCGCCCATGTTGATGACGGCTTGGGTGGTGATCCACGTGGTCACCCCCACGGCCACCAGACACCCGAAGCGGTCCGGCGCCCGACTGGCCGCACGGTAGCCATACCAGGCAAAGGCGAAGAACAGGCCCAGGATGACGATGGCTCCGACCAGTCCGAGCTCTTCACCCACCACCGAAAAGATGAAGTCCGTGTGCGCATTAGGGAGGGCCCCCCACTTCTCACGACCGCCACCGAGTCCGAGGCCGAAGAGGTGACCGGACCCGAGTCCGATGAGTGACTGCCAGACCTGGTATCCGGACCCGGACTGATGAGCCCCGGGATCGATAAAGGACAGGACCCGGTCTCGGCGGTAGGAGTCGCTGACCGAGAAGATGAGGGCGATGACGCCGAAGGCGCAGAGCACCTTGGTCAACGGTCCGAGGGCCACCCCACTCATGAACAGGATGCCGAAGCCGATGCAACTCAAGACCATGGCCGTCCCCATGTCGGGCTGCTTCATGATCAGTGCCACAGCCACGATGAGGACTCCCATGACCGGGGCGATCACCTGTTTTGCCGGCGCCGAACGATCGGCTCGCCTCACGATGATGTCGGCAGCAAAGATCACGATGGCCAGCTTCATGAGCTCCGACGGCTGCAGGCGCACCAGACCGAAGCCGATCCACCGGGACGAGCCCCCTACGGTTACCCCGACACCGGGGACCAAAACGGCAAACAGGAGCAGAACGGTGCCCGCCACCAGGGGAATCGACAGCTTCCGCCACTTTCGGTAGTCGATACGAGAGAGGATGAGGAGGGCGCCGAGGCCGATGACCATCCAGAGCACCTGGCGGCCGAAGATCATCCACGGTGACCGATAGGTCATGAGGGATACCACCGGAGATGCGGAGCCCACCATCACCAGTCCGGTGACACACAGGACGGCGACCAACATGGCCAACGCCAGTGCAGTGGGAACACCTGTCAGCCAACGCAACAGGGCAGGGCGACCATCTGGAGTTGCAGTGCGATCCACTCCCTAAGCCTCGCCGATACGCGTGCCCAGGTGGTGGAACCCTTGCCAGCATCCGACATTCCAGTCGAGTTTCCTCACCCGAGGACCCCGACAGTCAGGAAGTCCCGATAGAAGATCCCGAGCCCGAGGGCGGCAAACAGGCCGCCCAAGATCCAGAACCGCACAATGACCGTCGTCTCCGGCCAGCCCATCAACTCGAAGTGATGATGGAGAGGGGCCATGAGAAAGACTCGGCGGTGGAACAAGCGGAAACTGATCACCTGGATAACCACGGACAGCGTGATGATCACGAACAGTCCGCCGATGACGATCAGTAGGAGATCCAGGTTCATCAACAGGCACAGGGCCGCCAGTCCGGATCCGATGGACAACGATCCCGTGTCCCCCATGAAGATCTTGGCTGGTGCCGCATTCCACCAGAGGAATCCAAGGCAGGCACCAGCGAGCGCAACCGAGGCCAGCGCCAAGTCCCAGGCGTCGGCCACGTGATAGATGGCGAAGTGGCGATACTGCCAGTAGCCGATGATGGCGAGGCATGCGAAGCAGAACGTGGACGAGCCTGCGGCCAGACCGTCCAGCCCATCGGTGAGGTTCACTGCATTGGCCGCGGCGGCAATGATGAATGTGGCCCAGATGACCCAGACCGCCGTCCCCATGTGCAGTCCGATCGAGTCATACCGGGTGAACGACAGCGTCGTCGAGGCATGCGCCCAGTAGACAGCCAGGATCGAGAACACCAGTCCCAGCGCTATCTGCGCCCCGAACTTGGCTCGCTTATTGAGGCCCAGACTCCGACGGTGACGGAATTTGATCCAGTCATCGGCAAAACCGATAGCCGCCGCACCGACAATGGCAAACATCACCAGGATCCCCGATGGAGACAGGCGCACGCCAGCCCACAGATGGGCAGAGAAGAAGCCGACGACCACGGCAGCCAGGATGCAGATTCCCCCCATGGTGGGCGTGCCCGCCTTGGCGATGTGGACCTGGGGCCCGTCTTCGCGTATCTGCTGGCCGATGTTGTTCTTGATCAACCACCGGATGAGGAAGGGCGTACTCAGCACCGCCACCCACAGGGCGACTCCGCCTGAGGTCATGAGCGGAATCATCGGTCGGGGGTTCCAAATCTTTCGTCGAGGGCACGCTGCGCCTCTACTCGATCATCGAACGGTGTAGCCCCACCCCTGATCGTCTGGGTCACTTCGTGGCCCTTGCCGGCGATCAACACCACGTCTCCTGGATCGGCCGCGGCGATAGCCGCTCGGATAGCGGCGGCCCGATCAGGTTCTACCTGTACAGCAGCGTCGGCGTCGGCCGCCGTGCCGGAGCGGATCGCCTCGATGATGGCGTCGGGATCTTCCGAACGAGGGTTGTCCGAGGTGATCACCACCACATCGGCGCCTTCGGTGGCCACCGCACCCATCTGCGGGCGCTTCCCGGCGTCACGGTCGCCCCCACACCCAAATACGCAGATCAATCGCTTCCCGGTGGCCAAGGTGCGTGCCGCGTCCAACGCCACCGAGAGACCAGCCGGAGTATGGGCGAAGTCGACCAGCACCGAGATCGGCGCGCCTCGACCCACCACTTCCATGCGTCCCGGTACCGGAGGGGCCGCATTCAGCCCCTCCACCACGCTGGCATCGTCGACGTCCAATGCCGATGCGATGCCGGCAGCCATCAGGGCGTTGTCGACGTTGAACTGGCCCGATAGCGGCAACTCCACTTCTCGACCCCTCCACGTGAACCGTGACACGCCCACCGACAGCTGCACCCGTTGCGCATCACTGCGCTGCACGCGTGTCACGCCCACTCCGACAATCTCGTCGAGAAGTCGGGCGCCCCAGACGTCATCGGCAAAGACCACGGCATGGCGACAGCGGTCGGCGGTGAACAGCGACGCCTTGGCCTCGAAGTACGAGTCCATGGTGCCGTGGTGATCGAGATGATCCCGGCTCAGATTGGTGAAGGCGGCCACATCGAAGACGAGGCCATCCACGCGGTGCTGGGTCAGGGCATGCGAGGACACCTCGATGGCCGCCGCCGTGCAGCCCGAAGCGATCAGTCCGGCCAGTGCACGCTGAAGATCAGGGGACTCCGGGGTAGTGCGGACCCCTCCGAGGGTACCGACGACGCCTGTCTGGCGACCGTCCACCTCCAGGATCGAGCGCACCAGGTGAGTAACTGTCGTCTTGCCGTTGGTGCCCGTGACTCCCACCATGTCCAGTGAACGGGCCGGATAGCCATGGAATGCGGCAGCCATCTCCGCCATTGCCGGCCGAAGCGCCTCAGGCAGCACCTCTACCTGAGCTACTCCGAGATCCAGGAAGTGATCGCACAACAGACAGGTGGCACCCCGCGAGACGGCCTCAGCGGCATGCAGATGGCCGTCGGTCATCTCGCCGCGTAGACAGCAGAACAGCGCGCCCGGCTCGACCCTGCGGCTGTCGTACTCGACGGCAGTCACCCCGATGGCAGCCACATCACCCATGATGGCGCGCGCAGGGACGGCCTCAAGGAGATCAGCCACCATCACCACTGACGTCTCCGGTACTTCAGGGGAGTGGCGTTGACACCATCGCAGGAACTCGGGCCCACCTAGGGCCCTTCCGTGACGGCCCGGGCCGGCACGGAGACACTTCCCGTACCGCCGACGGCTGTCGTCGAGGCGGCCGCGGTGGCTGCTGTGGCTGCGGCAGTCGTGGGGATACCGAAGTGATGCAGCGCATACGCCATGATCGTAGAGAACACCGGAGCTGCCACCGCTCCACCGTAGATCGGCGTGGGGTGGTTGAGCACCACGATGGCCGAAAGCACCGGATGCTGGGCGGGCGCGAATCCGGCGAACGATCCGATGTAGTGCCCGGGGATGTAGCCCAGGTGGTCGGGGCTCGGGACCTGCGCCGTGCCGGTCTTGCCAGCCACCGCGTAACCATCGACTGCCGCACTCACACCGGTTCCGGTGGCCACTACCGACTCCAACATGGTCGTGAGCGCGGCGTTGGTCTTGGCGTCTATCACTCGACGGGTGGGCGATGCCGCAGCCGCCCGCATCTTTCCGCCTGGGCCCACCATCCCCCGGACCAGACGGGGGGAAACGAACACTCCGCCATTGGCCACGGCGTTGTAGGCATCGAGGACCTGCTGGGCAGTCACGGCGTCTCCCTGGCCGATCGGCGTGGAACCGATCGATGTGCCGGTCCACTGGCGTGGCCCAGGAATCAGGCCCTGGGATTCGCCTGGTATCCCCAGTCCCGTCTTATGTCCGAACCCAAGGTTGGAGATCTGGTTCAGGAGACGGGTCCGACCTAGGCCCTGGGCAATTTCGATGGTGCCGATATTCGACGATTCGGCCAAGACTTGAGTCGCCGTCATCGACACCGTGCCGTGAGGTTCCGCATCGCTGAACGTGTACTTGCCCATGGGGAGGGAGGGCGGTACCGAAAGTACCGTCGTCGGCGAGATGACGCCGGCAGCCAGCGCTGCGGAGAACGTCACCAGCTTAAAGACTGAACCAGGCTCGTAGACCTGAGTGACCGACGAGTTGGAGGATGCCTGGGAGATCCCCGGGGGGAGCGTGTTGGACTGTCCGATCAACTGAGAGCCCGAGGTATTCGGCTGAGGAGATAATTTGGCAGTAAGGGTGGGGGTGCCCGCAGAGGTCGGCGTGGTCGTGGTCGTCGAGGTCGCCGGCGCAGTCGTGGCTGTCGGGGTGGGGGTGACGGCTGCGTCTGTTGCGGCGGTGAGGTTGGCGCTCGCAATGATGTCGCCGCTCGCAACATTCATGATGATGGCCATGCCACCTGACGCGTGGGCAGCCACGATCTCGGATGCCAGCGCCTGTTCTGCGACGTACTGCACCGACTGATCGAGGGTGAGCTCCAGACCAGTCCCCGGCTCAGCGGGTGTGGTCTTCGTGGTGGCCGATGATCCAGATGAAGCGTCGGTGGACTCGGTCGAACCGGGCTTGCCGGCCAGTGTGGACTGGTACTGGTATTCGAGCCCGGACACTCCGTTGCCTTCCCAGTCGACGTTGCCCACCACCGGATGAGCCAGAAGGCCTGAGGGAACGACCCGCTGAGACTCAGGAATCAGGTCGATCCCATTGATCATGAGTTTGGCAATGGTGGAAGCAACGGCATCAGGAACGCGGTGGGCCAAGGGGACGTACCCAGTCGGCTCGGTCAGCTGTGCCCGGAGAGTGGATGTGGGAATCCCAAGAAGTGGCGAGAGCACGGCAGCGACTGCCGTCGGATCGGTGATGATCTGCGGATCAGCCACCACGGTCTGTCGGGTGACTGTTTCGGCCAGGATCTCGCCGTTGCGGTCGTAGATGCCGCCACGCAACGGGGGCACGACGACGACATGGGTCAGCTGAGCCCGAGATAGCGCTGCGTAGTGGCGGTGGCCGAACTCTTGGACCTGCACGAGTCGCACCACCATCACCAGGAACACCATCGTGAGGAGCAGGCGCATCGCCCGAGTACGCCGACTGAGGAGTACCGCTGGACTCACTGGGCCGCTCCCTTTGCATTCGATGCGGTACTGGACTTGGCGGGGGT
>Ga0194051_1001025_pt1 | contig 15182 bp, 14 predicted proteins | sample SepL2320m_MetaG_FD_161275 | JGI IMG/M metagenome (GOLD analysis project Ga0194051, IMG submission 161275) | Anoxic zone freshwater microbial communities from boreal shield lake in IISD Experimental Lakes Area, Ontario, Canada - Sep2016-L239-20m | ecosystem: Environmental > Aquatic > Freshwater >... | reverse complement strand
CAGAGCGCGTGGTTCGAGAGCGCGGCCAGCGGTCTGCACCGCGGCCACGAACTCGAGCAAGCGGACTTCCCCGAGCGCTTGGCTGATGCACTGGACCGGGGACGGGCCTGCACCATGGATCCTTATGCCGGGATGAACTTCTTCGACTATGCCGACCGGCAGATCGATGAACTCTGCGCCACGTGGTCGATCCCTTCGAAGGCATCGGTTCGTGCGTCTGTCGACCCGTGAGCAGGGGTCGGCGAATGCGCTGTCCCCTCTGTCGCCCGTTCGCTAGGTGAGTCTGACTGCGGCGCTGCTGATCCTGGTCGCTGGCATTGTGGCTGGGGCGGTCAACGTCATCATCGGGGGAGGATCGCTGATCACCTTTCCCACCCTCTTGGCCCTTGGCTATCCGCCGGTGCTGGCCAACGTCACCAACTGTGTGGGGATGAACCCCGGAAACGTGTCCGGAGTGCTCTCCTATCGGCCTGAGCTCGTGGGCCAGCGCGATCGGGCGATCAGGCTCGGCAGCGCTGTGCTCCTCGGGGGTCTTTGCGGGGCAGTCCTCCTCCTGGCGCTCCCCGCCAGCGTCTTCCGGGCTGTAGTGCCGTTGCTGATCGCGTGCGCGGCCCTGTTGATGGCTGTGCAGCCTTGGCTGCGGCGCTGGATCGAACAACGGAACGACGGAGCGACGGCACCAGGAGCCATGCTCTGGTTGGCGATGTACCTGAGCGGTGTCTACGGCGGCTACTTCGGAGCGGCCCAAGGGGTCATCTTGATGGCCGTCATGGCCGTGTTCATCGATGACAGCCTCCAGCGGCTGAACGGCACCAAGAACCTGCTCACCCTCGTCGTCAACGGGGTGGCGACGATCTTGTTCATCTGCACGACGTCGATCGCCTGGATGGCCGCGGTACTCATCGGGGTGGGAACGTTCGTCGGTGGGTTCATCGGAGGCAAGGTGGGCCACCGCATTCCTGACCGGGCACTGCGCTGGGTCGTCGTGGGCGCTGGCCTCGGGATCGCGGCCTACCTGGAGTTCCAGGCACCTTGATCGTGTCGTGGACGTAGGTCTGTCGATACCCCACCGGCAGACATGTGGACGTTCGGACTTGTGGTGCAGTGCCGATGACCCACAACCAGGTCACCGCCACCCGGTGGACGGCTAAGAGCCGCTCGCTCCACGCACCTCGACCACGGTCCGACCCATCGTGCGTCGGGCCCGGTGGTCGTCGAGGGCCGCGCCGGCTTCTTCCATCGTCACCCGTCGGCCCACATAGGGACGGATGGACCCGGCCGCGGCCAGAGCCAGGAGGTCGTTGTGGACCTCTTCGGCGACGTCGCGCCCGTAGGGATTGAAGCCGAAGCGGCGCATCCCGGGGTCGACCGAGGCCACCCAGGCCACCATCACCCCGACCAGGTCGATGTTGCCGATACACGCCATCCGCAGTGGGCGACCAGTCATGCCGTTGTCGTCATCGTCGGCAAACCCAACGGCCAGGTACCGTCCGCCCCGGGCCGTGCACCGCCACGAACGCTCGACGAAGTCACCCCCGGCCAGGTCGTAGACCACGTCGGCTCCCACGTCATCAGTGGCCACGAGCACGGCCTCGGCGAAGTCCTCAACTGTGTGGTCGATGACCAGGTCGGCGCCGAGAGCCGTGCACAGGGCACCCTTTTCGGCGCCCCCAGCCACGGCGATGACCCGGGCCCCAGCGGCCTTGGCCAGTTGGATGCCGGCCGTACCGAGCCCACTGGCGGCCGAGTGGATCACGACCGTCTCGCCGGCGACCAGGCGTCCCCGTCGGAACAGGGCCAGGTGCGAGGTGTGGAACGTCATGATGAAGGCGGTGGCTTCGACATCGTCGAACTCCGGTGGTGCGTCGAAGACGGACACGGCATCGGCCAGTGCGTACTCGGCGATACCGCCCAGGGCGGTGGTAGTGATGGCTACCACTCGTCGGCCCATCCAGGATTCGGCGCCCAGCCCGGTCTCGGCGACCACGCCGCAGACGTCCATTCCGAGCGTGTAGGGCGGCGGGGTCGGCACCGAGACCAGTTTGCCCAGGCATCGGTCGATGTCGTTGAAGTTGAGTGAAGCGGCATGCACCTCGACTAGGACTTGGCCAGGACCGGGCACCGGACGGTCGACGGTGCGCACGGCCAGCACCTCTCCCGGCGATCCGTTCTTCGTCACCTGCAGCGCCTGCATCTTGGTCATGGCGGTCTCCTTGGGTCGGTAGGTGAAGCAGTCAGTCGGGCAATGAGTCGGCGTCAGTCGGGCAATGAGTCGGGGTCAGCGTTGCTGACGGCGGGCCCCGAAGAACTCGGTGAGCAGCGCCGCCGCCTCATCGGCGCGGACGCCAGCCGTCACCGGAATCTCGTGGTTGAGACGGGGGTCGGTGCACAGGTTGTAGAGCGAGCCACATGCGCCGGCTTTGGGGTCGGACGCCCCGTAGACCAGCCGACCCAGGCGCGATGCCACCAGGGCACCAGCGCACATCGGGCACGGCTCCAGTGTCACCACCAAGGTGACCTCCGGCAGCCGCCAGGTACCGACCGAAGCTGCAGCGTCGGCCAGGGCGAGGATCTCGGCGTGTGCCGTTGGGTTGCCGGTCAGTTCGCGCTCGTTGTGGCGCGAGGCGATCACCATCCCGTCGACCAGGGCGACCGCACCGACCGGAACGTCTCCGTGGGCGACCGCTGATACTGCCTCGTCCAGGGCCAGACCCATGGCGTCCGAGTCCGACATGGCGGTATCGGTGCTTGTGGTGAGTCCGTTTCTCGGTGGTGTGCCCATCGCCGGATGCTAACGAACCTCACCGGTCGTGCTGGGCCCGACACGATCGAGTGACCGGTGGATCGACCGGACGGTCATCGCTGGAGGCGCCTGCGCGACACTGGTGCCATGTCGACCTCCCACCAGGACCGCTCGGTTGATGGGCCCGGTGTCCTGGTCATAGTGGACGACCCGCAAGACGCCCGACTCCAGCACTACCGGCACCTCAACGACCCCGCTGGCCGAAGACGGTACGAAACAGACGAGTCGATCTTTGTGGTGGAAGGGAAGATCGCCGTCGCTCGCCTACTCGAGTCCGACTACCGAGTCCGCTCGTTACTGGTCGACGATCACCAGGTCACGTTGGCTGGCGATCTGGTCGAATCAGTCAGAGCGCAGGGCGCATCGGTCTACGTCGGAGCACGTGCCGTGGTGGAGGCGACCGTGGGATTCCCGATCCATCGCGGTGTCGTCGCCATAGCTGACCGACCGCAGCCCTCGGATGCTCTCCAACTGCTGGATCAGGTTGCTGGCCGACCGCATGCCGAGGGCGTTCTGCCCATAGTGGCCGTGCTGGAAGGTCTCAACGATCACGAAAACATCGGGGCGCTCTTTCGGAATGCGGCCGCCTTCGGGGTAGGGGCTGTCCTGCTCGACCCGTCCTGTGCAGACCCGCTCTATCGCCGGTCGGTCCGCGTGTCGATGGGGTACGTCCTGCACGTTCCCTTCGCACGCTTGGCGCCTTGGTCGGAGGGACTCGACCAGATCCGAGCGGCCGGATTCGTGGTTGCCGCCCTGTCGCCCGACCCGCAGATGGACGATCACGGTCTTGCCGGCCGGGGTGTTCCTGGGAGCTCGCTTGCTCAACTCAGGAGTCGGTTGGTGGAGGCGGGACACGGTCCCGGTGGGGGCCACAGTGGCTCAGGGGGTGACCCGACCGGAGTGGCACTGGTGTTCGGCGCCGAAGGTCCAGGACTGTCGAGGGCAGCGATGTCGGCGGCTGATGTGGTGGTGTCGATCCCGATGGCACTGGGAGTCGATTCGTTAAACGTGGCCACGTCGGCGGCCGTTGCCTTCCATGCGTTGAGTGGTAGCTGACCGCCGCAGGCCGGCATGACTCCGACACGCATCTGTCGATCCAGCGACCATGAGGCGCACCTGTTGGCCGGTTCGCTGCAGTACTACGATCTCGGTGTTCCACCCGGGACCTTCCCAGGGACAGGCCACGTCGCCCGCAGGAGCTCGATCCCAGAGCCAGAGGAGTCCGCGCTATGAGTGAGCAAGCCGATACTCCGATACCGAGTGTGCCGGTCGATTTGGTGGCCGAACGGCTGCGCAGCCCGGACCGGGTCATCTCGCTGACCGATGGTGTGTTCGCCATCGTTCTCACCATCTTGGTCCTCGAGATCAAAGTACCGGGTCACCTGCCGACGCGGTCGCTACAGGGGGCGTTCCATGAGCTGCGGCCGACCATGGTGGCCTGGATCATCAGCTTCCTGATCATCGGCATGTACTGGGTGGCCCACCGCGACATCTTCGCCCGGGTGCGCGCCGTCAACCGCGACCTGGTGTGGTTGAACCTCCTGTTCTTGTTGACCACAGCCGTGATCCCGTTTGCGGCCTCCGTCTTCGGCGAATACCCCGACGCCCGTATCGCCGTGCAGCTCTACGGGTTAGTGGTGACGTTGGCATCGCTGATGCGACTCGCCCTGTACGCCTACGTAGTTCGTCACCCCGATCTGATGGTGGCCCAAGAGCCTGGCCACCAGACAAGGCAGGGGTTCATCCTGGCCGGTGTCCCGATCATCCTCTATCTGGTGGCCATCGGTGTGGCCTCAGTTTCGACCTCGGCGAGCACTCTGCTGCTATTTTCTGTGCCGCTGATCTACTTCGGAGCGGTGACGTTCGCTCGCGATCGCGGTGGCGCGACCAGTGAGGCTGAAGACTTCTCCTGACGGCCCGATCGCATCTCCGTATCGTCCCGGACACGACCTGCCGTTGGACGGATCAGCATCTTTAAGATGTGATTCGTCAGTCATGTGTATCATCGAGCCAGATCAGAACACCCGTTCGCGTGGACGGACACCGACCCAAGGAGCATGCATCATGGCCATCGACACCTTCTTCGCCTACTCAGGCACCTACTCCAACGTTGAGGACGCGCTGGCCGACTACGAAACAGTCCACGTGTTGCACACGGAGCTCGGACTGATCGACGCCTACGACGCCGCTGTCGTGGAGCGCAAGGATGATGGCAAGGTCAAGATCGTCAAGAAGCACGAGACCCCCACCCGGGTCGGAGGGGTAGCAGGTGCCGGGGTCGGACTGGCCACCGGACTGGTTATCGCTCTGTTCCCGGCCGCGGCCATCGGCGGCGGCCTCCTCCTGGCCTTCGGTGCCGGGGGAGCGGTTCTTGGTGCACTGGCCGGACACGCCGCTGCCGGCATGAGCCGCAGCGATCTGAAGGAGCTCGGCGAAGCGCTCGATGCGGGCCAGGCCGGTTTGGTCGTGGTGGCAGTGTCCGACATGGAGGCCAAGATCGAAGGGGCCATGAAGCGGGCCGACAAGATCCAGGCCAAGCAACTCAAGGCCGACCAGAAGGCCATCGAGGCCGACGCTAAGGCCGAAGCCAAGTAGCCAGCGGGGGCACCCCTGCCGAGTAGTTGGCGGGGGTGCCGTGGTCGCCATCCGCGGGACCCGGCCGCCGGAGACGAGTCGCCGTGGGTCGTGCCCGACGGCCGATCGGCTGAGTCCATCTTGGACGACTACCGCACTTCGATCGTTCGGACCGATCAGTACCTTGCCGACACGCCACTCGATCGTCCTCCTGCATTCTGGCCGGAGGAGCTCGGCTTCCAGGGATTTGCCGATCTACAAGACGTGCTGCTCCACGTGATGACGGAAACGGCCTGTCACGCCGGCCATCTGGACTCGGCTCGCGAGCTCATCGACGGCCGACTCTGGAGGGTGGCTGGCTGACCAGCGCCAGATGGCCCTCAATACCCCTCGAGGGCATACGGGTTGAGGATCTGTCGTCCCCAAAGCTGCGTCTGCTGTGCTTTGCTGAGCCCTGCTTCATCAGCTGCGGCCGGCCACTGTGTGTGGATGACGTCGAGTTGACCGTCGATGATTTGACGGCTGTCAGCCTCGGACAGGTGGTAGATGGATGCGGCGTCCACACACGTGGCCAACTTGGCGAACCTGTTGCCCTCGCGATCGATGGCCATCGCTTGTACGGCCTCACCCCCGGAACGAACCTGGGGACAGATGTCATAGGCGGGCGTAAGTGACAGATTCGAACCGTCCCAGAACGCCGCGTGATTTCGCGCGTGATCATCGGTGTTTCCTACGCAGATGTTGAACACGATCCGTGAGAAGAGCTCCCTCAGCGTTGCGTCCGGAGTGGTAAAGCGCGCTCGGATCTGGTCGGCGAGGTCAGGATACGTTGCGTAGCGGGCCATCATCTCGTCGAGCCCCAGAATGGTGAGCGCCGACACGATCATCCGACGCTCCCCTTCGACCTCTGTGCGATCGAACCGCTCGACGAGGAGCACATTTCGACCCATGCTGGCCGTCACTTCGGTGAGGGCGGCTTGGATTCCGACGCGCTTCGCCAGCGACATCGATGCCGCTTCCGACTGCACGACTGGGAACGGGTCGCCGGTGGACGAGAACTTGGCGATGAGCCTGCGGGTGCCATCATTAAGCAGGGCCTTCGGCCGGGCTCCACCGACGGAGGAGCCGCGGAGCAGCGCGAGTTCGAGGGTCGGCGAAAGCGGTTCGCCTGCTTCGAGGAGTTCAGCTGCAGTCAGCATCTCCTCCAAGGTGGCGGTCGCCTCGCGAGCTTCGTAGACGTCCGGGGAAATCTGAAAGTCGAGCGCCCCGATGCGATCGGAACCCGACTCGAGGAGGATGGTCAGGTGATCCAGCCCCAACGGGTCAGTGGCAGATGCGCTTCGTGCGAGGAGCCGATGGAGGATGACCCGTTGCCCCCATCCGTCAGGGGCCGCGTCATCGATGCACCCAGCAATGGCCAGCCCGCCGAGCGGACGGATCGGGCCAGGCTGCAGCGGCAGTTCTGGCAAGTAGAGGGATACGGCCTCAGGTCGGCGTAGGTAGCTCGCTCCGTAGTTGAAGTAGCTGATGCCCTCCTCCACTTGAAGTACGCCGGCAACCACGGGATCGACTGCGCCAGGCAACCACACCCATACATACGCGTTGGTAGGCGCGCCATCAGAAGTCATCGTGCACCTCTAGGCGTCGAGCGCGTACTCGGGCTGGCAAGAGAGTCAGACGGGCACTGGTCTGATCGGCGAGTTGAGCCAGGCTGGTGCGGTCAGGGGAGAGCAGTGGGATGCCGAGCAAGGAGGCAACCTCGAAAACCGTCCCCATAGCCACGCTGGGGTCACCTCGCTCGATCTTCCGTAGCGTCACCGGCGAGATCCCGGCACGCTCGGCAAGGTCGACTGCGGTCCGGCGTCGCTCCCGGCGAGCTCGCGCTACTTCGAGACCGAGGACCTTGGCTGCTTCGTAGACTTGGGGGTGGTAGCTGTGGGTCTTCTTCACTGATACTCCTCATTAGGAGAGTTATTCTATCGTGTAGATATCTAAACGACAGTATAACGTCGTCAATGAGGATGCCATCAAGATTCTCGAGACTCAGTACAGCCCGCCGGCCTCGGCCGAGATCACCGATGGAGACTGAGGTTGTCGGCATGAGGCCGAGTCCCCGCAAGTCCTCTGGAGGGCATTTTCGTGAACCTGTCTGCAGGCCGACCCCTCAACTGTTGCCAGAACCGTCCTGGTCGGCCACGAACTGCCGCAAAACCACCAGGGCCCCTAGATCCTTATTCGCGACCACGGCCTTCGTGACCCACACCGAGCGTGTCCTCGATGCCTTTGCAGCCAGACAGGCGGACGACGCTCGGCGTCAGGCCCAAGGGTTGCCACCACGGACCCGCCGCCGGAAGGTCATCGGTGATCTGGTCGGGGCCGGTGGCGTCAACGCACCACCGGGATAGTCAGTAACTCCCGGTATTTCGGGTGGTCCCTGGCCGGTCACGCCCCGAGGACACTGCGTCCGGTCGTCGACGCCGACAGCAGGTTATTCACGTCAACCGACACCTCGTCCCGGCCAGTGTCACACCCAAACGTGAAGGTGGTGGCGGTTGAAAGGCCAGGACCACACAGCGGAGGCGGTGGGATTTGAACCCACGGTGAGTTTCCCCACACACGATTTCCAATCGTGCCGATTCGGCCGCTCTCGCACGCCTCCGTGTCCGTAGTCCCCCGGTCGCCCGGGGTGTCCACAGCCCCGTCAGGCTACTCCGGTCGCCAGACCGCCACGGCACGCTGCACATGGCGACCTGCTCCGGGAGCGGTAGGATGCATTTCACCCCCGTTGGTGGGTGCGACGGCTGGGTCCTGCGCAACGTCCTCCTGTGAATCGAGTCAGGGTCGGAAGGCAGCAGCTCTCAGCGGGTAAGGCCGTGTGCCGCAGTCAACCTGGCCGTCGCACCGACTACCGGGGCCGTTATGGCCCGTGGTTCCCACTGAGCCTTTGGGCCCCACGGACAGTGTCCGACCCGACCGGTAGGCTCGCCGTCGTGGCCGACACGACCGAGGAAATCCCGTACCAGTCCCTGTATCGACGGTTCCGTCCGTCGACCTTCGCCGAGGTACGCGGCCAGGACCACGTCGTCCTCGCCCTGCGCAACGCTGTCCGCGACGACCGGGTGGCCCATGCGTATCTGTTCAGCGGCCCACGGGGCACTGGCAAGACCTCCACGGCCCGCATCCTGGCCAAGGCGCTCAACTGCACCGACCTCCATGACGGGGAGCCCTGCGGCGTCTGCTCATCGTGCGTGGAGATCACTCGTGGCACTTCCATGGACGTCCACGAGCTCGACGCCGCTTCCAACAACGGGGTCGACGCCATGCGCGACCTGGTTTCTCGAGCCGCCCTCGGCTCGCCCGGCCGCCAGAAGGTCTACATCGTCGACGAGGTCCACATGCTGTCGACGGCGGCCTCCAATGCGCTGCTGAAGACGCTGGAGGAGCCACCCGCCCACGTCATCTTCGTGCTGGCCACCACCGACCCCCAAAAGGTCCTGCCCACCATCCGTAGTCGCACTCAGCACTACGAGTTTCGCCTCCTCGGCCCCGACACCCTGTCGGCCCTCTTGGCCCAGGTGCGCACCGATGCTGGCTTGGAGGTGGGCGACGATGCCCTCGACCTTGCCGTGCGCCGTGGTCGGGGATCTGCCCGTGACGCACTATCGATCCTCGACCAAGTGGCGGCCTCGGACACGGTCGACGACGACCTGCCGGAGCTCGACGAGGTGGTCGAGGCGTTGGCCGAGCGCGACGTGCAGCGAGCACTGGTAGCCATCGCCCATCTGACCGCCGCCGGGTTCAGTCCTCAGCAGCTCACCGTCGACCTGGTCGACCACCTCCGACAGGGCTTCCTGGCCGTGGTCGCCCCCGAACTGGTGACAGTGGCCGGTGCCGAGCGGACTGCGTTGGCCGCCCAGGCCGACCGTGTCGGCCTTGCCACCCTGGTCCGGGCCATGGAGGACCTGGGTCGTGCGCAGATCGGCATGCGCGACGCACCCGACCCCCGGGTGAATCTGGAGGTGGCTCTGGTGCGCCTCGTGCACCCCGAGGCCGACGACTCGCCGGCCGCCCTGTTGGCCCGCATCGAACGGCTGGAGCAGTCGGCTGGAGCCGCTCCCGTGCAGCGGGCGTCCGTTCCTGCACCGGGAACCACGAGCGGAGCAGCCCCGGTCACGATGAGCCCGCCCGCCCCAGTTTCCACCCCAGCGCCCGCACCTGCACCAGTACAGGCACCGACCAAGGGGACTTCGACCGGTGCTGCGCTGGCCGCTCGGGCCGCAGCGATGCCGGCGGGTGGCCCCGCCACGCCAATGGCCGAACCGGAGGCCGAACCGGTAGTGGCACCGATGGCCGAAGAGCCGCCCAACCCTGGTCCTTCCGGTTCGCGACCCACGTTGGGTGCACACCGCCGCAAGGCTGCGCCGGATGGCCCATCTCCCTCGGATCAGCCAGTCGTGGTCGAGCCTGCCACCTCGGTTACCCCTGCCGATGGAGTGCCCAACGACGACAGGGGCACGCAGGATCACTCCGAGCCCATCGCCCACCCTTCCGAGGTATCTCCTCGGTCGGCCACGCCTGAGCCTGCCAGCCCTTCGGCTCTACGATTCCCGACCCTGGATGAGCTCGAACAGGCCTGGGGAGACCAGGTGATCGGCCGACTGCGGCCCAAGTCGAAGGCCCTGTTTCAGGCCGGGCGGTTCGTGTCTGCCAACGGCGAACGGGCGCAGTTCGGGCTGCCCAACGAGATCCACCGCAACCGGTGCGAAGAGACCCGGGGCGAGGTAGAGGCAGCCCTGGCCGATCAGTTCGGCCGTCCTATTCCGCTGATCCTGGTGGTCGACGGAGCCCCACCGGCACCTGCACAGGCACCGGCACCTGCACCTGCACCAGTGGCAGAGTCCACCAGCACGTCGGGTAACACGGATGACGAACGCCCAGTGCCTGCCGTGGAAACCATGACCGCCCGAGTCGCCGAGCCCGACCACGAAGAAGAAGACCTGGCCGACTTCGACCCCGAGAACCTCGAAGTGGCTCAGATCGACAACTCGGCCGAGGCCCGTCTGCTCGAGGCATTTCCCGGTGCCGAGGAAGTGGTCTAGGTGGGCGTATTTTCTGGCCCCTTGCAGACCCTGATCGACGAGATGGGCCGTCTGCCCGGTATCGGACCCAAATCTGCCCAGCGGATCACCTTCCACCTGTTGAAGGTGGCTCCTGAGGACGCTATGCGGTTGGCCGAGGCCATCATCGCCGTCAAGGAGCGCATCACCCTCTGTCCTCGGTGCTTCAACGTGGCCGAAGGCGACCTGTGCGCTATCTGCCTCGATGACCGCCGCGACGGCACCAAGGTCTGCGTGGTCGAGGATCCCCGGGACATCGTCTCGGTGGAGAAGACCGGCGAGTTCTCCGGTCGCTACCACGTGCTCCAAGGATCGCTGAACCCGATCGAGGGGATCGGACCTGAGCAGCTCCGGGTCCGTGAGCTCCTGCTCCGCCTCGACGATGAAGGCATCACCGAAGTCATCCTTTGTACCAACCCGAACCTCGAAGGCGAAGCCACCGCCATGTACCTGGCTCGCCTGCTCAACCCGCTGGGCCTCACCGTCACCAGGATCGCTAGCGGACTGCCGGTCGGCGGCGATCTGGAGTACGCCGACGAGCTCACCTTGGGCCGGGCCTTGGAGGGACGTCGCGTCGTCGAAGCCTGACCTCCTACCTGGCGAGATGCGAGGGAATGCCACCATGGGGCACGATGAAGGGATGGAGCAGCCCCATGATGTCCGTCACCTCTGGATCCTTCGCCACGCCAAGGCTGCTCCCGAGGCGACCTGGGGAGGCAAGGACCGAGATCGGACGCTGACCGAACGGGGCCGCCGGGACGCAAGCGCCCTCGGGCAGCGCCTGGCCACTGAGGACCCGCCGCTCGGCCTGGTCGGCTTGGCCCGCCCCGAGGTGGCTATCTGCTCGAGTGCGGTGCGCACCGTCGAGACGGCCGAGTTGGTGTTGGGGGTAGGCGAGGAGCAGATCCCGTTCGACATCTTTCAGTCGCTGTATCAGGCAGATCCGGACACGGTCCTGACCTATCTGCGCGAGATCGACGAACATGCCCGCTCTGCGATAGTGATCGGACACAACCCGACCATGTACAACTTGGTCTGGGACCTGCTGGCTGAACGGTCGACCGATCGAGACACCCTGGCCGCTGGCGGATTCCCGACGTGCGGTGTCGCTGTGCTCGCCCTGCGGGTGGGTGCGTGGGAGGACGTAGCCGAAGGGTGCGCAACGTTGGAAGGCCTGTTCGCTCCTCCCTACTGACGCACGACCTACTGACGCACGACCTACTGACGCACGACCTGACCACACGGATAGGCCCAGGCCCACCCCAGAAACGACCGAGGCGACCGCACCCTCGGCCATCCGGGTATCCCCGAACAGCAGAGGGATTGGTCGCCTCTCGCAAGTCAGTCAGTACTGCTCACAGTGTGCTGCTCAGAGCGTGCGCAAGATGGCCGCGTCGCCCTGGCCCCCGCCACCGCAGAGGCTGATGGCTGCGGTGCCGCCGCCCCGGCGCTTGAGCTCGAGGAGCGACGTGAGGGCCAGGCGGGTGCCCGACATACCGACCGGGTGGCCCAGCGCGACAGCCCCACCGTTGACGTTGACGATGTCGGCGCTGATGCCCAGGTCGTCGGCTGAGGCCAGTCCGACAGCGGCAAACGCCTCGTTGATCTCGAACAGGTCGATGTCCCCGATGCTGAGTCCGGCCCTGGCCAATGCAGCCTTGGTGGCGTTCGACGGCTGATGCAGCAGCGACGGACTGGGCCCGGCCACCTGGCCGTAACCGAGCAGCTCGCCCAGCGGGTTGACGCCCAGCTCTTCCGCCTTGGCCTTGGACATCACGATGACGGCAGCACCGCCGTCCGAGATCTGGCTGGCGTTGCCGGCGGTGATGGTACCGGTCTTCTCGAAGGCGGCACGCAGCGCACCGAGCGACTCGGCCGTCGTCTCCCCGCGGACGCCCTCGTCGGTGTCGACGATCTTTGGGTCACCCTTGCGCTGGGGCACGCTGACCGGGACGATCTCTTCGGCAAACTTGCCCGCGGCGATGGCCGCTGCCGCCCGCTGGTGGGACAAGGCGCTGAACTCGTCCTGGCGTTCACGCGACACGCCGTCGGCGCCGTTGTAGCGCTCGGTGCCCAGCCCCATGGCGCACTGGTCGAAGGCGCAGAAGAGCCCGTCGTACATCATCGAGTCCACCAGGTTGCCATCCCCGATGCGGTAGCCGGCACGGGCACCAGGCAGCAGGTAAGGGGCCTGAGTCATCGACTCCATGCCGCCGGCCACCACGATGTCGGCCTCACCGGCGTTGATCATCAGGTCGGCCAAGTAGATGGCGTTCAGGCCGGACAGGCATACCTTGTTGATGGTGGTGGCCGACACGTCCATCGGGATGCCGCCCTTGGTGGCGGCCTGGCGAGCGGTGATCTGGCCAGCACCGGCCAGGATCACTTGGCCCATGAAGACGTAGTCGACCTGGTCGGGGGCGACCCCGGCCCGCTCGAGCGCGGCAGCAATGGCAAAGCCACCGAGGTCAGTGGCGGAAAAGCTGCCGAGGGCGCCCGAGAGCTTGCCGATCGGGGTACGTGCTCCAGCGACGATGACGGATCCGGACATGAAGACCTCCGCGGCCTGGTGGCCGGCTCAGGCGACGTTCCCCCATGGGACCATCGCGACAACAGGTGGACATGATACGGCCTGGCCGGACCCGCGCCACTCCGGTGTCCAGATCACCCCTGGGAGAACGCTCGCTGGGCGACTATCCTGCTCTCCCATGCAGGAATTCCTCTCAGCCATCCTGGCCGGTGCACCCGGCGAGGAGATCGCCGCCATCCCGATCCCCGAGTCCTACCGGGCCGCCTACGTCAAGCGTGACGAGGCGGCCATGTTCGAGGGCATGGAGTCCTCGGACAAGGATCCCAGGAAGTCGCTTCACGTGGGCGAAGTCGCCACCCCGGAGCTAGCCCCTGACGAGGTGTACATCGCCGTGATGGCCAGTGCCATCAACTTCAACACGGTGTGGACCTCGATCTTCGAGCCCCTCTCCACCTTCGGCTTCCTCGACCGGCTCGGCCGCGAGGGCGTATGGGGCGCCCGTCACGCCATCGACCAGCACATCGTCGGATCTGATGCCTCGGCGGTGGTGCTGCAGATCGGCTCGGCCGTGCGCAGTTGGAAGCCGGGCGACAAGGTGACCGTCCATTGCAACTACGTCGATGACCAGAGCCCGTCGGCCCACGACGACTCGATGCTGGCCGACAACCAGCGGATCTGGGGCTTCGAGACCAACTTCGGTGGCTTGGCCGATCTCTCGATCGTCAAGGCCAACCAGCTGATGCCCAAGCCGACTCACCTCTCCTGGGAAGAGTCAGCGGTCAACGCCCTGTGTAACTCCACCTCGTACCGCATGCTGGTCTCCAGGAACGGCGCCCCCATTACCCAGGGCGACAAGGTCCTGGTGTGGGGAGCATCGGGTGGACTCGGCGCCTACGCCGTGCAGTACTGCCTCAATGGTGGGGCCACCCCGGTCGGCGTGGTGTCGTCGCAGTCCAAGGTCGACCTCCTCCACGAGCTCGGGGTCGAGGCGGTCATCGACCGCAAGGCGGCCAACTACCAGTTCTGGAAAGACGAGTTCCACCAGGACGAGTCGGAGTGGCGTCGCTTGGGCAAGGACATCCGTGGCCTGGTCGGCGACGACGTCGACATCGTGTTCGAGCACCCGGGCCGCCAAACCATGGGCGCCTCGGTGTTCGCGGCCAAGCGGGGCGGCACCATCGTTACGTGTGCGGCCACCTCGGGCTACATGATCGAGTACGACAACCGCCACCTGTGGATGAAGCTGAAGACCATCAAGGGCTCTCACTTCGCCAACTACCGCGAGGCGTGGGACGCCAACCAACTGGTGTGCGAGGGGAAGATCCTTCCGCCCCTGTCGGCCGTCCACACCTTGGAGAACGTGGGCGATGCCGCCTACCAGGTCCACAAGAACCTTCATGAGGGCAAGATCGGCGTGCTGTGCCTGGCCCCCGAAGAGGGCCTCGGCATCGACGACCCCGAACTGCGGGCTCAGGTCGGCGAGGACCGCATCACCCTGTTCAGGAGGCACGGCGCATGACCGAGATGCTGCTGACCGAGATCGACCACATAGCCATAGCGGTGCCAGACCTAGACGCTGCGGTTGCCTACTACGAGGAGACCTTCGGAGCCACGGTGACCCACCGCGAACGCATCGACTCCGACGGAGTCGAAGAGGCCCTCCTCAAGGTGGCTGACAGCTACGTACAGCTCCTTACGCCGACCAGTGAAACGTCGCCGGTGGCCAAGTATCTGGAGAAGAAGGGCCCCGGAATCCATCACGTCGGCTACCGGGTGGCCGACTGCGCCGCCGCCCTCCAGTCGGTCAAGGACCACGGCGGCCAGGTCATCGACCAAGCCCCCCGTCCCGGATCCCGGGGCACCACGGTCGCCTTCGTGCATCCGAAGGGCGCCTTCGGCACCCTGATCGAGCTCGTGCAGGAGTAGGAGACAGCACCCATGGAGAACACCACCCCCAGGTATGTGCCCGGTACCGTCGAGGACGATCCGTGGGCCACGCTGGCCGCTCCCGACGTGCCGCCGCTGCCGATCCCAGGTGATGTGGTGAAGCCGGTCGTGCCCTGGGCACCGCCGGTCCCTGCCGTGGAGATCGCCGAGGTTCCCGTGGTCGTCGAGCAGTCCCCGATCGAGTCTGTCCCCACCCCACCCACCCCGTTTG
>Ga0194051_1001024_pt1 | contig 15193 bp, 12 predicted proteins | sample SepL2320m_MetaG_FD_161275 | JGI IMG/M metagenome (GOLD analysis project Ga0194051, IMG submission 161275) | Anoxic zone freshwater microbial communities from boreal shield lake in IISD Experimental Lakes Area, Ontario, Canada - Sep2016-L239-20m | ecosystem: Environmental > Aquatic > Freshwater >... | reverse complement strand
CGTCACCAGTGGCATCGATTGGTTTGAACTAGCCGGCACCGTCGACTTCGGTGGTATTTCTGCCGAGATGCCCGATTTGCTGGCAGCCCTGGCACGGGGAGAAAGATCTGTTGAGCTTTCCGATGGCTCGATCGGAATCCTGCCCGAAACATTGGCTGTGCAGTTTGAGCCGATGGTCGCACTGGCGCACAAGCATGAAGGCCGGTTGCGGTATGGTCGCATCCAAGTCGCGCTGCTCGATGCACTCCTAGCCGGCCAGCCACAGTCGCACGTCGATGAAGCCTTTGAAAAAATCCGCGAGGAATTGAGCCGTGGCGAACGCCCTGAGGCCGAGGATGAACCAGAGGGGTTCATCGGCACGCTCCGACACTACCAACGCGAAGGTCTGGGGTGGCTGGCGTTTCTGGAACGCATGGGGCTGGGTGGTTGCTTGGCCGACGACATGGGCCTCGGAAAGACGATTCAGGTGCTGGCGATGCTTGTGCGCCGGCTAGCCGTGATGCGCAGTGGCGGCATCCTACATCGACCCACCTTAGTGGTCGTACCGAAGAGCCTTGTTTTCAACTGGATGGACGAGGCAACAAAATTTGCGCCCAGCTTGCGTGTGCTCAATCACACCGGCAACACGCGGGCTGGTGAGTCACAATCCTTGGCTGATTGGGATCTTGTTCTCACAACGTATGGAACGCTGCGTCGCGACATCGTGCGGCATCGTGAAATTGAGTTTGATTACGTTGTTCTGGACGAAGCACAGTCGATCAAGAATGCCGGCAGTCAGGCGGCCAAGGCCTGCCGCTTGCTGCGCGCTCGTCATCGACTGGCCGTAACGGGCACGCCTGTGGAAAATCACATCGGTGAACTGTGGAGCATCTTTGAGTTTCTCAATCCTGGCCAGCTTGGCAACGCCTCGCGACTCAAGCGCTTTCTTGTCGGTGGTCGCAGTTCTTCAGATGTGGTGGCGCGTGCTGTGCGGCCGTATTTGCTGCGACGCACCAAAGCCCAAGTGCTTTCGGATCTTCCCGAAAAGACGGAGCAGACTATTTTCTGCGAAATGGGAGAATCGCAGCGCAAATCCTACGACGAATTGCGGGAGCACTATCGGGTGGAGCTGTCGGGACGAATCGGTCGCATGGGCGTCAATCGCTCGCGCATCGCCGTGTTGGAGGCTCTGTTGCGACTCCGACAAACGGCCTGTCACCCTGGGCTCATCGATCCAACTCGCATCGACGAAACAGGGGCCAAGCTGGAAACACTGCTCGCACAGCTGGGGGAGGTGCTTGACGAAGGTCACAAGGTGCTGGTCTTCAGTCAGTTCACAAGTTTTCTAGCCATTCTGCGCCGGCATTTGGAGGCGCGCGGCATCCCTTATGAATATCTCGACGGTAAGACGACCGATCGACAGGCCCGCGTGGCACATTTTCAAGAGGATCCCACCTGCAAGTTGTTCCTCGTCAGTCTGAAAGCGGGCGGGCAGGGACTCAACCTCACCGCCGCCGACTACATCTATATTCTCGACCCCTGGTGGAATCCAGCCGTCGAGGCCCAGGCTGTGGATCGCGCCCACCGCATCGGTCAAACGCGGCGGGTGTTTGCCTATCGCCTCATTGCCCGCGACACTGTCGAAGAAAAGATCCTTTCTCTTCAAGACCGCAAGCGGGAGCTTGCCGAATCGATCGTACGCGCCGATGAGTCGATGATTTCTAGCCTAACTGCCGAAGATGTTGAATTGCTGCTGTCGTAAACTGCTGCTGATCTGCGAAAAAGTTGTGGGCCTCATCAGAATCTAATGCTTTTTACCCTGCCGCTGCGCAAAAGCGCAGCATAGACTTTTAGGGGAACTTATTACCTAAATCATTGCCTACACCTGCGGAGAGCGGTTACCGCTTTTGCCATGCCAACGGGAATCCTTTCGCGTGATCCTCCAATTCTTGGTGCATCCTTGAAGCCTATCTCGACCCACATACCGTCGCTGCCGGAAGAAGCAACTGCTCAGCACATCCTTGTCGTCGACGACGAAGAGGACCTGCTCGAATTGGTGCGCTACAATCTCATCAAGGAGGGCTATCGCGTGACGTGTGTTGCCAGTGGCGAAGACGCTCTCAAGGCATCACAGAAATTTCATCCCGATCTCATCCTGCTCGATCTCATGCTTCCTGCCGTGGATGGCCTCGAAGTTTGTCGCCGCCTCAAGAGTGATTCTAAGACGCGTCACATTCCAATCGTCATGCTGACGGCCAAGGGCGAGGAAAGCGATACGATCGCTGGGCTGGAGAAGGGTGCTGACGACTACATCTCCAAGCCCTTCAGTCCTCGGGTTTTGACGGCGCGGGTCAAGGCAATTCTGCGTCGCAAGGCAGCGGAGCGAGCGACTGAATTGGAGACCACCATCGATGTTCATGAACTCTCCATACACCCCGGCCGGCATGAGGCAACGCTCGCCGGTGAGCTTGCGGATCTTACCTATACAGAGTTCGCTTTACTGCAATTTCTGGCAAAACGGCCCGGTTGGGCCTACACTCGCACGCAGATCGTCGACGCCGTGAAAGGGGAAGACTATCCTGTTACAGAACGCTCGGTAGACGTTCAGGTTGCTGGCCTGCGAAAAAAACTCGGGGATTTCGGTTCCTACATCGAAACCGTCCGCGGCGTGGGGTACCGATTCCGAGCGTGATGTTCCCGTTCATCGCTTGAATTCGGCCTATGCCTCGTACTCATTTTATCTGGCATCTCTTCGCTAGTTGGTGCGCGCTGCTTGCAGCGGTTTTGGCTGGCTGCTCTTGGCTGACATCGGTGGAGTTGGCACGTCTGTCCGACAGCGCTCAGTTTCGGCGCATGAGCGACGTCGCTGCGGGCCTCACAAAGATTCTGCCCGTCATTGGCAACACGGTCGACCCAGAGGCCTTTGCCACCTTAGCACGCGAGATCACCCAGACAGCACTGGTTGGCATCGACCTGCTCGAGCCGAGTGGGGCTATCTTGGCTGAGATCTCTACCACCACTCTGAACGCCGAGTCTGCTGCACACTGGCCAACCGGCGGTGACGCCATTGTATCGGAGGCGCGCGCCGGCCGAATCGGTCACACCAGCCGCTACGATCCCGTCACAGGCAAACGCATGCTTGCTGTTTGTGTGCCGTTGGGACCGATCGAAAAGCCGCTGGCCATTGTGCGTGTTTTGGCCAACACAACCGAGCAGGATAGGGAACTCTTTCGCTCGCAACGCACTATTTTAATCGGTTACCTTGCCTTGGCTCTGGCCGCTGCAGCCGCCGGATACGGACTGGCCAAACGCACCGCGCGACCCGTGCAAGAACTGGCGGCAGCGGTCACCCGATTGGCCGGCGGAGCCTTTGAAACTCCCATTCCAACCCCGGAGCTAGCCGAATTATCGTCACTTGCCGCCGCCATTGGGCTGCTGCGTGAACAACTCGTTGAACGCGGGCTTACGATCGGCCGACAGGGGACGCAGCAGGAGGCTGTCCTGGGTAGCATGATCGAAGGCGTTCTGGCCATCGATGCCCGGCAACGCATCGTCAGTATGAATCTTGCAGCGGCAGATCTGCTCGGCCTTGATCCCAGCATCGTGATGCATAGGCCGCTGCAGGAGGTGGTGCCCAATCCAGACTTACGGCGCTTTGCTTTACGGGCGATTGACTGCAGCCAACCGCTCGAAGACGACTTGCTCCTTAGAGGCCTGCGCGATCGCACGATCCGCGTGCGCGGAACGGCGCTGCGGGATCTTTCGGGCGATGGCGGCGCGGTCATTGTGTTGAATGATGTCACCGACATTCAGCATCTAGAAAATGTGCGTCGTGATTTTGTCGCGAACGTATCCCACGAACTGAAAACACCGATCGCTTCCATTAAGGGATTTGTGGAAACACTGCTGGACGGAGCCGCTGATAATCCTGTCGACAATCAGCGTTTTCTAACGATCATCGCCAAGCAGGCCGAGCGGCTGGAAGCAATTATTGAAGATCTACTGGCGTTGTCTCGCATCGAACAGAGTGAGGGTGAGAGGAGCCTTCCTGTGGAGCGGGTCAGACTCGCCGACTTGCTAGCGGCGGTTATGACGGACTGCCTGCCGCGGGCAATCGAACGCTCGATCGGGCTGCAATTGTCATGCCCCGACGCCCTTGAAGCCGAGATGAATGCGCCGCTGCTCGAGCAGGCCATGATCAACTTGGTAGACAACGCCATTAAATATAGCGAACCGGGAAAAACGGTTTGGCTAGCGGCGGCCCATGCAGAGCATGCTGGCGTAGGCTTGGACGAAGTGCGGGTGAGCGTGCGTGATGAGGGTTGCGGAATTGAGGCGTCCCACCTGCCGCGACTCTTCGAACGGTTTTATCGTGTCGACCGGGCACGCAGTCGCAAGCTCGGTGGAACGGGACTGGGCCTCTCCATTGTCAAGCACATCATGCAAGCCCATGGCGGGAGTGTGACGGTGGAAAGCAGTCCCGGCATCGGCAGCACATTTACCATCCAACTACCGGCCTGCTAACCAACGGCTGGAGTCTGGTGGGTGATCGATTGGCCGCCATCGATCGGCAGGCAGACACCAGTCAGACATTCATGCGCCAATAAAAACATCACATTGTGGGCCACCTGCTCAAGTGTGTCGGTCGCACGGTCTGCCGGTCGTGCGACCGGGCCGGGCAAGACACAATTGACTCGCACGCGTGGATTGCGCGCAGCAAGTTCCACGGCCAGAGAACGGGTGATCGCTGGAATGGCGCCTTTACTGGGGGCATAGGCGGCGTCATCGAGTTGCGGTTGATCGATTGCACAACCGCCCATGGTCACAATCGAGCCGCCACTGGCCTGATGGATCATGACGGCTCCCACTTCCTGCGCCGTGACAAACGTGCCGATGCAGTTGACGTCGTAGTGCGCTCGGAGGTCTTCGGCCGTCACATCCTCAAACGGACCGGCATGATAGATGCTCGCACAGGTGACCAGGGCATCGATTCTGCCAAAGTGGTCGGCCACGCGATGCACCATCGCCCGTACCGGTCCCTCCTCGCGCATGTTGGCCGTCACGGCAATGCTTCGCACCCCAGCAGCTTCAAATTGTCGGGCCGTCTCCCGAGCCTCATAGAGCGAACGGTTGGCGTGGATGGCCACCGCATAGCCGGCCGCGGCCAGCGACTGCACAACAATCGCTCCGATCCGCCCTGCACCACCGGTGACAAGGGCCACACGGCTATTCGCCTTGAGTTTCGGATCAGGTGTTTGCATGGGCAGGTGTTTTCATGGGCATCTGTTTTCAATGCTCCGACTTCGGCCGCGATCCGTGAAAGTCCAAAATCTGCTGCCAAGCCTCTTCGGGGGTTTCTGCATATCGAAAAAGTTCCAGATGCTCGTCGGCAATCACTCCCTCGTCGGCTAGATACTCAAAGTCGATCACCTTCGACCAGTAGTCGCGTCCGAAAAGAATGATCGGAACCGGCTGCATGCGATGGGTCTGTCGCAGCGTGAGCGTTTCAAACATCTCATCGAGTGTGCCGAATCCACCTGGAAAGAGCACGACGGCGGCCGCACGGAGAATAAAATGAAATTTTCGTATCGAAAAATATTTGAATTGAAAGCAGAGCTCGGGGGTGATGAATGGGTTGGGCTGCTGCTCAGCAGGCAGCTTGATGTTGAGGCCAATCGACTTGCAGCCAACATCAAAGGCCCCACGATTGGCAGCTTCCATGATGCCTGGTCCGCCACCTGTGATGACGACGTAGGAACGTTTGTCCTCGCATTGGTTGTCGATTGAGACAATGCTCGCAAATGCTCGGGCCGCATCGTAGTAGCGGCTCGCAACAAGCAATCGCTCGCTGCGGGCGACCTCGCGAGCGAGTCGCTTATCACTTGGTGCAGCCAAAGCCGCCCGCCGCGCCACAAAGAGCCGACGCTGCGCTGCGGTGTGTTCGACGATTTGAGTGCTACCAAAAACGATCACTGTCGATGTGATCGCTTCGGCCCCGAACGCTAGCTCTGGCTTGCCGAGTTCCAGCAGCATGCGCACGCCGCGCATCTCCGGCTTTTGCAAGAGTTCGTAGTCTTCCTGCGCGAGGCTGTAGCTCGGAGACGAAAGAATCGCCTCCACGTTGGCCGCCACAAGCGCCACATCATCGCCAAGCACGGTGTCGGGCAGAACGCTACAAGCCTTGGGCTTGGGTCGTAAGAAATCATCGGGAGTGGGCGGTTGGGTTTGCGTCATGATCGTTAGGTGTCCAAGTTAAAGGTATCGCCAATCGCGGCCGAGTGTGTTTTCCAACCGAGATTTTCCTGCAAAAAAGCCGCCATGCCACTGGCGGCCGGCGGTTCACCGTGTACGAGAAATGTGCACTTGGGAGCGGGCAAACCGGCGAGCCAGCGGCCGAGTTCGTGGCGATCTGCGTGCCCAGAGAGGGCGTCCACTCGTCGCACGGTCGCCCGAACGGGGATGTCCCTGCCGTGAATGCGCAGCGATTGAGCCCCGTTGATCAAACTGCGTCCCCGCGTACCCGTGGCCTGAAATCCTGCCACCAACACGGTTGTCTGGGGGTCGGGCAGGCGCTGCGCGAGGTGATGGAGAATGCGGCCACCGTTCATCATGCCGCTGGAGGCAATCACGATGCCCGGCCCGTTATGGCGATTGATTGCCTTCGACTCTTCAGCTGTCCTTGCCATGCGTACCCACGGCACAGTTAGTGCGCTGGCTACACCTGCCGCCTTTGCCTCAGACAGATCGTGTTCCGCGCGATGCTTATCAAAAATCTCTGTAGCAGCAACGGCCATTGGTGAGTCCACCCAGACTGGAACCTCTGGAATCCTTCCGGCTGCCATCAGCGTACGAAGTAGGTACACGAGTTGCTGGCAGCGACCGATGGCAAATGACGCCACGAGCATCATTCCTCCTCGTTCGATCGCCTCATTTGTTCGCAACTCAAGTTCGTCGAGTGGTTTGGCCTGTGTGTGGTCGCGATCGCCGTAGGTGCTTTCGCAGACGAGGTAATCGCACGGGGGTAGCGCAACAGGATCGTTGTAGAGCGGCGCATTGTAACGACCGACATCACCTGAGAATACAATCCGGGTCGTTCGCTCCGCCGAGACAATCTCCATCTCAACAAACGAACTGCCGAGCATGTGACCGGCATCGTGAAAACGGCAACGCATCGCGGGGTGCGGTTCAAACCACTTTTCACGCGGCACGCTTTTGACTAATCGCAGCGTGTGATCGACGTCGTGCTCATCGTAGAGCGGCAGAGCCGGCGAATGCTTGGAGTAGCCTTGGCGGTTGGCAAAATAGGCATCTTCAACCTGGCACTTGGCCGAGTCGTAAAGCATCAACCCCAGCAGATCTGCGGTGGCCGGGGAGGTAAAAATCGGGCCTGAAAAACCTTCGCGCACCAACCGCGGTAGCCAACCAGAATGATCGATGTGGGCGTGAGTCAGCACAACGGCATTGATGGTGTCTGCCGGCACAGCAAACCGCTGCCAGTTGCGTGTTCGCAACTGTTTTTCTCCCTGAAAAAGTCCGCAATCAACCAGCACTCGCCCCGTGCTCATTTCGAGCAGATGCCGCGATCCCGACACCATTCCAGCAGCTCCAAGAAACTTTATCTGGGCCATGCTTTCTGCCTTTAGCTGCAAGGGTTTCGATCCATTTTTACCGGGAAATACGTTCGGAAATCAGACGGGTTGTGCCCGCCAACAACAACTCGCCTGTCTCGATTGAGAGCGATTTCAAAGTGTGCCTATTGGCCCCGCCATCGTGCGATTCAGGGAGCGAGACAATCAGGTGCAATTGCCCGTTGAGTTGCCTGAGATCGGTGATCGCACCCATTGCGTTGATGCGCCGAGCCAGGTCGCGCAGAATGGCATTTCGGGGCAGAGGAATCCTGCCAAGCCTCGCCTGCTCAAGCACAATCCCTAACTGGTTAATCTCGCGCAGCTGAACCTTGAGTTCTAACCACACCACCGTCGACAGTGCCCATGCTCCCGTTCTGGCCGCTATGCTCACGCGTTTTGACTGAAATTCGATGCGCGGTTCTCGGATGCCCCACGGTAGAAAGTGGGGGTGATTGCGGGGGAGATCATTGGTCAGCCACGCGTTGATCTCAGCATCTGTGATCACCGACTCCCACGCCCCAATCCGAATGACATCCGCTCGCAGGGCCGAAATCTTTGTGACGAGGCGTCGCGCTGCCTGTTCACCAACTGGGCTCCTGTCTGTTACTTGCCGCAGAGTATAAAAAGCTGGCTTGTATGCCAGCAGGAGCCCAAGTCCGAGAAGCCCACAGAGGGTGATTGCCGAGCACACAAGCCCTATTCTGCCCAGGTGCCAACTCGTTGGTTGCAGCGTAGTCGTGTGCAAGTTTTTTCACCGTTCCCAAAAATCTATGGGCTTAATCCAATCCACTGTCACCAGCCAGCACGCAGCCAGCAACGGCTTATCCAACATATCTCAAGAGTTTTGCAGGCAGACCATCTGTTGGATCAAGGGTCACATCGCCCAAGCTTTCATCCTCCAACTCATCACGCAGCACGCGCACATTGGCAGGGGCCTCGATCCCAATCCGAACCTTGTCGCCGCTGACGCGCACGACTGTCACCACCACTGAATCACCGATGAGAATCCGTTCGTTTTGTTTGCGGGAGAGCACAAGCATTGAGAGCCTCCGTACGAGATAAATGAATGGGAACAAGAGAACCAACATAAGTGTACAAACGTGTACGCATCTTGCCGCGGCCAATTTTTCGCAAATACTGGCCTTAGCGACCTCCTTTTTTTGCTGGCAACCGATCTTCCCCAGTGCCATCCCGTTGGCTGAGTCGGCGGGTGGGGAAAGCTATGTGCTAGAGGAAATATCGTCGGGTTAGGCAAACTTTCTTGTGGTGGTCCACAGGAGTGCCAAACAAATGTTTTATGCGGAACCTGCCCGGCATGCCGGGCAAACAGGGGTTGCGCGATTGCGGACGGCCGCGAACTCAAACTCATGAATCCGCACAAGTTATCCGGACGGTAGCGGAAGCAGGACTTTCGGTCCTTTTTTTAAATCGCTGGCCTGAAAAGAATCAGGCTGAACCGATGCTCCAGAAATCGGCACGGCCGAGGTGTGATCGATAAACGTTGCCAAGTCAACCATTTCGGCAACGGCCGCACGGGCCTCCGCTTGTTGGATGCGTTCCAGATCGATCGCCAACAGACGCGGGTGAACTTTATGAACCGAGCGAAGGGAGGCGGGCCGCCCGGCACTGAGCGTGAGCTTGGCATCAATGTCGAGGGTGACCATTGAGGGAATGCCGCCGACCGACGCAACGCGTTGGTTGATCGCCAGTCGCGGAAACGGCGGGAGACCGCCCGGATGCATCAGCGCTTTGAGCAAGATCGCCGTATCGGCAAAACGATGGTACAGCTCAGCGGCATCCTCAAAGGGTGCTGGTGTAAATTGTACTTCATACCGCACGCGTGGGCCGATGAGTTCCAGTTGCGACTTCTGTTCTTTGAAGCCATCGCCAAAGTCGGGACCGCCAGCCCAGCGCACTAGCCGATCGTCAGATTGCCGCGCCCAAGATGTGAGTGATGCGCTCAATCGTTCGAGGCGAATCGCGGCGATCTGTGTTTTTTTATTGCGGCTGGGGTCGATCACAACAACGCGCTCTCGTGCCGGATCGTGCAAAACAATTTCGCCGCAGTCGTCTTTGATCGAGGCAGGCAGGCCTGTCTCTTTGCCCACCGGCATGTCGAGAAAGTCCCACGCTATTCCATTCCGAAAGAGCGTGAGCGTTCGTGCTAACGGTTTTTCATCGCCAGCAACAAAAATCTCGCTCTCGACCCGCAGCACGCCGGACTGCTCGCCAGCATAAGTCGGAACAGTTGCGGGATCGATCCCCATCGCCAGTGCACAGAGCCCGACTCCCCATCGCGCTAACCGGTTGGTCATCGTCATGATGTGATCCACAGCCTCTCATGTGCTCGCGGAGATTTTTCGGACAATGCACTGCTCCTATTTGTGTGAGCTCGAGAGTCGCGCTCGAGAGCCGCGTTTGAGAGTCGCGGGGCATCTCGTCGCAGCGGGAACAGTAGCACGATCAACAGCCTACAAACAGATCGACCAAGCACCCCTCGCGCCGCTGCAAACGAGATCGGGCAGCGCCCGGTTCCTGCCCACTCAAGGCAGCCTGCCCAGTGTCGCGCGCCGACCGCTTGGAGACAAAAAGCCGTCTTTACACCGGGATAACCATTGAGGATTTTAGCCAACCGCTTACGGAAAGAACTCCTATGAACATACTGCCGATGAAAAACGTCCCGGCCGCTGCCACCAATTGGCGGCTGGTTGGCATTCAGTGTTTTGTTATTTTTCACATAATCGTCCTGGTGTGCTGCGGAGTCCCCGGTTCGTTTCCGCTGAAAGATCGTCTCTTGCAGGTGCTCAACCCCTACGCGCTGCGCGTGGGGCTCTGGCAGTATTGGAATATGTTCGCCCCCGAACCTTTTTCACTGAATGCCTACCTCGAAGCAGAAATTGAATTTGCCGACGGCACAAAAAGCGTTTGGTCTTTTCCGCAAATGTCGAAGATGGGTTACTTCGAAAAAATGTGTTCTGAACGCTATCGCAAGTGGGCGGTCGATGAAATCAGGCTCGATGAAAAATCGCTTTTCTGGGCCGACACCGCACGCTACGTTGCGCGAAAAGCACAGACAGACCCCTCTAATCCGCCGCACATTGTCTCGCTCCGGAGGCACTGGCACGTCATCGAAGATCCGAATCTCGCATTTGTTCCAGTCGGTTCTCGAGTGTTGGCCTCGCGATTTCAGACCTATCGATTTTATCGCTACGAAGTGCACGCCGAGGACGTGCTATGACACTGCAGGCCATTCGTAACGCGTGGAACGACTTTTTTTTTACAAAACAACCCGTCACGGGCATTGCTGTTTTTCGTATTTGTTTCGGCCTCGTTCTCATCCTCAATGCTCTTTTTCTGCTGGCCGGGTTTTCAGATTGGTTTGGATCGCATGCCATTGTGCAGTACAGCACTGCTTTGACATTTACGGGAACCGGTCGAATCAATCTCTTTTCGATTCTGGGCGCATCCGATAGCAGCGCGTATCTCATCTATGGAACGCACCTGATAGCGATCGTCAGCCTGACGCTCGGACTCTGGACACGCAGTTCAGCCGTCGTGGCCTTCATCACGCTTGTATCCCTTCACCATCGTGATCCTTTGATTCTTAATTCTGGCGACACTGCCATGCGGGTCGTTCTTTTCCTGTTGATGTTTTCACGCGCTGGAGATGCTTTTTCACTCGACCGCTGGCGTGCGCTCAAGGCTGGCACAACGACTGGCCCACCCGCTTTCCAAATGCCTTGGGCACAGCGGCTCATGCAAATACAGATCTGCATCATCTATTTTTCAACCGCCTGCTTTAAGCTTCAAGGCGAGGCGTGGACCAATGGAACAGCCGTTTACTACACCACGCGGCTCTGGGATTTTGAGCGATTTCCTGTCCCCTTTTTGAATGACTCCTTGGTGGCCATACGCCTGATGACATGGGCAAGTTTGGCGATCGAATGTGCGCTCTGCAGTTGCGTGTGGGTCAAGGAATGGCGCAACACCGTGCTGATTTTGGGTGTGCTACTCCATCTCTCCATCGAATACTCGATGAATATTCCCGTTTTTCAGTGGGTCATGATGAGTCTGCTCGTGGCGATGGTTGCCCCGCAGGACATGGATCGCTGGGTGGCAGGCCTGCAGGGCCGGTGGCATGCGTTGCCGGCTCCTCTGGAGCAACCGGTGCCTGTCAGCCGCAGAAGAAAAGCAGCTTGATCGTTTTCCTGCGCTTGCTTGAGCTGCGGCCAACTATGGTCTACCAACTGCGTTACCAACCCAGTGGTTGTCCCAATAATCTGATACTTGCCAACGCTAGAACGCAGGCGATCAGACTGCAAAAAAGCCGGTGTGAAAAGTGAAACGCTCCACACTGCGATCCAATCAGTCCACCGATGACAACTGCCGCGACTAACGTCGGATTCAGGGCTGGAATCCCTCGCCCCGCTGCATATTTTCCGCTGAGTCCAGCGATTGAATTAACGAGAATGAAGGGGGCCGTCACCGCCGCCACCGTCTTGGGCGGCGCCGCATGCATCGCTAGGAGGGCTGGCGTTAAAAAAACGCCGCCGCCAATTCCGGTGAGCCCCGAAAGCAGGCCAATGGTGCCGCCGAGTGCTAACAATCGGCCCGTAGACGTTCGCAGCGGCTGCTCGTCGGCTCCCTGCCTGAGCCTTTTTTCTTCGACCGCTGCTGAACACACCGTGGTGGTACTCGCTGCTGCGATTGACGTTTGTCCGGATTGCTTGGCTGGATTTGTTGTCTGATAGGCTCCGTAGCCAATGCGCACCGCCGACGCCAGCAGCGCTGCGCCGAGAAGCACTGAAAAGAGGCTGGCCGGTAAGTCGATCGCGCCGCCCAGCAGGGCGCACGGGATGCTTGTGATCACTAGCGGTTTCAGAAGCTCGAAACGGAAGTGAGCGGCACGCGCAAACTGCACGCTGGCAATCGCTGCCACAATCACATTCAGCAGCAGTGCGTCGGGGCGTGCCACTGCGGGATCGATGCCCGCCAGCGCCATAACAGCAAGGTAGCCGGTTGCACCAGCGTGCCCGATCGAAGCATACAGCAGGGCCACAATCAAAACCGGCAACGCAATTATTTCATTGACTTGCATGACTGCCAACGACAAGGCTGCCATCATGCCTGTTTAAAAGCATGTTGCTTAAGCAGAGCCAAGGGAATAAGTGCGAGTGATCTTTCGTGGGTGGCTTCAAGAATGACGGGCGGAGCGCTGCCAGCCTGCGCTGCTTCCAACCAACGTGCCGCACACAAACACCAGTGATCTCCGGCAACCAGTCCAGCGAAACCCCACTCCGGGTGTGGCGTCACAAGATCATTGCCGACGGCCACCGTGAAGATCAAAAAATCTTTGGTCATCACAGCACAAACCGTGTGCACACCAACGTCATCGGGCCCCGATCGGCAACAGCCGTCACGAAAAAAACCGGTCAGGGGATCGAGCGAACAAGGCGCCAGTGTGCCGCCGAGAACATTACGATCCGGTTGATCCGCCGGCGATTTGCTGGCAGGCGTTGATTGGTTGGAGTGCTCAAAAGAGATCATGGGTCGCCTGACAACTCCACGCGGCGCGTTGCACGTAGTCTTCCACGCGAGCACGTGGCTCAAACGCTTGTGTATGATGCCGCAAGAACGTCTAACAAACAAGCCGCGGCCGCCTCGGGAGGATGAGAGGCAGCAATTGCCGTCGATCCGAGTCAGCGACGTTGCTTTTGTCGCATCTTCACGGCGGCGATGGGTCTGCTTTTAGTCTGGATTGGTTCGATCCTTATGCCCACTCAACCAGCGTCGCAACCATCCGTCTACCGTGTGCCCCCGCTCAATGAGTTGATCGCGGTCGGAGCGATTGTGGCTCTGTTCGCATGGGGCTGGCTGGTGTGGTCGGACTACGGCCAGACACCCTTACCACTGGGGACGCTCGATCCCGAACGGTTTCTTGGCCGCAGTGGCCTGCGGTTGGCCGAGTTACCGCTGGTGCTTATGCTCGTCTGTGGCGGCATGCCGCTGGTGTGGGGCTTGATCCGGAAATTATTGGCTGGAACATTTGGCTCTGATTTACTCGCTGGGCTATCGATTATTACAAGCATCCTGCTCGGCGAATACTTAGCCGGCGTGCTCGTTGTGCTGATGCTTTCCGGCGGCGAGGCGCTTGAGTCGCGGACCATGAGCCGTGCGAGTGATGTGCTCAACGCACTGGCCCGTCGCATGCCAACGCTGGCCCACAAAAAGTCCGCTACTGGTCTGATCACAATCGCACTCACAGACGTTGGCATTGGCGATGTGATCGTAGTGCTGCCACACGAGATCTGTCCGGTGGATGGCACGGTGGTCGCTGGCCGTGGATCGATGGATGAGAGTTACCTCACGGGAGAGCCCTACCGCATGGCAAAGGCACCCGGATCGGCTGTGCTTTCGGGGGCCATTAATGGGGCTGAGGCGATGGAGGTTCGCACGGATCGCGTGGTGGGTGATAGCCGCTATGCCGCTATCATGAACGTGCTGCGCAGCAGTGAAGATCGCAAGCCGCAACTGCGTCGCATGGCAGACTCATTGGGCGCACTCTACACGCCGCTAGCCGTTGTGATTGCTGCCTTGGCGTGGGCACTCAGCGGAGATTCCACCCGTTTTCTAGCGGTGCTTGTCGTTGCCACGCCTTGCCCGCTGTTGATTGCCATTCCGGTGGCGATCATTGGCGCCGTATCGCTCGCTGCCAAACGCGGCATCGTGATCCGTGATCCAGCTATTTTAGAACGCCTCGATACTTGCCGCACCGCGATCTTCGACAAGACTGGCACCCTGACCTACGGCACGCCCAGCTTGACTGACGTGACCCTGCTGGGTGATCTCACCGAAGCCGAAGTGCTCACGCTGGCGGCAAGCCTTGAAATCTACTCAAAGCATCCACTGGCAATGGCCGTGGTGCAGGCGGCGAAAGATCGCTCACTGTCACTGCTGGAGGTTCTGACGCTTGCAGAGCAACCAGGCCAGGGGTTGGTGGGACGCGTGAAACACTTCAATGGCAGCGCTTCTCCGCGCAGCATTGCACTCACCAGTCGCCAAAAACTACTCGATACCACGGGCCCCTCGGCAGATGCGCCCAGAGCAGAGGCTGCAATCAGAGGCGGGGACAAACTTCCTCCGGTTGCTGGCGGGCTTGAATGCGTGTTGGTGGTTGATAATCGCGCTGAAGCGCTGCTGCGGTTTCGCGATTCGCCTCGCGCGGATGGAAAATCGTTTATCCGACATCTCTCGCCGTTGCATCGCCTCTCGCGTGTGATGCTCGTTTCAGGCGACCGGGAAAGCGAGGTTCGCTGGCTGGCAGAAGCCGTTGGCATTCATGAGGTGCATGCGGGCATTTCACCAGAAGGAAAGCTGCAACTTGTGAGGGAGGCGACGGCTGCTGCGCCAACCTTATTTGTAGGAGACGGTATCAACGATGCGCCGGCACTCGCTGCGGCAACGGTTGGCATTGCAATGGGCACCGCTAGCGATGTCACGAGTGAGGCGGCCGGTGCGGTTGTCATGGACTCCGCATTGGAACGAGTCGATGAGTTGTTGCACATCGGCCGCAGGCTGCGACGCAT
>Ga0194051_1001021_pt1 | contig 15243 bp, 13 predicted proteins | sample SepL2320m_MetaG_FD_161275 | JGI IMG/M metagenome (GOLD analysis project Ga0194051, IMG submission 161275) | Anoxic zone freshwater microbial communities from boreal shield lake in IISD Experimental Lakes Area, Ontario, Canada - Sep2016-L239-20m | ecosystem: Environmental > Aquatic > Freshwater >... | reverse complement strand
GAGCGCCCAACGCGTGTCATTGCCCTGCGCCAATTGCGGTGGTAGTTTCACACAATTCGCATGTTGGCGAAGTCAATGTCCTGCATCTATCGGGCCTGCCTTATCGGCCTGTTTGCGTTGTGGATTTCAAGTTAGGGAGTCAGTGATGACCAGCGGACCGCCACCGGGCACACCGATGCCTCCATCGATGCCCCCGCCGTTTGATGCACCGGTGCCTCCGGTGCCGGCCACCGGTAATCCGCCACAGAATGGCATTGGTACGGCCGCCCTGGTGATGGGTATTTTGCAGTTCGTTTGCCTCGGCCCGATCGGAACCGTGTTGGCCATAATCTTCGGGCGCATGGGAATGAAGCGGGCGGAACGTGGTGAAGCTGACAACGAGGGAGTTGCGAAGGCTGGCTTCTGGCTCGGGATCGTCGGCCTGATCCTGTCGGTGATAGCAGTGGTCGTCGTGGTGGCCACGGGTGCCACCGTTTTCAAATTTGCTCAAGAAGCCGTGAAGTCCGTCAACGAGAGCACTGACCCGGCCAAGAACTCCCAAACCGGATTGGCAGATGGCGACTACCAGATGACTCCCAGCAGTACTGCGCAGATGAACGACAGCTGCGGTTTCGAAGGCTCGGCTGTGACAGTCGGCACAGGGGAGACCGCAAGCCCCAAGGTCCTCGTCGTCGGTCAGGGTGTGAGCGATTGCAGCACATCGGTTTCGGTGCTCTTCACGGTGACCGGCGGGGTTGCCAGTATCACCTCGACCAGCTCAGGGGGCACCCAGACCGGTCAAGCTGCGACACCGACCCAGGGCTCCCCGGCGGGCGCAATTCCGGCGATTACTGATCCAGCATTTATCGCGCTGGGTGATCTGAGCGGCGATTGGACCGGCACCGGAACCGATGGGCAAACAGCAACTCTGACGGTGAGCAGTCCTGACGGGCTGAACGGCACCATTGTTTACAACGATGCCAGTGGAACGTGCGTGGAGAGCTGGACCCAAGTCGGCATCGATGCTGGGGCAGTCTTGATCGACGAGAAGCCCCTTCCTGACAGCACTCTGGATACGTGCACCACCGAGCAGTACAGCGTGACAGTCGACGGTGCGAATTTGGCCGCCAAGGTCGGGGATTACACAATGGTGCTGACGCGCTAGCTCGCACGCCGCTCACAGAACTTTCGCTGAGCTACTCCCGCGACGCACTCGTCGACCACGCCTAACGGGCCGCCGTCGAATCCAGCGTCACCAGGGCGGCGGTGGGTCGAGCATGTCAACGTGATCGCCCTGCCATTCGTACCGCACCGCTACCTGCGGCCCGTCGCATGCGGAACAGACGTACCGGGGGTCCTTGTACGTGAGAAGGACCGAGTCGTTGGTGGATGAGGCGTGCTCAATCTGCGTAAACGGGTAGGGCTTCCATGTTCCCGTGCCAAGGAACTGTCCGCGGTGGAACATCAGCGCCTGGTCGGGTGAACTTCCGGTCCCACGCTCAATGGTTACCACCATGGCCGATAGATCGGCACACGAGTCGTAGTTGCTGTCCTCCAGTTCATGGCTCCAGGGCAGACCAAACATGGGGTCGGGTGGCAACTGTGCAAGCGCCGAGTTGAGGGCCTCGGCAGGGGTCGGGCCGCAATCGACCGACGCTGAAGCTGTTAGCCCAGTCGACAGCAATGACGCAACTGTGCATACCACTGCAATAAGTGACGTCGTTCTGCCCATTGCTCGCCGCGCCCGAGAGGATGAATGACTAACGATCGACTCCACGGACGCGAACGCTAGCACTCCTTGAGCCCGCTGCGGCCCGAAGTATTCATCGACGACACCTAACGCGCAGCACTGCGGTGTTCGCCTGACTTGTTGAACTCCAAAGCCAAGCGTTCAGTTATTGTTTCGGAGTCCGGCGGCCGGTAAACGAAAAAGAGGTCTGGAACGTGGGTTCACGATTTGGGTCACAGCTGCGCGCCGTCATCGCGGTGCTGATGATCGTGGCCGCGTTCGCAGGTTTGCCGATGGCGGGGTTGGCGACCGCCGCACCGCGGACGGTAACCGTGGCCACCCGCAATCTGGCGCCGTTCGTCATCACCAACGATAACGGGAGGTCCGGTTTCACCGTCGAACTGTGGGAGGAGATCGCCAAGCGTCAAGGGTGGACCACTGCGTATGTCGACGCCGAAAACGTTACGGCACAACTGAAAGACGTGGCCGACCGTCGTGCCGAGGTGGGTGCCGGCGCTATTTCCATCACGGCCGAGCGGCGTCACATGTTTGACTTCTCTCAGCCGATATTCAATGGCGGCCTCCAGATTCTGGTTCCGCGGCATGCTTCGGTGCCGACCCAGCCGGGGCTGGTCAACTTCCTGCCCCTACTGTTCTCCAAGGCGATGGGCGTGTGGTTGCTGGCGGGTTTTATCCTGTCGGTCATTCCCGCCCATCTCTTTTGGCTAATCGAACGCCGCAAGGCTGAAGGCCCTAAGGTCGCCGGCGGAGCCAACGATGACGGAGCCGACGACGGCGGGGACGATGAGGAGGAAGAGGAAGGCGTATCACGTTCCTACTTCCCAGGGATCTTCCAGTCATTCGCATGGTCAGTGGGCTTCCTGGGCTTCATGCCCGACACTTTCCCGCACCGTTCGCTGGGCCGACTGCTAGGGATCCTGTGGGGGTTCATCGCCATCATCTTCGTCGCCTACTTCACTGCGACGCTGACCACGAACTTGACCGTCAGTACCTACGAGGGGCAGATCACCGGCCCGTCGGACCTCGTCGGTAAGAAAGTGGCAACAGTCGCCGGGACAACCTCGGCGCGCCACCTGCAGGAAATTGGTGTCCCGGCGACAGGTCTGCCGACCATTGACGACTGCTATCTCGGACTGAGGGATGGCACCTACGAGGCGGTGGTATTCGACTCCCCGGTGCTGCGTTACTACGCGGCCGGAGATGGTGCCGGCGCAGTGCAACTCGCCGGGCCGGTCTTCAACCCCGAAGATTACGGACTCGCCTTCGCGCAAAACAGTGACCTGCGTCCGCAAGTGGACCAGGCACTGCTCGAAATCCGGCAAGACGGCACCTACGACTTGATCAAACGGAAGTGGTTCGGCGCGGAGACAACCGAGTCAGGGGACCAGCCGGGCTGAGCGAGGCCGCCGGTCACGGCCCGCTGAACCGCGGTAGCACGCCGCAAAGCCACTAATCGTCACCGATACCGGTGACGCGGGAACGGATAGAAAACGAGGTCTGGACATGAGATCGCGCTGGCGTGGCTTGATCAGTGTGCTGATGATCGTTTCAGGGTTTGCCCTTGTACCGCTTGCGGTTCCGGCTGGCGCGCAGCCGCGTGAAGTGGCAGTGTCTGTTCGTTCGCTAGCACCATTTGTGATGACTAAGGACAACAACCGGACCGGATTCACCATCGAGTTGTGGGAGGAGATCGCCAAGCGTCAGCAGTGGAGCACCAAGTATGTGGACGCCGAAAACGTCGCAGCGCAATTGAAAGATGTCTCCGAGCGCCGTGCAGACGTGGCAGCCGGAGCCATCTCGATCACCAGTGACCGGATGAAGGCTTTTGACTTCTCCCAGCCCACCCTGGCTGGTGGTCTGCAGATTCTCATCCCGAAGCGTTCGACGGCCGCGACAGAGCCGGGGATCTTGAATTTCCTGCCGATTCTATTCTCGAAGGCCATGCTGTTCTGGCTGCTGGGCGGGTTGGCGATGGCGCTGATCCCGGCTCACATCACCTGGCTGGCCGAACGCCGGCACTCGGACTCCATGGTGTCGAGGTCCTACTTCCCCGGCATCTTTCAGGCGTTCATCTTCGCCGGCGAGACGCTGACCGCAACCCAGGAAGCTGTTCCGCGACACTGGGTCTCCCGCTCACTGACGATCCTGTGGGGATTTGTCGCGATTGTGTTCGTCTCGTTTTTCACCGCGACGTTGACCACCACCTTGACCGTCGGCTCGTTCGACGCCCAGATCAAAGGGCCACAGGATCTTTTCGACAAGAAGGTGGTTACCGTGACAGGAACCACATCGGCGAAGTATTTGCAAGGGATGGGCGTGAAGGCGACCGGGCTGCCCAGCATCGGGGACGCCTACACGGCGCTGGAGAAAGGCGACGCCAACGCGGTCGTGTTCGACTCCCCGGTGCTGTCCTACTACGCCACCCATGACGGAGCCGACGTCGCAGAGCTCGCTGGTTCAGTCTTTCAGGAGGAGGACTACGGCCTGGCGTTCGCCCAGAACAACCCGCTGCGCCAAATGGTCGACGAGTCGCTGCTGGCGATGCGGCAAGACGGCACCTATGACGAGATCAGGGCGAAGTACTTCGGCGATGAGGAAGCCGGCTAACTTCGTCCGCGCGACTGACGCTTCCCGCTCCACGCCTTCCCGGTGCCACCCCACTAGTGGCGTGAAGCGCGGAGCGATGACATCGCCGACTAGGCAGCCGGAGCGTCGGCTGTCGCATTCTCTCAGCCGATATTCAATAGCGGCCTCCAGATTCTGGCTCCGCACCGGTTGCTGCACGGCGGGAGGGGGGTCATAGCAGGACGCCAGCTCACAGCGCCTACCACCGCTATGCAATCGGCCTCTCCCCCTAGCTTCGGGGATTGGCCACGGGTTCAGAGGCGGGACAAATTTGCGAAATCGCGGATAACGGCTGATCCCCACCGATAGGGTTCCGTTACTGTTCCCGGAGGTGCATTAATCATAATCGCGACGAAACTAATATCTTGCGTGGCCCTCGCCGCCGCCGTCGCGTCGTGCGTGATTCTCGCACCCTCCGCTGGAGCTGACAGTGGGCAAGCCATAAGGACGCAGTCGGATCGGGTGCGGTGCTGGGTGGCCGCCACTGGCTCCGCTATGAGCCTGACGCCCCCCGACGGGGGAGGGGGGTACGTAATCTGCGAAGCCGGTTTGGGCGGATTTGATTCGGCCCCTATGGTTCCGGGCCCCCCGTATCACATGAACAACGCCACAGTCGACGCGGCAGGCAACTTTTCATTTCTTCTCGCAAATATGGGCGAGGCAAGCGAGGACCAGTTGACGCTGAGCTACGGCCAGTCCTACAACATCCAGGGGTGGACGATTCTCTCCGGCCTGGACGGCACCCGCTTCACCAACGACGCGACCGGTCGCGGCATGTTCGTCAGTATCGAGAATACCTACGCCTTCTAGCCAGGGGGTACTGCTCGAAATCCTGTGAGCAGTCCGACTGCTTGAGGGGGGCTGGATGAGGCCCTGAACGGTTCGCTGCGAGCAGGTCTAGCTCTTGTAGTGCGGCTCGATGAGCGCTGCCCAGCCGCGGGACAGCTGATCGTATTCGCTTTCGCATCGGTCGGCCCGTTCCTCAGGCAACAGGCCATTGCTGACAATGTCGGCATTGGCTTGCGGATCGGAACCGTAGATCCAGCACTGCCAGTTGTACGCCCGCGCCTGATCCAGGGTGTGTTCGTCGGCAAAACTGGCCTCGTCCAGATCCTCGGGTGCAGCACCGGTCAGGTTCCACACCTCGGCGGTGTCCTTAGCCGTCTGGACGTAATCCGCGTTGAGCTCGCCGTCGACGGGCTCGAGCAGCCAGTAGGCCGCAAGCTGGTCGGCCACATCCTCTTCCCGCCCGGTCACCGGCAGGTCGTAGATGTCGATCGCCATGTGACCGAGCTCGTGATAGAAGGATCCAACGGCGATCCGTCGCGCCGCGGCCTCGGGGTCCGGATCATCGCTGAACAGTTGCAGGCTTTGGTCGACGTCCTCGTAGCACAGGACCATCTTTTTCTCGTCGGAGTACCAGAAATCGTTGGCCACCCCGCACTGTGAGCCCACGACCGGGATGTCGTAGGGAAGTTCGAGCCATTTGTTGATCTCTTCGGCGAGTGATTCAAGCAGGCCCGTCTTTTGCATCAACTCCTTGCCCTGGATCGCCTCCGGCGTGGTGGCGTCCTCGTAGACGACAGTCATCTGGCCTTGACTGGCAGTGCTGCCAGCCGCTGCCTTCGCCGGGGGGTGTGCAGCGGACGTCGCCGTTGACTTGGCCGAGGATGTCGTCGAGGTGGCCTGCGTTGCACTGTTGCTACCGCACCCGACGGCCAGCATGCCAACGACTGCCACCATGCCCCAAATACCTTGCTTCATCCCTGCCTTCCAGCGCCATGTCTTGGCTTGCAGCAGCGTAACGACAAACTGTTAATTCCGAAGCTTTTTACTGCTCGGACGTGGCGGTGGACTGCCTGCTCATGTCCCTTCGCAGAACGTGCGTGGGCCACCACTTCGGCGGTACGGCCCTGAAATGGCACGCTCGCCTCCGGCGTGGCGATGAGGTTGCCCGTCCAGGTGGGATCGTGGGTGCGCCCGAAGCTCGAGCCGGCTAGGTAAGTAAATCCGTCGGCTAACGCCTACACAGGTTCGAATCCTGTATCTGCCACACGCTGTCGCACGTCGGTCCCGGCACTCCGAAATTTTGCTGAGGGATGAATCCCGCCGGCCGTTGCACAGCGGCATCACAGCTCAGGGCCTTGGCTCCCTGCGCAGCTATTTTTGCGTGGACGTCACAATCCGGGGGATTGCGGTAAGCTAATAAAAACCTGAGAAATTTGCTGCCGAGATTTGGAGTGCGTCATGGGACAGGGTCAAACGGATCGTCGTCGCGGAAATATCGGCGGTCGCCATCGATTGGCTGCCGGCTCAATGCGGTTGGTTTCCGACGCTTCGGGCCAGTGGTCGCTGACACCGGTTGCCCGCCCGAGCCAGTACGTCGGCCGGGTTGGCGCATTAGCGATACTCCTCGGCGTCGGCGCCGCGATCACCGGTCTGCCGGCCGTCGCTGCGGCGGATACCGGGGCGGGCTCGGACTCGACTGTCGCGACGGACGCAACGGACTCGTCTCCGGCGCCGGCGCCGCGACGGCCATCCCGCGGTGCCCGCACAGGCTCGACCGATTCCACGGCGACGCCATCGACGGATCCCTCGGACAACAACGGCCGGCCCGGACGGGTGGCGGCAAACCCCGCGAGTACCGCACCCGCACGGCACGCCAATTCGCATCAGACTGCGACGCCGGCCCCGGCCATCAGCGGGCCGGTCACCTCGGCGCCGCGCGCGTCCACCGATTCGGCTGTGGTGAGCCAGGTTTCGGCCGCGGCTGATACCGCGCCGGCCGCATCGGACACTGTCGAGGCCGCCCAGCAGATCGCACCCGCAGCCGCGACGTCCACGTCGACGCCGGCGGCACCGGTGATGACGACGGCCGCCGCTCGCGGCGCACTGTCGGACGCGGGCCTGAATCCGTTCGCGTGGCTGGGCGGGGGCAGCGATCCGCTGGCCCCCCTCGCCGCGCCGTTCGCCTGGGCAACGCTGGCCGTGAGTCGGCGTGACCTGTCGGGCGCCCGCACCACGGCCGCCCCGGCGGCCGCGGTGAGCTCCGGAGAGCCGGCCGCTGCTGCAGTGGTGACGAATTCGCCGCTGACCGACCTGCTGAGCCAAGCCGATGCCCAGGCGGCGATCTTCGCGGCGGCCAAGCAGTTCGTCCTGACGGTGGTTGCCGGCGGGAATGAGGCCGCGGCGCTGCAGACCGGGCTTGCGGCTCTGGATGCCAACCCGCTATTCCAGAACTTCTCGTGGAATATCGTGTTGGCCGATCCCGGTCTGGCGCAGGCCGTCGGTGGCGCGGTGACATCGGTGATCACCGGGTTGGCTGCCGATGCGCAGGTGCAGGCGGCAATCGGCGAGCGGCTCACCGGATACCTCACCCCAACGATGGGCAATAACCCGGCCGCGGCCGGGATCGCCGCGACGGTCAGTGACGCTGTTGTCGGCCTGCTGGCCAACCCCGCAGCCGGTGCCGGACTCGGAGTTGTGGGCGGCACAGCCGTCACCGTTCTGCTGAGCCAGCCCGGCGTGGTCGCAGCAGTGGGTGACGCGGCCGGTCAGTACGTCGCGGTGGCAGCAGGGAGCAATCCCTCCGCCGCAGCCGACGCCGCGTGGCAGTCGTTACAAGCCGACTCAGCGTTCCAGGACGCGGTAGGTGTCGCCGTCACCGCCGCGGTGAATGTGGCGTTGACCGACTCCGGTCTGGTGAAGGCACTGGGCACAGCCGTCACAGACGTGGTCTCCGGCGTGGCAAGCGACCCGGCGCTGCAGGCGATTGTCGCCCAGCAGGTTTCCGGCTATGTGAACGCCGCGCTCGCGGGTACTCCCGCGGCGGGGATCGCCCCGGCCCTCGGTGATGTCATCGTCGGTGTGATGTCCAACCCGGCTGTCACCGGTGCACTCGCCGACGTCGCCGGTTCGATTTTGGTCGACTTCCTGGGTCAGCCCGGTATCGCCGCAGGCGTGGCAGGCATCGCCGGCCAAGCCGCCACCGCTCTGGTGGCAGGCGCTGATCCCGAGGTGGTTCTCGCGGCCGCTTGGCAAGGGCTGCAAGCTGATTCGGCATTCAACCCGGCGGTGGTAGCCACCGTCACCAATGCGGTGAATGCACTACTGACCAACCCCGACTTGGTCTCGGCGCTGGGGGCCACCACCGCGGTGCTGGTCTCCGCGGCGACGGCCGACCCGGCGGTCTGGTCGTTCATCACCGATCTAGTCGGTTCCACCTATGGCGACATGATCGTCGCGACCCTGACTGACCTCGCGGCGTCCGGCGGGTTGGCTGACCTGGCGAGCTCGGCCGTGACCGGGTTCCTCGGTGCGTCCGGTGTCGCTGCGGCACTGTCGGAGACCGCGGGCCAAGTCACTGCCGCGGCTCTGGCCGGTGCGTCGCTGTCCGACGCACTGCAGAGCGCCTTGGCGTCGCTGCAGGCCGATCCGGCCATTGCGGCCGCCGTGGATGCGCTCGCCTCCGATGCATTGCGGGCGATCCTGGGCGAGTCGGCCGTGCAGAACGCGGTCAGTGCCGTGGCGCGGGATGCGGTCACCAGCCTCATCAGCGGAACGGCCGAAACCCTCGGCTTGGACGCGGTGGCGGGCGACGTGACGGAGGCCGTCGTGGATTCGCTACTGGGTAATGCCGCCGTGCAGAACCTGATCAGCGAACTTGCGCTCGCTATCGCCGACGGCACGCCGGTCGACGCCATCGCCAACACGGTGATTCAGGCCGTCATCAACCAACCGGCACTGCAGGCGGCCGTCGGTGCCGCAGTGGGCCAGGCGGTAGGTGCGATCTTCGGAGACAATCCGATCGGCTTCGTCGTGGGCCAGGTGGTGGGGGCGGCGGCGACGTTCGTGATCGGCGTCGCCGCGGGCATCGCGAACCTGTTCAACCTGTTCGGCGGGGTCACTCCCGCCGCATCGGTGGGCGGCAGCAGCTATCTGATCGAGCAGGGACGGGTTCTGGCACTGCTGGGGTGATAACCCGGCGGGCCGGTCCCGGCCCCGAGGTGCCGGTTACTGGGCCGTCAGTCGACGCGGTCACGCATGCGTGAACCGGGTTCGCCCGTGTCGACCGCCTCAACCAGCATCAGCCACACCAGCGTCGAGAGACCGACCGCCAGTGCCTGTGTGCTGACCGCGAAGGCGATGTATTCGTGCCACGTCGCGGCCAGTCCACAGTGTGTCCCGAGGTCAGCCTTCACCAACATGGTGAACGACAATCCCAAGCCGATGCATAACAGGATCACGGTGAGCACCGGGGCGACTCGCTGACCCACGTCACGCGCGGCTGCACTGCGGCGCACGAAGTTCATCTCGACTCCGAGGGTCAGCAGCACGACGGCGAGGATATTCGCCATTTCGGAGTAGTAACTCGGGGAAACGTCACCGCCGCAAGCTCTTTCGAGATCGATCACCGGGTACCACAGCGCCGTCGCGATCTGAACAACAGCAGTCCCGATGACCAGCGGCACGATCCAGCCGCGCGACGCCGTCCCCTCGCCGAGAGCCGACAGCAGCAGCAGCGTCATCGCCACCACGAACACCATGGAGGCCAGCAGATTGATCCACGCCGACGCGGCGTCACCGAGACCCGCACGCCAGTCGGCGGTGACGATCAGAACCGGGTGCGCTATCACGGCCAGTGCCGCACCTGCAGCCCACCAGCCGGTGAACAGCCGCCGCAGGAATGTCCTGCGATCGGTGGTGCCGCCGTTGATCCGCCACTTCAACGCTGCGGTGCCCAGCACCAACAGCATGTCGAATGCGAAGATCAGCCACGGTGCGTTGGCGGCGTGGCCGTTGCCGGTGATGTCGCAGAGAAACTCGACGACGTCGTCGCTGAAGGTGAAACCGACCACCAGCAGTGCCACCACCACCAGAGCGGTCAAATCCAGGGAATTCCCGCGTGCAACGGCTTCCGGTTCCTGGGTCACACCAGCAGATTAGCGGTGGGCGGCCACCAGCAGCCCGTCCGTGGTGGAGGCGTCCTCAGGTGTCGCCGCTGTCATCATGGTGTCGTGCGCCTGCTCGGCGTCGGTGCCGGCGGGCACGACCAGCAGGACAACGCCGGCTCCGCCCAGGCCGAGAACCTCGATGGTATTGCCGGGTTGGCGACGGTAGCCGGCCAGTCGGACCACGCGACCGCCGATCACCGTCTTGACCGGTGCCGTCGCCCACTCACCGAATTTGTAGGTCACATGGCTGATCGGGCCTAGGCGCACCGAGAGCACGGCGAGCAGATCCGGCAGTTCGGTGAGTAGGTCGTTACTCGCCGGCCACCAGGCGCCGTCGACGAAACCGGTGGGGGAAGCTTTGGGCTTGAGACGCAGTCGTGGTGTGTGCTCGGGCGTGGGCTGGGTCCAGTCGGCGACTGCGCGGGTAGGTGTTGGCGTCGAATGTGTTGGCGTCATCGGTGTTGGCGTCATCAGACGCTCCCATCTGCGGCCGGGAACCGACCGGAATCATTCGGGGTAACGCCAGCCGAGAGGCCGTGCGTGGAATTCCCCGATCTCACCAACCTACTCGCAATACCTCTGGCCGCGAAAAACCAATCATTTCAACCAATTTCGCGACCCGGGACATAAAAAGTGGGCCGGCAGGTTTCCCTGCCGACCCACTAGTTGCTGGCTTTTGCTACTCGGGGCGAACCGCGAGAGCCTGGGGGCCCTTGGCACCCTGGCCGATGTCGAAGGTGACCCGCTGGTTCTCCTCCAGCGACCGGTAGCCGCTTCCGGAGATTTCGGAGAAGTGGACGAAGACGTCCTCGGCTCCACCGTCGGGTGCGATAAAGCCGAAGCCCTTTTCGCTGTTGAACCACTTCACAGTTCCCTGTGCCATTCTTTGCTTCTCTCATTCAATCGAAAGAACGCCTAAATCGGGCGCCCCGTCCCACCCTAGCACGGGAAACGGGGCCCTGATCACGCGCGATTGAAGATCGTTGGAGCGCAACGTCGGCGACTATTTGTCCCTGTCGGCGAACCGGCTATTTGTCCTTGTCAGAGAACACCGGATTCTGCACCGGCTCCGACGAGTGCTCGACGGTGTGCTCCTTTTTCTGCGCTGCGTTCTCGGCTTCCACAGGGTGGGAGAAGAGGCTGTTTTCCACGGGTTTCCTTTGTCTTCAGGCCCAGCCGCGAACTGTTGCGGTGGCTGGGGTGGGGAATCGCTCGAGCAAATCCATCTGCGGATCAGGGCTCGGTGTCGCACTGAGGGCGAAGCGACTCGTAGAACCCACTCTACAGGCTCGGAGCGGCTTTACGATTCACCGATGGCCATCACGGTGCCCGATGACCCTCGCCTGGCCAATGACACTGAGCGGCGGGTCTGGAAGGCTCTGAAAGAGCAACTCGGCGAGGGTGACCTGGTAATCGCCGGCCAGCGGGTCACCGATCATCTCAAGGACCACGAGATCGACTTCGTCGTCGCCATCGAGGGTGCAGGAATCGTCTGCGTCGAAGTCAAGGGCGGCGAAGTCACCCACAACGGCCAAGTCTGGCTGCAGCGGCTGCACAGCGGCAAGATCAAAACCATCGAACCGGTCCGCCAGGTCCGCCAAGCTCGCTACGCACTGCGCAAATTCATCGAGAAGGATCCTCGCTGGACACAGGGCCGGGTGCGTTGGAACCACGTCGTCGTTCTGCCGAATAGTCAATTCTCCCAAGACTTTGCACTCACCGACTGCCCGCGGTGGATGGTCATCGATCGTGACGACTTCCCGACCATGATGGCGCGTATCCGCGCTATCGCGCTCCAGCACGAAGAGGACCTATCGCTACTGGGGGCAACGGGAATCAAGCAACTCCAGACCACTTTGAGCGGTCGCGGGCTCCCGCAGCGCGACGTCGTCGCCCGGGCTTTGGAGAACGAGGATGCCGCCAACGTCCTCACTGACCGTCAGGCCGTGATCCTCGACGCCATCCAACTGCTCACTCGTGTCGAAGTTCGCGGCGGCGCCGGCAGCGGCAAGACCTTCATGGCCCTCGAACAGGCTCGTCGGCTGGCCAACTCCGGCCAGCGCGTTGCGCTGCTGTGCTACTCCCACGGCCTGGCTTCCTACCTCAAACGCATCACCTCACGATGGAGCCGACGTCAGCAGCCCGGTTACGTCGGAGAGTTCCACGACCTCGGTATCGCGTGGGGCGCCGACAAAGGACCCGACGAGTCCGAGCGCAGTGTCGCCAGCGAACAGTTCTTCGAGCATGATCTGCCCGCCCAGATGTTGGAGTTGGCCAATAACCTGGCCGACGGCCACCGGTTCGACTCGATCATCATCGACGAGGCCCAAGACTTCGCCGACAGTTGGTGGGAGCCACTGCTGGCCGCACTTCACGATCCGGAGACCGGCGGAATCTACGTCTTCAGTGACGAGGGCCAGCGCGTCTTCGACCGCAAGGGCACTCCGCCGGTGCCACTGGTGCCGCTGATCCTCGAACAGAACATCCGAAACACCCGCCAGATCGCCAGGGCTTTCGAGCCGTTGGTCGACCATCCGATGCGGCTTCTCGGCGCCGATGGCCCCGAGGTCCGCTTCGTGCCCTGCACGCGTGACGATGCCTTCGATGCGGGCGACGACCAGGTTGAGGCCCTACTCGAGGAGGGCTGGCGCCCCGAGGACGTCACCCTGCTGACTACCGGCAGCCGCCATGAAGAACAAAAGGCCCGCCAGGCTGAGGGCACCCACTCCTACTGGGAAAGTTTCTGGGATGCCGAGCAGGTGTTCTACGGGCACGTACTTGGCTTCAAGGGCCTGGAGCGACGGGCCGTGGTTCTGGTGGTCAACGACAGTAAAGACATGGAACGCGCCTCTGAGCGGTTGTACGTCGGGTTGTCGCGCGCCCGCGATGAACTTGTGGTGTGCGGGGACCCCGCACTGATCGTCGAGATCGGTGGCGCCGACCTGGCACGCCGCCTCGGCATCAGCGACTAACGCAGCTTCACCAACCGCGTCGTCGAGGTCTCGTCAAGTTCCACCACATCGGTGCGCGACCGTAGGAAATCGCTGAAAGACCGGAATCCCAAAGACTTTTCGGAGAACGACGGATCCATCCTCTTCATCTGCGCCTTGACCGTCGAGTTGTGCAACCACTCGTCGTCATCCTTGTCCTGGCCGATCTGCAGCGCGCGCCGAAGTAGGGCGGTTGCGGCGGCCTGAGGATCAGGTGTCTCCGACTCGTCGGGTTCGGCCGCGTTGGTCTGACGGGCACGCGTCGTGGGCGCCGCGTCCTCCGCCGGGGCCGCCGCGATGGCCGGAACGCCGGGCAGGGCGTCGTAGATGACGAAGTCGTCGCACGCCGCGGCCAGCGACTTACTCGACGATCCCGCCACCCCGATACCCACCACGTAGCGGCCCAGCCGTTTGCAGCGCTGTGCCAGCGGGATGTAGTCGGAGTCGCCGGCCACAATCACCACATGCGTCAGATCCGGCAGCCGGAACATGTCTTCCACGGCATCCACCGCCAGTCGGATGTCGGCGGCGTTCTTGCCATAGGCCGCCGCGGGGAAAAGCTGGACCAGATCCACCGCGCGGCCCACCAACTGGCCGCGGTAACCGGCATTGATATCAGCCGACCAGTCCGCGTAGGCGCGGGTGAGCACCAGGGTGCCGAATGACGACGCGAAATCCAGTACCGCTCCGACGTCGACGATCGCCCGGGTCAGCTTGGCGGCGTCGAGGCCCTTGGGTTTGTCGCGCTGGAACGAGTTGCGTCCGTGCACCTGGTCGTAGCGCGACAGCACAATGTTGTCGAAGTCGAGATACACCGCGACGCGGGCCGCACCGGGTTCGGTCATGGGCCATCAGTCTGGCACCCGCCGGGTGTGGGGGAGGCCGGTTCTATGTCTATGATTTGGACGTCAACGGTGACGTCTGACCCTTCGACAAGCCTTGGAGTGATTCGGTGAGCTTTCCCCGCCGCGCCCGCGCCGCGAGCCTCGTCTTCGTGACGTTGCTGGCGGCTGTGCTGGTCAGCGACGTCGCGGGGCTTCCGGGCTGCCAGGAAGGCTGCAAAACGGTCACGGCCACCGCCCAGGCACAGTTGCCGGCGCCGGTTCCGCAGCCTCCACTGCTGGGCCTGGCGCCATTCGACGGCGCCGAGGACATCAACCCCCTGACCAAGCCCGCGGTCGACGTCATCGACGGCAAAATCACCGCGGTCTCGCTGACTGATGACTGGGGCAACACCGTGGCGGGCGCACTTTCCCCCGACCGCACGTCCTGGCAGCCCACGGAGCGTCTGAACTTCGCGCGCGGCTACTCGATGACGGTCGACAGCGTGGGCAACAGCGGGGTGCCGCTTTCGCGAACCACCACTTTCGACACGTTGTCGCCCTATAACTACGCCCATCCCTACCTGGAGGTGCAGGGCGGTTTCGCCATCCACGAGGAACAGAAGTACGGCATCGGCACTGTGATCGCCGCCCACTTCGACGAGCCGATCACCGACAAGGTGCTGGCTGAGAAGAACATGATCGTCACCACCAGTCCATCGGTGCCGGGTTCCTGGTTCTGGACCGACGACTATGTGGCGCACTGGCGCCCCGAGCACTACTACGCGCCGGGCACCACGGTGTCGGTGGCGCTCAACATGTTCGGGCTCAAACTCGGCGAGGGCCTCTACGGGCAGGCCGATGCGAAGAACACCTTCACCATCGGCGACTCACACATCGCCGTCGCCAACGACATCACCAAGCAGGTCAGCGTCTACGACAACGGCAAGCTCGTCCGAACCATGCCCACCTCGATGGGCCGCGGCGGCACGTCGGTGATCGCGGGCAAGACGTTCCACTGGTGGACACCGCCCGGCGTATACACCGTGATCGATAAGGCCGAGGTCGTCACGATGGACTCGACCACCTATGGGATTCCCCCCGGCACCGCGGACAGCTATAAG
>Ga0194051_1001019_pt1 | contig 15257 bp, 8 predicted proteins | sample SepL2320m_MetaG_FD_161275 | JGI IMG/M metagenome (GOLD analysis project Ga0194051, IMG submission 161275) | Anoxic zone freshwater microbial communities from boreal shield lake in IISD Experimental Lakes Area, Ontario, Canada - Sep2016-L239-20m | ecosystem: Environmental > Aquatic > Freshwater >... | reverse complement strand
GCCTCGTAGCCATTATCGGGCCATCCCTCGGGCTGAAACTTTGTGTGGAAATAGATTCCAGAATTTGCTTTTGGCTTCGTCATCACTTCGGCCTTGAAGTGAAAGTTTTTGAACTCAACCGGTTTTTCGGCATTGGGGCCAATGTAAAAAAGATGGCTGCGTTCGCCCTTTGCAACGATCTGGCCATCGACGATCGACCAGCTTTCCGGCCGTTCATTCACTTTCCATCCGGCGAGGCTCTTTCCGTCAAAGATACTTTCAAAACCCGATTCATCGGCTGGTGCACAATTTGAAAAAATGCAAAAGCCAACGAAGGACACAAATACTACTCTGAGAGCGTAAGACATCGACAAATCTCCTTTGAAGGGTGAACCGTGGGAACAAGTCTTGTGAAGGGCACTACGAACGACGCGAGTACAGGAGTCGATACGTATTCTGCGGATCATACGGTCGCCAGCGGGAACGTGCCATCGTCTGCCAAACAAGAGTTTTGTATTGGACGAGTTCCAGCGTGGGTGCATCAATGTCTCGAGGATTTCGAGCTTCATCAACGTCCCGTCATGCTGTCGATTGATACCGATGTGTCACTTGACGGCCAGCCGCTGCAAGAATGGCTTTCTGTAACGGCCGATCACCTGGTAGTGGTTGGAGGCCCCGAACCATCAAAGGTGCTTCGCATTGTGCTTTGGAAAAGCGTGTCGCTTGTTCGCACCAGCGCAGGCATTGGAGGCGGCACGTTGCAAGTTAAGGCCGACGGAGAGTGGATTGACTTGATTCGCTTTTCCAACGCGATGTCAGCCCGCTTTCATAAAATCTCTCGAGCTTTAGAGAACGTTCGTGAGAACCCCGAGAATCTCTCCGGCCTTCCAATGCCTCAGAGCGATCCTTCGCTCTTTGAACAGCTCGAAGGAGTCATCGATCCACCGCGGTGTTCATCCTGCTCACTGCGGCTTTCCAGCCGCGAGGAGTTTTGTCCACGTTGCATGCAGAAAGGTCAGATTCTCCGGCGGGTGGTGGAACTTCTTGCGCCGTATCGACGAGGTGCGGTGTTGCTGTGCGTACTCACGTGCGTGGGCGTTGCGGCAGAACTGATTCCACCAAAACTCCAACAGTACATGGTGGATGACATTCTCTCAGGACAAATCAGCGGATCGGAAAATACACCGGGCAGTCTCGCTCCGCTGCCCGATTTTAAAACGGCTCTGCTGGTGGTGGTTGTAGCCCTTGCCTTCTCTCGCGTATTGCTGTCGATCGTAGGAGTGTTTAAGGGAAGGCTGGCAACGGCGATTGGCACCGGACTCACCGGGACCTTGCGTGAGGAGATGGTGCAAAAATTACAAAATCTTTCCATTGCCTATTACGACCGACATCAAGTGAGCTCAATGATCAGTCGAGTGGCGCATGACAGTGAAGTGCTGCACGGTTTGATGCATCAACTCACCGGTGGTTTTCTGCTTCAACTTGTGCAGCTTGTGGGTGTGGGGGCGATGCTTGTTTGGATCAATCCAAAGCTGGCGATGTTCACGTTGATTCCCGTGCCGCTCGTGTTTTTAGGATCATGGATTTTCTGGCGGCACGTCTATCCACGTCATTACCGGCTGTGGGATGCTTCAAGCAAACAGATGTCAGTGTTGAGCGGCATGCTCTCAGGAATTCGGATCGTGAAAGCTTTTTCGCAAGAGCCTCGCGAACTCAATCGATTTCATCAATCGAGCGATCATCTCAGACATTGGCGACAGTGGGTGGAACACACCAACTCTACATATTCCGCCGCCATGCAGTTGGTCTTCGGGCTCGGAGGATTGATCGTTTGGTATGTCGGAGGACGAGACGTGATCGGCAGTCAAATGACACTTGGACAGTTGATCGCGTTTCTTGCCTATTTGGCAATGTTTTACGCGCCACTCGGCGCACTTTCAAACTTCACGACCTGGTTGACCAGTTTTCTTTCCGGCAGCAAGCGAGTGCTGGAACTGCTTGACACGCCGATTGTGATCAGCGATCCCGCAGCACCCCAAGAGTGGAAAGATCCTGTGGGTTCCATTCGATTTTCGAATGTGACATTCGGCTATGACCGGAATCAACCGGTGCTTCGCGATGTGTCGTTTGACGTAAAGCCCGGAGAGATGATCGGCGTTGTGGGACGAAGTGGCTCGGGAAAGACTACGCTGGTCAATCTGCTGGGTCGATTTTACGACGTGCAGGAGGGGAGCATCACAGTGGATGGCATCGACATCCGCAATCTTGCAACGCAACAACTTCGGGAGCGTTTGGGAATCGTCTTCCAAGATTCGTTCTTATTTCGCGGAACAATTTGGAAAAATCTCTCTTACGGTCGTCCTGCGGCCACCATTGAAGAGGGACTCGAGGCCGCCAAGGCCGCCGGAGCCCACGACTTTCTCTGCCGACAATGCCTGGCGTATGAAACGCTCCTCGGTGAGCATGGAGCAGGACTTTCGGGAGGAGAAAAACAGCGGCTCTCGATCGCCCGCACGTTGCTCTACGACCCCAAAATTCTTGTTCTCGACGAGGCAACAAGCAACATCGATGCCGAGGCAGAAAAGAATATACAAGATGCGTTGGCGGTCTTGGTGCGAGGCCGTACGACAATCGCCATCGCCCATCGTCTCTCTACGTTGCGAAACGCCGATCGCATCCTTGTGTTCGATAGCGGTCGGCTTGTCGAAACTGGAACGCATGCGGAATTGCTCACGTCTGATGGTATCTACGCTCGTCTTGTTCGTCTGCAAACGCAGGTTTCAAAGCGTTCGACGATTGATACGTTGCTCGTTGATCCAGTTGCCCTCTCGACCAAAGAAACGCTCACAGCACCCGCGCCGTCGAGTATCGAAGGTGGATCGGAATCGAACCCCACTCACGCAGTGGAGGGAATTCATTGGCTTTCCCCGACGAGTCATCGTTTTGTCATAGGGGTCAACGATCGCATTGAACTATGGAGTGAGCAGGAACCAGTGGCGGCGGGAATCTTTCTTGTGCGTACATTTCCTGCGTCGTATGCCAGTGAGTATTTATCGGTGAGAGGCTGGAACGAATCGGGTGATGAAATTGAAGTCGGCATGATTCGTTCTCTGAAAGAATGGCATGACAACGATCAGAGTGTCGTGATGACAGCTTTGCGTCGGCGCAGTTTGATCCGTTCGATCCAACGCGTTCACGAGGTGCGACTGTCGCACGGATATCTCGACTTTCTCGTCGAGACGGATGTCGGCAGGCAGAAGTTCACGACGCGATGGACTCAAAGTCAGGTGCTTGATTTTGGTGCGGATGGAAAAATGCTGATCGACACAGAAGAAAACCGGTATTTAATTCCCAGCATCGAGGCGATGCCAAAGGTCGATCAAGATCGATTTCTTCAGTATGTCTATTGGTAGAGAGCACATCGCTTGGCGGCTCGACATTAAGACGATTAGAGAATCGCCAGCGGATTGCGACGTTCTTCGAGCGTGCCGCGAGTCACTCCGACGCGGTTCGCAGCATTCAGGCGGGTCCATACGTCAGTGCCTCTGAGCGTTCCGGTAAGCAGGTCCCGGTATGAACGAATCACTTCAGCAATAGCATCTGGTTTTTCATCGAGCAGTTCGATGCGAAAGTGTCGAATACCCTTTGAAAGAAGTGACGGAACAACTTCAGCGCCGCTTTGAGCAACGGCGTTGTAGAGCGTATTTCGGCAGCCCACATCGGCTGTGAGCGGGTGTTCAACGCCGATTCGATCACGCAGTGTTACTGAAAGCGTGTCGCATGGACGGCCGCAGTTTGTCTTATTTGTTCCTGGAGAAAGGACCGCGCAAAAGACACAGTGTTCCATATGGAACATCGGCATGTGCTGGTGGATCACTACCTCAAGCCATTGCGGTGGAGACACAACAACGAGTTCTAAAAGTTGTTCACGGTTGAGATCGTAAGAGGTTGTTACGCGAGAGACGCCTTCTTCAATGAAGAACTCGGCCGAAAGAGGATTGGTGACGTTGAGCGAAAAGTCGCCAACAATCGGAATTGAATGCGAGTGAAAAAATCGTAGTCCACCAAAGTTACGAACGAGAATGCCGTCGGGCTTCTGCTTTCGCAGGAGTTGAAAAATCCCCATTTCATCCGGTTTCTGGATGCGTGGAGTGGCCAGAAAAATCGTTGCTCCTGCAGCATGTGCAACGTCAATCGCCTTTTGGTACTCGCGAATGTCCTGGAATTCTACGTAGAGGTTCTTTTCGTTGAGTGCGAGCACCTCGGTGAGTTGTTCGAGTGAGCGACAAAGTACGTGAAGCGTAGGATCATCTGACGTTTCGGAGCGTTCCCGATTCCGATCGACCTGCCGGTAACCGGGATTGAGATGCCGTATGGGAAATGCAACGGCGGCTTCTTCCAAACTTCGCACAAGATCGTGGCGCAGTTTTCCGAGGATACTCAGAGGCACCATGGCTTGGCCGATGATTTCGGCGCGAAACGAGTGAAGCTCAAACGGTGTTCCTCCGAGACGTGCCAACTGTTTTTCGAGAGTCGCCGCATCGAGAGGATGCTTGGTGGCTTCGACGGCGCACTGCTGCGAAACTACCTCGCAGACCGCTCCCGCAGCAGATTGGGCTTTTAATCGCACTGGAAATCCAACGGACACAAACGCCTCGACGGCGATCGGGGTTCGTCGCAGAGGATCAACTGAGGTGTACGTCTTTCGCAGTCGGGAAGTTAACTTTGGATCGTCCGTCTTCCAGACAGTCTGTCCCGGTTTTATTTCTTCGAAGTTCACATCGCCGTAGCCAAACGTGAGTTCGACTCGACCGTGCGACACCGGTTCGGAAAGAGAATTGCCAGATTGGAAAACCTCATAGACCCGCCCTCCTTGCGGGTCATCGATTGGCTTCCCGCAATCGAAAGAGACTCCATCCCCCCGCTTGATGCTACCGGTCAACTCGATTTCGACTCGTCCGTGTCGCACGAACATGACAGTGCCCACAAGCACTCCGCGTTTCGAGCTACTCGTTGCCGGTACGAGCATTTTGTGATCGCAACCCTCCAGCCAACCATGCGAAAATCCTCGCGAAAATGAGAGTTCCATCTCCTCAACATCACGAGGTGAAAACGTTACCGGATGCCCGGCCATGGCGCTGTCGATTGCCGTTCGATAGTGACGGGTAATATTGGCAACGTATTCCGCCGTTTTGAGACGTCCCTCAATCTTGAGCGACGATACTCCTGCGGCGATCAATTCTGGAGAAAGTGCATAGGCGGCAAGATCCTGTGGGCTTAACAGGTACTGTTGCGATCCAAGATCGATTTCGACTCCGTTGCTGAGAATGGTGTACGGAAGGCGACAAGCTTGCGCACACTGACCCCGGTTCGCGCTGCGTCCGCCGAGTGACTCGCTTGTCAAGCATTGTCCGGAGTAGGCAACGCAAAGCGCTCCGTGCACAAACACTTCGAGTGGCATCGCAGTCTGGGTGCGAATCTGACGGATTTCATCGATTGAAAGCTCGCGTGCAACGACCACTCGTTGCATGCCGAGAGACTCTGCAAGCGCGATACTTTCAGAACTCGTAAGAGTCATCTGCGTGGAAGCATGCAGGGGCAAGTCAGGACAGATCTTTCGGATCAATCGCGCCGCGCCAACGTCCTGCACGAGTACCGCATCGACTCCCGACAGCACGACTGTTTCAATCACCCGTTCAAACGCAGCCAACTCATCGCTGAAAACCAAGGTATTGAGCGTGGTATAGCCCTTGAGTCCGCGGCGATGGAGCGTCGTCATTAATCGTGGCAGATCATCGATTGAAAAATTCGCAGCCCGAGCGCGGGCATTGAATCCAACGTCGAGACCAAAATAGACAGCATCAGCCCCGTTTTCAATTGCCGCTTTCACGCAATCCCAATCGCCGGCAGGCGAAAGAAGTTCAGGGGCAACAGGCTGTTGTCGTTGGTTCATTCCACGAGTATAGAACTTGCCATTCGGACACCATTGGTGACCCCGCAGGACGCCAGCAAAAGGCTTGTTTGGGGAGAGTCAGCCATCAAGGCACACCTGTTTCGTGAGAAGCATCGAGCGGAGAAGTGATTTGATAGACGACTTTTCCTGCAAGAAAAGTTGTCAGCACCTGTGTCTTTGGAAGGTCATCGATCGGGCAGGTGAGCGGATCGCGATCAACAATAACGAGATCAGCAAACTTTCCCTTTTCAATCGAACCAATGGTATTTTCCAGAAACATAAACCGCGCGTTGTTGATCGTGTAGAGACGCAGTGCTGCTGCTCGCGAAAGTGATTCCTCGGGATGGAGTGCCGTCGTTTGACCCTGCGGAGTACGGGTGATTGCGATCCACATGCCAAGAAATGGATTGTACGGATTTACACTTCGCAGCGATCCGATTTTTTGCATGTGATCGCTTCCGCCCCCAACCGTAACACCGGCTTCAAAGAGACTTTGAAGTGGTTGGAAATAACGGAGTCGCGCTTCGCCAAACTGCAAAAGCAGCGTCTGACCGTCGAGCCACAGCCATGCGGGTTGAATGTCTGCCAAAACGCCCAGTCGTGCCGCCTGAGCAATGGATTCGCGACTCATAAAATTGGAATGAGTCAGGCAGGGACGAGTGTGTGCCACCGACAGCGATTGATTGACCTCTTCGTACGCCGACAACAGTGCGTGTACGGCGCCGTCTCCCACGCTGTGCGCGGTGAATTGCAATCGGCTTTCAACTGCCGCCTTTACCATCGGCACGAGCACATCGGGCTGAATGTAGAGCATGCCTCGGTAGGCGGGGTCGGAAATAGAGTAGATCGAACTGATGCCCCACGGCTCGCGCATGGCGGCACTGCCGGTGAGCATGCCGCCATCAAGAAAACATTTAATTCCAACAATTCGAAGCATCGGCCCACCCGCCACGAGCGGTTCACGTCCAATGGCACGAATGCTTTCGACGAGCAATTCCACTGGCCCGCTGTTGCCGACACTTCTGGATGCGGCGATTCGCACATGCAATCGCTCGGCCGCAAGCAGTCTTTGATACTGCTCCATCGCGGCGAGGCCGGCATTTCGATCGCAAATTCCGGTGATACCCACGGAGTTGTAATCGTCAAAAAGCTCAATGAGTCGAGTATCACGTTCCTCCTGGGAAGGAACTTTTTGGGTTCCGGTTCGTTTTAAAAATTTTGAGGCATTTCGCAGAATTCCGGTTGGCTCCCCGGTCGTTGGATTCTTTTCAATCGTGGCCGACGGATCGCCGGATTGAAAATCGCGATCGATTCCGGAAAGGGTGAGAGCCAATGAATTGACCGAACTGTCTGGTCCGGTTGAAAAGTGAACTGGGTTGTGTGGTGCTGCGTTATCGAGTTCCGCTTTGGTGGGATAGCGACGCTCGGCAAGTCGAGTGATGAAGACTTGCTGAACAACGATCCATTCGCCGTCTTCGAGAACCTCCGCACGATTTCGTACATAGTCGAGCACATCGGAAATATTTTTCATGTCAGGAATGGGATGGTCAAACTCATGCAGACTCGCGCTGATCGGATGAGTGTGCGAATCGATCAGCCCAGGAAGTACCGTTGCTCCTTGAAGATCGATGACTTCAGTGTGTTCGCCGCGAAGTTTTAAGATCGATTGGTCGTCGCCAACGGCAAGAATGAGCCCTTCGGCAACGGCGACAGCTGAAGGACGAGCAGTCGTGATCTCACCCTCGACGGTGATCACGTTGCCCCCGTGTAAAATCAGTTCCGCTTGCAAAGGCAATGCTTGAACAGACTCCCCAGTTGAGAACAATATCACACAACAAAAAAAAGAAAGGTATCGGAATCTACATCGCGACATCGACACAATTCCTCAAAGAATATTGTTCTCAAACGATACGGTTGCTACTCGTCGTCGCGCAGTTTTGCAAGCACGGTGTAATCCTCAAGAGTTGTTGTGTCCCCCACAGTTTCGCGGCCTGCGGCAATATCACGAAGCAATCGTCGCATGATTTTCCCGCTGCGCGTTTTCGGAAGTACTGAGGCAAAGTGAATGTCGTCGGGTACCGCCAGCGCACCGATCTGGTGTCTGACATGCTTGCGAAGCGTTTCTTTGAGAACCTCTCCTGCCTCGCCGCTGCGCAAGGTTACAAACACCGCCACAGCCTCTCCTTTGACGTCGTGCGGGCGACCAACGGCAGCCGCTTCGGCCACGCACGGATGGCTCACCAACGCACTCTCAATTTCAATTGTCGAAAGTCGATGCCCCGCGACGTTGAGCACATCATCGATGCGTCCCATGATCCAGTAGTAACCGTCGGCATCTTGTCGCGCATTGTCACCCGCCAGATATTTTCCGGGTACTTTCGACCAGTAGGTCTCGCGATACCGTTCTTGGTCACCCCAGATGCCTCGCAACATGCCGGGCCAGGGCTGCTTCATCACAAGCCACCCGCCCTCTCCTGTGTCAACAGGATTTCCCTCAGCGTCCACAATTTCGGGCACTACGCCGGGCAAAGGCATGGTGCAACTGCCTGGCTTTGTTGGAGTGGCGCCGGGCAATGGACTCATCATGATGCCGCCGGTTTCTGTCTGCCACCACGTATCAACGATTGGACATCGCTTGCCGCCGATGACCTCGTGATACCAAATCCAAGCTTCTGGATTGATTCCCTCTCCCACCGTTCCGAGCAAACGAAGACTTGAAAGATCTCGGTTTTCAATGTGCGACATTCCCCATTTCATAAACGATCGAATGGCGGTCGGTGCGGTATAAAAAATGGTTGGTTTTTCTTGTTCTACAATGTCCCAGAAACGGCCCTCGTTCGGGGCATTGGGAGCACCCTCGTAGATCAAAATGCTAGTGCCTGCTGCAAGAGGCCCGTAGGTAACATACGAGTGGCCGGTAATCCATCCGCAGTCAGCGGTGCACCAGAAGAGATCGTCGTCTCGCAAATCAAAGACCCATTCGGCAGTGGTCTTTGCCCAGAGAAGGTAGCCGGCGGTCGTGTGTTCGATGCCCTTTGGTTTTCCGGTTGAGCCGCTGGTGTAGAGAATAAAAAGCGGTGCCTCGGAATCCATCGCAGCCGGTGCCATGGAGTCTGGCATGTCCGCAACAAGATCGTGCCACCAGATATCGCGTCCCGGGGTCATCGACACCGGTTGTCCAGTACGCTTGAGCACAATGACATGCTTGACGCTCGGCGAACGCACAAGCGCATCATCCACATTTTTTTTAAGCGGTAGCTGTGAACCGCGTCGCCAACCGCCGTCAGCGGTAATGACGGCAACCGCTTGGGCGTCTTCATTGCGATCAGCAATGGCCTCACTGGAAAATCCACCAAAGATGACTGAGTGCACAGCACCGATTCGCGCACAGGCGAGCATCGCGATCACAAGCTCTGGCGTCATGGGCATGTAAATGGAAACGACATCTCCTGCCTTGATTCCGAGTTTTACAAGACCACCCGCACACATGCAGACCTCTGCAAGCAGTTCACGATAGGTTAGTTCGCGTCGCTCGCCGATCGGCTCTCCCACCCACACCATGGCTCTTTTGTCACCGCGACCCGCCGCCACGTGCTGATCAAGGCACGCGGCTGAAGCGTTTGTGCGTCCGCCAACAAACCACGAAGCGCAAGGAGGCTGCCAGTCAAGAACGCGCGTGTAGGGAGTTGTCCACGGCAACAACTTGGCCAAGTTGTCCCAAAACTTTTCAGGATGCTCCATTGCATCGGCGTAGATACGACGATAGTCCTCCATCGATTGAATTCGAGCACGCTTTGAAAATTCAGCCGACGGAGGAAAGAGGCGGTCTTCCTGCATAATACTGCTGAGACGACCGGATGGAGCCGGAGAGTTGGGCGAATTCATAAATCAGACAGTCCTTCAAAAAAGAGATAAAAATCGAATCGTCAATTTGAATTGAGTATTGAAGCGTCGACAGATGGAGTCACAACGATCTTTGCCGGTGTGGCCCAGTCGGCGGCAATGCGAGTCGCTTCTTCCAGCGAAAGTTCCCCGGGCTGAATCCACCAACGGTAGAAGACCTCAAGTGGCTTCTCAGGCAGAAGCTCAAATTCAAAATACGAACCGAATCGTGCATAGTCGCGTTCGCTCATGCGCGCTTCGCCGGGATTCCTTTGGGTGTTGATGCGCAGCACCGAATAACGTTGGCCGCCCACAACAAAAATGGCGGCATGCCACGCCGCGTTGATAAAGGTCTTGTCTTCAGGCCAGTTTCGGAACTCGCCAGGCTCGGCCTTCACGCCGGGACGCAAATAGTAGGTCTGAGTTTTTGTCGTCTCGGCGACTTCCTGGGCGGCGCGAAAATGTACGCCTGCATGCTGAGGATCACCTTCGAGTCGCATCGGTCCTGCGAGTGTCACGAGTCGACTGCTAAAATCGATCATTGTTCCGGCGGAGAGTGGCACAATGTCGAGTTCACGAGTTTCACTTGCCAAGAGAGAGGCGTCTCCCCCAGTCCACTCGATTCGAACGCACTGCCTTGCCTCGATCGGTCCGGCGATTTGCTCAAGTACTTCGCGATGTTCCTGACGAGCCTTGTCCTTGCAATGCCACGTATCACTTACCATTTTACCATCTGTTCCGTGGCCGATTTTGTTGTAGCCAAAGAAAATCCCGCGATGATGCGTGTATTGTCCCCCATCTCCTTTTGTGAGACGGATGCCGCTGCGAGAGTCATATACGTGATGAAAAGGTTTGTACGTTTGAACGCGGGTCTCTTCGGTGCTCGCGTCGTACAGCGGCATCACATATTCGACAAGCATTTTTCCACCGAGCAGAAGTTTTGCACTTCCGTTGTCGCTGGTCCATCTCAGGCCTTTTTCAACGGCAGCAGGAACAGTGGGCTCGTCGGGAACTAACTGCGCCTTGAGTTCGATCGATTCGCAAGAGATCAGTTTCGGGAGGATAAAGAGAATTGTTCCACGTACAGTGCTCTTGCTGGCAGGAACGGCATGAGAGAACTGCGGGTCTGAGATGAATTGACCCGTCACACTTGAGCCATCTGGAAGCGACACTTTAACACGTCTGGAAGCATGTAACGGGTCGATTTCGACGACCGCCTTCAGTGGTAATTGCGAACGATCTACATCCCCGGCAGAGATTAAAAAAGTCCACGAGTCGGCGGAGTGAACTTCTGGAAAAGGCATTCCACAAACAATCGCCAAAACGATCCATATCACGGCACAACGACTCATGCAGAATTGTCCTTTCAATCTGTTTGCCTGTAATTTCAAAAGAAGCGACCAAAGTCGATCTCGCAAACGAGACATAAAAAGCGAGTGTTGCTGTCACGCCCCCTCGGAGTACGAACACCCGTAGGAATTCCTGCGGAGTCTATCCGTTTCGAGGAATCATTTCAAAAACACTTCTACTGTTTGGGTGATTTTTGATTGCGAAGCAACCATGTGACTCCTGCGAGTCTCAGCAACACCCGAATCGCTCGGAGACTTTCGATCCACCCAGCCTTACTCGTTCCTCGACCACGGTTTGTGAATGTGATCGGAATTTCGACAAACGATCCTCCGGCCCTCGCAATGCGCCAGAGAAGTTCTTCGTGAAATGCATACCCTTGTGTGAAGTGGTCGCCGAGTCTGTCGAAGCAGGCAAGGCGTACGGCTCGGAATCCACTCGACGCATCTCGTACAGGAATTCTGAGAATCCATCGAGCATAAAAACAGACAAGAAAGCTTGAAATGTGACGGCTGATCGGCCAGCCGATTACACCACCGTTGGGCAGTCGCCGAGATCCGATGACAACGTCGATTGCAGGAGACTTGCCGAATGCAACAAGCAGTCGCGGAATGTCGGCAGGGTCGTGGCTGAGATCGCCATCAATATTGACAGCAACAAAAAAACCTCGTCGGGATGCTTCGCGAAAACCTTCTTCAATGGCACTGCCGAGTCCCCGGCGTCCTCGACGTACCAGCACATGCAGGCGAGCGTTTTGCGTTGCAAGGAGCATCGCATGAATACCGGTTTGATCGGGCGAGTCGTCATCAATCACAAGCAGTTGAATCGTCGGGTCAGTTGCCAGCACTTTTTCAATAAGCAGGTCGATATTGTCGCGCTCGTTGAAAGTTGCTGTGACAACGAGTGCACCACCAGAGGGCCACGCATCGGCACTCTTGAGATCATTGACACGGGTTGACGAAAAACTATTCACGATCGCACATGTGATGCGGTTGCATTGAGAATCTACCGCCGCTCATTGTTTAAGTGCGATCTTCAGTTCCTCGACGCAGTCGAGAAAAGAGACGCCGGTAATCTCCGAGCGAAACAGCAAACACGGACGCTCCTCGCGATGCGGGAGAGTCGACAAGATCCTCTTCAATAAGGATCATGTCGGTATCATCTTCGATAGTCGAAGACGCAGATGGCTCGTGAGAAGAGTGCGGCGACGGGTTCATGTTGAATGGCCGAAGAGCCTCGATCGTTTCAGATGGGTAACGCACGCTTTCAGAAGGTTTGTGAATTGTCATGTCGAGAGACTCGGTGGCAGGTGTTTTTGAAGATGAGGAGCAGTCTCGATTACGTACAAAGTCGTCCAAGCCTTTTCCAATCGTACTTCCTTCACGACTCGCGACATGCCGGCGTTTTTGAAAATCATCGGGACCTGTCACGAGATAGCGATCAACAACGTTTTCCTCGTCAGCAAAGTACTCCTCGAAGGGGTCATTCTTGAGATCAAATACAAGTTCAACATCGGGTCCTGCCCAAGGGTCGCTTGCCCCAGTGTTGTCGATCATTGGAACTGGTTGGTGAGGGCCATCGAACCGCACTTCAAGATTTGAGTCACTCGTTTCGTCCCAGCATGAACTGGGGGCAAAGCGATCGTTCACAACGTCTTCAATATCCATGCTATGCGAATCGGTCGAGTGGTCGTTGGAAGGAGATTCGTACAGAGTATCGAAATCAAGTGAGCGAGAACCGTTCTGCGAGTGTCCATGCTCAGTAGGAAAATCATCAAGCGTTGCAAACTCAATGGTGCTTGGCAGCATCGAGTTGGATGGATCGTCGTGCGAGAGAGCGGATGCCGACTCACTTGAATCAATCAGTGGCATCTGCTGAATTTCTCGCCACGCAGCATGGATGTCGCTCAGGCGTACAATCTCATTTTTAGAATCGGCGGCCATGAACATTGCAAGGTCACAAACCTGATTGATGGTTCGAGGCACTCCGTCGCTCACCGAGTACACTGCTTCATCGCATCCCAATTCGAATTGTACATCCCAGCGAATGCCTGAGAGATCTGTAAGTGTTCTGCAGTAATTGCATGTTTCTTCATACGTGAGCGGCTCGAGGTAGGTTCTCACCGCAATGCGCTGAGAGAGACTTGCCATTCGTTGCGATGAGAGCAGTTCCTCGAGTTCAACCGTGCCAGCGAGCACAATATGCACCGCGGGTATGGGTGTGGAGGTATTCGAAAGAAGTCTGAGTTCCTCAATCAATCTGGTGGGAAGAGTGTGTGCCTCATCCACCAACACGACAAGTCCTGAGCCGGTCGCAGAGAGTCCTCGAATTCGTTCGACGAGTGAGATTCGCAAATCGCTTTCATCGATGCCCCGGTAGGGTTCGCCGAGTTCCGCGAGGATCGATTGCCAGAGGGCACGCCGAGTACAAATTCGGGCGCCAGTAAGAAGAGCAACATCAAATTCTTCGCGAAGGTTTCGAGAAAGGATGGTCAGCAGCAAAGATTTTCCGGTGCCGGGTGGACCGACAACGAGCCCGAACCCAGCAGCCCTTTTTACGGCGCGCTCAAGAGATGTGCGAGCCGACTCAATCATGGTTGCCGGATGATAACAGTCGGGACGCGTGCCGCTGAGAAAAGGACGGACAGCACGACTTCGAGGAACGGAGGACATAGGTCGTTGGTTCCCTTAATGGCGGATTGCAGGAGAGCAGGTTGAAAGGAAGAACATCGGTGCGAGAAGATCATTGCTCCGAGTAAAGAGTTCGACCATTTGCAGTGGGTTCCTGCACCTTCTGCGAAAGACGTAGACTTTCCGGACTCGAAAAAATCCATGAGAGAAACCGGTGGCGAGGATTTTTACGGTCACGTCCCCTCAGAAGGACATTTTCTAAAATGGGTGCCATGTGTTTCATGTGAAAATATGCGGGGTAACCACGCCTGCTGATGCGCGTGCTGCAGTCGAGGCTGGCGCCGATGCCATAGGACTCAACTTTGTAGAAGGCTCTCCGCGCAAGCTTCATGCATCGCATGCGCTGAACGTCTCGAAGGCTCTTCCGGTTGGTGTGGTTCGTGTGGGGGTTTTTGCCGATTGCAGTTCGGAAGAGATTCTTAGGATTGTTCGATCAGTCGGGCTCGACGCAGTTCAGCTTCACGGAAATGAGCCTCCTGAAATTTTGGATGCCTTTGCGAGAGCAGCCGTGCCGGTTATCCGTTCGGCTCGTTTGTCGCAAGGCCCCGATCCGCTGGAAGAAATTCGTCAATGGATCAAGCGGGCATCGAGGGCTGGCGTGCAACCAGCGATGGTGCTTGTGGACGCCACTGTCTCAGGCCAACTCGGCGGTACCGGAACTACGGTAGATTGGAAGAGACTTTCACAAGCTGCTTCACTGGACATGCCGATCGTGCTGGCCGGGGGTCTTTCGCCGGTGAATGTTGAGCAAGCGATCCGGTGCGTGCGGCCCTTTGGAGTTGATGTTGCCAGCGGCGTCGAAATTTCACCTGGACAGAAGGACAAAGCCCTTATGCAGGCGTTTGTGTTGACTGCCAGAATGGCGCTCGGCGTCTTCGAAGGGCACTAAAAATCGACGCACAACCGCAGGAATGTCGTTCAAAAAGTATTTCAAGGATTTTGATTGTGTGAAAAAATCGAAAAAAAGCACAGACTCTCTGTTGGCGCTGTTGGCAAATTGGAAAAAAAACGGTCTGGTGAAGAGAGTGGGGCTGGTCGAAACCAGCCTTCTTCGCTCATGATTATCCGATTCGAGCAGTTTCAAAATATTTTTTGATAAAGATTCTTGACCCAAAGCCTCCTCGGAATGGCCTCACACGGCATTTTCCTACGCGCTCTCGAAACGCGCAGTGAAGTAATTGGGTACAAAGTCTCGTTCAAAAAGTTCGTAATCCAAAGCCGTACCCCCCTCTGTTCATTCTGATCTGGAACACATTTTTGTTGTAAGGAGTCTCTCTAGATGTCACAGGTTGAAACTCGATTGCCCTACAAGGTCGCTGATCTCTCTCTCGCTGACTGGGGCCGCAAAGAAATCATGCTGGCCGAGAATGAGATGCCAGGGCTTATGTCCCTGAGAAAAAAGTATG
>Ga0194051_1001017_pt1 | contig 15268 bp, 9 predicted proteins | sample SepL2320m_MetaG_FD_161275 | JGI IMG/M metagenome (GOLD analysis project Ga0194051, IMG submission 161275) | Anoxic zone freshwater microbial communities from boreal shield lake in IISD Experimental Lakes Area, Ontario, Canada - Sep2016-L239-20m | ecosystem: Environmental > Aquatic > Freshwater >... | reverse complement strand
TACAGGCGCTATCAGGTTCTCCTGCGAATGTCGCAGTCTACACCGCTCTCATTCCTCAAGGAGGAAAGATTATGGGAATGAGTCTGACAAATGGGGGACACTTAACTCATGGTCACAAGGTTTCTGTCACAGGAAAATTCTGGCAGCAAGTTCCGTTTGGAGTAGATTCAAAAACTGAAATGATTGATTACGAAGAAGTCCGCAAAATCGCAGTTTCAGAAAAGCCAAATATTATTGTCGCAGGTTTTACTGCATATCCTCGAACTGTTGATTGGAAAAAGTTCCGCGCAATTGCGGACGAATGCGGTGCGATTTTGATGGTAGACATGTCGCATGTTGCAGGCTTGGTTGCAGGCGGGGTATATCCATCACCGTTTAATTATGCAGATGTGGTTACAACAACAGTGCATAAAACGTTAAGAGGGCCTCGAAGTGCACTAATCTTTTCTCGAACTGATAAGTTTGTTACAAAAGCAGACAAAAAATTCAGCTTCCCATCCTTAATCGACAAGGCAGTTTTCCCTGGAATGCAGGGAGGTCCACATTTAAACCAAATTGCAGGAGTGGCGGTCGCACTTGGTGAAGCCAATACTCCGGCGTTTAAAAAATACGCAAAACAAGTGAAATTAAACGCGCACGTTTTGGCACAAGAATTAATGAAGCACGGATGGAAAATTATTTCAGGAGGAACTGATAGTCACCTTGTGCTGGTTGATACTTGGATGGGAGGTTTAAAAAATGAATTGGGAGCAGGTGCAGTTTCTGGAAGTGATGCTAGTGATGCCTTAGAGAAAATAGGAATAATTGTAAACAAAAATACTATTCCAGGAGAAAGCAGAAGCGCTTTTGACCCATCAGGAATTCGCCTTGGTTCTGCGGCTGAAACTACGAGGGGAAAGAAGGAAAAAGACTTTAAGAAAATTGCACAGAAAATTCATGAGACTTTGATTAAAGTAAAATTACATGGCAGTAAAAAATAAAAAGGGGAAAATTATAGTTTTCGATGGTCCAGATGGTTCTGGAAAGGGAACAGCACTTTCCGAAATAAAAAAAATTTTTAAGGATGTCGCCTGGTTTAGTCGTGAGCCTGGTGGTACCCCTCATGCTGAGGCGCTTCGTTCGGTTGCTTTATCAGACCTTGCAAAAGGAGCGGATGCGCTGACTCAATTTTTAACAATGTGGGCATCTCGCCGAGATCATGTTACTAGGGGAATTGCACCACAAATCGAAAAAGGGAAGCATGTAATTTTAGACCGCGCCGATTCGTCTACTTGGGCGTATCAAATTTTTGGACAGGATGGAACAACACTCAGAAAAATATTCAGTGATATGAGAAGTCATGTGTTTGGTAAGTATAAACCAAGTCTTTATGTTATTTTTAAAGTCGATACAAAAGTTGCAATGGCAAGAAAGAAGGCTCAACTTGGAGAAGATAGGAATCATTATGATTCTAGAGATGCAGCATTCCACAAACGTACAATGGATGGCTATTTGGACTTTGTGAAAAAAATGAAAGTCCCACACGTAATTATAGATGCTTCAAAGAGCATAGAAGAAGTGAAAGAGCAGTGCTTAAAGGCGCTAAAAAAGGTTTTGAAGTAACCCCTGTGGATATCCTTACAAATTAAGGATTATTTCACACAAAATTGATTAAAAATTCATCTGCGTCAAGTATCATATTTTTATAATAAAATTATAATTATGAAAACAACTATGACTCCAAACTTTGTTACAAATAGTACATTTAATAAGGCAATGAAAAACATCGATCAGCGTTTTGAGGATGTAGATACAAAACTGGATGAAATGAGGGTAATGATTCGTGAAAGCATGGAAGAACAAAGGGTATTTTTTACTAACGAGATGGGTCGTCACATCGGCGCTCTTATAGAGGAATCCAAAAGTCAGTTCAAAGCTATGTATGAACATCCCGTCTTCTCAAACTACAAAGCCTAACTTTTCTCCTCCCAATTTCTAGAGTATAGTATCCCTATATGAAGGACATCCTCCTTGAGGCAATTAATAAGGTTATTTCAGAAATGGGGCTTGAAGCGCCGTCTGTTTTAATCGACTATCCTGGAGACATGTCACACGGTGATTTATATACGAATGTGGCCATGATGCTAGCTAAAAAGGCAGGAAAGAATCCACTTGATCTTGCGGGTGAAATTGCAGAAAATCTTAAAAAACTTTCGATTAAAGACGTCACAAAAATCGAAGCGGTAAAACCCGGGTTTATAAATTTTTCAATTGATGAGTCGTATTTTGACACTGCTATTAAAACTGTTCTCCATGAAAAGATTCATTATGGGAAAAATCAGTCGATGAAGGGTAAGAAAGTGGTTGTTGAGTATACAGACCCTAATCCTCTCAAGCTCTTTCATGTTGGTCATTTGATGTCGAACACTATCGGTGAATCTGTAGCACGACTAATAGAGTGGACAGGATCAGATGTTCGTCGTTTTTGTTTTCAAGGAGATGTGGGTCGTCATATCGCACTTACAATTTACGGTCTTCGTCTTATGGAGACAAAATTTCCCGATGAGAATTCATCATCTAAAGAAAAGGTGGCATTTTTCGGACAGGCCTATGCAAAAGGCTCAACTTATTTTAAAGATCATCCAGAAATTGAGGCTGAGGTTCAGGAAATAAATAAAAAAGTTTATGAGCGCTCAGATAACGAAGTAAATGAAGTTTACGACAAGGGACGAGAATGGAGCCTAGAGTATTTTGAAGAAATTTACAAAATACTTGGTACAAAATTTGACCGATATTTCTTTGAAAGCCAGTCGGCGGGGCCAGGTATTAAAGCTGTTGAGGAAGGGTTATCAAAGGGAATTTTCGAAAAAAGTGACGGTGCAATTATTTTTAATGGTGAAAAATACGGACTTCACACTGATGTCTTGATTACAAAAGTGGGACTTCCAACTTATGCAGGAAAGGAACTTGGTCTCGCTGAAATGAAATATAATGCTTTTCCATATGACACAGGAATTACAGTTACTGCAAATGAGCAGAATGATTTCTTTAAATTGACAATTAAAGCAAATAATCTTCTTTTTCCGTTTCTTGAAGGTAAGTTGCATCATTTATCTCACGGTATGATGAGGTTGCCAGAAGGGAAAATGGGGTCGCGAACGGGAAATGTTATAGCCGGAAGAGATTTTATCGATGAAACAGTTGCCTCTGTGTTAGAAAAAATGTCGGAAAGAAAGATGTCAGAGGAGGACAAAAAAGTTGTTTCAGAGGAAGTTGCTGTAGCCGCTATAAAATTCTCCGTTCTAAAACAAACTCTTGGCAAAGACATCATCTACGACAAAAACAAAGCACTTTCATTCGAGGGTGATTCAGGTCCGTATGTCCAGTATTCATTTGTTCGTGCTGGATCAGTTCTCCGAAAGGGGGAAGAGAATGGATTTGCGGTTGATGAAAACTTTGTCTCTAAAGTTGAAAGGGATATTGTCATTTCTGAAAGTGGAAACAGCGAATCTGCTTTGAAGAGATTGATTGAAAGATTTCCTACCGTAGTTGAAAGGGCGCAATCGGAATATGCTCCACACTATGTCGCACAGTATCTATTGGCACTTTCGGGAGCTTTCAATAGTTTTTATGCAAATAGTCAGATTGCGAATTCTTTGTCGAGATTGGCGCTTACAAAAGCGTTTCAGTTTACGGTGCATAATGGTTTGTGGTTGTTGGGGATAAAGGCTCCGAAGGAGATGTAGTTATTGAAAAAAGCCCCATTTTACGCTATAAATACCCCAATGACACACGAAATCCTTCTCTACTACAAATACACCCCTGTAAATCGACCCCACCTATTCGTCGATTGGCACAAGGAACTTTGCAAAAACCTTAATTTAAAAGGGCGTATTCTAATTGCCGCAGAAGGTATTAACGGAACAGTCGAAGGTTCTTCAGAAAATAATGCCGAATATATCAAAGCTCTAATTTCACAAGACGGAAAGGGAGGAACGGACAAATATGGAAACACTTTAAACAGTGACGGTACATATTCATACGGAAACTTTTCAGATGTCGTTTTTAAAAAATCTGTTGGGGACGGAAAAGCTTTTCCAAAAATGAAAGTAAAATTGAGAGAAGAAATTGTAGCTTCAAAATTAGGAGAGGAAGTGAACCCTGCAGAATATACAGCGACTCATTTGCCAGCTGAAGAACTTCACAAATGGTTCCGCGAAGGAAAGAAATTTAAAATTATTGATATGCGAAATGACTACGAATTTATCGTGGGACATTTTAAAGATTCAATAAATCCAGAAATGGAAAACTTCCGAGATCTACCAAAAGTCCTTCCAAAAATTGAAGACATGAAAGACGAGCCTGTTGTTACAGTGTGTACTGGAGGAGTGCGCTGTGAAAAAGCTTCTGCTTATATAAAGAAAAAAGGTTTTAAAGAGGTGTACCAATTGGATGGAGGAATGGCGACTTATATGGAAAAATTTCCAGGAAAAGATTTCGTGGGATCTTTGTATGTTTTTGATAACAGAGTTGTCATGAATTATGACGATAAAGTAAAAGAGGGAAAAGAGGGACAGCTTCATGAAGTAATTGGAAAGTGTATGAAATGTGGAACTGCTTCTGAAAGATACATAAACTGTGCAAATGATTTTTGCCACTTGCATTTTATTTGTTGTGAAAATTGTGTGAATGATGATGGTAAGTCATATTGTGGACGAAATTGTGTGGAGAGGAATCTTGTAAGGGTGAAGGGAGAGTAGGTGCAGAACTTTATTGACGGATAGAAAAGAGAGGAGTAGCATTTATTCCTGTACCCTTCATTTTATGTGGAGGGTGCATCAAGTACAAACAACAACCCCAAAAAAAAGAAACCATGCCAAACGTGAGCGCTGTAAAGTCAGACCATCGAGATGAACGCCATTTCGAAGGTCACAACCGCATACACCTCCACCTCGATGAACTCTCATCGATAGGTTCAATGAGTCGTCGTCGCCCCACAACGAAATCCCATCGCCGGGCACACCGGCCGTCGCCGGCACATCGTACGAAACACTAGCCCACACCCTGGCCCATCCCACGGCGGGAAGCACACATACCATGTGAGCTTCCCGCCGTTTTTTTGAAAACCCCTCAATTCAATGCTAATATACCCCTACGTATGTCATCCCCCGACGAACCAAAAAAATCCGAAGGCTGTGAGCGCGAAGAGCGCGTTCTTTCATATTGGAAGGAAAAATCTATCTTCGATAAAACCCTAAAAAAACTCGCTCCAAAAGGCAACTGGGTTTTTTATGATGGCCCACCATATGCAACTGGAATGCCACATTTTGGACACATTCTTCCAACTACTTTGAAGGATGTTTTTCCTAGATATAAAACCATGAATGGCTACAGGGTCGAGCGTCGCTGGGGTTGGGACTGCCACGGTCTGCCGATTGAAAACTTGGTTGAAAAAGAACTTGGGCTGAAAAATAAAAAGGATATCGAAGAATATGGAATTGCTAACTTTAATAAAAAAGCGCGTGAAAGTGTTTTTACTTATGTAAAAGAGTGGAAAGAAATTATTCCTAGATTGGGCCGTTTTGCAGATATGGACAACGATTACCGCACAATGGACACTTCATTTATGGAAAGTGTGTGGTGGACTTTCAAATCTCTTTTTGACAAAGGGTTGGTCTACGAAGGTTTCAAGGTAATGTATTTCTGTCCGCATTGTGGAACTTCACTTTCAAATGCTGAGGTTGCGATGGGTGGTTACAAAGACATCACAGATATTTCTGCTTTCGTAACATTTAAATTAAAAGAAAGTTTTAAAGGTCACGATGATGTGGCGATTTTGGCATGGACCACAACGCCGTGGACACTACCAGGAAACGCTGCGATTGCAGTGAACCCAGAACTGGATTATGTGTTGGTTGAAACTGAAAATAAAAAATTAATTTTAGCGAAAGCAAGACTTGAAGCGTTTAAACACGAACATAAAATTCTAGAAGAATTTAAAGGAAGTGATTTGAATGGTGTTTCATACTCTCCAATCTTTTCATATTACGAAAAAGCTGGAACACTTTCTAAAAACGAAGAGGGGAAGCGGGATAATGCATGGAAAATTTACACGGCAGATTTTGTCACAGCAGAGGATGGAACAGGTGTCGTTCATATCGCCCCTGCATTTGGTGAAGACGACTTAAACCTTGCGAATAAGAATAATATTCCAGTAATTCAGCATGTAGCGACAGATGGAACGATGAAGACAGAGGTTGTTGATTTTGCAGGACTATCCGTAAAGCCAAAATCTGCTAACAGTGGCGATCACCAAAAAACTGATATCGAAGTCATCAAATGGCTTGCGCACAATGGGTATCTTTTTGAAAAATTAAAAATCATCCACCCATATCCGCATTGTTGGAGATGCGATACTCCGCTTTTGAATTATGCGACTACTGCATGGTTTGTTCGTGTCACTCAATTGAAGGATCGAATGGTTGAACTTAATAAATCTGTCAATTGGCTTCCTGCTGAGATCGGTGAGGGGCGGTTTGGAAAGTGGCTTGAAAACGCACGCGATTGGAATGTTTCGCGAAGCAGATATTGGGGAACACCTCTGCCAATTTGGAGAAATGAAAAAAGAGATCATGTTGAAGTGATTGGTTCTGCTCATGATTTGAAAAAGAGACTTGATACACGTAAGAATAAATACGTGGTAATGCGACATGGCCAGGCTGAATCTAATGTACTTGGAATTATAAATCGAAATAATGATAAAAAATATCCACTAACAGAAAAGGGGAAAACAGAGGTGACTGATTCAGTCGAACGCTTGAAAAAATCAATGGAAGAAAGGGGTGTGAAAGTTTCTCGAATTTATACTTCTGATATTGAAAGAACACTAGAAACTACGCATATTGTTTCTGAAATTTTAGGAATTCCAAATGATAAAATCACTCATGATGCACGCCTTCGTGAGATTGATTGCGGAGATTACGAAGGAAGGCCTTGGAATGACTACGCAAACTATTTTAAAACTCCGGAGGAGAGACTGATCAAGAATCTTCCGAATGGCGAATCTAATGCTGACGTAAAAAAACGTGTGGCAGAATTTTTGTATGACATTGATGCAAAGCACGAGAACGAGTTAATTTTGATTGTGACACATGGATTGCCATTACATTTGACGCACGAAGTGGCGGCCGGAAAAACTAATCGCGATATGCTCCGAAAAGGATGGGAGGATGTGCCAGAGGACACAGGTTCACATCAATGGTTGGATTTCGTGCCTCTGCCTCATAACGAAGATTACGAATTTGATCTCCATCGTCCATATATTGATGCGGTGACTTGGAAGAATGAAAAGGGGGAATTAATGAAGCGTGTACCAGAAGTTTTCGATGTTTGGTATGACTCGGGTTCTATGCCTTACGCTCAGAATCACTACCCATTTGAGAATCCTCACGAATTTATGAAAAACGCCAAGAATAAAGGGCTTTTCCCAGCGGATTTTATTGCAGAAGGGCTAGATCAAACAAGAGGGTGGTTCTACACGTTGACGGTTTTGGCGTGTGCTTTGTTTGATACAAGTGCATTTAAAAATGTTGTAGTTAACGGACTAATTCTCGCAGAGGATGGGCGCAAGATGTCAAAGAGTTTAAATAACTTTCCTCCGCTTATGCTGACTGTTGAAAAGTACAGTGCCGACGCACTTCGATTTCTCTTTGCTCAGTCGTCGGCGGTTCATGGAGAAGAAATGAAGTTCTCTGAAAAAAGCCTCGATGAAGTAAATAAGAAAGTTTTCATGCGGCTTGCAAACGTGGTTTCATTCTATGAAATGTACAAGGGCAGTGAAGTGTCTAAATTTGAAAAGCCAAAATCCGCAAATATTTTGGACAAGTGGATTTTGGCAAAACTTAACCAAATGATTTCAATAACAACAGAGGCTTTGGAAAAATATGAACTCGCAAAAGCATCACGACCGATAGCCGATTTTATTGATGACCTGTCAACGTGGTATGTTCGACGATCAAGAGAGAGATTTAAAAATAATGACAAGGATGCCGTAGCTACTACTGGGTACGTTCTATATACACTTGCCCATGTTCTTGCCCCCTTTGCTCCATTTTTTGCAGAGGATTTATACTTAAAATTGGGAGGGGAATTGGAGAGCGTGCACTTATCAAAGTGGCCTGAAGCACATGATTATGATGAGGAAGTAATTCAAAATACTGTAACGATGCGCGAGGTTGTAGAGAAGGCATTAGCACTCCGCTCATCTGCCGGAATAAAAGTGCGCCAACCTCTTGCGTCGCTCACTGTCAGTGAAAAATTGTTTGAAAACAAAGAATACGCAGAAATTTTAAAGGATGAGTTAAATGTGAAGGAAATTATTATAAAACAAGATGCAGAGATGTCACTTGATACTGTTTTGACTGACGAATTAAAAGACGAAGGAAAGGTGCGCGAGCTTATTCGTGCTATTCAAGAATTGCGAAAAACTTCTGGACTTTCAACCGGTGATTCTGTGGTAGTGCAACTTTCTGCAGATAATGTTTTTGGCGAAGTGCTTAGGAAATTCAGCGATGAAATAAAATCAGTGGTGAATGCAAGCGAAATAAAAGTAGTTGAACTTCATATGTTGGAAAGCCTAGTAAACGTTGTTGGAAAGGAAAGTGTAGACATAGATGGTAGTACAGTCAGAGTGGCTCTATTTAGGGCTTAATATGTCCCATCATATCTACAACACCAAAGCATTTATCATAAACAATTTTCCAAGCGGAGAAGCCGATTCGATAATCGTTATGTATACAGAGGAATTTGGTTTAATCAGCGCCATCGCAAAAGGTCTTCGTGACATGAAGTCAAAGCTTCGATATTCACTTCAGGAACTTTCATATGGAACAGTGGCCTTGGTTCGAGGCAGGGAATTTTGGAGAGTAACAAATGCTGCGACTGAAATTTCACTTTTCAATAAAGCATTGGCTCCAAGTTTCCGAAACACTTTGGCTTCCACCCTAACTTTCGTAAAAAGATTTTCCCCAGGTGAAGACAGAAACAATGATATTTTTGAAAGCTTAAAACAGATCTCTTCATTTTTATTTCGTTTTCAAAAAGATATTTCTGCAGAAGACGCTTCGATTGTTGTATTAGTTACAGAGTTGAGAATCATGTATTCCTTGGGGTATATAAAGAATATTTCCACAAGCAAAAATATTTTAACTGAAATCTACACCCTAGAAAACATAAAAAGCTGGAATTTAGAAGTTGAGGCCATAAAAAGTATGATTAACGAGGCTGTGAACATAAGTCACTTGTAATAATACATTCGTGTTATAATTGCATCGCACTTCAATTGACATCGTGCGATGTGATTTTGCAAAATCAAATGAACCCAGATCCTCAAAAAAACGGAGACCACTCTTACGATGTTTTGAAAAAACACCTACCTTTGAATCGCCCCATTGAACATCAGACTTCTGAGGAAGACCAAAACCGCATAGAAGAGCTTAAGAAAAAACTTTATTCTAAAAGCATTAGCGGGGTTGATCATATTAGACGACCGGGGCTTCATCAGCATGCTCCAATTATGAACGAAGATTGGAAGGATGAAGATCAGGTCCTCACACCGAGCATTGAAGTTTTTCCTCAGTCGGCCAGAAGGCGAGAGGTCTTTAAAAAGTTTTTTATTTTTTCAATCATAATATTTCTAGTAGCCGCAGCTTATGGCGCCTACCAGTTGTTAAATGGAAACAATTTTGTATCTAACGCAAACATCGATATCAAAATAACAGGCCCAGCTTCTGTGTCCTCAGGGGACACCTTGATTCTAGACATAGATGTTGTTAATAGAAATTCGAGCCAGCTTGATCTGGCAGACCTCGTGATGACTTATCCAGAGGGGACACGCCAGACGGCAGATAATACACGCCCTATCATCACAGATCGTATTTCAATAGGAACAATTAAAGCAGGTGAAACTATCCGAAAGCGTATAGAAATGGTTTTCTTTGCCGAAGAGGGAAATAAAAAAACCTTAAGTTCCGCTCTTGAATACCGAATACCAGGCTCCACTAGTATCTTCCGGAAACAAAAGGATATTCCAATTGCGATAGGTAATTCACCGATCACACTCTCCATAGATACTATCAACCAGATCACAACAGGACAGGACGTGACGTTTACTTTGAATATTAAATCTAACTCATCTCAACTCCTTAGAGGTATATTAATCAAGGCCGATTATCCATATGGCTTTAAGTTTAAATCAGCTACTCCTCTACCTGCGGCAGGTGTTAATACTTGGAACCTTGGAGACGTCCTTCCAAATTCTGAACAAAAGATTCAAATTGTCGGAACTATGACAAGTGATGAAAACCAGGAGAGAACTTTCAAGTTTGATGTCGGAACTGTTGACCCTAACGATGAGAATCAAATTGGAACAACCTTCGTCTCCATCGACAGCTCGTTGGCGGTTAAGAAACCGTTTATTGGTTCAGACTTAATTATTGAAGGTAAGTCAGATAAAAATGTTTCGGTTGTTGCCGGAGAGAATATCCAAGCCGAAGTTGTCTGGCAGAATAATCTAGATGTGCCAATAAATGACGTTGTCATTGAAGCAAAATTTAACGGAGCTTTTCTTGATAGAAAGAGCGTGCGTGCGAGCCCTGGATTTTTCAGATCAACTGAAAATACAATCGTTTGGGAAAAAACAACAGTTGAGAGTTTGAAAGAATTAGAAGCGGGAGAAAGCGGTCGAGTGATTTTCTCCTTCTCTTCTCTCCCACCCAGCAAGGATAATGTTGGAACAACAAAAAATCCTGTGATTTCTATTGATCTGACAGTTCGTGGAACTCGTCTAAATGAAAATGCTGTTCCAGAAAATATCCAAGCTGTCGTGACAAAAACTGCACAGGTAAAATCTGAGATGGTACTTACGACAAAGTTGTTAAGGACAATCGGACCCTTTGAAAATCGCGGTCCGTTCCCAACAAAAGCAGAAAATGGTTCTACGTTTACGGTAAATGTTCAAGTTGCGAATTCATTTAATACTATTAAGAACGCCATTTACAAAACAACTTTGCCGAATTATGTTGAATGGACAAGTCAGACCTCTCCGTCTTCTGCACAAGTTTCGTACGACCCTCTCACTCGTACTGTTTCTTGGAAAATAGGAGATATTCCTTCTGGAACGGGGTACTCGACTCCATTAAAGGAAGTTTTCTATCAAGTTGGATTCAAACCAAGTATCAGTCAAATCGGATCAGCACCGGTTGTTGTAAATGAGCAGATGGTCACAGGGTCGGATGGGTTAACTGGAGGTGCTAGTAAAGCGGCGTATGGAGCTTTGAATATAAAGATCGAGCAAGATCCGGCTTATGTGTTTGGACAGGATTATGTGTTGGGGGAATAGGTTGCCGAAAAAACCCTTTACATTTATAGTAGATACACATATGACATCTGAAGAATCCTCAAAAATGGAAAAAATCATCTCTCTTTGCAAGCGAAGAGGTTTTATATATCAAGGTTCTGAAATTTACGGAGGTCTTGCTGGAACTTGGGATTACGGCCCACTTGGAGTTGCGCTAAAAAAGAATATTGAAAACCTTTGGTGGAAGCGATTTGTCACTGACCGAGAAGACATGTATGGAATGGACGCAGCGATTTTAATGAATCAGAATGTTTGGAAGGCGAGTGGGCACGTGGATACGTTTACTGATCCGTTGGTTGAAGATGTGAAAACTAATAAGAGATATCGAGCGGATCATTTATTAGAGGATGCAGGAGTAGACACAAAAGGACTTTCGATTGAGAAGATGAATGCATTGTTGGTAGAAAAGAAAATAAAAAGTCCCGATGGAAATCCAGTAGGCGAAGTTCGTCTTTTTAATATGATGTTGAAAACCAACGTCGGTCCCGTCGCTGACGAAACTTCCATCTCATACCTTCGTCCTGAAACCGCTGGTGGAATGTTTGTAAACTTTAAAAACATCGTAGATACCTTCCATCCAAAAATGCCTTTCGGTATGGCTCAAATTGGAAAAGCTTTTCGAAACGAAATTGCTCCACGAGATTTTATCTTTAGAGTAAGAGAGTTGGAACAAATGGAAATTGAGTATTTCGTTAAGCCTACAACTTGGGAAGAAAATTTTGAAAGTTTCAGAAAAGAAGTTTGGAACTTTACAGAAGACATTGGATTAAACAAAGAACATGTTCATGAATTAGAAGTGGCAGATGGTGACCGAGCACATTACTCTAAAAGAACAATCGATTTTGAATTTGATTTTCCATTTGGAAAGAAAGAGCTGTACGGATTGGCATATCGAACCGATTTCGATTTAACTAGTCATGCAAAAGCCTCATCTGTTGATTTGTCATACTATGATGAGGAAAACAAAGAGCGACTTGTGCCTCACGTAATCGAGCCTTCTTTTGGATTGGGAAGATCAATCCTTGCAGTACTTTCTGATGCATATTCAGAAGACGAATTGGGTGGTGAAAAACGATCATTCTTAAAATTGTCTCCAAAAGTTGCACCAAACCTGATCGCAGTTTTCCCACTTTTGAAAAACAAACCCGCGTTGGTTGAAAAGGCTCGTGAGGTGTATAAGGAATTAAAAAAAGTTTTCACAAGAGTTTCATTTGATGACAACGGAAACATTGGAAAGCGATATCGACGACAGGATGAAATTGGTACACCGTTCTGTGTGACGATTGATTTCGATACGATTGAAAAGGATAATACTGTGACTGTTCGCGACAGGGATACTGGAGAGCAGGTGAGAGTGGCGATTTCTGACTTGGTTTCCCACATTGAAAAGAAAGTGGTATAAAGGCTTATGCCAAAGAAAAACTGGACCCTCAAAAAACTTCCAAACGGCCTCCGATATATGCTTGTTCATCGACCCGAGATGACTAGTGTTACCACAATGGTTTTGGTTAAAACTGGTTCCGAATATGAGAACAAAGAACAGAATGGCCTATCACACTTTCTAGAACACATGTGTTTCAAGGGAACAAAAAAGCGCCCAAATTCTATGTCTATTGCCAGGGAATTCGAGATTTTAGGTGCAAGCAACAATGCATTCACAGGTCACGAATACACGGGTTACTATGCAAAAGGGGTTGCCGAATCCGCTTGTACATTTTTGGAAATTTGCGGAGATATATTTTTGAATTCCACTTTTCCAGAGTCTGAAATTGCAAAAGAAAAGGGAGTTGTGATTGAAGAAATAAATATGTACGAAGACCGTCCTCAATCAAAAGTTTCCCAGGTACTTGCTGAACTAATGTACGGAGACCAACCAGCAGGTAGGGACATTGCAGGAACTAAAAAAACCGTTTCAAGTTTTACCCGAAAAGACATTGTTAATTACCATAAGAATAAGTACACTCCCGAAAATACACTTGTGGTTGTTGCTGGTAACTTTGATACTAAAAAAATTGAAAAACAAGTTAAGGAAACTTTCGGTGTCATGAAAAAGAAAAAGGCTCCTGTAAAATCACGTACTAAAGTTTTGCAGAAAAGTTCCGCTGTAAAAATTCACCATAAGGCTAGCGAGCAAACTCACATTATTCTTTCATTCCATGCCTACAATCGATTTGATCCAAAGAGAAAAACTGCAAATCTGACGGCACATATCCTGGGTGGGGGAATGGCTTCGAGACTTTTTGATTTGCTCCGAGAAAAATTAGGAGTGTGTTATTACGTTCACGCTGGATCGGGGTCATCAACAGACCGTGGAAGTTTTAGTATTCGTGCAGGTCTCGCCAATGACAAGCTTGTGCAAACTTTGACCGAAATCGTAAGAGAAATAAAACGCATCAAAACAGAATTGGTCTCCCATGAAGAACTTGATCGTGTCAAAAAATCTATTACCGCTGAAAGTAAAATTGGGCTTGAAACTTCAGATTCATACGCGGATTTTTACGGCTTCCAAGAATTACTTCAAGATAAAATAGAAGAGATAGATGAAGGTGTTGCTAAATACCAGAAAATTACTGACAGGCAAATTCTTGACGTGGCTCTGGAGATCTTTACTTCAAAAAATGCTAATTTGGCCATAGTGGGTCCACATGCCAATGAAAAAGAGCTTTTAAATATCCTAGCCACGCTATAAGGACGCTTGCGTGGCACGATTTCGTCTGAAATCGCCTTTAATTTGTAACGTTCTCTAGTCCTATACGTCTTACGAATTGAGTAGTCTATATAATGTGCTATTCTAAAGCCAATGGAGACAAAGAGACAAAACATAACAATTGAAAGCGGAACCCTTTTTAGGGTGTTGATTTTTGCATTTGGCGCCTACCTTGCTTTTGAACTTCGTGCTCTAATTGTTCTAGTTCTAGCTGCAGTAGTGCTTGCCTCAGTCATCGAACCCGGAACACGATGGTTTATGCGACGAAGGCTACCACGACCAACCGCGGTTGTGCTGATGTATCTTCTGGTTCTTGGTCTTGTGATAAGTTTCTTCACATTTATTTTACCTCCGCTTTTTACTGAAACAGTAACTGCATTAAACGGATTACCAAAAAGTGTTAAGACGGCGGAACTTATTAGTGCAAAAGGAAGCCTCTCAAGTATTCGTAGCTTTTTTCCAGACTTACCATCATCAATTTCATTAGGTGATGTGACAGGATTAATTGTGAATGCAATCTCCAATTTTTCAGGAGGGGTGTTCGACACTGTATCAGGATTTGTTGGAGGAGTGGTCGGCCTCGTTTTAATAATTGTTGTTTCTTTTTATCTTGCCGTCCGAGAAGATGGAGTGGGAGAATTTCTAGATATTATCGTTCCAATAAAATATGAAAAACATGTAAAGGATTTGTGGCGTAGAACACAAAATAAAATTGGAAGATGGATGCAGGGGCAATTGGTACTTGCATTAATTGTGGGATTTTTAACTTATGCGGGGTTGGCACTTTTAGGAATGGTATTTACAGATATTCGACATCCATTATTATTGGCATTTGTTGCAGCTGCGTTTGAGCTTATTCCAGTTGTCGGCTTGGTTCTTGCTGCGGTTCCTGCCTTTTTGTTTGCGACGCTTGATGGAGGGCTTGGTCTTGGACTTATCGTAATTGCACTATATTTAATTATTCAGCAAATTGAATCACATGTGATTTATCCATTGGTTGTGAGAAAGATTATCGGAGTTCCGCCACTTCTTGTAATTCTTGCTTTGGTTGCCGGTGCCCAACTTGCAGGAATTATTGGTGCGCTCCTTGCGGTGCCGGTTGCTGTGGCAATTGTTGAAATATTGGCTGATTTAGAAAGACGAAAACGTGTGTCTATGATAAGTGC
>Ga0194051_1001014_pt1 | contig 15284 bp, 12 predicted proteins | sample SepL2320m_MetaG_FD_161275 | JGI IMG/M metagenome (GOLD analysis project Ga0194051, IMG submission 161275) | Anoxic zone freshwater microbial communities from boreal shield lake in IISD Experimental Lakes Area, Ontario, Canada - Sep2016-L239-20m | ecosystem: Environmental > Aquatic > Freshwater >... | reverse complement strand
GGTTCCAGCGACACCGCCGCTGTGTTGTTGGCAGCATCACGGGCTTGGAAGCTCAACTGGCCGCGTGAACGACTGGCGGCCATCGGTGCCACAATTGGCAGCGACATCCCCTTTTTCTTTGCCGGTGGTGGGACGATTGCCAGTGGTCGCGGTGAGCAGATCCAGCCGGTGACTATTCCACCGTTCTGGGCAGTGATCGCCTGCCCAGCGGTTGGGCTTTCAACCGCAGCGGTGTATGCGAGATGCGCCCCCGATGTGTCACAGCACGGTACAGCTACCCGCCTGGCCCAGGCCCTTTCGCAGGGACGGCTTTCCGAGGCCCTCTCACTTTTACACAACGCGCTCGAGCAGCCAGCCCGGGAGCTGTGCCCGGAAGTCGAGCGGCTGTTGGCTGATTTTACACGGGCTGGAGCGGTGCGACCGCTGCTGACCGGTAGCGGCAGCGCATGCTTTGCGATGACGCGCACCTTCATGGAGGCGCGGCACATTGCCGCGCGGCTGGAGGCAGCCGAATCCCAACAGCAAAGACTCTGGCCCGGCGTATTCGTCGTTCGATTTGCAGGAGGGTACTAGCATGGAAATTACCGATGTTCGCATCAAGCTTATTGAGGGTGCCAGTGAGCGCTTGCTGGCATTTTGCTCGATTACGATTGACGGACTATTTGTGGTGCGTGATCTTAAAATCATCGGCAGCCCCAAGGGCCCCTTCGTGGCCATGCCCAGTCGCAAGCTCACATCCAACTGCCACGCCTGTCAGTTCAAAAATTCACTGCGGGCAGGCTATTGCAACCAGTGCGGCGCCAAACTGGTAGACAATCGTCTGCCCTGTGACGCAGAAGGTCGGCCCCGTATCTACGCGGACATTGCCCACCCACTGAATGCCAACTGCCGTGACATCATTCAAACAAGTGTGGTGCACGAATACAACGCCGAGATACTGCGGTCTCAAGTACCTGGCCACGAGTCGCGCTATGAGTGCATCGGTGACGAAGAACACCGGCACTAGCTTGTCGCCTGCGGCTGGATCATGCTTCTGGTTATGAACGGACCAGAGCATAAAAATCTTTGATCAGTCGCGTGGTGATTGGGCCGGGGCTGCCAGATCCAATCGTACGCCCGTCAATCGTTACCACCGGAATCACTTCCGCCGCCGTGCCGGTTAGAAAACATTCCTCAGCCGTATAGAGATCGTGCCGCACTAGGGTGGCTTCGCGGACGACGATACCAGCCTTGTGGGCCAGTTCCATGACAGCATGACGGGTGATACCTTCGAGGATGCCGGCATCTGGCGGGGGAGTGAACAAACTGCCTGCCCGCACCAGAAAAATATTGTCGCCAGTGCACTCGGCTACTTCACCCTTATGATTGAGCATCAGTGCCTCAACACAACCGGCCTGCAATCCCTCCAGCTTTGCCATGATGTTGTTGAGGTAATTGAGTGATTTGATACGGGGTGAAAGAGCCGCCGAATGCGTGCGTTGCGTGGCAGCCGTTACGATCCGCAGACCCTTTTCGTAGTATTCGCTGGGGTAGAGGCTGATGGTGTCGGCAATCACAATCACCTGTGGGTTTTTTGTTCTGGAGGGATCAAGGCCGAGGCTGCCAGCTCCGCGCGTGACGACCAGTCGCACGTAGCCATCGAGTAGATGGTTAGCCGCCAGCGTGTCGCTGATCGCTTGGGCGATAGCCTCTGGCGACAGCGGAATCTCTAGGCAAATCGCCCGCGCACTTTCCCAGAGCCGATCGAGGTGAGCCTTGAGGCGAAAGACGTGGCCCTGATAGCTCCGCAACCCCTCAAACACGCCATCCCCGTAGAGCAAGCCGTGGTCAAACACACTGACGCGGGCCTGATCCTCCGGCACGAGCCGGTCGTTCATAAAAACTATACGGGGCATGAAAACGGTCCTTCTGGCTGTGGCAGACTATTGAGGCACTGTTTGTTTAGAGGATTTCAACGTGTCCGGCTACCAACCGCACGATCCTGTCGGCTCGCCGCGCGATCGATGAATCGTGGGTTACTAGCACTATAGAAAGCCCATCTTGGCGGTTCAACTCACAGAGCGTATCAAGAATACCGGTGCCGCTGGCCTCGTCGAGATTACCCGTTGGCTCGTCGGCAAGTAGCACTCTTGGCTGCGAGATGAGTGCCCGTGCGATGGCCACGCGCTGCATTTCGCCGCCGGAGAGTTGGCGCGGCTTATGGTGCAGCCTTTGGCCCAGCCCGAATCGCTCAAGCAGCGCACGGGCTTGGCTGTGGGCCACTTTTTTCATCCGCATCCACTCATAGACGCTGTACCGCACCATCAGCGGTGCCAGCACATTTTCTAGTGCATTAAACTCGGGCAATAGGTGGTACGACTGAAAAACCATGCCGATGTCGGTGTTGCGCAGCTTATCGCGCCGAACGGCCGGGAGATTGTCAACGCGAATGCCAGCAATGTGCACCTCACCGGCATCCGGCTCGTCGAGCAGGCCCATCAGATGTAGGAGCGTGCTTTTCCCAGAACCACTCTGCCCCACGACAGCGACAAATCCACTGTGATTCAGATCGAAGTCGACGCCGCGCAGCACCTCCAGCACGCCGCTGCCGGAGCGGTACGACTTGCGCAACTGGCGCACGCTTAACAGGGGAGGCACGCCGCTGGCATTCCCAGGGCCGATATCAGTCATGGCGCAGGGCCTCCACGGGATGCAGACGCGCTGCTCGTAAGGCAGGTAACACACTGGCAAGCACGGCGATTCCCACGGCACCGGCAATGATCCAACTGATCGTCAGCGGATTGACAATCGTGGGAATCTTAAAGAAGTAGTAGATCGATGGATCGAACACGCGCTGCCCGGTGCACCATTCAACAGCCGCGCGGATGGTGTTGATGTTGAGCGTGATCGCCAGCCCAAGGGCCAATCCAGCGCCCGCGCCGACAAGCCCAAGAAAGAGACCATAACCCAAGAAAATACCTGCGATCCCGCTGGAACTTGCCCCCAGCGATTTAAGAATGCCGATGTCGCGAGTTTTCTCGACAACGATCATGAAGAAGATCGCCAGAATGCCAAAACCGGCCACGGCAATGATTAAAAATAGTAGGATATTGAGCACGGCCATCTCCATATCCACGGCCATCAACAGTGGCCCCTGTTTGTCGCGCCACGAGGAAATCAGATACAGCTCAGCCGGAAAAGCCTTTCGCAGCCGGTCACGCAATTCGTTGAGATTGGTCCCGGGCGTGACCTTAATCTGAATAGAGTTGACGCTGGGGATGCCAGTTTGCGGATCGATCATGCCTCGCATGCGCTGCAATTGGTCGATCGGTACAAAGACAAAATTCGAGTCATACTCGCTCATCTTGCTTTCGTAGAAATCAACGACTGTGAACGTATCACTGACGGCTTTGGGCGGTGTGCCGGCGGTTGGAAACGTGATCTTCACATCATCGCCCGGCAGCACAAGAAACCTGTCAACACCGGTGTTGTCTCGGAAACTCGCCAAGCCGATCCCCGGTACGACGCCGGTGAATTGCTCCTGCGCAAGATCCATCACGCGTCCTTCTTCGGGTCGCGCTGTGCGGAATGGATCTTTTTTTGTGGCTGCCGGTGTCGATCCGTCCAACGGCGGTGCCACCGCTGCCTCTGGCGCAGCAGTGGCTGACAAAACCGCTTCGACTTGGTCGTTGACCGAGCGTGTGGGCTGGGAGGGACTCTCCGCCGCTCCTGCGCCAGCAGGAGTCGTATCCGACTGGGATTCCAACCGCTCGCGCCACAGTCGCTCGCGTTCAACGCGCATGCGCCGGTAGGGCCAACCGGCGCCTTCCAGCGCCGGTCGTGTGGATCCCGGGGCATCGGCCTGACTATCAACGGTGTCGTAGCCTCCTTCGCGCAAGCCGAACGACAGTTGCTGTCTGTTTAAGGGATGCTGGAGATAGCGGCCAAAGTCACTGACCCGTGCGTGGGTGGCCTCATCGATGCCGATAAACATCACTTGCCGGGTCACCCATTGGCCGCGCACTTGGAAGTTGAGCATCGCGGGCACCGCCACCATCGGCGTCATCCCATCGATCAAGTTCCCTCCGCTGCGTTTGATTTCCTCCATGTGCCAATTTGGGTCTTGAAAACCACTGAGCGAATGGCTCTCGAAGACAATATCGGAAAGGATTCCATGGATGCGAGTTTGCATCTCATGGGCAAAGCCAGCCATCACGGCGTTGACAACGATCATCGTTGCCACTCCCAGCGTAACGCTGATCACACTGGCGAGCGCGATCCAGCGTGTGCGGAGGTAACGCCAGCAGAGGAGAAGTTTGTACATCGGCAGCCTTAGCCTTCCGTGTGCGGCCGGTGAATGGGAAATAAAATCACATCCCGAATCGATGTCGCTGCCGTGAGAAACATCACGAGGCGGTCGATGCCGATGCCCAAGCCACCGGCCGGAGGCATGCCGTGCCGCAATGCCAACAAAAAATCCTGATCCATTCGGGCCATGGAATCATCCGCAGGCAGGCCCGCCAGTTGGGTCCGAAAGAGCTCTTCCTGCAGGTCAGGATCGTTGAGCTCGGTGTAGGCATTGGCCAGTTCCATACCGGCCACATAGAGCTCAAATCGTTCGGCGATGTGCGGAGCATTGAGCTTACGCTTGGTGAGTGGGCAGATGGCTGCCGGGTAGTCGATGACAAAAATCGGCCCGCTGAGCGTCGGCTCCACCCGCAATTCAAACAGGTCGCTTTTGATCACATCTTCGTGGCGTCCGTTGGTCTCGATGCCACAGGCGGCGGCTGTGCGAGCAACGCTGGCAGGCAGCGTTGGATCGCAACCGGTTACGTTGGCGAGGAGGTCGTCGTACGTTGCCCGGCAAAATGGCGGTGTGAGATCGATTGCATGCCCCAGCCATTCAAATTGCTGGGGCGTGCCAGCAGCCTGCGCGGCCTCGACAATGATTGCCTCAGTCAGATCGATCATCGTGAGATAGTCGCCGTAGGACTCGTAGGCTTCCAGCATCGTAAACTCAGGATTGTGACGCGTGCTTACCCCTTCGTTGCGGTAGACCCGCCCCAATTCAAAGACTCGATCCATTCCGCCGACCAGCAATCGCTTCAAGTGCAACTCCAGCGCAATGCGCAACACCAGCGGCATATCAAGCGCATTGTGATGGGTCTTAAATGGTCGGGCAGCAGCACCGCCGGCACTGTCTTGGAGCGTTGGCCCCTCGACTTCAAGGTAGCCACGGGCGGCGAGCACGCGACGCACCGCCTCCACGATCCGGCTGCGTGCCACAAACCGATCGCGCACCCCTTCGCCGTGGATCAAATCCAGATAGCGCATGCGTTGCCGGAGTTCAGGATCCACGAGGCCATGAAATTTATCGGGAGGCGTCGCGAGTGACTTTGTCAAAAAGTGCAGGCCCGATGCAAAGACGGTCATTTCACCAGTCTTCGAATACCCCAAGCGGCCATCGACCCCGATCAGATCGCCCAAATCGAGGCACGCCACGGTCTGCCAAATTTCGGGCCCGACCTGTTTTTTTCCGAGCATGATCTGGATCCGACCCGTGCGATCGGCAATGTTGATAAACACGAGGCTGCCGGCACTGCGCAAGAGCATGATCCGACCGGCCACACGCACCTGTGGACCGGCTTCAGAGTTGGCCGCCGCCGGGTCTTTCTCGAGGGCATCCCCTTGGCCACGGACAGTTGCAATCTGCGTCACGTTGTCGAGGCGTTGGCCCCACGGATCGACACCGAGAGCTTTCAGACGGTTGAGTTTGTCGCGGCGCGATTGCTCGAGGGCGGCTGCGGAGGTGGTTGCTGGAATCGCGGCTGGATCGGGGTCTGGGCGTGGCATAGGGAAGCGACGGAGTGGGTGGTTTTGAGTCTAGAGCGAAGCGGCCAATGATTGTCGGCTGTGGTTGCCATTTGGAGAAGACCATTCCTAACACACCCCGGGCTTTTCTTCGGTGGAACAATAAGAGTACAACGCCCGTGGCGGTCGTGATGACCGTAATGTTGAGGAGTTTTTGCATGTCCGCTCCCAGTCCCAGTCGGCCCTCGTTGTTCAGTGTTGAGTTGCGCACCGCGCAGTGGCCCGAACTCATCGAATGGTATCGCAACGCCTTGGGCCTCCGCGTACTTGTGCGAGTCGTCGAAGACGGCTACGCCCTCTTTGAGGCCGGTGACACGCGACTGGCGATCCTCCAGCGTCCGGCGTCCGGGGAGGCAAGCGGGCGTTGGAGCCTCGGTTTTGAAGTCGTTGATCTCGACGCGATCCATGCGCGTTTGCTGGCCATTGGCAGCGTGAGCATTTCCCCTAAAGTGCACCCCGAGGGCTTTCGTGAACTGATCGTTGACGATCCCGATGGCAACCGTATCCGTCTCTTCGCGTGGTCTGAAAACCACTCGTAAACCTGCTGCATCTTTTGGAGTATCGGCACCGGCTGCCGGTCTCAGTCGGAGGCGTGCAGCGTTGCGACGGGCAGCAGCCATTCTCGGCAAAAGAGATGCTCTTCCAAATGACCGCTGGCCATCTGGATGATCTGGCGGGCAGTGTGGCGGCTGGCCAGTTCGATGCGGCTGCCCAGGGCAGCGGCTGGCGGGGGATCGCGCAGACTGCGAATCACAACCACGAGGTCCTCTTGGCCGACAGCATCAGCAGTGGGTTGTTGTTGTCCGACTGCAAGGCCGCGGATTATTGCACCCGGCAGCAGCAGGTGCTCGATTTCAGCAGCCGCGCGGAATGTTTGCGGCACCCACACCACTCGATTGGCCGCCGCCGCGATCGTCTCGGCACTGTAGATACCCTGCGGTGCATCGAAGGCGGTGAGAAAACTAGCGACTGACAACAGCGCAGCCAAAGCAGCTGGCACCGTACAGGCAACCAGTCGGCGGCGGTCGCATAGACCCAGCAGAGGCACGGCCAACGCCCCGAGCACAATTCCCCAGTGCCACCACGGCAAGAAATTGCCACCCGCCTGGCGCAGAAGCAGAAACGATAGCCACGCCACCAGCAGCGCAACCGCTCCCGAGCCGATGAGTGTCGTTTGATAAGCCATCGGCAAAAGCCTGTGCCACTGCAGTGCCATGAGTACAGCGATCGCGGGCATTGCCTCGAGAAGATAGCGGCCCGACCGCTGGGTCGGCAGGCAGAACACCAGAAAAATAACAAGCGCCCAGAGCCAGAGCAGTTTTTCTTCCTCGGTGGCTGTCTGACGGTGTTGCCAGGCGCGGATCATGGTTCCGGCCAGTGGAAACGCCAACAGTCCAGCATTCAAAAACCAGCCCAGTGCAAGGCCCCAGATACTGGTGCGACCCCAGAGCAATGCACCCAGATAACTCGGCTGGCCGGCAGCCATCTTGCCGAGATTTTCATTGATAACAAATTCATTCCAGATCGACTGTGGATCGGGATCGCTCAAGAACCAGATCGAAAAAATTCCTAGCGACAGCAGTGCCGTGCCTGCTAAGCCTGGGACCGATCGTGCAAAAAATGTTTTCCACCGCCCGTTGCAGGCTCGCAGGTGCCAAACGGTGAGCCCAATGCCGATTGGCAGCAGTTGCGCAAATGATTTTGTGAGCAGCGCCAAGCCGGCAATCACACCGAGGAGGACGGGAAAGAGAACGCGCGAGGAGAAGGAGCGTGGCCGCCACCAAAGCAGGCTGAAAAAGCAGAGAAATACCCAGAATGTCTCGGGTGGATTGGTGAGGAATGGCCGACCGTAACGGTATGTGCTGAAGAATGCCAAATAGAGTGCGGCGGCAAACATACCGGCAGCGGCACAGCGTTCCGTTGCCCGCCACGCCAGCAGGCCGACCAGCCAGGCAGTCAACAACGTCCACGCCACACTCGGCCAGCGCAGTGCCACAAGCGTCCACGTTCGACCCCAATCAGTGGAGAGAATGCCCTGCCAGAAGAGGAGCGGTGGCTTCGTATTGCGCATGTCGGGCATGTCAGACATCAGCGGCAGCCAGTGGCCGCTCGCTGCGGTGACTCGCGTGATTTGGGCATAGATCATTTCGTCGCCATTGCCCATGATGTGCAGCGACCCAAGACCATACAGATGGGTAACGATTGCCAAACCGAGTACAGCGCTGGCAAAGCGGGACGACTGGAGCCAACCACTTGTCTGCCACCAACTAGCAGCCGATTCTGTGGCTGCGCGTCTGTTGAGCGATTCTCTGTCTGCTCTCGATTGTGTGGGTACAGTCATGACAACCCGCTGGGTGATCCACGGTAGAAGACAAACCCGAGGTGCAACCTGCGGGCTAGAGATTATGTGGGCCGATGCAGGACATTGGATAGGCGGCGCACCGGCTCTCAGACAGGGTTCAAAAGGATGAGCGATCGAGGCTCCCACAGCGGCACCCCCTTGGTAGGGTTTTGTAAGGTCTTGGAGCCATTCGCAGCAGCCAATCTGGCAAGGCTTGAATAAACTCGAATAAATGCGATACGGTTTCTACATCTGAGATTCTCTATGCGGCGGTCGAAGCGACAGCGTCCAAGTACCATTGTGTCCGGCACAATCTTTATTGCGTGCTCAGAAAAGGTCTTCCTATGCCCCAAGTTCCCACAAGCAGCGTCCCGTTCGGTTTGAGAAGCCTCGTTGGGGGACTCGTCACTGCGATCCTGTTGGCAGGATTTTTTGGTCCGGCAGCGATCGTGAAGGCAGAACCAGAGCCGACCAAAGAGATCGATCCTGCCGCCGGACCCGCCCAGCCCGGCGACACAGGGCGCATGGAGCCCGTGATTATTCTCGACATTGCGGCCATCAACTCGGGCGACACCGCATGGATGCTCGCGAGCACGGCACTGGTGTTGATGATGACCGGACCGGGGCTGGCACTGTTTTACGCCGGTCTGGTGCGACGGAAAAATGTACTTTCTTCGCTGATGCAGAGCTTTATCTGCATGGCAGCGATGAGCGTGCTGTGGGCACTCCTCGGCTATTCGCTCGCTTTTTCGACCGGCAACCCATATGTGGGCGGCTTCGATTTTGTGATGCTGCGCGGCGTCGGGGCCGCGCCTTGCGAGTATGCAGCCACGATTCCCCACACGCTCTGGATGGCATTTCAGATGATGTTTGCGATCATCACGCCGGCGCTGATTTGCGGCGCATCTGCCGAACGCATGAAGTTTTCAGCGATGCTCATTTTCTCATCGACTTGGCTGCTGCTGGTCTACTGTCCGCTGGCGCACATGGTGTGGGGCAAAGGGGGCCTATTCAATGCGTTTTTAGGCGGTACGATCCCAGCGCTTGATTTTGCCGGCGGCACTGTGGTGCACATTTCCAGCGGAGTGTCGGCATTAGTGGCCGCACTGATGCTTGGAAAACGGCAAGGCTACGGCATCAAACCGATGACACCACACAGCGTTGTGTTGTCGGTGATCGGCGCGAGTCTGCTGTGGGTGGGTTGGTTTGGATTCAACGGCGGTAGTGCGCTGGCCGCGAACGGTCTTGCCGCTCATGCACTGATCACAACCCACTTTGCGGCCGCTGCTGCGGCACTGGGCTGGGTGGCAGCAGAGTGCATGCGCGGCGGCAAGCCAACAGTGCTGGGCGTGGTTTCCGGCGCAGTGGTGGGGCTTGTTGTAGTGACTCCGGCAGCCGGATTCACGACTCCGATCTATGCGATGCTGATGGGCCTGATCGGGGGCGTTGTCTGCTTTTGGTCGGCAACGAGTCTCAAGCATATTTGCGGTTACGACGATTCGCTCGATGCTTTTGGTGTGCACGGCGTGGGTGGAGTGATTGGCTCCGTGCTGACAGGCGTGTTTGCTGTTTCGAGTGTCAACCCTGCGGCAGCTCAGGCACTGACAGGCAGCGAAACCGGCGCCATCGGCCTGCTCTGGGGTAATAGCGCGCAACTGGTCAACCAGATCAAAGCTACGGCTTTGACGGTTGTGTTTGCCGCAGTGGCAACCTATGTGATCCTGAAGATCATCGATAGGCTTATCGGTCTGCGTGTCAGTCGCGAGGAGGAGTTTCGCGGCCTCGATCTTTCGCAGCACGGCGAGGCTGGCTACAACTTCGACGAACTGTAAAAGTCCAACCCCGATCGTCCACGCCTCTCAAGCCATCGCCTCTGCCGGACGAGTGGTAAAAAAGGTAGCTGTTTGGCAGCGTTCAGGAAATTCGCGCAGATACTCGTCTCGCCAACTTTGGAGGAATGCGTCTGCGCTGGATTGTTCGACAATGGCATAAACGCTACCGCCAAAGCCAGCACCGAAAGCCGAACTGGCAACAGCGCCTTGGCGACGGGCACAAGCTTGCAGAAAGATTGTCTCCGGAATCTGGTTCATCAGAAGTCGCTCGGAGTTGTGCTGCGAACGGTCAACGAGCGACCCGATCTGATCGAATTCTCCTCGCACGAGTCGATCTCTGACGGCAGGAATGATCTCCTCACTTTCGATCCAAAACTGCTGCATGCGGTCGATCAAGTCGCTGGTCGTAAATGTAAATTCATTCCGGCGAATAAATACGGTTAGTTCATCGACGCCAACCCTTCGCAGAATGGCCCAGAGAGTCTGCTCTGTGCCAGGCCACCGCTGCACGAGTTCCTCGACCATCAGTGAACAGCGGTTGTAGGCGGCGCGGGCGGCACCTGTTTTCTCGGCCGCTACGCCGCTTGTCGCCACAGCAAAACACAGGTCGTGTGGCATGGCAAACTCTGTCTCGAGTCGGAGCGGGGCAAAAGCCACTTCGCTCAAATAGCCCCGCCGTCCCAGCAGAATGGCTGCATGATCCTGACTGCCGCCAAATGTGCCGACCCCACAATCTCCCTGCAGTTTGCGAAACGATCGGCCGTTTTCGATGCAGCCGAGATATTCGACGAGGTCGTTGCGATTGCCGATGTTCTCCTGAAACTCAGGGAATGTTTCGAGGGCGTTGGCTTTAGAAATTGCCAGAAAGAGTGCGATCATCAACGCGCTGGAACTGGAAAGACCAGCGGCTGGCGGCAGGTTACTGGAAAAGCGTACGTCCACACCGATCAGCGGCCGGCTGCGGAAATTCTCCGAGACTCTCTGGAGAACCGCGTGCGGGTATTTCCACCAACCGGCCGGCACGGCTGGCGAACGCCAGTCGAGCGTCATTGTTTCCGACACCGCTGTGGCGACCGTTGGGTCTCCTTCAGTCCGCTCGATTCGGACTCCCAAAAGCTGTGGATTGGCTGCAAACTGGATCCGAAATCCTTGCTCGACCGCACACACAATGCTGCGGCCACCACAGTAATCTGTGTGCTTGCCGAGGACCTCGATCCGGCCTGGAACGAACAGCGAAAACCACTGGTCTGTCATGGTGCCTTCTGGGAGTTGCGTGTCAAAGAAAAGCCTCCAGCTTGGATGCAAAACCGATCGCATCCCAACAGGTTGTCAGATCCAAAACACCATCCTCTGAGCGGAAGGTTTGGAACTGTGCGCCCAAATGATCGATGGCAAACTGAACGGCAGTTGGCAACTCGAGTTCTCCGCGCTGCGAAACGCTGATCGCAAGGCACGCTTGGTAAATCTGGGCAGAGAAGCGCCAGCAATTCATCGAGATCAGAGACGTATCGTCTAAGGCGTCTGGCTTTTCCACGATCCGCCGCAAACAACCACGCGCATCGGTTTCAACGGCCGCAAAGGCGCCGATCTTCTGCGGAACAATATTGCCGCGCTTAACGAGCCCCAGTCGTGTGAACGCTACGAGGGCCGGGCCGCGGCACTCCCGGAGTTGTGTCAAGGCAGCCTGCGGATACAGATTGTCCGAATTGACGACGAGAAAATCGACCTCTTTCGTGAAAGACTCAGCCGCCAGCACCGCATCGGCAGTGCCTTTCGGCTCCGCTTGAATGGCAAATGAGACATTGTGTCCGCGTGTTTCGCAGTGGTTACCAATTGCCTGATTGTGTGGGCCAACCACTAGGCAAATGTCTAAAAACCCAGCCCCGACAAGCCGCTCTATGGAAAGGTCCAGCAGGGTTTTATCAGCAGCCACAGGCATCAGCGACTTGATGCCTGTCGAAGCTACTGCCAACTGTTTTCCGTTGAGCGGCACAGCGCCGGAAGTGGCTTGGAACCTGCGGCCCAGTCCGCCGGCGAGGATGACAGCTTTCAATAATTTGCCCTCGATTGGATGCAGCGGCCCTGCGATTGAAGAAGAAGTTTACAAAACAGCAAGTGGCGTTTGCGTCTGCACTGCAGAGGCTAGCAGTTCGTCACAGATTTCACCGCAGAGGACTGCTTCGAGAGCCACCAAAGCGCGGGCTACCGTCGATCCGTCCAGCACTCGATGATCGTACGTTAATCGCACATCGATGGCACCGTCGTCCTCGAAAGAACTGTAGTTTAGGTTGGTTGTCAGCGGCGACAGCACATGCAATCCGGCTGCCCCCGCGGCGGCTACCACGCTGATTGCGAATGTACCGAAGTAATAGGCCCGATAACCACCATCGGAATAGAGCCCCAGCCACCAGACGATTTGACGCAGCGGTGTGGGCAACCGGCTCAACAAAAGCGTGCGACAAAAAGAAGGCACACTTTCAAGTGGAGCGGCTTTGTGCGTGCGCACCAGTAAATCGAGCTCCACGAGGCTCAGCAACTCAGGCTGACGAACTTGGGCAAAAAACACCGCCTCTTCGCCACGGTAGATGCGTTCGATGCTGAAGTTGGCCACGTTGAACGGATGCTCGTAGAGGTGCGGCCAGATCCACCGCATGTAGGTGCTCCGCAATGGAGGCCGCGTAGCCGAAACAATGGCATACGCCTTCATGAAAATCGCACACCAACTGATGTGTTCGGGGCGAGCATTGCGGGCCGCAATCACTCGACTCAATTGCATCCGACGCTGGGAAGGAATGCTGGGTACAGTCTTTGCGTGATGCATGAGTTCGCAGACAAACCGCCGCGGCAGCGAAAGGCTCACCCATTTTCCTTGCGGAGCATCAACGCCTGGAACAGTGAAAAATCGCATCCTCAATAATCCCTCAGTTGGTGGCTCCTGTTGATGGCCCTCGGTTGATGGCCCTCGCGAGTCTACCCACCACCCATGGCCGAAAAAACAACGTGGGCTTACACGCCCAAGCGGCAAGGCGACCGAGTCGATCTCCCCCATGGGCAGTCTCATGATTCTTCCTTTCACTTAACCGTGGCGGCAGCACACCAACACGATCCGACCACACAGTGCCTTGGGCTACCGGCCCTGCAAGGCTAATAACCCACTGGTACCAAGTTGGGGGCAGCGTCAGTGGATGTCCGGGTGGCTGGGATGGTGGCGTGGATTTGTTTCTGGATCGTGGTGGGTTCGGTGATGGTGAGTGGGGGCATGGGATTCCTGTAACAGTGGCTGAGAATCCTGAAAAAATGGCTTCGCTCGGAGTGCAGTTTGTGAGCGGGGCATTAATTCGTCCGGGGCCTACTTCCCAATGCCCCGTCCCAGAAATATAATAAAGAATCAATTTTCAAGCGACACACTCCGCGTGCGAGATTAAAAGCAGTGGTTGATGGCCTGCATCCGCACCGAGGCTCTAGATGCATCGACTATCTTTTCGTTTTTCGTTGCCGTGTGCAGTGGCCGCTTGCCTGTGGGCGTGCCCGCTGATTGGCTCGGCTGTCGCCACGCCGATTACCTACGAAGAGGTGACGGTTGGCAATCCTGGGAACGCCGCTGACACTCGTACCGGCAGCCTGTACGGTGCCGTGTCCTACTCGTACCAGATTGGGACGTACGATGTGACGGGCTCGCAGTACACAGCGTTCTTAAATGCCGTAGGCTCGACCGACGCCTACTCTCTCTACAATTCCAACATGGGCACAAACACCCAAGCTGCCAAAATCAGCCGCTCGGGAGCATCTGGAAGTTACACATACGCCGTTATGAACGGCACGGGCAGCCGTCCGATCACGTATGTGAGCTGGTTTGACTGTGCGAGGTTTGCTAACTGGATGAGCAACGGCCAAGGCTCTGGAAATACCGAGACGGGAGCGTACACGCTGTTGAGTGGTCAGACATCCGGCAGTGCTCCTGCGGCAAACTCTGGGGCGAGTTTTCGGATTCCAACCGAGAACGAGTGGTACAAGGCGGCGTACTATTCACCCAATTACGGTGGCTCTAGTATCGGTGGCTACTGGACATATGCCACGCAGAGCAACTCTGCTCCGGGCATCACGATCGGCAGCAGTGCCAATCAGGCCAACTGGAATTCTGATGGCGAATCGGCTGGAAGCAACACCGCAACTAACGTAGGCTCGTTTAGCGGCAGCGCGAGTTTCTACGGCACGTTTGATCAGAGCGGCAACGTGGATCAGTGGAACGATCTGGGTAACACAACCGGTTCGTATCGTGGGCTCCGGGGCGGTTATTGGGGGAGCTACCCTTCCAGCAACATATCGTCCTCGGTTAGCAACAGCAGCCTCGCGCAGTATGGGGACTCCAGTAGCGTTGGTTTTCGTCTTGCAACTCCGGTCACCACGACGTTGACTCCAGCATTTGGTACCCCAACAGCAACAGCTGATGGTTTCACTGTGTCGATCACCAACTACGACTCGAGCTACACCTGGGCCGGCACGGCGACCGCATCGGGCTCGGTAGTTGTCACTGACAATGGCGATGGCACGGGCTTGGCCACCATAACCGGCGTGGCTCCTGGAACGAGTTCAACAGCGACGATCACAACCACTAAATCAAACACTGTCGTTGGCTCGGCAAACGTCACGCAGACGTCGGTGGTGGGTACTGCGTTGACTCCAGCATTTGGAACCACGACAGCAACGGCTGATGGTTTCACTGTCGTGATCACTAACTACGACGCCGCCTACACATGGGCCGGTACGGCAACAGCATCGGGCTCGGTAGCCATTGATAGCTCGGGCTTGGCCACCATAACCGGCGTGGCTGCTAATACGAGTTCAACAGCGACGATCACGACGACACGGACTGGGTATGACAGTGGCTCGGACACAACATCCGCGGTGACCCCGGTGAATACTGCGTTGACTCCAACATTTGTAACCACCACAGCAACGGCTGATGGTTTCACTGTCGTGATCAGTAACTACGACTCCGCCTACACATGGGCCGGTACGGCAACCGCATCGGGCTCGGTAGTTGTCACTGACAATGGCGATGGCACGGGCTTGGCCACCATAACCGGCGTGGCTACTGGAACCAGTTCAACAGCGACGATCACGACGACTCAGGCGGGGTATGCCGTTGGCACGGCATACGTCACGCAGACGTCGGTGGTGGGTACTGCGTTGAATCCAAGATTTGGAACCCCAACAGCAACAGCTACTGGTTTCACTGTCGTGATCAGTAACTACAGCTC
>Ga0194051_1001008_pt1 | contig 15363 bp, 13 predicted proteins | sample SepL2320m_MetaG_FD_161275 | JGI IMG/M metagenome (GOLD analysis project Ga0194051, IMG submission 161275) | Anoxic zone freshwater microbial communities from boreal shield lake in IISD Experimental Lakes Area, Ontario, Canada - Sep2016-L239-20m | ecosystem: Environmental > Aquatic > Freshwater >... | reverse complement strand
GCTGCGGGATGGGGGCGGCGAGGGCGGGTTTTGCGTCCTTTGTGGTCAGCGGCCGCAGGCGGGGAAGCGGCGCCGCCACAGCCGGCGTCACCGCAACCGGGGCCACGGGGCGCAGCGTGGGCTTCGGCACGGTTTCGGCCGCCATGGCGCAGGACGCGGCGGCGAGCCAGGCGACGAGGAGAAGGAGCGCTTTCACAGGGCACATCTTCCCGTGTCTCGTCCACTGCTGCAAGCAGGAAGAGGGGCTTGCGCAGGTGCCGGAAAGTCCCGGTCGCACTCAGGGCGTTGCGGAAGCGTTCACCGTGTTTGGCAACAGCTGCTTAAGCCTCTTCGGGAAGGCTCTGTAAAGCCTATCGCCAGTTTGCCCAATTCTCTGAAACCATAAGGAGATGTTTACTCAAAGAATTGAGCACCCCTTAAGGGCTGGAACCTAGCCTCGCCCGTGTGAAGGGGACTGGCCAGGCCAAGAAGCCAGCCCCGCATCAAGGGTGATCGTGTCGTCATGACAGCTGGACAAAAGGCAGTCGCAGGCTCCGCCGCAGAGACGGGAATGGGCAACGTGAAGCTCAGGTACCTCGACTCGCTCAGCCTGATCGAGCGGCTTCACCGCCGCCTCCTCGAGGTCATCAAGGATGACTTCGAGCGCCATGGCGAGCCGGGCATCAACCCCGTGCAGGCGCTGCTCATCTACAACATGGCCGATGCCGAACTGACGGCCGGCGAACTCAAGAGCCGCGGCCATTACCAGGGTTCCAACGTCTCCTATAACCTCAAGAAACTGGTCGAGGCGGGCTTCGTCCACCATGAGCGCTCGGCCAGTGACCGCCGCTCTGTGCGGGTCCGGCTGACGCCCAAGGGCCAGGCCGTCCGCAACCGCGTCGACGCCCTCTATGACCGCCAGCTGCGCGCCGTGGAGCAGGTGGCCGGGCTTGGTGCTGATGAGCTCGAACGCGTCAACAAGGCGCTTGGCCGGCTGGAGCGCTACTGGACCGACCAGATCCTTTACCGACTGTAAGTTTACCGACCCTGCAAACGGCCGGCGGGGCCGTGCTTTTGCCCAAAAGCATCAGCACGGCCCCAACTCCGTCGGCACGGCAAGCGACGTTGCGGCACATCTCATTGTTGCCGCATTTCCCGGGCTTCTCGTGGCTGCAAAATGGCCTGCTTTTGACGAGTCGGGCCGCAACTGGTATGAGCCGCGCGGGCATCGAGGAGTGGAGATGCCCAAGCGGTCCCGGAGAATGAGGTTGTGATGAAGTTGTGGTCTGTCGTGCGGTCGAGGCGTGCCCTGCAGTGTGTGTCCTTGGCGGTCCTGTTGTCCCTCACGGCGACCGTTGCGCTTCCGACCAGTGTGCGGGCAGACGAGGACAAGTCGTTATTCTCGCAGCTCAAGAAAAAGAAAAGCGGTACCGCCACCCCGGCCACCACCGGCCACACCCAGGGCTCCGGCATCCCCGCCACCACCGAAACCCGCATTATCAATGACGGCAGCGTCGCGCCCTTCGTGACGCCGGACAGCCCGGCCCAGATCCAGGGCATGGCCGACAAATATGCCAAGATCGTCGCCGACGGCGGCTGGCCGGAAGTGCCCAAGGGCCGTATCAAGAAGGGCTCGAAGGGCAAGCAGGTCGCCATCCTCAACCAACGCCTCTATGCCGAAGGCTACCTGCAGGTCGAGGCCACGCAGGGTGAGTTCCAGCAGGTCTTCACCTCCGCCACGGAAGACGCGCTGAAGCGCTTCCAGGTGAACCATGGTCTGGCAGCCTCCGGCGTCATCGACGGCGTGACGCTCTCCGCGCTCAACGTCTCTGCCCAGCAGCGCCTCAACACCATCAATACCAATATCCCGCGCCTTGCGGAGTATTCGAAGGACCTCGGCCCCCGCTACGTGGTCGTCAACGTTCCTGCCCAGCAGATCGAGACGGTGTCGGACGGCAAGGTCTATTCGCTGCACAACGCCATCGTCGGCCGCGAGTCGCGACCCACACCGGTCGTCATGACGCCGCTCACCATCGTGCGCTTCAATCCCTACTGGAACGCGCCGCCGTCGATCATCGAGCGTGACATCATCCCGCGCATGCAGTCGCGCGGCGCCTCGAAGGTGCTGGCCGACATGAACATCAAGGTGTTCGAGGGCGTCGGCGGCCCCGAGGTCGACCCCGACAAGATCAACTGGAAGACCGCCAAGATCACCGACTACCACTTCCGCCAGGAGCCAGGCGGCGCCAATGCCATGGCCACCGCCAAGGTCGAGTTCAACAGCCCCTTCGGCATCTATCTCCACGACACGCCGGAGCCGCAGCTGTTCAAGACCTCGAACCGCTTCTATTCCTCGGGCTGCGTGCGCGTCGACAAGGTCGCCATCATGCTGAACTGGATCCTGCAGGGCCAGGACGGGCTCGACCAGGCGAAGATCGCCCAGCTTGCCGAAACCAAGGAGCGGCTCGACGTCAACATCGCCAACGCGCCGCAGCTGCGCGTGGCCTATCTCACGGCGTGGCCCGCCAAGGACGGCGTCGCTGCCTTCCGCGACGACGTCTACCAGATGGACGGCACGGGCTTCGTGGTCGGCCAGCCGCTGCCCGTTGGCGAGAAGATGGATGGCCAGCGCTTCGTGCTGAAGCCGATCCCCTATCTGCAGGACGACATTGACACCAATGATGGCGGCGTCTTCGCCTCGCTGTTCCGCGGCAAGAGTGCCGAGAACGACGTGGTCAAGCCCGGCCAGAAAAAGCAGGCAGGCGACAGCCTGATCAACCTCGGTGGCAAGACCGCCAATGGCAAGCAGCCGGCCAAGACCGCAGCCAAGGCATCGAAGGGCCCGACCACCACCAAGAAGTCGCTGCTCGGTTCCAGCAAGGACGAACTTGCATCTGACTCGTCGGCAACGACCACGACGACCACCACCATGAAGGGTGGCAAGAAAAAGGTCGTCCAGAAGAAGGGCGCCAAGCCCGCCACCACCGCGGCCAAGTCGACGACCACCAAGTCGTCAGCCAAGACCGCCTCGAAGACCAAGCCTGCGACGACCAGCACGGCGGCTGCCAAGCCGGCCACCACGGCCAAGAAGCCCGCGGCCGCGACGGCGGCTGCAACGCCGGCCAAGGCTGCGACCACGGCCGCCACCAAGCCCGCGACAACCGCTGCCAAGCCCGCGACCACCGCTGCCGCAAAGCCGGCCACCACGGCTGCCAAGCCTGCCGCCACCACGGCTGCAAAGCCGGCGACGAGCTGCAAGCCGGGTGCCGATGGCAAGCTGCCTGCCGGCTGCCCGGCGCCCAAGCCTGCCGCTGATGCCAAGCCCGCGACCAAGACGACGACCGCCACCAACTGAGGCAGCGGCAAAGATCAGACCCATCGCGAGCGGGAGCATCTCCCGCCCGTTTTCGTTCCACGACGCAAAAGCAGTCCATCCTGCCGCTGCAGATGCCTGCCGCCCGCTAGCCAAAGATGTATCTGGACCTCATCTGCGCAATCTGCCAATTGCGATTCAACGTATAGCGAGCACGCTGGAGGAGAGAGACATGGCGAAGAAGGCTGCAAAGAAGTCCGACAAGAAGGCTGCAAAGAAGCAGGCAAAGGCCAAGGCCAAGCCCGGGAAAAAGAAGAAGGCCCTTGCCCGCAAGCCGCTGTTCCCCGGCTTCTTCAAGGAAGCGCTGTCCAAGTCGGACCCGAAGATCGCCAAGGCCATCGCCCAGGAGCTCGGCCGCCAGCAGCATGAGATCGAACTGATCGCCTCTGAGAACATCGTTTCGAAGGCGGTGCTCGAGGCTCAGGGCTCGGTGATGACCAACAAGTACGCGGAAGGCTATCCGGGCCGCCGCTACTATGGCGGCTGCCAGTATGTCGACGTGTCCGAACAGCTGGCCATCGACCGTGCCAAGGCACTGTTCAACTGCGCCTATGCCAACGTCCAGCCGCACTCCGGCGCCACGGCCAACCAGGCGGTGTTCTTTGCACTCCTCCAGCCGGGTGACACCTACATGGGCCTCGACCTCGCCTGCGGCGGTCACTTGACACACGGTTCGCCCGTCAACCAGTCGGGCAAGTGGTTCAAGGTCGCGCCCTACAAGGTGCGCGAGGACAACCACCTCATCGACTATGACAAGCTCGCCGAGCAGGCGCTGGCCGTGAAGCCCAAGCTCATCATCGCCGGTGGCTCCGCCTATCCGCGCATCATCGACTTCAAGCGCTTCCGCCAGATCGCCGATTCGGTGGGCGCCAGGCTGATGGTCGATATGGCCCACTTCGCCGGCCTCGTGGCCGGTGGCGTGCACCCGAACCCGCTCGAATATGCCGACGTCGTCACCACCACGACCCACAAGACGCTGCGCGGCCCCCGCGGCGGCCTGATCCTCTCCAACGACGAGGACCTCGGCAAGAAGTTCAACTCGGCCGTCTTCCCGGGCCTGCAGGGCGGCCCGCTCGAGCATGTCATCGCCGCCAAGGCCGTGGCCTTCGGTGAGGCACTGCGCCCCGCCTTCAAGAAATATGCAAAGGCGGTGGCGGATAACGCCAAGGTCCTCGCCGAGGCGATGATGGACGGCGGGTCTGATCTCGTCTCGGGGGGCACCGACACGCACCTGATGCTGGTCGATCTCCGCAAGAAGGGTGTTTCCGGCAAGGCCGCCGAGCAGTCGCTGGGCCGCGCCTACATCACCTGCAACAAGAACGGCATTCCCTTCGATCCGGCACCCTTCACCATCACCTCCGGCATCCGCCTCGGCACGCCTGCGGGCACCACCCGCGGCTTCGGCGCGGCGGAGTTCAAGGAAGTCGGCGCCCTCATCAACGAGGTGCTCGATGGCCTGGCGAAGAATGGCGAAGACAAGAACGGCAAGGTCGAGAAGGCCGTCGCCGCCAAGGTCAAGAAGCTGACGGGCAAGTTCCCGATCTACTGATCGGCATACCCAACCCAAACACCCATCATGGCCGGGCTTGACCCGGCCATCCTTTTTGGTGGACGCCCGAGAGGATGCCCGGGTCAGGCCCGGGCATGATGAATTTGGGGGGCGTGTCGGTCGGTGCGAGAGGGACTTGACCCACCCCCGCCTCTCCCCCACACATGGTGCAACCCAACCACCTGAGTGACCATCCCTTGCGCTGTCCCTTCTGCTCCAATGAAGAAACCCAGGTGAAGGACAGCCGTCCCACCGAAGACGGCACAGCCATCCGCCGCCGCCGCTATTGCCCGGATTGCTCGGGCCGCTTCACCACCTTCGAGCGCGTGCAGCTGCGCGAGCTCATGGTGCTGAAGAAATCCGGCCGCCGGGTGCCCTTCGACCGCGACAAGCTGATGCGCTCGATCCAGGTGGCGCTCAGGAAGCGCCCGGTGGACCCGGAACGGGTGGAACGCATGGTCTCCGGCATCGTGCGGCGTCTTGAAAGCCTCGGCGAAAGCGAGATCCGGTCCGATACGGTGGGCAAGCTCGTCATGGAAGCTCTCAAGATGCTCGATGACGTGGCCTATGTCCGCTTCGCCTCGGTCTACAAGAACTTCCGCGAGGCCAAGGACTTCGAGGAGCTGCTGGGCGAGCTCTCGGGCGAGGACGACAACGGCGAGTCCGGTGACAACTGACGACACGCGGTGGATGGACGTGGCGCTCAGGCTTGGCCGCCGGGCGCTGGGCACCACGGCTGAAAATCCCAACGTCGGCTGCGTGATCGTCAGCGACGGCCGCCTCGTCGGCGTGGGCTGGACCCAGGCAGGGGGCCGCCCCCACGCCGAGACCGAGGCGCTGAAGATGGCGGGCGACAAGGCCCGCGGCGCCACGGCTTACGTCACGCTGGAACCCTGCGCGCATCATGGGCAAACCGGCCCCTGCGCCGAAGCGCTGGTCAGTGCCGGCATTGCCCGCGTCGTCTCGGCAATCGAGGATCCCGACCCCCGCGTCGCGGGCGGAGGCCATGCCATTCTTGAGCGGGCAGGGGTCACCTTCGGGTCCGGCCTTGGTGCAGAGGAGGCCCGGCGAGACATGGCCGGCTTCCTGACTCGAATTCAGAAGAACCGCCCGCAAGTGATTCTGAAGATGGCCTTTTCCGCTGACGGCAGGATCGCCGCAGCCCCCGGCAAGCGCACCGCCATTTCAGGAGCGGAGGCCAAGGCTTACGTTCACCTGCTGCGCGCCCAGTCGAACGCCATCCTGGTCGGCATGGGCACGGTCAGGGCCGATGACCCGGAACTCACCTGCCGCCTTCCGGGCCTGCGCGCCCGCTCGCCCCAGCCCTTCGTGATGAGCCGCCACGGCAACCTGCCGCCTCAATCCCACCTCGCCAAGCGCGGCGCCGAGGTACTGCGTGGCAGCGTCCGGCAGGTGCTGGAGGACCTGAGCTTGCGCGGCATCAACCGCCTGATGGTGGAGGGCGGCGCCAGGGTGGCGCGCAGCTTCCTCGAAGCCGGGCTGGTGGACGAATTCCACCTGATCCGCGCTCCCTTGACGCTGGGTCCGGACGGGGTCGACGGCCTCGATGGTCTGGGCCTCGATCAGGCATTGCCGCCATTCCAGCTCCTCCGGCAGGAAAAGCTTGGGAGCGACCTCCTGACCGTCTATGAAGCCCGCCCATAAGAGGGTTTCATGTTCACCGGCATCATCACCGACATCGGCACCGTGCGCGCCGTCAAAAAAGCGGGTGACACCCGCTTCGAGATCGCGACCGCCTATGATCTTGGCACCGTCGACATGGGCGCGTCCATCGCCTGCAACGGCTGCTGCCTGACGGTGATCGAGAAGGGGGCGGACTGGTTCGCCATCCAGGCCTCTGCCGAGACCCTGTCCAAGACCACGCTTGGCGACTGGGGCACCGGCACCCGCATCAACCTCGAGCGGGCGCTGAAGATCGGCGACGAGCTGGGCGGGCACATCGTTTCGGGCCATGTCGATGGTCTGGGCGAAATCGTCTCGATCACGCCGGAGGGTGACTCGCAGCGCTTCCGCTTCCGCGTGCCCAACGAGCTTGCCCGCTTCATCGCGCCCAAGGGCTCGGTGGCGATCGACGGCACCTCGCTCACCGTGAACGAGGTCGAGGGCAATGTCTTCGGCGTCAACATCATTCCGCACACCCAGACCGTCACCACCTGGGGCACCATGACGGTGGGCCAGCGGGTCAACATTGAAATCGACATGCTGGCGCGCTATGTCGCCCGCCTCACCGAGTACAAACCGACATGAAGATTGAAAAGTCCACCGCTCCCGTCGAACAGCTGCGCGCCCATATCCTGATCCTCGAAGCCCGCTTTTATGGCGAACTCTGCGACGAGATGTGCCGCGGCGCCATCGCCGCCGTCGAGCGCGCAGGCGCCACGTGGGAGCGCATGGCGGTGCCGGGCGCGCTTGAAATCCCCGGCGCCATCGCGCTGGCGCATGAGACGGGCCTCTACCATGGCTATGTGGCGCTGGGCTGCGTGATGCGCGGCGAGACCACGCATTACGACATCGTCTCGGAAGAAAGTGCGCGCGGCATCATGGACCTGACGCTCGAAGGCCTGTGCATCGGCAACGGCATCCTCACATGTGAGAACGAGGCGCAGGCCTGGGCCCGCGCCAAGGTCGACGACATGGACAAGGGCGGCGGCGCCGCCGAGGCAGCGCTCTCGATGATCCGCTTCTCCCGCCTGATGGGCCGCAAGGCCGCGGGCCTCGACACGAAGGCCACCTCGTGAGCGCGAACGACAACAACAAGTACCCGCGCGAGCGCCGCTCCGCCGCAAGGCTTGGCGCCGTTCAGGCGCTCTATCAGATGGACCTCTCAGGGTCGGACGTCGGCGAGACGCTGGCGCAGTTCTCGTCGCGTGCATCTGGCGAGAACTTCGAGGACGGCCAGTGCGGCGAGGCCGATTATCGCCACCTGAAGGACGTTGTCGACGGCGTGGTGCGCGAGCAGAAGATGATCGACCCGGCGGTCGACAAGATTCTCGACAAGGCCTGGCCGCTGCACCGGCTCGATTCCACCGTGCGTGCCATCCTGCGCGCCGGCGCCTATGAGCTGATGTTCATGGACCGCGTGCCGGCAAAGGTGGCGATCAGCGAATATGTCGACGTGGCCGATGCCTTCTTCGGTCCGGAAGAGCCGCGCTTCGTCAACGGCGTGCTCAATCATCTGGCCCGTCAGGCAAGGCCCAAGGAATTCACCGCGTGACGGCGAAAGCCCTCGCATTCGACGACGCGAAAGCCCGCCGCAATGCGATGATCCTCGCCGCTTCGCAGGCGATCTTCGGCGCAACTTCCACCGCCCTCGTTGTCACCTCGGGTCTCATCGGCTCGACGCTCGCACCCAGCGTGGCCTGGGCAACGCTGCCCATGGCGCTCTCGATCGTCGGCACGGCGCTCACCACCTTCCCGATCTCGCTGATGATGCGCCGGGTCGGCCGCCGCACCGGCTTCGTGCTCTGCGCGCTCGCAGGTGCTGCGGGCGCCTTCCTCGGCGCCTATGCGATCTTCCAGCGCAGTTTCCCGCTGTTCCTGCTGGGCTGTCTCATCACGGGCATCTATCAGGCTTCAGCTTCCTATTACCGCTTCGCGGCGGCGGACACGGCAAGCCCCGCCTTCCGCCCGAAGGCCATTTCCTGGGTGATGACCGGTGGCATCGTCGCGGCCCTCGTCGGCACCTTCATGGTGATGGCGACGACGAACCTCTTCGCCCCCGTCACCTTCGCCGGCACATGGGTGGCCATGGCCGTGCTGGCGCTGGTGGGTGCAGCGATCCTGCTGTTCATCGACATTCCGCTCACCCAGAAGCACGATGCGCCGTCGGGCCGTCCGCTCGGCGTCATCGCCCGCCAGCCGCGCTACATCGTGGCGGCGATGACGGCCATGCTGGCCTTCGGCATCATGGTGCTGGTGATGACTGCCACGCCTGTCGCCATGCTGGGCTGCGGTTTCTCGGTGAAGGATTCGAGCTGGGTCATCCAGTGGCATGCGCTCGCCATGTTCGTGCCCAGCTTCTTTACCGGCTCGCTGATCTCCCGCTTCGGCGCGGAGAAGATCTCCGCCATCGGCATGCTGCTGCTGGTCGGTGCCGCCGTGTCCGGTCTGCTCGGTATACATTTCGAAAACTTCGCCATCGGCCTCATCCTCCTGGGGCTCGGCTGGAACTTCGGCTACATCGGCGGCACCACGATGCTGACCGAGACCTATGAGCCCGAAGAGAAGAACAAGGCCCAGGGCCTCAACGACTTCCTCGTCTTCACCACGACCGCCGTCACCTCGCTCATGGCCGGCAAGCTGCTGGCGTGGTTCGGCTGGGAAGGCGTCAACTACGCGGTGTTCCCGATGGTCGTGCTGGCACTGGTGATGATCGCCTGGCTGGTGCGGCATCCGCTGGGCAAGGCTGCAAGGGCGGTTTAGGCAAACATCCACCCCCACACTGCCGTCATCCCGGCGAAGGCCGGGATCCAGCTTTCCTTCGGCGTGGTTGAGAGCGAAAGCGGGGCCCCGGCTTCGCCGGGTTGACGGCATTGAGAATGGGTATCTTTAGCTTCGGGCAGGGCGGTGCTATAATCGTCAGCCATGAGTCTCCTCATCATCGATGGCATCAGCTGTGCGGGAAAATCCCTCTTGCTCGCCAATCTCCAGCGCGTGGCGCAGCAAGGCGCGGTTAACTTCAGCAAATTGTTCATCAGCGAGCATCTGACCGAGCGTGTCTTCGAAGGCCTTGCGCCCACCTCCAGCGATGTTCGCGCCCATACGCTCCGCCTCCTCGACGTGGCTTATGGTCTCCGATCAATCCTCTCGGACAGCCCCTTTGCGGAGCGGCCTCGCACCTTGTCCATGGTCATCGAGCGCCTATTCCTCACCTTCATGAGCCGGGGCCTGCTGACGCTTGACTTCTTTGCCGAGCATCGTGAGCTGCTTCACGCGCTGGCGCCGCGGCACGTGTTTCTCGTGGTTCCTGAAGGTGAAATCGAGCGGCGGATCGTGGATAGCATGGAACGGCGCTCACCCCTCTGGGCCAACTTCATCTCCAGCCTCGGCGGTGCGCAGACTGCAGCCCACCGCTTCGCCACGCAACAGGCGGCCATGGCCAGCGCCAATGCGGCGCTCCCAGATACCATTGCCAAACTGACTTTCGAAATCTCAGACCTGGCATTTCTGAGCGATCCGAACTTTGCAGAAAAGCTGCTGTGGCCGGCCTGCGGATCGGAGCGAGAAATTTGATTTGGTTCTACGTTCTGCCGCACTCAGTGACGTCGACCCCGTTTCCGTCACCCCAGCGAAAGCTGGGGCCCAGCTTTCCACGTGGTTGATGCCCAAAGCGGGGCCCCGGCTTTCGCCGGGGAGACGGACTGTAGGGGAGTTAGGCCATTCGCACCCGGGGCCCTGGCTCCGGCCAAACCCACCGTCCAATCCTCCGCCCCAGCTTCGCAGCACCGAATGCAACGCCCGCCACCCACAGCACCAGCCAAAGCGACCACGCCGCCGCCGTCATCGCATAGCTCGCGAAGGTGAGGGCCCCTCCACCCAGCACCATCACCGCGCGGGTGGCGGTGCCGAAGCGGGCGGACAGCCTGGCGATCACGCCCATCTCCTCCGCCGATTTCGCCGTGCCCAGTGCGGCCACCGTGGTGCGGTATCCGGCATTGGTGCCGATGGTTGCCACATCGGTGCCGAGGCCCTTGAGCGTCGTCACGGCTTTGGCCTTCAGCACGCGGCCGGAGGCAGCGCGCGCTGCGGCAAGGTCCATGCGCGCCATTGATGTGCCCACCAGGCGCAGGGCTTGCCCGTCCAGCGCATTGGCAGCGACGACACCCACCTCGCGGGCCAGAAGCGGCGACAGGCGTCCGGCACGCTTCACGGCCTTCAAGGTGCTGACGCCCGCCTTCTCCGGTCCTGTGGCGCCCAGTGTTGCCACGGTGGCGGCCGTCAGGCCGAGGCCGACGGTCGCAAGCCCGATGATGAGGGGGTCGACCTCCTCGCCAGAGAGATAGCGCGAGGCTTGGGCATAAAGGTCACGCACGTCGCCCACCCCGGTGAGGTCGGCGGCGACGGCCCCCGCAAGTGCCGCTTCGTTGGGCGCATCGCCGGAGAGGAACCCGTTCCAGGCGTCGCTGCCCATCCGGGCCGAGGCCTGGTCCTGCGCCGCCGTGATCCGGGTTGTGAGGTCGGCGGGCAGGGCCACGCCACGTTCATCCGCCAGCTGGGCGATGGAGGCGGCGAGGTCTTCGTCCTTGTTGCCTAGCGCCTGCTCGGCGGCGGCGGTGTAATCGTCAGCGGTCTTGTGGGTGAGGAGATATGAGGCCGTGGCGGCCTCATCGCGCGGGCCCGCCAGGAACGTCGCAGCGGCCAGTCCGCGGGGCAGGGCGTAGAAGCCGAGAGCCACGAGAACCAACCCGAATACCACCCCGATCAGCCCGTTTTTCACGTCACCCCTCCGCCATTTCGAGCGAAGGAATATAAACCCAGTTTGCGCCGGAAATAGGGCCGGAACTGGCCTTTCTGAGGGGATTTTCTGGTTATTGCCTCCAAGCCCTTGATGCGGCATACCCTCTCCCACCTTCCGGGGCTGGGAAAACGCGGATGATTCCGCGTCAGGGGTTCTGGGGAAACGCGAACAAACACAAGGGTTTATCATGACCACTGCACTCTGGCTGATCGTGCTCGCAGGCGCGCTCTCCATCGTGTACGGCATCGTGACGACGCGCAGCCTCATGGCTGCTGACGCCGGCTCGGCCCGTATGCAGGAGATTTCCGCGGCCGTGCGCGAAGGCGCCAAGGCCTATCTCAACCGTCAGTACACCACCATCGCAATCGTCGGCGTGGTGATCTTCGTCATCGCCTGGCTGCTGCTCGGCCAATGGTCGGCCATCGGCTTCGCCATTGGCGCCATCCTGTCGGGCCTCGCTGGCTTCATCGGCATGAACGTCTCGGTGCGCGCCAACGTGCGCGTGGCGCAGGCCGCGACCAAGTCGCTGGCCGGCGGCCTCGACCTCGCCTTCAAGGCGGGCGCCGTCACGGGCCTCCTCGTCGCGGGCCTGGGCCTCCTCGGCGTCACCCTCTACTTCGGCTTCCTCAAGGACTCGCTGGGCTTCGATCCCACCAGCCGCACCGTCATCGATGCGCTGGTGTCGCTGTCCTTCGGCGCCTCGCTGATCTCGATCTTCGCCCGTCTCGGCGGCGGCATCTTCACCAAGGGTGCGGACGTCGGCGGCGACATGGTCGGCAAGGTCGAGGCCGGCATCCCCGAAGATGACCCGCGCAACCCCGCCACCATCGCCGACAACGTCGGTGACAACGTCGGCGACTGCGCCGGCATGGCGGCTGACCTGTTCGAAACCTATGTGGTGACCACCGTCGCCACCATGGTGCTCGCGGCCATCGCACTCCCGGCCGAGTTCAAGCTCGCCGGCATGGTGCTCCCGCTTGCGATCGGCGGCGCCTGCGTGATCACCTCGATCATCGGCACCTACTTCGTCAAGCTCGGCCCCTCCAACAACATCATGGGCGCGCTCTACAAGGGCGTGATCGCGACGGGCGTCCTCTCGCTCATCGCGCTCTACCCGGTGATGCACCTGGTGTTCGGCAGCATGGACGTCGCACTCGGCACGCCGGAAAAGGCCTTCACCCCGATGAGCCTGTTCTGGTGCGGTGTCGTCGGCCTGCTCATCACGGCGGCCATCATCTACATCACCGAATATTACACCGGCACCGGCAAGCGCCCGGTCAACTCGATCGCCGAAGCCTCGATCACCGGTCACGGCACCAACGTGATCCAGGGTCTCGCGGTCTCGATGGAAGCGACGGCCCTTCCGGCCCTCGTGATCATCGCCGGCATCATCGTCACCTACCTGCTGGCCGGTCTCTTCGGCACGGCTGTCGCCGTCACCACCATGCTCGCTCTCGCCGGCATGATCGTGGCGCTCGACGCCTTCGGCCCGGTGACGGACAACGCCGGTGGCATCGCCGAAATGGCGGGCCTGCCGAAGGAAGTGCGCCACAACACCGACGCGCTGGACGCAGTCGGCAACACCACCAAGGCCGTGACCAAGGGCTATGCCATCGGTTCGGCTGGCCTTGGTGCGCTGGTGCTGTTCGCCGCCTACACGCAGGACCTCAAGACCTACTTCGCCGACGTGCCCGTGAGCTTCGATCTCTCGAGCCCGTGGGTCGTCGTCGGCCTGCTGTTCGGCGGTCTTCTCCCCTACCTGTTCGGCGGCATGTCGATGACCGCGGTGGGCCGCGCGGCCCAGTCGGTCGTCGTCGAAGTGCGCCGTCAGTTCAAGGAGAAGCCGGGCATCATGACCGGCAAGGACAAGCCTGACTACGGCCGCGCCGTGGACATGCTGACCAAGGCGGCGATCAAGGAAATGATCATCCCGTCGCTCCTGCCGGTGCTCTCGCCGATCGTCGTCTACTTCGTCATCAACGCCATCGCCGGCCAGGCCGCGGCCTTCTCGGCCGTGGGCGCCATGCTGATGGGCGTGATCGTGACGGGCCTGTTCGTCGCCATCTCGATGACGGCGGGCGGCGGCGCCTGGGACAATGCGAAGAAGTCCTTCGAGGACGGCTTCGTCGACTCCCACGGTGTCAAGCACCTCAAGGGTTCCGATGCCCACAAGGCCTCGGTGACGGGTGACACCGTCGGCGACCCTTACAAGGACACGGCGGGCCCTGCCGTGAACCCGATGATCAAGATCACCAACATCGTGGCGCTGCTGCTGCTGGCCGTTCTGGCCGGTCACTAAGCAACACGACAGATCACTGCAGCCCCGCGCGGAGCGATCCGCGCGGGGTTTTCTTTTGCTTGCAATTCGAACTCGGTCGCGGCGAGATGGCGTTGAGAGGAACGTGACATGCTGATCGGAATCGACTGGGGCGGCACCAAGATCGAGGGCGTTGCGATGGAGCGCGATGGGCGCGAGTTGCTGCGCCTGCGCGAGGCGACGCCGCGCCATAACTATGAGGGTTGCCTGAAAGCCATTCGCGCCATGGTCGATGCGCTGGAAGCGAAGACAGCGCGCAAGGGGCAGGTGGGTATCGGCATTCCGGGTTCGCTGGAACCGAAGAGCCGGCTGGGCAAGGGCGCGAGTTCGACGTGGATTCTCGATAAGCCCGTCGAGGCCGACCTGCACAAGGCATTGGCGCGCGAGATCAGGGTCGAGAACGACGCCGACTGCTTTGCGGCATCCGAGGCGGTGGATGGGGCAGGGGCCGGATACAATGTTGTCTTCGCCGTGATCCTCGGCTCCGGCGTCGGCGCCGGCATCGCGGTCAATGGCCGCGCCCACCATGGGCCGAACAACTCGGGTGGCGAATGGGGGCACAATCCGCTGCCGTTTCCGGACACCACCGAAATTCCCGGCAAGCCTTGCTACTGCGGCCGCGTCGGCTGCATCGAGACCTGGTGTTCGGGCCGCGCCTTCGAAGCTCAGTATGCGGAGCACAAGGGCGTGGAGATGAAGGCCGCCGAGATCATGGCGCTCAAACGCGACGGCGACCATCTCGCCAACCTGCTGTGGCGGCGCTACATCGACCGCGTGGCGAGAGGCCTTGCGACCGTCGTCAACATGCTGGACCCCGACGTGCTGGTCATGGGCGGCGGCATGTCGAACGTTGACGAACTCTACGAAGACCTGCCGCCGGCATTGGCGGCGCGCACGTTCTCCACCGTGTTCCACACGCCCATCCTGCGCAACAGGCATGGCGATGCGAGCGGCGTGCGGGGTGCTGCCTGGCTCTGGAAGGACTGAGATGAACGAGAGATTTGAATTCGGCCTCGCCCTCGTGCAGGAGGCGGGCAAGATTGCTCTGGGCTACTTCAACGCGCGTGACCAGCTCACCGTGCAGAACAAGGGCCCGCAAGATCTGGCCAGCGAGGCAGACGTCAATACCGAATTGCTGATCCGTGACCGCTTGGCCAAGGCTTTCCCGCAAGATGCCTTCCTCGGCGAGGAAACGCCGCCGACGGAATATACAGCGGGGCAGGGCATCTGGGTTGTCGACCCCATCGACGGCACGCAGCCCTTCATCCTCGGCATGACCAGCTGGTGCGTTTCCATCGGCTACATGCAGGACGGCATCATCCAGTTCGGCATGGTCTATGCCCCGGCGCGGGACGAGCTCTTCGCAGGCGGCCGCAACATCCCCGCAACGCTCAACGGCAAGCCGATCCGCGTCAGCAAGACGAAGTCGGTGCGCGAGGGCATCACCTATGCCGGCTATTCACCGAAGAGCGGGCCACAGGATTTCCTTCCGGGCTTCACCCGCCTGCTCGAGAAGGGCGGCATGTTCTATCGCGACGGCTCCGGCGCGCTGGGCCTCTGCTATGTGGCAGCGGGAAGGCTGGTCGGCTTCTTCGAACCGCTCATCAAGTCATGGGATGCGCTGGGTGCCATTGCCGTATGCGAAGGCGCGGGTGGGAAGGTCAGCG
>Ga0194051_1001007_pt1 | contig 15377 bp, 8 predicted proteins | sample SepL2320m_MetaG_FD_161275 | JGI IMG/M metagenome (GOLD analysis project Ga0194051, IMG submission 161275) | Anoxic zone freshwater microbial communities from boreal shield lake in IISD Experimental Lakes Area, Ontario, Canada - Sep2016-L239-20m | ecosystem: Environmental > Aquatic > Freshwater >... | reverse complement strand
CGAAGCCGCCGCGTTCGAAGCCGGGATCGAACAGGTGCCGGACCTCGAGCGAGACATAGACGAAGGCCAGGATTGAGGCGGCTGCCCCGAGCAGCAAATCGACGTTGCGGTTGGCCTCAACGTCGACCCAGCGCCGCGCCAGGACCGCCATCGCCGCCGGCACCGCATAGGCCAGGAACAGGCCGTTGGCGACCGGCAGCCGCCCGAGATGCGCCGGCTCAAACACCGGATTGGCGATCAGCACCTGGACGATCAGCGCCGTCGCCAGCGCCAGCCCGCCACTCAGTCGCCACGCCCAGAGGGTCACCGGATCGCGTCGCCGGCGCGTCATCCAGAGTGCTGCCAGCGCGAAGGCGCCCCAGATGGCGACATAGAACGAGCGTTCCAGGAAGCTCGCATCGGGGGTTTCCATCGAACCGGGCTGGAAGAGGCTGCGCACTTCCAAGGTCACCAGGACGAACGCCAGCAATGCGACCGCCGCCTCGACCGCACGCACGAGCCGCACGTCACCGCTCGGGCGCAGGAAGCGCAAGCCCACCAGCAGTGCCGCGATCGAAATGCCATACCCCCACAGGATCCAGTTGAAGATCGGTGTGACGCCCAGCGTGTATTTCAGCACCTCGGGATTGAGCACGAAGCGCACGACGACGAACGCCAGCAACGGCCAGCAGAGCTGGCGCATGGCCCGGAGGTCGAGCGTCACGGCGATGGCCGCGACTGCCGCGAGTTCGATGGCGTAGGCCACCGTGATCCATTCGCGGCTGAGTTCCATCGGGATGGCGGCGGCGATGAAGAAGGTGACGCCGGCCGCCAGATAGCCCAGCGCCTCGGTGGCGCCGGCCATGCTGTCGCGCCAGCGCGCCAGCCGCTCGGCGCCGACCAGGAAGGGTACCGCGAGTCCGACGCTGATCAGGCCCCACGGCGTGCCCGTCGCCGTGCCGCGCAGCACGTACCAGCAGAGCAGAAAATGCGTAAAAGCCGCGGCGACCGAAAGGGCCGCCCAAAATCCCGGCCGACCCGCGTTCCACAACAGCGCGAAGGCCGCCGCTGCATAGAAACCGCCGAACATGAGCGTGAGCCAGGCGAAGCGCTCGGCGTCCCAATCTGCCCCGGTGCCGCGCGTTGCCCCCCACCACAGCACGAGAGCCAGCAGCGACAGGCCCGGCCCAAGTGCTGCCGCGTACTGGAAGCGCGGTGTCCAACGGCCGAGCGCGTAGACACCGGCGCCATGCAGCGCCAACGCCAGCCAACCGGCCCGCTGCTGGCCACCGTCGTCGATCACGAGGCAGGCCAGCAGCACGCCCGTGCCGGCGAGCGCGGTCCACACCAGCGCCACGACATCGTTCGGCGGATTTTCGTTCTCGCCCATCCGCTTCCAGGTCGCCCAGACGAAGAGCCCGGCCACTGCAACCAAGAAGAGGCCGACCCAATGCAGCTCGTCGGCGTCGCTTGACGCCACCATCCAGAGGATCGTCCACAGCGCCGAACCCGCAAGAACACCCCAGCCCAGCGGCCACCAGCCTTTTATGCGGATGACGCCCATCGTGCCGGCGGCAATTGCCAGCAGGTAGCCGAACAGAACCGGCGTATTGGGATCGCTGCTACCGATGATCGCAGGGCTGGCGAAGCCGCCAACGAAGGCGAGGCCGGCGACGAAGATGCCGTGCCGCAACGACACACCAATGGCGAAGGCGGTAAGCGCCGCCGCCCCGCCACCGGCTGCGACTTTGGAAATCATGCCGTAGAGCGCGACTGCGGAGAACAGCGAACCATAGAGTGCTGCGACACCGGCGGCGGCGAGTGCCTGAGCCACGCGATCGTCGCGAACGCGCATCTTCTCGGCGCCGCCGATCAGCGCGAAGCCGAACAGCGCCGCCAGGATCACCCGCACTTCAGGCGAGAGATAGCCCTCCTCGATCGAGTAGCGGACCAGGAAGATCGCGGCCAGCGCCAGCGTGATCGCGCCCACCCACAGGAAGGCCCGCGCACCCAGCCGTTGCTCCCAACCTACGTTGACCGGCTCGACGATTAATGGCGGCGGCAGTGACGGTGGCGCGGGGGCGAGTTCGACGACGAGCACCGTCTCCGACTCGAACGGCGCCACCGGCGCAGGCGGCAGCGCAGGCTCGACGATAGCCTCGACGGCGGCTGGTTCGGTGGCGGACTCGACGACCGCGGCCGTGACAAAGGGCGGCGGCAGCGCCTCTCCCGGGAGACTCTGCCTTTTGAGCAACGCCACTTCGGCTGTCAGCCGCTCGTTTGCCTCGCGCAGCCGCGACGTGCGCACCAGCGCCACGACGGCAACGATCGGAGTGCCGAGCGCCCAGACGACGGCGAGAAGACCGAGAAAGATCTCTTCCACGGAAGCCTCGGTCTCTGCCGCCCCCCGCTCTACTCGGCCGCGACGCGGGTTGCCTGACGGACGAAGGCGGCGCGGTTGTCGCGGGCGACGAGGCCGCGCTTCACCACCATCCGGTGGTTCTCCTTGCGAGCGGCGCGCTTGATGTCGCCCAGCGCATCGCCGTCGCACAGCACCAGGTCGGCGCTGTTGCCTTCCTTGATCCGGCCCTGATCCGCCAGGCGCATCAGGTCGGCCGCACTCGCCGTCGCGAAGAACAGCGAATCGCGCACCGAGATCCCGATGTCGCACATGTATTCCAGCTCGCGTGCATTCTCGCCGTGGCGGTTGTGCGGCGTGCCGGCGTCGGTGCCCATGGCGATGCGGCCGCCGGCCTTGTAATACATCTGGGTCGCGGCGATGTGGCGGTCGTAGACGCGACGGCTCTTCTCGATCACGTAGTCGGGGATCGAGCGGTCGCCGTCGTCATAGCCCTTGAGAATGTTTTTCACAGCGGCCAGCGTCGGCACCAGCCAGACGCCGCGCGCCTTCATCTCGGCGCAGCACTCGTCGTCCATGAAGATGCCATGCTCGATCGAATCGATGCCGCCGCGCACTGCGTTCAGGATGCCGAGCGCGCCCTGGGCATGGCTGGCGCAGCACTTGTGGAAACGATGGGCTTCGCTGATGCCAGCCTTCATCTCCTCGGCCGAATAGTGGGCGTCCTCGGGATTGACGCCGGGCGTCATCACGCCGCCGGTCGCCATGATCTTCACCAGGTCGGAGCCGGCATGGACCTGCTCGCGCACCGCCTTCACGACCTCGTCGATGCCGTCGGCGACGCGGCCGGTGCGGTTGCCGTGGCCGCCGGTCATGCAGATCATGCGGCCGGCGCAGCGCATGGTGGGGCCCAGGAACTTGCCGGCGTTGAAAGCGTCACGCAGAGCGAACTCGATATAGTCCTTGCCGCCGCAGTCGCGCACGGCGGTGACGCCGCCTTCGAGCGTGCTGCGCATGTACTCCATGCCGCGCACCGCGATCTGGGCGGCGCTGAGGCGATCCTGCGCCGCGCCGGGATTACCCTCGGCGCCCGAGAGCGAATGGACATGGCAGTCGATGATGCCGGGAATCAGCGTCCCGCCCGAGGTATCGACCCGCTCGCCGGCAAAGCCCGCGAACTCACCCGCCGGCGCCACGCGCTTGATCTTGCCGGCCTCTTCCAGCACGGCCTGTCCGTCCAGAACCTTCTCGCCATCGAACAGACGGCCGCCGACATACAACGTAGCCATACGAAACTCCCGAATTGAATGCCCGCGACTTTGCCCCCGCTCCTGCGGCACGGCAAGCACCGCTACGCCTGGCGTCCCATTACCCCTTCTCGTGGGTTCAAGCGACCTGCCGATCTTGACGCAAAGCCGACCGCATGGCCCCATGCATCAGCAGGCGGGCGACGCGGCCGTCCAGCTTTACCAAAATGCGTTTTCAAAGGGCCCGCATCGGCATGTGGATCGTCAAGCTTGCACTGAACCGGCCCTACACCTTCGTCGTCATGTCGCTGATGTTCATACTTGCCGGCATCGGCTCGACCATCCGCATGCCGAAGGACATCTTCCCGGCGATAAACGAGCCCGTCGTGACGGTGCTTTGGCAGTACCCGGGGTTTCCCGCCCCCAACATGGCGAACGAGATCGCCGAGTGGAGCGAGTTCATCACCTCGCAGTTCGTCGGCGATATCAAGCGAATGGAATCGCGCAGCATCTTCGGTTACAGCCTGGTGCGGCTGTACTTCCATCCCAACGTCGATATCGACCGCGCCGTCGCGATGGTTACATCCGTTTCGCAAACGATTCTGAGACGCCTGCCAGTCGGCACCTCGCCTCCTTATGTGCTGATCTACGATCCATCGAGCGTGCCGGTCATGCTCGTGGCCCTCGCGAGCCAGACTTTGACCGAGTCGCAGCTGTTCGATTTCGGTCAATTCACGGTACGCCAGGCCCTGTCGCCGGTCCAAGGAGCCCAGTTGCCGCTGCCGTGGGGCGGCACGCCGCGCGTGATCATGGTCGATACCGATAAGGCCAAGATGATGGCCCACGGCGTGACGTCCAACGATATCAATCGCGCCATGCTCAGCCAGAACGTCATCCTGCCGACCGGCTCCATCCGCGTCGACCGGACCGAGTTCATGCTTCAGCTCAACAACAGCCTGCCGACCATGGAGATGCTGAACGACGTCCCGATCAAGAGCGTCGACGGCAAACTCGTCTACATGCGCGACGTCGCTACCGTCCGCGATGGCTATCAACCACAGACCAACCTGGTGCGCTACAATGGCCACAAGTCGGTATATCTTTCGATCGGCAAGAATGGCGCTGTCTCGACACTGAACGTCATTGCCGAGGCCAAGGAGGTCCTGAAGACCATCCCCACGCCGGCTGATCTCCAGTTCACGATCCTGTTCGACCAGTCCCAGTTCGTGATCGGCGCCATCCAGGGTGTCGTGATCGAGGGCCTGACCGCGGCCGGGCTGACGGGCCTGTTGATCCTGCTATTCCTGGGTAGTTGGCGCGGCACGATCGTCGTGATCATCTCGATACCGATCTGCGTCTTCACCTCGATCTTCCTGCTCCACACCACCGACAACACGCTCAACCTGATGACGCTTGGCGGACTGGCGCTGTCGGTCGGCATCCTGGTCGATGATGCAACGGTAACCCTCGAGAACATTCACCGGCACATCGGAATGGGAAAGAATCTCATTCGCGCCATCCTCGACGGATCCCAGGAAATCGCCGTCCCGGCCTTCGTGTCTACTCTCTGCATCTGCATCGTGTTCCTGCCGGTCGGTCTGCTGACCGGACCGCCACGCTTCTTGTTCGTGCCGATGGCGCTCGCGGTTTTGTTCGCCATCGTCACCTCTTACCTATTGTCGCGCACGCTCGTTCCCGTCTTGACACACCACCTGACCCGGGGCGAACACAAAGCCAATGCGGAACCGCACGCGACGCCAAAACGTCCCGGAATGTTCCGCCGTATTCATCTGGCATTCGATGGTGGTTTCACTGCTCTCGCCGCCCGATACATATCCCTTCTCGACTGGTCGCTTCATCATCCGAAGGTCGTGCTGTCGTCTTTCGGCATCGCAGTCATCCTCGCGGCGCTGGCCATTCCGTCGGTCGGCCGCGATTTCTTCCCGCCTGCTGACGGCGGCCAGCTCCGCCTGCACGTCGCTGCGCCGACCGGCACCCGCATCGAGGAAACTGGCGTCTACTTCAGCCGTGTCGAAGCGGCGATCCGGGCCGCAACAGACGGCGATGTCGCCGTTATCGTCGACAACATCGGCATACCGCAGCCGAACAACCTCTCGCAGAGCGACAACATCACGGTCAGCTCGGCTGATGGCGAGATCCTGGTGGCCCTCAAGCATGACCGCAAGCATGGCGCTCAGGAATACATGAAGCGCCTGCGGAAGGTCCTGCCGGAGCAATTCCCCGAACTGACGTTCTATTTCCAGCCTGGCGACATGCAGACCCAGATCCTGAATCTCGGCCTGCCGACGCCGATCGACATCAAGGTGTTCGGCATGGCCAGCACCGAGACGCTGTATGACATCGCGAAGAAAATCGAAAGGCGGATGCTGGACGTGCGTGGTGCGGTCGACGTCCACATCCAGCAGCGCATGGACCAGCCGGCTCTGAAGATCGCCGTCAATCGGGAAATGACGGCGAAGATGGCGTCGGAGAAGCATGGCGTCGGCGACTTCTCCCAGATCGAGATCTCCAGGAACGTGCTGATCGAAGCCAGCTCAAGTTTGATGGTCTCGCCCAATTTCTGGACCGACCCCAAATCGGGCCATACCTACTTCCTCGTCGTTCAGTCACCGCTGGACCAGCTGCGCACCATGGACGATCTGGCCAACATCCCGATCCGCGGCAGTGGTGACGCGCAGACCCAGTACCTGTCGAACATCGCCGAGGTTACCCGCGCGCAGGTGCCCGCCCAGGTCAGCCACACCAATGTCCTCGTGACGTTCGACATCATGGCCAACATCCAGGGTGTCGATACCGGAACCGTGGCCGCGGGTGCTCGGAAGATCATCGACGAATTGTCAGCCGAGCTTCCCAAGGGCGTGTTCATCGAAATGGCCGGCCAGGTAAAAACGATGAACACAGCCTTCGACCAGCTCGGCCTCGGCCTGGCAGTGGCGATCCTGCTGGTCTATCTGATTCTCGTCATCAATTTCCAATCCTGGACGGATCCCTTCATTATCATCATGGCGCTGCCCGGCGCATTCTGCGGCGTCGTTGTGTTGATGTTGCTGACCAAGTCGACCTTCAGCGTCCCCTCGTTGATGGGCGCGATCATGGCGGTGGGCGTGGCGACAGCGAACAGCATCCTCGTCGTCTCCTTCGCCAAGGAAGCGCTGAGAGACGGAGAAAGCGCGATCCAGGCGGCTCTCAGTGCCGGGCGCGCCCGTGTGCGCCCGGTGGTCATGACGGTCATTGCCATGGTTTTCGGCATGATCCCGATGTCGCTCGGTCTCAGCGAAGGCGGCCACCAGAACGCGCCTCTCGGACGGGCGGTGATCGGCGGAATGCTCTTCGCCTGTATCGCCACCCTGATCCTGGTACCGGTCATCTTCAGCCTGATGCGCCGTAACTGGCGGCCGGCACCTCCCCAGGAAGGCGAAGAGCTTCTCATAACCGGCAGATAAACGCGCTGCCCGCGCTATTTCAGCTTCGGCGCCCACATGCTGGGCGAGCCCTCGGGGACCTGTTTGGCCCGGTCCTGCCAGCCGCCCCCAAGCGCCTTGATGAGCGCCACCGTCGTCATCAGCTGGTCGTTGGTGATCTGGACCGCCACGGCCTGAGACGCCAGCGCCGCCCGTTGCGCGACAAGGACGTCCACCATCGAATTCAAGCCCTGGCTAAAGCGCTGGCTCGTCAGCAGGACTGTCCGGTTGGCGCTGGCCACAGCCTGCTGCTGAAATCGCGCCTGCTGGTTCATCAGGCGCAGGCCGGCAAGGGCCGTCTCCACCTCCTGGAATGCCTTCAACAACAAGGCCTGGTAGAGCGCCACCCTTTCCTGATAGGCCGCGCGGGCGCGCTCGACGTTAAGTCCGGTGCGGCCGGCATTGAAGACCTGTTGGAACAGGGACATTCCTACGCCCCAGATGTTGTTCAGCGGATTGACCAGGGTCGACAGCGCGTAGCTTTCGAAGCCGATGGACGACGTCAGCGCGATCGTCGGGAAGTAGGCCGCGACGGCGACGCCGATTTGCGCGTTGTAGGCGGCCAGTTCGCGTTCGGCCCGCGCGACATCGGGACGACGCTCCAGCAAATCCGACGGCAGCCCCACCGGGATGGACGGGATCGATCGCTCGTTGGGTTGCTTGCCGATGGTAAACTGTTCCGGGTTGGTCCCGACCAGGACAGCGAGCTTGTTGGCGAGCTTGATGCGCTGCGCTTCGAGGGTTTGGGCTTGTGCTTCCGTCGTCCTGAGCGCGGTTTCCACATCGGAAAGCGCGATATCGCTCGACAGTCCGTCGAGCCTGCGGGCCTTGAACAAGTTGAGCGTGTTCCGGTGAAGGGTGATGCTTTCGGTGATGATCCGGACGAGTTCGTCGGTCGTGCGGACTTCGAAGTAGGTCTGCGCAACCTCGCCATTCAGAGTCAGCAAGGCCGTCTGGTAGGCAGCGATGCTTGCGCCCAACTCCGCGCGGGCGGATTCGGACTGCCGGCGCAGGCGTCCCCAGAAATCGATCTCGTAGGTGGCGTATAAAGGCACGGCCTTGAACGCGCTGGTGATGACGGGCTGGTTGTCGGTGATCGGCGAGGGCGGAACCAGCGTGACGAAGTTGGAATTGTTGGCGTAGCGCTGGGCGAGGCCCCCGGCATTGATTTCGGGGTAAAGATAGCTCGTCGATATGCCCGCGAGGGCCTGAGCCTGCAACACGCGCGCGGCGACGGCTTTGAGATCGGGGTTCTGCTTGACGGCCTCGACCTGAAGGTTGTTCAGCATCGGGTCGTTGAATACCGTCCACCAGTCGCCTCGTCCGATGGTGTCCTGGGGAACGCCGACCTGCCAGGGTTCGGCCTCGGTGAGTTGCGCCGGTATGGCAACCTCGGGCCGGACGTAGTTGGGCCCGACGGGCTCGCAGGCCGCCAGGAGGGCAAAGACGGCCAAGCCCGCGGGAGAAGCGATCTTCAGGGCGCGTACCATGTCTTTGCCGCCGGAACTACGAGGGGCCGGCGGTCTGGACGCGGACCTTGGCGCCGTCTTTCAGCAGATCGCTCGGCGTGGTGACGATGCGTTCGCCTTCGGAACATCCCGACAGTATCTCGACGGTCTTGCCGAAGTCCCTCCCGAGACGGACCTTGCGGATTCGGACGACGTCATCCTTGTCCACCACCGCGATCTGCGGCCCTTCGGCAAGAACGATGATGGACGAATCCGCGACCACGATCGGCGGCGACGGATTGACCAGCCTGAAACGGACGGTCGAATACATGCCGGGCAACAGAATGCCGTCCGGGTTCGGAGCCTCGACCTCGACCAGCATGGTTCGCGAGGTCGCATCGAGAGAAGCCGCGTTGCGGACGACCTGGCCGCGGAAAGTCCGCTCGGGATACTCGCGGATGCCGACATCGGCCGCCAACCCATCCCTGATCATCGGCAGATAATTCTGCGGCACCGCGACATAGACCCGAACCGGATCCATCCGATAGATCCGGTAGAGCCACGCCTTCGGGTCGTGACTGCCGAGGTCGATCAGGGCACCGGTCGTCGCCTTCGCGAGGTTGCGCGCGCCGACAACGCCGTCGAAGGGCGCGTAGATCTTCTGGAATCCCTTCATGGCCGTCAGCCGGTCGACTTCCGCATCGGCTGCGGTGACATCGGCCTTGCGGGCTTCATAGGCGGCCAGATTGTTGTCGACGTCCTGCTGTGAAACAGCGGCAGTTTTCACAAGGCCGAGATAGCGCTGATAGGTAATCCTGGCGATTTCCGAGTTGGCCTTGGCCTGCAGCACGAGAGCCCGCGCCCGGTTCAATTGCTGATCCAGTTCGGGCGTCTCGATCTCGGCCAGCAATTGACCAGCCTTGACCTTCGCGCCGATATCGACGGTCCACTTACTGACATAGCCGTCGACACGCGCATACACGGGCGAGTCCTCGAAGGCGATGATGTCTCCCGGCAAGGCGAGCACCGAGTCGCGCGAGGCCCGCTCGGCCGGCGATACCCTGACGACCGGCAGGCCGGCGGCTGCTTCGCCGGCCGACAATGACCGCTCCCGGAGCATCCGAACGCCCTCGAACCCGGCCCAGACGAGGCCGGCTCCCACCAATCCAAGCAGGACCAAACGCGGCCATCTACTCTTCATGCCCGCACTTTGCCGCGGCCTTTCCGGAGGTCTCATGGCTTGAACGGGCTTCGTCACGGCGCGCGCCTTCCGTCGCTCCACGGGCAGGACTGTGAATAGCCGTGCTGCGAATGGCCGTGCTGACTGGGAGGCAAGGCTTGCTCTATGCCCTTCTGGCTATTGGAGGTCAGCGATCGAACCGACGGATTGTTGGAAAAGACAATTTTCCCCGCGGTCGGGATTGCGTCAAGGAATGATTGGTGGAGCCTGGAAGACGTTGTGGCCATGATCGAAGAATGAGAAGCGCGACCAATTCCGACAGAGTTATGGAGCAACAACGATATGCCGCGGCGTGGCGCAGTCTTCGTACGAGAAGGCTGGCGGTATGGGGGTTGCTGTTTGCCTGCATCGCGGTCGGAAGGATATCGGGTTGGAACAAGGATCTCCCCCGCTACGCCCTGGAGATCACCCTGGCGCTCACCCTCGCCGCCCTGCTCTGGAGTGCCGCCTTCCGATGCCCACGTTGCCGCAAGTTCTTCCGATGGGGCAGCAGGAAGCTCAATCCCCTGGCGTCAAAATGCGTTCACTGCCAGCTGCCGGTTGGTGCGAAGCCGGATTGAACTTCCCTTCGGCGCAGTCGCGCAGCGCGTCAACGATCTCGCGGCCGACGACGGGGAGGTAGTCCGGCGCGTAGTGGTTGAAATCGGCGCCGCCCTTGTCGAGGGCGCGGGATTGCCCGTCGCGGCCGACGAAGGTCCGCGGATCCAGCACCGGCAGCCCGAGCGAGCGCGCCGCCTCGACCGTCTTCTCGACATGCTGCAGGCGCTCGGCGAGCAGGCTGCCGTCGGCCTGGCGCACCACGACATGCGGCACGACCAGCAGCGGCCGCGCCACCAGCGCCTGCAGACGCGCCATCCCCGCGGCGATTTCCGACGCGGTGAGATAGCGGAAAGTGAGTTCGCGCAGCACCAGTCGATGGCCCTCGCCGAACCGCCAGCGTGTCCGCCAGCGCGCGCGCAGCTCCGCCTCGACGCCCTGGGCCAGCGCTTCCGACGGCCGCTGGCCGCGCTCGATCGCGAGCCACCAGTCCTCTCCCGCGGCGCCGGTCCCTTGGCGGAGATGGCGATGAATCTCGTTCACGTTCAGCGTCCAGCCGGCGACCTCGTAGTGCTTGTCGGTGCAAATCTCCACCACCACATGCTCAGCCCGCCGCAGCGGCAGAGGCAGGGGCACGCGGTAGCGCCAGCGCAGCCCGCTCTCGTAAGCGAAGGGCCGGATGCCATGCGGCATCCTGATCTCGCCACGCCCGAGCCGCACGAGCTGGATCGCCTCGTGCACGTCGTGAACATAGATCGGCGGCCACCACCAGGAGCGACGGTTGAGATACTTGATCTCGCTCCGCAGCTCCGCGGCATCCAGCGGCTGGTGGACGCGGCACGATCCCAGCGCTAGCACGCGCATTCGGTCGTCCTGAGCAAGGCGGAGGATGACAAGATCACGACGACGGGCGGCCGCAGCCCAGCGGATCGGCCGGCCCATCGGTCCCGGAGGCGCCGGCCAGTGCTTTCAGCCGCGCGATCTCGCCATCGATGCCGACAATGTGTGGGTTCCACTTTCGCGCCAGTTCGAAGGCCGCAACCGCGCGGGCATTCTCGTCCATCTCGGCGCGGATCATGCCGAGGCCGGAGTAGGCGCCGAAGTGGCGCGGCTCGCGCTTGATGGTCTCGCAGATGTCGGCGAGCGAAGCCGGAAAGTTGCCCAGCAGCCAATAGGCGGTGGCGCGCTTGTTCCAGGCCTCCGAGAGCTCGGGCGCCACCTCGATCAGGCGGGTGAATGTCTCGACCGAAGCCTTCAATTGCTGCTGCTGCATCTCTGCGATGCCGCGCATCATCGTGGCGCGCTGCTGCTGGTCGGGGACCATGGTCCACTGCTCCCAGATCGCGGCCTCCAGCGTCTGGATGGTGACCGGATCGGTGGCGGTTTGCAGCTTGGCGAAGAGTGTGTCGAGCACGGTGCCGCTCCCGGCGTTCTGCGCCATGACGTTGATCCCCAGCATCAGGCCCAGCAGGGCCGCAAGGCAAGAGCGAAGAAGGGTCATCGTGTTTCCGATAGAATTAGATGAGTGCCGCCGGCTTGGGGCCGCCGGTCGCCCAGTCGAGCAACTCGACGGTATGGGCAATCGGTATGCCGGTACCGGAAGCGATGTTTCCGATGCAGCCGAAGTTGCCGGCGGCGATGACGTCGGGCCGCACACTTTCGATATTGGCAACCTTGCGGTCGCGCAGGCGGCGCGACAGGTCGGGCTGCAGCACCTGGTAGGTACCAGCCCAACCGCAACAGAGATGGCCCTCGGGCACGTCCTTCACCATGAAGCCCGCCTCGCGCAGCAGCTTCTTCGGCAGCGCGTCGAGCTTCTGGCCGTGCTGCATCGAGCAGGCCGAATGATAGGCGACGGTGAGCGGCCGGGGCACGATACCGCTCAAGCCGACCTCGGCCACGATCTCGGTCACGTCCTTCGCCAGCGAAGCCACCTGCTTGGCCTTCTCCGCCCAGACCGGATCGTCGGCCAGCATGTGGCCGTAGTCCTTCACCGTGGTGCCGCAGCCCGAGGCGTTGATGACAATGGCGTCGAGGCCGGCGCCGTCGATCTCCCTCAGCCACGCCGTGATGTTGCGCTTGGCGAGCTCGATGGCCTGATCGTTGCGGCCGACGTGCAGCACCGAGGAGCCGCAGCAGCCCGAGCCCGCGACGTTCACCACTTCGATATCGAGCCGCGTCAGCAGCCGGACCGTGGCCTCGTTCACCTCGGGCGCCAGCACCTGCTGCCCACAACCCGGCATCAACGCCACGCGCTTGCGCTGCACCCCCAACGCCGGAAAGACCTGCGGCCGGTCGACCGGCGAAGGAGTCGGCACCTTGTCGGGCACGGCCTCGAGCATGGCACGCAGCCGGCGCAGGAAAGTGGCGCCGCCGGGATCGGAACTGGTCGCCGGCAGCAGCGGCGCCAGCGGCTTGGCAAGCCGGCCCAGCACCATGGCCCAGCGGAACGCCGCCGGACGCGGCATGAGGTAGGCCAGCACCCCGCGCATAAAACGGTCGGGCAGCGTCCGCGTAAAAGTTTCTTCGATGTGGTGGCGGCCGTGATCGACCAGATGCATATAGTTCACGCCTGACGGGCAGGTCGTCATGCAGGAGAGGCAGGACAGGCAGCGATCGACGTGCCGGACCTCCTTCGCGGTCGGCGCGCGGTCGTCCTCAATCATCGACTTGATGAGATAGATGCGCCCGCGTGGGCTGTCGCGCTCGTCTCCCAGCAGCACGAAGGTCGGGCACGTGGCCGTGCAGAACCCACAATGCACGCACTTGCGCAGGATATCATTGCTGCGCGCGGTCTCGGGATCGGCGAGCTGGGCCAAGGTGAAGTGGGTTTGCATCGTTAGCCCATCCGCCCCGGGTTGAAGAGGCGCTTGGGATCGAAGCTCTCTTTTACGCGCACCGCCAGTGCCGCGAGGGCTGCCGGCTGCGGTTGGAAGACGGGCACGGCAGCACGCACCGCTTCCGACGCGCGGATGAGGGTGGCGTGACCACCCTTGGCGCCGATGGCGCCGCGCACGATCGTGTGGTCTGCGTCGGCGCTCGGCGGCAGCGCGAGCCAGATGAGGCCGCCTGACCAATCGTAGAAGGCTTCAGCCGAAGGACGCAGCGCCTTGATGCGGGCCACGATGGCGGGGCCCTCGGTCGGCGGGCAGGAGATTTTCCAGACGACTGAGCCAGATGCCACCTTGAGCGGCGCCACGTCGCGCACCTCGCGCCAGAAGGCACGGCTTTCCAGCGTGCCCAGCTCTTCCATCCCGGCATCCAGGTCGATCAACAATTCGCGCAATGCCTTCAGCCGCGCCTCGACCGAGGGCGCCACGCCTTCGATGCGGAGGGCCGTCTTGCCCGGCAGATGAGCGGCGCCGGAAATGTCGTGCGGGCTGCCAAGCGCGGCACACATCGCCCGCACCGCTGCGGCATCATCGAGCCCCAGCAGCAGGAGCGTGCGCGTTTGGTCGGGCGCCGGTAGCACCTTCACCGAGACCTGGTCGAGCACGGCCAGAGTACCCCAGGAGCCAGCGAGCAACTTGGAGAGATCGTAGCCGGTGACGTTCTTCATCACCTTGCCGCCCGACTTGAAACTCTCGCCACGGCCGTTGACGCCGCTGAACCCAAGCAGGTGATCGCGCGCGGCACCGGCGGAGAGCCGCCGCGGGCCGGCGAGATTGCCCATCACCGCGCCGACCAGCGTGCCCTGCCCGGCTTCCTGACCAAGAAGCGGCCCGAGATCGGGCGGCTCGAAGGCCAGCATCTGGTTGCGTTGAGCGAGCAGCGCTTCGACCTCGCTGATCGGCGTGCCGGCACGTAGCGTGACCACCAGTTCCTCGGGCGCGTAGTCGACGACGCCGCTCAGGCCGGAGAGGTCGAGCACCTGGTCGCAGGCCATGGGTTTGCCGAAGGCGATCTTGCTGCCCTGCCCGCGCACATCGAGCGTCGTGCCGTCGTTCAGCGCCCATTCCACCGCCTGCCGCAGCTCCTCGGGCGATCGCGGCTTGATCGTCGAGGTCGTCATTGGACCGCGGGCCTCCAGGCCCGCTCATGCTCTTCTGAGCGGGCTCCGCGCGGAGTAGTCTCCGCGCTTTTGAGGCCCGCGGTCCGGTTTGAGTTCACGTCAGAACCGCGGGATGTCTGGAAACGGCATCTTGTTATGATGGACCACGACGCGGCCCAGCTCGGCGCAGCGGCGGAGCTGGGGGAAGACCTTGCCGGGGTTCAGCAGGTGGTCCGGATCGAAGGCACATTTCAGGCGCATCTGCTGATCGAGGTCGATTTCGGTGAACTGCACGCCCATCAGGTCGCGCTTCTCAATACCGACACCGTGCTCGCCGGTCAGCACGCCGCCCACGCGCACGCAGAGCCGTAGGATGTCGGCGCCGAATTCCTCGGCGCGATGCAACTCGTCGGCGTCGTTGGCATCGAACAGGATCAGCGGATGGAGATTGCCGTCGCCGGCATGGAAGACGTTCACGACGCGCAGGCGGTGCTTCTTCGACATCTCGCGCATTTCGGCCAGCACCTCGACCAGGCGGCCGCGCGGTACCGAGCCGTCGAGGCACATGTAGTCGGGCGTGATCTGGCCGACGGCGGGGAACGCGGCCTTGCGGCCAGCCCAGAACAGTACCCGCTCCTGCTCGTCGTTGCTGACGCGCACCGTGGTGGCGCCGCGGCCGCGCGCGATCTCCGCCACGCGCTCGACCAGATAGTCGACTTCGACCGGTGGACCGTCGAGTTCGACGATCAGCAGGCCCTCGGCATCGAGCGGATAGCCCGCACCGACATAGGCCTCGGCGCATTTGACCGCCTCCTTGTCCATCATCTCCATGCCGCCGGGGATGATGCCCGAGGCGATGACGGCCGCGACGCAATCGGCCGCGCCTGCCTCGGTCGGAAAACCCAGCAGCACGGCCCGCGCGGTGGTGGGCTTGCGCAGAAGACGCACCGTCACCTCGGTGACGACGCCCAGCAGTCCCTCGGAACCGGTCATGACGCCCAAGAGATCGTAGCCTTCGGAGTCGAGATGCTTGCCGCCCAGGCGCACCACCTCGCCGGTCATCAGCACCAGTTCGATGCCCAAGAGGTTGTTGG
>Ga0194051_1001005_pt1 | contig 15389 bp, 11 predicted proteins | sample SepL2320m_MetaG_FD_161275 | JGI IMG/M metagenome (GOLD analysis project Ga0194051, IMG submission 161275) | Anoxic zone freshwater microbial communities from boreal shield lake in IISD Experimental Lakes Area, Ontario, Canada - Sep2016-L239-20m | ecosystem: Environmental > Aquatic > Freshwater >... | reverse complement strand
ACCAGAAAGAACCAGGAGGCTGGCCGTGCAGAAGCGGGCATTGATCACAGGGATAACAGGGCAGGACGGTTCGTATCTGGCCGAATTATTACTCTCAAAAGGGTACGAGGTGCACGGCCTGCGCCGCCGTTCCAGCACGTTTGGCACCGAACGCATCGAGCATCTTTTTCATAATTCACTCGAACATGAACGGGGATCGCTGAAGCTTCACTACGGCGATTTGTCAGATGGCAACGGCCTTGCCCGCACGATCCGCGAGGTCGCTCCCCACGAGGTTTACAATCTTGCGGCCCAAAGCCATGTGCGGGTGAGTTTTGACCAGCCGACCTACACGGCCGATGTCACCGCGGTGGGAGTGCTGCGACTGCTCGAAGCGATTCGCGATATTCAAGACGGTTCCGGCCAGCAGATCCGTTTTTATCAGGCGTCGAGTTCAGAAATGTTTGGCAAGGTCGTGGAAACACCGCAGAAAGAGACGACCCCCTTCTATCCGCGTTCGCCGTACGGCGTGGCGAAGCTCTACGCGCACTGGATCACAACAAATTATCGGGAGAGCTACGGCCTTTTTGCCTGCTGCGGCATTCTCTTCAATCACGAAAGCCCGCGACGGGGCGAGACGTTTGTGACGCGCAAGATCACGCGAGCAGCCACTCGCATCAAGCTCGGCCTGCAAGACAAGCTCTTCCTGGGAAACCTCGATGCCAAACGCGACTGGGGCTTTGCCGGCGACTATGTCGAAGCCATGTGGATGATGCTTCAGCAGGACGAGCCGGACGACTTTGTTGTGAGTACCGACGAGCTTTATTCGGTGCGAGAGTTCTGCGAAAAAACATTTTCCCGATTGGATCTCGATTACCAAGACTACGTCGAGATCGATCCCCGCTATTACAGGCCCGCCGAGGTGGAACTGCTCTTGGGGAGCAGCCAGAAGGCCCGGGCAAAACTCGGCTGGAAACCCAAGACGAGCTTTGACCAGCTTGTCGACATGATGGTGGCGGGAGACATGCAACTGGCACAGCGGGAAAATACGTCGGCCGGGAGAGCGTTGCCGCACTTTTTCAAGGCAGCGTAACGGTTGCAGGCATCGGCCACGCACAACGGTTACGCTCTGTCAGGCAACGCCAACGCCTATGCGACGCATCTATTTTGACATTACAGACATTGTCAATTTCGCGCGCAAAAACAGCCGGGTGTCTGGGATCCAACGCGTGCAAGCACGGTTGGTGAGCCTGCTTGCGGAGCACTACGGCGGCGAGGTCATTCGCTGCCTGTATCGGGATTGTCGTAAGGGTCGTTGCTATGAGTGCTCGGCTACCGGGCTCTTTGAAAGCAAAGAATTTTCGGCGGAAGATCTTTTGTCGAAGCTTGGTCTCTTTGAGAAGTGTGGATTTCTGGGGAGTGAAATACGGAAGCACGCCAAGGCCTACAGCCGCAATCGGCTCGTCCAGTTTTTTAGAAAGATCTACCTTCGACTCGTTGCAAAGATAGATCCGCAGCGTTTGATCGCCATGGGTTTTTCTGCCCCACGGGCAGCATCAGGCCTGGCAACCGTAGAGCAAAAGCCATTGCGACAACTCGTTGTCGAAGATGCTATCGTGCTGATGGGAGTCCAGCCGTTGCACCGTCATGTGCATCGCTTGGTCAGCGAACACCGCCTGCGGGGAGGAGAGGTCAATCAATTGATCTACGACCTCCTCCCACACCACTGGCCAGCGTACTTTCCATCCAGTTTGGTTTCCAAATACAGATTATTTTTAAGCCGAAGCATTCCAATAGTGTCTCGCTATATCTGCATATCCGAAAACACTCGTCGAGACATGGAGGGCTATCTGCATGAGCACGCTGTGCATCGCGATGCCGTCTCTCTGCCGCTGGCCCACGAATTTTCTGGCTTTTCAAGAAATGCACGCAATGGCAAGGCCACCAGCCAGCCGGTTGCCAGCGTCGTTGAAAGCAGATACATCCTCTGCGTGGGCACAATCGAGATTCGGAAAAATGGTGCAGGCTTACTCAAGGTTTGGCAGCACCTGATCCATCGGCTCGGCGATCGCGCGCCGCAGCTTGTGTTTGCGGGCAAGCGTGGCTGGCTCACCGAGAAGTTTGATTCACTTCTTGCGTGCGATGTGGCACTTGCAAACAAAGTGACCATGCTTGAAACCCCAACCGACTCGGACCTTGCGGCGCTCTATCAACGATGCCTGTTCACCGTGTACCCGAGTCTCGCCGAGGGATGGGGCCTTCCCATTGGCGAGGCAGCTTGGTTTGGAAAATACTGCGTGACATCGACAACCACATCGATGCCGGAAGTCTGCGGCGACCTTGCTGACTATGAAGACCCGAACAATCACGAACAGATCGCCGCTGTCATCGAGCGGGCCATCGGCGACGATGCCTATCGTTTATGCAAGGAGGAGGCCATCTCAAAAGCTCACCTTCGGACGTGGCGCGATGTTGCCGAAGATTTATTCAGTCTCGTACAAACTGGACAAAGAGCGTCCGCAAGCGATCTGTCGCAGCGCACTGAGAGTTGATGGCCTGCCGAACGAGAACGTGCCAGAAAAAAATGAGCGGAAAGCCGCTCATTGCTCTCTGGCAAGCCGCATGCCCACCAGTGTGTAACGGGTGTGCGGAGAATTCCAGTTGCGATAGGCACTCCTCGCATACAGCGACCACGTGTGCCAAGAACCGCCCCGCCTCACTCGCACGCGGCCAGTGGCTGGGCCCTGTGGGTCGTCTACCGGAGAGTGCGCATAGAAATCGTCGGCGTGCCAGTCGGAAACCCACTCCCACGCATTTCCATGCATGTCGTAAAGGCCCCAGGCATTGGGTGCATAAGTGCCGACTGGTGCAGTGAACGCAAAGCCGTCGCGCTGCGACATCGCCCGCGTGTTCCACCGCAGCCAGTGTGGCTTGGCATCGGCATCGAAGATGTTCGCCACCTTCACGAGCGACTGCGGATCATCTCCATTGGAATAACGCGTGCGCGAACCCGCCCGGCAGGCGTATTCCCACTCGGCCTCCGTTGGGAGGCGGTACGCCACTTTTTCTTCTGTACTGAGCCACCTTCCCATCGCCACGGCATCGTTCCATGTGACATTGAGCACGGGATGGTCGTCGCCTTGCGGAAAGCCTGGGTCGCACCAGGAGTATTTCAGATCGCGTCCCTCAAAAGCATCGCCGCGCACACTTTTTGCGGAATCGTAGTCTGCCCTGTAGCCATAGCCGCCCGTGCCATCGGCAATTGACTCTGGTACGTAGCCAGAGGCGGTCAAAAACTTTCTGAACTGGCCTACCGTCACCTCGAATTGTCCGAGATAGAACCCCCGAGTGATACGCACCCGGTGTACCGGAGCCTCGTCGAATAAGTCCTGAAAACGCTTGGGCTCATCCTCTGGGTAGGCCAGCGCAAGGGCTGCGGGCGTGGCGTCGCTCCCCATCATGAATGCACCTGGAGGCACCAGCACAAACTTCATGCCCAGTGAGTTTTGAATGTGGCTTGGCACGGCCCTAGGTCCTTCCGTAACGGTCACCTCGGCCGCAAGTGGAATGGCACACCACGCTGCGGCAAGCAGGTGCACGGCCATCGTGACCGGCCGTCGTTGATTGATTGGGCGAGAAGTCACGCAGTCTCTCCAAGACTTAAGTGGAATCGCTCTGTGAGGGAGCAGGCCCGAAAGAGTAGCAGTGCCAGAGTGTTTTCATTCCAGCGGAATGAGAACGCAGGCCCCCTCGTCATCCTCGAACGGATCGAAGTCGCCGTCAAAGGGTCCGAAGATGCCGGGCGTGGACCTCGTGGCAAACGTCATGATTGACGTGGTGGACATGATTGACATCGTTGGCATGGCGGCACTCCTCTCCCTCAAGTCCACCAAGGGGGCGGCGCGGAATCAAATCTTCAAAAAACACTGTAAAAGAACCAGTTATGAGGCGTGCCGGCCCCGTCTTTCCGTCACGCCCCCTCTGGAGAGCGGTTTTTTTCTTCCGGGGAAAAGCATCGAAATCTTGAGGAATTGCAAGGACGACGGCGATGCATTGAAGCCAATGCTCGCCTTGCAACGCTGCCACAAGGTTCAGATACTTTATGTTTGGGAATAACCCCTTTCATGTAGAGTTCATGCGCATGCACCAAAGGCTTTGTCATTGTGAGGCTTTCATCCGTCTCACTGCCGTGCTGGTTATCGCGCTGGCGTGCGGCATTCTGGATTGCACCGCGGAGGCGGCTCCACGGGCTCGGCGACCGAGTGCTGCGCAGACCAAGAAGATGAAAGAACAGATGCAGTACGCCCAGCAGGAAATGATGCGGTACCAAACTGCCGTGATGGCCAAGGAGCGCGAGGTCTATCTTTCGTACGACGAAAATGGCAATGGCCACCTTGAGGGTGCGGAAAAAGCCAAATACGACAAATTTGTCCACGCGGCACAGACAGGCAAGGTGCCCAATCCACTCGCTACGATCGTCCCACTAGGCCAAGGCCCAAAGCTTGGCAAGAATAACCCCACAAAAAAATAAACGAATAAACGGCGGCAGCCACAAAATTTGGGTATTCTATCTGGAAGTTCGCTGAGGCCCGTCCTTACCCATTGCCCCAGATGTGGTGGCTGCCACCGTTTATTTTTATGAATGACCCTTGGTTTCAGGATCGCTTCGCACTTCGCATCGGTGGTGCCCAGTACGGCAAGGGCACCGAGATCTATAAGTTTGAGTTGATCAAGCGGGCCAAGAGGCAAGCTATCGCCGAGCATCCTGAGCGACGCATGCTCGACTTCGGCATCGGCGAGAACGATGAAATGGCGCCCGAAAGCGTGCGGGCCGTTATGCACCGAGAGATCGACCGGCCGGAAAATCGTGGCTATGCCGACAACGGCATTGCCGCCTTCAAGCACGCCGCTGCTGCCTTCATGCAGCGAGAGTTCGACGTCCACCTCGACCCCGAAAAAGAAATCAACCACTGCATCGGCTCAAAGACGGCCTATGCCATGCTTCCGGCCGCCTTCATTGATCCAGGCGACATCACGCTCATGACTGTGCCAGGCTACCCCGTGGCCGGCACCGCCACGCGCTGGTTCGGCGGCACGGTTCACAAGTTGCCGCTCTTGCCGGAACATAATTTCTTCCCAGATTTGGACGGCATTCCAGCCGACGTGCTGGTCCGCACAAAGTTGATGGTTCTCTGCTACCCCAATAGCCCTACAGGCAAGGCTGCCACGCGGGAATTCTATAAGCGCGTTGTCGATTTCGCGATGCGACACCGAATCATTGTCGTTCAGGATGCTGCTCACATCATGCTCTCCTACGACGATGCTCCGCTCTCGTTTCTCTCTATTGATGGCGCCAAGGAAGTGGGCGTTGAGGTGCATTCGCTGTCGAAGGGTTTTCACATGATCGGCTGGCGATTGGGGTGGGTGTGCGGCCACGAGAAAATCGTGCAGGCCTTTGCCGACGTGAAAGACAACTGTGACTCGGGTCAGTTTATGGCCATTCAGAAGGCGGGCGCCGCAGCGCTTTGCGATCCAGAAATCCCTAAGCGCGTGCGCGAAAAATACCGGCGACGATTAGAAAAACTCGTGGGCGTGTTGCGGGCTTGCGGCTTCGACTGCGAAATGCCAGGCGGCACCTATTTTCTCTATGCAAAAAGTCCGAAAAGGGCTGGCGATCAATCGTTTGCCACGGCGCAAGAGGCCAGCCAGTTTTTGATCCACGACCTGTCGGTGTCGACTGTGCCGTGGGATGACTGCGGCGCGTACCTTCGATTTTCGGTGACGTACGAAGCAGAGGACGAGGCTGCCGAGGACGACATCATGGCCGAAACATATGCTCGGCTGTTGCGGGCTAGGTTTAAGTTTTAAGATTGCGGCCCACCCCAAGGAATCCTATTCATGCGTCTAGTGTTCAGCCTGCGAATTGTTTTCGTGTTGCTCGCGACCGGTTTCCTCGTCCTGCCGGCTGCCGGTTGCGGCGCTAAGAAAAAGGGAAAGAAGGGGAGTGGGCTCACGATCAAGCAACAACTCGACAAGGCGGACACCGAATCTTCGCCCGACCGAAAAGCTGCTGCGTATGTAAAAGTGGGGCGATCTCAACTCGCTTCGAGCGACAAGTCTGGCGCCAAAGCCTCCGTGGGTAAGGCGTTTAAGGAAGTGAGTGGTGAGGGCGATGCCAATCTCTTTGCGCCACGGCTTGTGGATATTGCAGAGTTGTTTGTGGCCGTTGGCGACAAGAAGCAGGCCAGAAAGTCGCTCGAACTCGCCACCACGCTCGCTGCTGATCCTGGAAAGATAGAAGACCCGATTCGCCGGGCAAAGATTCTGGCAACAGCAGGTGCTGTGTATGGCGAGAAGATCAAGGGCCTTGGCGACATCAAGCTCGCGAAGGAGTGGCTTGAAAAAGCTGCCGTAGAGGCCGACGCCGCCGAAGCGAGATTCCGTGCCGAGGCTTTGGCTGCAGTCGCAATGGGCTACACCAAGGCTGGACTTGGCAAGGATGCTGCGGGCATGGTGGGCAAACTTGAGGAAGCTGCCCGAGCCCTCGAAGAGCCTCGCGCCAAGGCTGAGGCGTTTGCCGCCGCAGTGAACGTGCAGGCCCAAACTGGCAACAAGGACGAGGCCATCGCCTTGCTGGTAGAGGCAAGCACCGCAGCCAAGAGCGTGGAACGCTCGGAGAGCCGAGCCTACGCATTGCTCGCCGTTGCAGTAGCCTCGAGCGCTGTCGGAGACAACAAGCAGGCGCTCTCACTCCTCAAGGAAGCCGATAAGGCAGCCGATAAAGTGGCCGATCCCGAAACGCAAAAAACGGTTGTCGAAAAGGTGCGATCAATGATGGCCGAAATTGAAAAGAAGAAATAAGCTCGGATTTACGCTTTCTTTTTTGCCGCTGTCACCACCTTCAGTGCAGCGAGGGCCGCAGTGCGGGCCTGTGCGTGGTCGACGATCGGCTCAGGATATTCTTGGCCCAGTGTGATCCCTGCCCTCAAGAGCACGCTCACTTCTGTTGCTGCAGGCTCGTGGATATCGTCGGCCGAGAGCTTGGCTAACTCGGGCACCCACTGCCGCACGTAGGACCCATCGGGGTCAAACCGGTTGCCCTGGCTCGTGGGGTTGAAGATTCTGAAATAAGGTGCCGCATCGGCGCCGCACCCGGCCGCCCACTGCCAGCCAAGCGTGTTGGCTGCCAGATCTGCATCCACGAGGGTGTCCCAAAACCACCGCGATCCCTCCTGCCACGAAATACGCAAATCTTTCACCAGAAAACTCGCCACGATCATCCGCACGCGGTTGTGCATCCAACCGGTGTTCCAGAGTTGCCGCATGCCCGCATCCACCACGGGAAACCCCACCCGTCCCCGCTGCCACGACCGTAGGCCAATAGGATCGTTGGCCCACGGAAATGCACTGAAATCCCGTCGCAACGGGGCTTCTGGCGTGTGGGGAAAGTGGTACAGCAGGTGCGACGCAAATTCTCGCCAACCCAGTTCTCGCATGTAGACTTCCGCGCCGCCGGTGATCTGCAGTGCGGGCTTGCCGCCGACGGCATCTCGCACTGCGTGCCAGATCCTGCGAGGCGAGATTTCACCGAAGTGTAGATGGGGGCTAAGTGAGCTTGTGCCGTCGTGGTCTGGACGATCTCGCTGGCTGCCGTAGGCAAACAGATGCGGGTCCAGAAACGACTTCAGGCGTTTGTGTGCGCCAACTTCACCGGGCGTCCATGCCGCTGCCATGGTGTTGGTCCAGTGAACCGCTGGGAGCAATTTGAGCGATTCAACCGATACGGTACGTTCCGCTGCCGGGCCGATCGACTGAGCCGCGCAGAGTTGTTTTGGTTTGGCCACTGGCTTGAGCGGCTCATCGCGGGCCAGCAGCGAACGCCAGAACGGCGTGAATACCTGATACGGTTTCCCCTCTTTGGTGGCCACGTGTACGGGCTCAAAGAGCAGCCCACCGTTGAAGCTTTCGGCGTGGAGTCCGTCGTCGGCCAGCGATTTCTTGATGGTTGTGTCGCGTGCGATGACTGCTGGCTCATACCGCCGATTCCAAACAACGTGCGTGGCGGCGTATTCCCGTGCGAGCGATCGCAGCGAATCGAGCGAAGGCCCCCGACGGATCACCAACGGGGCTCCAGCTTTTTCAAGCGACGCGGCCAAACGGAGCAGCGAAAAATGCAACCACCATCGGGATGCCGCACCGGGCTCCCATGGGGCCTCCTCCTCGGGCGCCCAGATAAACACAGGCACAACGTTTCCTCGTCGCCCTTGGGGTGCCATCGCCGCATCCAGAGCGGGATTGTCGTCGAGTCGCAAATCGTTGCGAAACCAGACGATCGTCGTGGGCATGGCGGTTGGCATGGCTATGTGGTTCCTTGTAGTTCGGCAGAACAGGGGCCGTGCACGCAACGGAAGACAAACACCCCCAGAACGGCTCCCACGACCGGAGCCGTGAGGTAGATCCACACGTAATCCAAGTCGAGCGAAACAATCGCCGGGGCGAGCGAGCGAGCGGGGTTCATGGAAGCCCCACTGATGGGTCCTCCTATCAATGCTTCGAGGGCGACAACCGCCCCAATGGCAAGGCCCGCAGTGCCTCCTTGCTCTTGCGATTCGGCAGAGACGCCCAGAATGACGAACATCAGCATGGCGGTGAGCAACACTTCAAGCATCCACGACTGCACGGCAGAGCCGCTCGGAATGGTGGCTCCCAGCGAGGCATCGGTGGGAAACAGAAGATGAACGACGACACTTGCCAGGATGGCTCCGCAGCACTGGCTCAGAATGTACGGAACCACGAGACGACCGGAGAACCGTTTTGCACAGTAGAAGCCAATCGTGACCGCCGGATTGATGTGTGCGCCCGACACGTTGCCCAGCGAGGCAATCATCGCAAAGACGACGAGTCCGAATGTGAGCGAGACCCCCAGGGGAGAAACCGCTCCACTGCGGTCAACGATGATCGCCGTTGTTCCGGCAAACACGAGGCAGAAAGTCCCAATGGCCTCGGCGACGAGTTTCTTTTGGAAAGCAACCATACCAACACACCGTTTTCTTGTGAGTGCGAATGGCATCAACGGACTCTCGTCACCGGGTTCGAGAAGATGCCTTGTGTACGAGAGCAGCGTGCAGGATTTCTACAGGGTGCAGGGCCTTGCGGCCCGTGCCATCGAAAATCTGGTGCCGACAGCTTGTGCCAGGGGCGGCAATGAGCGTGTTGGCGTCGGTGGCGCGAACGGCAGGAAAGAGCACCAAATCGCCTATCTGCATCGACAGCTGAAAATGCTCTCGCTCGTAGCCAAACGACCCCGCCATTCCACAGCAACCACTGGGGATCACCTCCACAGAATAGTGTAACGGCAGCGAAAGAATTGCCACGGTTGGATCAAGCGACGCCAACGCCTTTTGGTGGCAGTGGCCGTGGAGTTTAATTTTCTGCTCGTTGGCGGTGAAGGCATCGGCCCCAAACTTGCCTAGGGCCGCTTCGCTTGCCAGAAACTCGTCGATCATGAACGTCTGTTTCGCAAGGCGTTGGGCCGCAGGCACAAGCGATGCTGGCACCAGATCGGGGTACTCGTCGCGAAATCCAAGAATCGCCGATGGCTCAATGCCAACCAGCGGTGACTCATCGGTAACGATGCCTGAAAGAAGCGTGATATTGCTTGACGCAAGTTCGCGTGCCTCGCGAAGCAATCCCTTTGAGATATGCGCTCGGCCGCTGTCTGCATGCTGCGGAATCGACACTTCGTAACCCAGTGCCTCGAGTAATTCCACCGCCTGGATGCCGATCGTGGCATCCAGCGTGTCGGTGAACTCATCGCAAAACAGATGCACGCGGCCGTTGGGGGCCACGGAACGAGGCTGCCGCGGACCTTTTCGAGCCCTCTTTTGAAACCAGGCCGATAGCGTTGTGGCGTGCAGGTGTGGCAACGATCGCTGCTGGGCAAATCCCATGCACCACTTCAGCAGGGATCTCGTGCCGGGTGCGGAGACGGCGAAGTTATAGAGCCACGGCACGAGGCTAGCCCATCGCATGGCTTTGCCTGAGTTGGCGATGATCCGGGAACGCAGCGGCAGCCCATGCGTGTCGTGCCAGTGTTGCTCCCACTCCGCCTTGAGCCTCGCCATATCGACATTGGATGGACACTCGCTCTTGCAGCCCTTGCACGACAGGCAGAGATCCATCACGTCGGCCAGTTCCGGCTGATTCCACGGGTTCACTGCATCTCGCGGCGAGGCCAGAGCCTGCCTGAGCATGTTGGCCCGTGCCCGCGTCGTGTGCTGTTCGTCTCGAGTCGCCATGTAACTGGGGCACATCGTGCCCCCCATCGCGTGCGATTTGCGGCACTGCCCCACACCCGTGCATTTTTCGGCCGCGCGGAGCACACCTCCCGAAGCATCGAAATTGAATACCGTGTCATAGTGCGGCTCGGGCTCTCCCGGTAGAATCCGCAACTGTGTATCCATCGGCGGTGTGCCGATGATCTTGCCAGGATTCAAGATGCCCTGTGGGTCAAACGTGCGCTTGACCCGTTCTAAAAATGCATAGCACTCGTTGCCGACCATCGTGCGGATGAACTCACCTCGCAAACGGCCGTCGCCGTGCTCGCCGCTCAAGCTGCCACGATATTTTTTTACCAGCAACGCGACATCAGTTGCCACATCGCGAAACATCTTCAAGCCGGCAGGCGAACGCAGGTTGAAGAGCGGTCGCAGATGCAGTTCGCCGGCGCCAGCGTGCGCATAGTGGATGCACTCGACGCCATATTTGTCGGCAAGTAACCGGTCAAACTCAGCGATGTAGGCCGGCAGATCCTCGACGGCCACGGCCGTGTCTTCGACGATCTCGCGGGGCTTGGCATCGCCTGGCAGGTTATTCACGAGTCCTTGCCCGGCGCGGCGCAACTCCCATACCTTCGCGCATGCGTCGCCAGACAGCATGGGATACGCGTAGCCGAGGCCCGCTGCACGCAGATCAGCTTGGATCGCGCCCAGCATTGTTTCAAGCGTCGCTGGATCGGCGTGGCGTGCCTCCACCACAAGCACCGCACCGGGGTCACCGACCACAAAGGACCGATTTCGTGTCTGCTCGAGGTTGTCCGCCGTGCAATCCAGAATCTTTTTATCGATCAGTTCGCAGGCGGTGGGCCTGTGTCGCATGGCCACAAGTGTGGCCCGCAGCGCCTCTTCGACCGTCTCGCAGTGCACGCACAGCAGGGCTCCTGGCGGCGGCAGTGGAATCAGGTTGAGCTCATATTCCACGCCAAAAAAAAGCGTGCCCTCTGATCCAGCCAAGAGCGTGCAGAAATTGAAAGGCCTATCGCTGGCCCGATCAAAACAGGAGGCGTTCATGAGCGAGTCGAGCGAATAGCCTGTATTGCGGCGAGTGACTTCGGGTCGCGGAAAGGCATCGCGGATCGTATGCCGCACCTCAGAATCGCTAAGCAACTCGCGAATGTCCTGGTAGATCCGGGTTTCGAGCGTGTCTGGCCCCACGCACTTGGCCGCAAATGCTTCTGCCGAGAGTGGGCCAAAGACTACCTCGGATCCATCGGCCAAAAATCCTCGCGCGCTCACGAGGTGATCCCGAGTCGAGCCGTAGGCAATGGAATTGGAACCGCAGGAATTGTTGCCCACCATGCCGCCGATCATGGCCCAAGATGCCGTGGATGTTTCCGGGCCGAAGAAGAGGCCGTGCGGTGCCAGAAACAAGTTCAGGGCATTGCGTACCACTCCAGGCTGTACTCGCACCCGACGGTTGGCCACATCCAGCGAAAGAATTCGGTTGAGATGACGGCCCGCATCGACAACGATCCCGCTCCCCACGACTTGCCCGGCCAGCGATGTGCCGGCCGCGCGAGGAATCAGCCCAATCGGCTGCCCAGCATTGCGTTCAGTGGAGGCAAACCGAACGATTTCAAGGATGTCGTTTTCCGACTCCGGCACCGCGACGGCCAGCGGACGCTCCTGATACTCCGACGCGTCGGTCGAATAGATGGCCAACGAAAGTTCGTCGTACAGCAATGTGCCCTTGAGTCGACCTCCGAGCGATGCAAGCATTTGCGAAACGCGAGCGGTGTGCGGCATGGATGCTGTGGAAAGTGCCATGGACCCAGTTTCCGCCGCCGACTGGATTTGTGCAAACCGAGCCAAGAAAATCAACCCGAAGGAGACAGGAATCGCCGTGCTCCTTGCAGGTCTTTGGCTTGATTCGTACAACGGACACATCGGCCGGGATTCGCGTCCTTTCTTCAATCATCTTCAACGAACATTTTTCAGGGTTTTTGAATGACCACGACCGCATCGAGCGCTTCGGCCCGCCTTCCCGAAGCCCAGAATCTTCCCGCCGTGCTGAGCAAGGCGTTGGACGCCGGCCACGGCATGCTCAAGCTCTCGCCCACATGGGTGCCCCGTAGTTTTCTGCATCCCGGCAAACGGCTTCGCCTGCATCCGGCAGACTACTACTCCTATGGTCTCGACCGCGGCGGCATCGATGAGCGGTGGTTTGCCAGCACGACGGAGGCTGCCAACGAAAACCGCACGGCCGACGAGGGCCTGAGTTGGTGCGTGTTTGAGGGGCAGCGATTTCTCCTGCGAGATGCCGTGGCCGATGCTGGCGCTCGGCTCGTCGGCACGTCGATCTGGGGTCGCTACAAGAAGTGGCCCGTGTACTCGAAATTTTTTGACAATATGGGACCGATCCCGCACCACATGCACCAATCGTTTGCGGATGCCAAACTTGTGGGGCAAGAGGGGAAGCCAGAGAGCTACTATTTTCCGCCGCAGTACAACAATTGCGACAACCATTTCCCCTACACGTTCATGGGTCTGGAGCCTGGCACGACTCGGGCCGATGTGCGTAAGTGTCTTGAAAACTGGAACTCTGGCGACAACGGAATCCTCGATCTCTCGACGGCATACCGCTTGAAGCGAGGCACCGGCTGGCTTATTCCGCCGGGAGTGTTGCATGCTCCCGGGTCTTTATTGACCTACGAGCCGCAGTGGGGCAGCGATGTCTTTGCGATGTTTCAGTCGCTCGTGGAAGGCCGCGCAGTGCCCTGGAGCCTGTTGGTCAAGGATATGCCAAAGCCCAACCACCAAGACCTTGATTTCATCATTGGCCAGTTGGATTGGGGCAAGAACATCGATACCCATTTCAAGCAGAACAACTACCTCGAGCCGATCCTCGATGAGAAGCGTTCTGACAGAGGTGCTCGCGACCGCTGGGTCGTTTACGGTCGCGTAGACGGCCAGCAACTCTTCAGCGCAAAGGAACTGACGCTCGATCCCGGCGCGAAGATCACCATTCAGGATGCTGGCGCCAGCGGCTGGATCACGGTGCAGGGCGAGGGCCGGGTGGGCGTTCATGCTGTTGCAACACCCACATTGATTCGGTTTGGCGAGATGACGCACGACGAACTCTTTATCTCAGCCGAGGCTGCGACGGCCGGTTACGAGGTGGCCAACACAGGCCCCGGGCCGCTGGTGGCACTGCGTTACTTTGGGCCGGATGTCCATGGCGATCTGCCGATGCATGGCGGGAAGAACTAGCTCGAACAAAACAGAACATCTGGATGGAAAAAGAAATGACATCTCCACACACGCTCCCCAAACTTCATAACGCCATGTGGCCCGGCCTTGTTGGCAAGGGGGACGGCGATGGACAGGAGCCACCCATCAGCCTCGAACGGATGCTGGAGCTAACCGCTGCCGCGAACGTGAACGGCCAGAAATTCGATGGCATCGATTACTTTCTTTTTTTGCCACACACCAATCCTGAGGCCAGCGATGCAGAGCTCGAAAAGATCGCCAATACAATCGCTCGCCACGGCCTTGCGGTAGGCTCGCTCGTGGCGCCGGTGTGGCCGGGCACGGTGGGCGATTCTGCCATGGGCGATGCGGCAGCGAGAGAAAAATTTTTGTCTGCTGTCAAAATGGCCTGCCGGATTGCGAATGTTTTTGAGAAGCATGGCGTGCGAAAATACGGCGTGATCCGAATCGATTCGGCAGAGTTTGGGATTGCCAAGTGGCGGGAGAATCCGCGGGCCAACACATCCAAGATCGCCGCAACGTTTCGCGAAGCGGCAACCATTGCCGCTCACCACGGCCAACGACTGGCTGCCGAGGGAGAGATTTGCTGGGCAGGCATGCACTCGTGGAAAGACATGCTGGACTTGCTCGAGGAGGTTGGAATGCCCGAAACGCTGGGCTTCCAGGCGGATCTGGCTCACACGTATCTCTACTTGCTGGGCTTCAACGCACCAGAGCACGCCTTGGTGCAACCCGGCCACAGCGACCAAGAATTCTGGGCGGCCTACAAGCAGATGACCGACGCACTGCGGCCGTGGACGATCGACTTCCACGTGGCTCAAAACGATGGCCAGGTACACGGCGCTGGAGCCCACGACAAAACAGGCAAGCACTGCCCGGCGGATGATCCAGCCGGCAAGTTGGATATCGTGAAGTGCGCGGGCTACTGGCTGGAATGCGCAGCTGAGCGTGGCCTCCAGCACATCTGCTGGGACGGCTGCATGTTTCCCAATGCGACGCTCGAAAAACAGGCTACGTGGAATACGATTCTCACAACCATGCTGGCGGTGCGCAACGCCCACGGCTGGAACTGAACCTTTGAAAGGGATTGTCTGATGTCTCAACCTCTCCGCATCGGCATGGTTGGCTACGGCTTCATGGGTCGCGCTCACTCCAATGGCTACAAGCGGGTGAGCGATTTCTTCGACCTCAAATACCATCCTGTGCTTCAGGCCGTGGCCGCGAGGGATGTTGCAAAAGCGCAACTCTTTGCCGACCGCTGGGGTTACGGGCGAGTGGAGAGCGACTGGAAAAAGCTCGTTGCGTCGCCCGATATCGATGTGGTCGATATCTGCACGCCAAACAACCTCCACGCCGAGATCGCGATCGAGGCGGCCAAGCACGGCAAGGCAATCCTCTGCGAGAAACCGCTCTCGATGGACACGGCCGAAGGCGAAAAAATGGTGGCCGCCATCGAGAAGGCGGGCGTGCCTAACATGGTGTGGTACAACTATCGTCGCATTCCCGCTGTCACGTTTGCCAAGCAACTCATCGACTCCGGCAAGCTGGGGCGAATCTTTCACTACCGCGCCGAGTTCTTGCAGGACTGGACGATCTCGGCCGAATTGCCTCAAGGGGGCGCTGGGTTGTGGCGACTCGACGCCAAGGCGGCCGGCAGCGGCGTGACAGGCGACCTTTTAGCCCATTGCATCGACACGGCTCTTTGGCTCAATGGAAGCATCAAGGATGTCACGGCTATGACAGAGACGTTTGTCAAGGAGCGGAAGCATCAAGTGTCGGGCAAAGTGGAGCCGGTTGAAATTGACGATGCGTGTTCGTTTCTCTGCCACTTTCAAAATGGTTCGCTCGGCCTCTTTGAGAGCA
>Ga0194051_1001003_pt1 | contig 15429 bp, 15 predicted proteins | sample SepL2320m_MetaG_FD_161275 | JGI IMG/M metagenome (GOLD analysis project Ga0194051, IMG submission 161275) | Anoxic zone freshwater microbial communities from boreal shield lake in IISD Experimental Lakes Area, Ontario, Canada - Sep2016-L239-20m | ecosystem: Environmental > Aquatic > Freshwater >... | reverse complement strand
ATCCCCATCTGCACCGCGCCCTCGATGAAGGCCTCGCACAGGGGATCGCGCCAATCGAGATCGGTGATGGGCAGGCCGCCCTCATGGCCGCGGAAGGTGTCGTCGATCGCGGCGGGATTGTCGGCGATGCGCTGCTCGGTGCGGCGGAAGTAGGGGAGCACGTCGGCATAGCCCCAGCCGTGGTTGCCGCGCTGTGCCCAGCCGTCGAAGTCGAGCCGCTGGCCGCGGTTGTAGATATGGCCGTTGATCGAACTGGAACCGCCCAGGGTCTTGCCACGGGGGGCCGCGATGCGCCGGCCGCCGGTCCATTCGCTGGGCTCGGAGGTGTAGAGCCAGTTCACCCTGGGATTGACTAGCGTGTACATGAAGCCGGCGGGGATATGAATGAAGGGATGCCAGTCCGACGGGCCGGCTTCGAGGACGCAGACGGTGACGTTGGGGTCCTCGCTCAGGCGGCTGGCGAGCACGCTGCCGGCCGAACCGGCGCCCACGATCACATAGTCGAAATTATCCATTCCTGCGCTTCTCCCGAGCCTTTGGCTTTACCGCGACCGGCGGTCGCTCGGCAATCGTCTGGCATAGTTCTGGCACTGTGTGGACGTTGGCGCTGCAGCGCGGCATCGTTGAGGGGTCATGACCACGCCACCGATCAAACTGCTGCTTTCCGATTTTGCCTTCCGCACCTGGGGACCCCGCATCGCGTCGGCCGTTCCGTCAGGCGGCCTCGCCTTCGTGACGGCCGAGGCGGCGGTCGCCGGGGACGGGCCCTGTGATATCGATTTTGCCTTCATGACCCGCGAGGTGACGGGGCGGTCGAGCAAGAACAACCAGACACCTGAATTGCGCGACTTCGAGATCGTGCTGCGCCGGTCGCCCAGACTGCGCTGGCTCCAGATTCATCCGGCGGGAGCGGAGCGCCCCATCTACCGCGAGCTTCGCGATCGCGGCGTCAAGGTCACCACGGGGTCGGGCGCGACGGCAGTGACGGTGTCGCACAGCGTGCTGGCAGCGGTCATCTCGCTCACGCGGCGCTTTCCCCGCCATGCTGACGCGCAGCAGCGACATGCATGGGAGCCCCGGATCGGCGAGCGCGCGCCGCGGGACCTGAAAGGCCAGTGTGCCGTCGTTGTCGGTCTGGGGCCGATCGGGCGCAATATCGCGACCCTGCTGAAGGTCCTGGGTATGAAGGTGATCGGCGTCCGCCGCAGTCCCGAGCCGGTCGAGCCTTGCGACCGCACGATCGCCTACGACCGTCTGGGCGAAGTGTTGCCCGAGGCGGACTGGCTGATCCTGTGCTGCCCGGCCTCGCCGCTGACGGTCGGGATCGCCAATGCGGCAGCGTTCGCCGCGATGCCCGCCGGTGCCCACTTCGTCAATGTTGCGCGGGGCGAGATCGCGGTGGAGGCCGACGTGATTGCGGCTCTCGCCAGCGGCAAGCTCGCGGGCGCCTACCTCGACGTCTTCGAGCGCGAGCCGCTCGATCCTGCCTCGCCGCTGTGGGACATGCCCGACGTCCTCGTCTCGCCGCACACCGCCGGCCATTCGCTGGGCCAGAACGAGGCGATTTTTGAAATCTTCCTCGACAATCTGGCGCGCTGGCGGGCCGGCCAGAAGCTGCGCAACGACGTCGACGATCTCGGCTAGGACAGGGTGCTTGCACTGAATGCATTCGCTCACGCGGATGTGATGAGCGGGTTCAGCATGAAAATGCTATTGCTTTAGGCAAGCTGACGGTGGGATCGCCCCAGTCTTTCTGCTTCGGACATGACCCTCCCGCGCACGCCGCGGGCAGACGCTCGAGGGCGAGGGTGTAGTTCACACGGATGGTACGTCACGCCAGGCCGGCACGAGTCCGCATTGAGCCCGTCCCCACCGAGCACCGATAAGACTCGGAACGGACATATCGCGCTACCCGTCACAGGGTGCGCCGGGCTTGTGACATCTGAAGAAGAAACGACGTCTAAAAAGCCCGTGATTCCGGGCTCGGCCCGGACTCCGGGCAGGTGCGTGTCACAACATTTGTCTCAACTTGGTGTGACACATTGGGATGTGACACGCGATCAGGACAACGGCTCCCCGGCGTGCGGGGAGCTGGCTGCGCGGCTCTAATCGGCCGCTCGCGCCGGCCGGAAGGCGGGGACGACCTCGGCGACGAAGGCCCTGAGATTGGCCACCGAGGCGTTGGGGTCGACCAGCAGGATGTTGGTCGCCCCAGCCGCCTCGAGCTGCTTCAGGCGGGCAATCACTTCCTCGGGCGTGCCGAGCAGCGGCGCGGTGTCGTCCTCGACCCGGTCGGCGAGCTTGTCGCGGGCGAGGTCGCCGATCACGTTCACCACCCGCTTGCGCGTCTCGAGGGCCTGCGCCCGCTCGCCTTCGCCGTGGATCATCTGTAGCGCCCGCGCCGTTGCCACCATGTCCGGTGCATAGGGCCGCCCGACGCGCTCGCATTCGGCGCGGAACAGGGCGATGCGCTGGGCGATCTGGTCGACCTGGGCGAGCTGGTCGAGCAGGAGATTATAACCCTCGCGCGCGGCGCGGCAGATGCTGTCGCGGCTGCCGGCGGCGAGCCACAGCGGCGGGTGCGGGCGTTGCAGCGGTTCGGGCTCGACCACGATGTTGTCGTAGTGCCAGCGCTTGCCGTGGTGGCTGAAGCGGCCGCCGGTCTTTTCGTGGCTGGTCCAGGCCTTGCGGATGATGTCCATCGCCTCGTCGAAGCGCTCGCCGGCTTCGTCCATGGGGATGCAGAAGCCGTCGAACTCGGCTTGGCGGTAGCCCTTGCCCACGCCGAAATCGACGCGGCCGCCGGTCAGCAGGTCGAGGGTGGCCACTTGCTCGGCGACCAGGACCGGGTTGTGCCACGGCAGCACGACGACGGCCGTGCCGAGGCGGATGTTGCGGGTTTTGGCGGCGAGATAGGCCAGCACCGTCATCGAGGCCGAGACCTGGCCCTGGCCGGTGAAATGATGCTCGACCATGAAGAGCTGGCCGAAGCCCAGCCGATCGGCTTCGATCACGTACTCGATGAAGCTTTCATATCCCTGGCTGTCCTCGAGGCCGACGCCGCGCTTCGTCCTGGCGCCGCCGAACAATCCGAACCGCATGTCCAGCCTCATTCCCGAATGCCGATGCCAACAATCAGCCTAGCCGATCCTGTCCGCTACGCCAGCGGCACAAACGAAAAAGGGCACTAGGCAAGCATGCTCTCTCCGGCGCAGACTGTGGCCCGAAGGCGAAAAATCGCCACGTCCGGGAGGAAGTCGATGGCAGTGAGGTTCACAGCCGATCCAGCCTGTCCGCGAGGTTGATCGGACATCATGGATGTCTCGCTCGACCTTTTGATGAATGCGGTCATCTCCGGACTGCTGCTGGGCGGCTTCTACGCCGCGGTCTCGATCGGTGTGGCGATCTCCTTCGGGATGCTCGACATCGTCAACATCGCCCATCCCGCCTTCATCCTGCTGGGCTCCTACATCGCCTTTATCGCCAATAGCGTGCTGGGAATGGACCCGATCCTGGCGGCGGTGGTCGCCCTGCCGGCCTTCTACCTGCTCGGCATGGCCGTCTATCAGGTCTACTACGTCGCCTTCGAGCGCCGCGATGACCAGTCGCTGCGCGGCCTGTCGTTCTTCTTCGGGCTGCTGTTCATCGCCGAAGTGGGGCTGATCCTGGTCTTCGGTGTCGACTATCGTTCGGTGAATACACCCTATATCGGCCCCAGCCTGCATCTCGTCCTGTTCGACCTGCCGTGGCGCCTGCTGGTGCCGTTTCTGGTCTCCATGGTGATGGCGGTCGGCCTGCAGCTGTTCCTGTCGCGGACCTTCTTGGGCCGCGCTATCCAGGCAGTGGCGCAGGACCAGCTGGCGCTGCAGCTGATGGCCGCCAACCCGGTCAAGATCAAGCGCATCGCCTTCGGCCTGTCGATCGCCACCGCGTCGCTGGCGGGTGCCTGCCTGATCATCATCCAGCCGGTCGAACCGTCGATCGGCCGCGAATATATCGGGCGCGTCTTTGCCATCTGCGTGCTGGGCGGCCTGGGCAGCTTTCCCGGCATGATGATCGCGGCGATGACGCTGGGCATCGTCGAAAGCCTGACCTCGACCTTCTTCGGCCCTTCCTGGTCGCCGGCCGTGGCCTTCGGTGTTCTGCTGGTAACGCTGGCCGTCCGGCCCAGCGGCATCCTTGGTCGATAGGGGCGGACGCGAAATCATGCGCGGCGGTCCCTTTATCCTGGTGCTGATCGCGGTCGCTGCCGTGATCTTCGGCTTGGCGCGCTGGCTCGACAACAGCTACGCCTTCTTTGTCGGCTACGTCGTGGTCCAGTACATCGTGCTCGGCACGGCGTGGAATATCCTGGGCGGCTATACCGGCTACGTGAATTTTGGCATCACCGCGTTCTTCGCCATCGGCGCCTACTCGTCGGTGGTCCTGCACAAGCTCGTGCCCGCGATGCCGCTGCCGGCAATGATCTTGGTCGGCGGCGTGATGGCCGGCATCGTGGGCATCGGGACCGGATACCTGACGCTTCGCCTGCGCGGCGTGTACTTCTCCATCGCCACGCTGGCACTCGCTGTGGTGGTGCAGACGCTGATCACCAACTGGGATTTCGTCGGCGGTGCGCGCGGCGCCTACGTGCTGCGCCCGCGCACTGCGCCGCTGATCGGTGGCGGCTACATCGACTACCTGTTCCTGATCATGCTCGGCTTGTGCGTTATCTCCCTGGCCACGGCGCGCGCCATCGAGCGCTCGTCGCTCGGCTACGGCTTCGCCGCCATCCGCGACGATGAAGCGGCGGCCGAAGCCTCGGGCGTGCCGACCCTGAAGCTGAAGCTGATCGCGACCGGACTGTCGGGTGGCTTCATGGGCATGGCCGGCGCGCCCTTGCCCTTCTATGTGACCTATCTCGATCCCTCGTCGGGTTTCAGCCTGAACTACGCGGTGAATGCCATTGCCATGCCGCTGATCGGTGGCACCTCGACCTGGCTGGGGCCGGTGGTCGGTGCCGTGCTGGTGGGCGGCCTCCAGGAATATCTGCGGGTGACGATTTCTTCGGCCGTCAATGTACTGGTCGCGGGCGTGTTGATGGTCGTGTTCGTGATCATCGCGCCCCAGGGCATCGTCGGCCTGTTCAAGAGGAAGCGGCAGTGACCGCGCTACTGCATGTCGAGGGGCTCGGCAAACGCTTCGGCGGCTTCGTTGCGCTCGATGGCATCGAGCTCGAGGTGCAGGACGGCGAGCGTCTCGGCCTGATCGGCCCCAACGGCTCGGGAAAGTCGACCCTGGTGAACTGCATCTGCGGCACCTTGCGCAACGAGACGGGCAGCGTGAGCTTCGCCGGAGAGAAGCTCGACGGCTTGCTGGCGAGCCAACGCACACATCGCGGCCTGGCGCGCAGTTTCCAGCTGCCGCGCCCCTTCGCCAGCCTGTCACTGGCCGAGAACCTGCGCATTCCCATCCTCTATGCCGTAAACGCCCGCAGCACCGGCCGGCTCGCAGGTGCTGCGATCGATGCACGCTGCCGCGATCTGCTGGGTGAGGTTGGCCTCGCCGGGAAGGCCGACCGGCTGCCGCGCGACCTCACCCAGATCGAGATGCGCAAGCTGGAACTCGCCCGCGCCATGGCGGCGCAGCCGAAGCTGCTGATCGCCGACGAGGCGATGGCCGGGCTGTCGCATGCCGAGGTCGACGAGATCATCGCGCTCCTGATCCGGCTGAACGGGCAGGGCGTCACCGTGATCATGATCGAACACATCATGCGCGCCGTGATGGAATTCTCCCAGCGGCTGGCCGTCCTGGTGGCGGGCAAGAAGATCGCCGACGGCGCACCCAAGGAAGTGGTGCGTAACGACGAAGTCGTGAGGGCGTACCTTGGCGAGTAGCCTCACCGTCGCCAACATCGACGCAGGCTACGGGGCCGTGCGCGTGCTCGAGGACGTGTCTCTGAGCGTCGGCGCCGGCGAGACGGTGGCGCTGCTGGGCACCAACGGCAACGGCAAGTCGACCCTGATGAAATCGATCATGGGCATCGTGCGACCCTCCGCGGGCAGCATCCTGGCCGAGATTGACGGAGCGAGGCACGAACTCATCGGACGCTCGACGGAGGAGATCGTCGACCTCGGCATCGCCTTCGTGCCGGAGGGACGGCGGCTGTTTCCCAAGCAGACCGTGACCGAGAATCTGCTGCTCGGCGCCTTCCGGCCGGCCGCTCGCTCGGCCATCCGCCGCAACCTCGATTTCTGCTTCGAGACCTTCCCGGTCCTCAAGGAGCGTGCCCGCCAGCTCGCCGGCAGCATGAGCGGCGGCGAGCAGCAGATGCTGGCCCTGGCCCGCGCCCTGATGTCGGCGCCGCGCATCCTGCTGGTCGACGAGCCGTCAGTCGGCCTGGCGCCGCTGCTGGTCCGGCGGACGATCGATAAGATCAAGGAGTTGAAGGACGGCTACAACCTCACCGTCCTGATGGCCGAGCAGAACTTCACGCAGGCCATCCGTATCGCCGACCGCGGCTATGTCATCGTGCACGGCAAGATCGCCTTCGCCGGGGAGTCGGCGGAGGCGCTGAACAACAATGACCTGATCCGGGAGTTCTATCTCGGCGCGTGACCTATTTGGTCGGTGCGTAGGGATAGATGATGTTGCCGGTCTTGTACTTGGTCGGCCACAGGATCACCTCGGTCTTGGGATCGGTGAACTGCTCGACGCCGTTGCCTGAGACCCCCTGGAACTGCACGGCCATGACCTGCGCCGTCGACCATTCGCCCTCGGCATTGAAGCTTATGTCGCCGACCACGGTCTTGAAGGTGTTCTTGCGGCAGTATTCGGCGAGCTTTTCGTCGTTGGTGCCGCCGGTCGCCTTCACCGCTTGTTCGATCACCTGCATGCGCGCATAGGCAAAGGGCGGCAGGTAGTAGCCCAGCAGGTCGACGCCGGCAGCGGCCGATTTCGTCTGGTACTTCTTCACGAAGTCACGGCCCTCGTCCGAGGCGAAGCCTGCCCATGGCAGCCAGAAGTCGTAGACCACGATGCCGTTGAGCAGCGGGCCGAGCTGGGTCTTGATGGCCGTCGCCTGCAGGCCGACCATGCCGCCGCCGTAGACCTTGGGCTTGAAGCCGATTTCGTGGCTCGCCCGGATGATGCCGACCGAGTCGGCCGGATAAGAGCAGGCGAGGAAGATGTCGGGATTGGTGGCGGCTATGGCGCGCACGATCGGCGTATAGTCGGACGTCGTCGGCGGATAGGTCTTGTCGTAGACGATCTTGAGACCCAGCCGTTTGATCACGTTGCGTGCGCCGTCCATGGCGTTGCGCGGAAACTCGGCATCGGCGCCGCACATGGCCACGGTCATCGGCTTGGGAGTCTGCGCCGCCGCCACCTCGAAGAAGCCCTCGGCAAACGACTCCTTGGGCCGCGGTCCGCCGGTCGGTGTCATGGAGAAGTAGCGTTTGTAGTTGAACTCGCTGTTCACGGCGAGCCCGAGCAACCCGAAGAACGTCCGGTCGTGCTGCATGACGATCGGCATCGCCGGTGCGACCATGTTGGTGGCGTAGCTGCTGGCGATGATGTCGACCTTATCGACGTCCAGGAGCTTGGTGTAGAGGCCCGGTACCGTCGAGGGGTTCGACTGGTCGTCGTAATAGATCAGCTTCACCGGCCGTCCGAGCAGGCCACCCTTGGAGTTGATCTCCTCTTCCCAGATCTGCATCGCCAGAAGCGTTGCCTTGCCGTTGGGCGCCAGTGGGCCGGTCAGGTTCATGCTGAAGCCGATGGTGAACGGCTTGCCCTGGGCGCCGGCTGGGCCGGCGAAACTCGCGGCAGCACCGGCGACTGCCAGCTTGCCGAAGGTACGACGCTCGATGCGCATAACCCTATCCTCCCATTTTGTATGTCGTTGCGGCGATCCTAACTCTCCTTGCCGCGACATGACAACGCCGGCCCGGCCGCCTACAGCAAGGGCGGCGGCCCGGGCATGCCCAGCGCGTGCTGGCCGAACAGGGCGCCCTGGATGTCGGGCGAGAACATGACGTGGGCATTAGCGGCATGTGCGTCGCGAAACAGACGCTGCATATTGCTGGTCAGGTAGAGACCGCCCGACCCGGCGATGCCCATCATGATGTCCACGGCCTCCAGGCACATCCGCACCGAGAAGAAAGCGTCGCGGCGGTAGCGGAGTTTGTCTTCGTGGGCGGCCTCGCGGCCCGCGCGGGCAACCGCCATGGCATGGTCGCAGACCTGCCGCATGATCATTTCGGCGGCGTCGATGCGCGCGCTGGCTTCCGCCACCTTGATTTGCACGGCCTGGCTGCCGCCCACCGGCAGGCCGGTTGTGGTGGCGTTGCGCTTGCGGGCGGCGCCCACCGTCTGTTCGTAGGCACCCTGCGCGCACCCGAGCATGACGCCGGACAGCACATAAGGGCCGAGCGCCAGCAGCGGCAGGCGGAAGACCGGCGTGGGATTGACCTCGGAGCCGGGGTGCGACTTGCCGTTGAACGCGCGGGCCGTGAGCGTGCGTCGCTCGGGCACGAACAGGCTCTTGACGGCGACATCCTGCGATCCGGTGCCCGACAGGCCGACGGCGTGCCAAGTGTCGATGACCTCGTACTGCGAGCGATGGACGAGGGCGAAGCGTTGGTCGACCGGGGGGCCGTCGTCTTGTTCGCGGACCATGAAGCCCAGCATGTTCCAGTCGCAATTGTCGATGCCGGAAGACAGCGGCCAGCGCCCGGTAACCACATAGCCGCCGTCGACCTTGTGGCCGCGGCCGTTAGGGAAGATCAGCGACGTGGCGATCAGCACGTCGAGCGAGACGTCCCATAACTCGCTCTGGGTCTCGGGCGGGAAGTAGCCCAGCATCCAGTGATGGCTGGCGAGATTGCCGAGGTTCCACGCTGTCGACGGGCAGACGCGCGCGATCTCGGCGCAGGCATCGACCAGGACGGCGAGATCGAGTTCGGCGCCGCCGACGCGGGCGGGCTGCATGATCCGGAACAGGCCCGCCGCATGCAGGTCGCGTTCGGTGGCCTCGGGCATGCGGCGCAGCCGTTCGCATTCCTGGGCGCGGGCGGCAATGGCGGGTACGAGTTGGCGGGTGCGCTTGATCATTTCGGCGCCGTCGACGCCGGCAAAGGAGATCCGCTCTGCCGGCAAGGTCGGAGACCGCTCCCAGCGGCCTTCGCCTGGTTCCTGACTCTTCACTGTATGCCTCCCCGATTGGTCAACTTTGCGCCGACACTTTCGAGACGACAACCTTGATCCAGCCTTCGCCTGTGCCAGTTTCACGCCAAGTGGATGGAAGGTTCAGGGCCGGGGAGGCGGGGATGCTGCAGCAGATAGTCGATCTCGAGGCCGAGGGCGGGGAATTCCATAGGCTTCTCGCCGCCGTGAAGGACGACGACTGGCAACAGGCCACCCTCTTCAAGGGCTGGACCATCAACGATATCGTCCAGCATCTGCACATGGGTGACACCATGGGCCTTGCGTCGGCGACCGACTCCGCCCAGTTCGCGACGCTGCTGGCCGATATCCAGGCCAGGCGTGCAACGGGCCTCAGTCGCGTCGAGGAAACGCGCGAGCGGCTGGGCGGCCTCGCGGGAGCGCGCCTGCTGGAGCGTTGGCGAGTCACCCTCGACCGGCTCTGCGCGGGGCTGGCGGCCAAGGCCTCCGACGCACGGCTGAAGTGGTCGGGGCCGGACATGGGCGTGCGCATGTTCGCTACCGCGCGCCAGATGGAGATCTGGTCGCATGCCCAGGCGATCTACGATCTGCTGGATCTCGATCGGCCTGCTCCATCGCTTCGCCTCAGGAACATCGTCGAACTCGGCGTGCGTACCTTCGCCTGGGCCTACCGCAACCGTGGCCTGCCGGTGCCGCCCGTCGTACCCCATATCCGCCTTACGACGCCGTTCGGCGAGACCTGGGAATGGCACGCGCCGTCGGTGGGCCAGTCCGTTGCCGGGGAGGCGATCGCCTTTTGTCAGGTAGTTACGCAGATCCGCAACGTCGCCGACACGGCGCTGCTCGTCCAAGGCGATGGGGCGAGACACTGGATGAGCATCGCGCAGTGCTTCGCCGGGCCGCCCGAAACGCCACCGGCGCCCGGCACCCGCCAGCGCACCGTCAATGCCGTTCGAGAAGTCGTCCGAAGCCCGGGACACCGTCCCTGATTCCGGCCAGGCGGAGCGCATGCCAAAGCGTTGCCTGGGTCGAGGTGATCACCGGCTTGCCGAGTGCCTGTTCCAGGGCCGCGATCGCGGTATGGGAGCGCGTGTTGAGGCAAGAGATGATGAGCGCGTCCGAGCGTGCGTCGCAGCCCCTGAGGCCCAACTCATAAAGCGTTGCAGGCTCGGGCTCGGCCAGGAGGAAGCCGTCGGTGATGCCGAGATGGGCGCCACCGCGAACTTTTAGGCCCGCACTCTCGAAGTAGCGGTGCTCGGCGGCGTCGACTTCTTCGGTGTAGGGCGAGACGATGCTGACCGTGGCGGCGCCCAGCGTTTCGGCGGCCGTCAGGATGGCATGCGCCGCCGTCGTCGCCGGCACCTTGTGGGCCTCCTCGATCTCGGCCCGAAGATGGGCATCGTAATTCAGTCCCTGCACGATCGACGAGGCGGTGCAGCCATAGGCGATGACGTCCGGGAAGACACTGGAAAGCTGGCGGATCGCGCTCTTGCCCTCGGTGCGGTCCATTTCGATGAAGGCCTCAGGCGTGGTCGCGGGCGGAATGAACATGCGTGAGGCGAAGACGCTGACACCCGCCGGCACCGTGCGATGGGCCCAGGGCTCCATGACGGTGTTGACGCTGGGCACGACGATGCCGATCCGCGCCCGCCAGCCGTCGCCATTGAGGAATCGTTTCGACATCTCGGGGCCTCTAGTTGAACGACATGCCGCCGCTCAGCGGCACGGTTTGGCCTGTCATATACGCATTGCCGATGACCATCAGCACCGCCTGGGCGCATTCCTCCACCGTCCCGAAGCGGCCGAGTGGAATGCGATTGGCGGCAGAGGCAAGGCCGGAGCGCACCATGTCGGTCTCGATCAGCGAGGGGGCCACGGCATTCACCGTGATGCCGTCCTTCACCAGACGCGCGGCATAGCCTCGCGTCAGCCCCTCCATGCCGGCTTTCGACGCGTTGTAGTGCACGCCGACACCGCCGGCACCGCGCGCCGCGCCAGAGGAGATATTGACGATCCGTCCCCATTTGCGGGCGCGCATTCCCGGCACAACGGCCTGGGTGCAAAGGAATGCCGACTTCAGGTTCACCGCGATCGTGCGGTCGAAGTCGTCCTCCGTGAGATCGTCGACGCCGCGGATGAGGGCGAGGCCTGCGTTGTTCACCAGCACGTCCACCGGCCCCAGCTCGCGCTCGACCGCAGCCACCATCGCCGACACCTCGGCCGATCGCGATACGTCGGCACCGATCGCCATTGCACGGCCACCCTTGCTGCGGATAGCGTCGACCACCTCCCTCGCTTCCTTGGCGCGCTCCCGGTAGTTCACCACCACGGCCGCTCCGGCATCGGCTAGCGCCATGACCACAGCACGGCCGATGCCCCGCGATCCGCCGGTCACCAGAGCGATCCGTCCCGTCAACAACGGCATGATCTTTATTCCCTCGAGTTTCGTCCGATGCCTGCAGGTTGACGCATTGGACCGGCGTCGCCAACCTAGCTGCGCAGAGGAGAACAAATAGCACATGAAGATCGGCGTCATCGGCCTCGGACGTATGGGCGGAAATATCGTGCGGCGGTTGACGCGGGCGGGGCACGCCTGTGTCGTTTTCGACGCCAACCCGGAGCCGGGCGCGCAATTGGTGAAGGAGGGTGCTGCGGCCGCAGCTTCTGTTCCCGCCCTGGTCGAGGCGTTGGGACCGTCGCCGCGCACGGTGTGGGTGATGCTGCCGGCGGGCAAGATCACCGAGGACACGATCGCCCAGCTCGGCACGCTGATGAAGGCGGGCGATGTCATCATCGATGGCGGCAACACAAACTTCAAAGACGATGTGCGGCGTGCCCGCGAGCTGGCGCCCAAGGGCATAAAATATCTCGATATCGGCACGTCGGGCGGCGTGTGGGGGCTGGCGCGCGGCTATTGCCTGATGATCGGCGGCGATACCGAGACCGTGACCCGGCTCGATCCGATCTTTGCAGCACTAGCGCCCGGCCTCGGCGACATCGAACGCACGGCGGGCCGCGAGGCTGCCGATCCACGCGCCGAGCGTGGCTACATCCATGCCGGGCCGGTGGGCTCGGGGCATTTCGTGAAGATGATCCATAACGGCATCGAGTACGGCATGATGCAGGCCTTCGCTGAAGGCTTCGACATCATGCGCCATCGTGCCGACGACAAATTGCCGGCTGACGAGCGCTACGACCTCAATCTGGGCGACATCGCCGAGGCGTGGCGGCGCGGCAGCGTGGTGACATCCTGGTTGCTCGACCTCACGGCCAGCGCATTGGCCAAGGACGCGCATCTGGAAGGCTTCTCCGGCCACGTCGAGGACAGTGGCGAGGGCCGTTGGACCATCGAGGCCGCAATCGAGGAGGCGGTGCCGGCGGACGTGCTGGCGGCCTCGCTGTTCGTGCGTTTCCGCTCGCGCCAGCAGCACACTTTCGCGGAAAAAGTTCTGTCGGCGATGCGGCTCGGATTCGGTGGCCACGTCGAAGCCCCCAAGAAATAGGAGTTTCCATGCGCGTAGGTGTCTTCTACTTCCCGACCGACTACGGCATCGATATCGCCGAGTTGGCCCGTGCGCTCGAGGATCGCGGCTTCGACTCGCTGTTCGTGCCCGAGCACACCCATATTCCGCTCAGCCGCAAGACGCCCTTCCCGACGGGCGGCGAGCTGCCCAAGCGCTACTCGCATACCCACGATCCGTTCGTGGCCTTAGCCTTCGCGGCGGCGGTGACCAAGAAGCTGAAAGTCGGCACCGGCATCTGCCTGGTGCCGCAGCACGAGCCGATCGGCACGGCCAAGGCCATCGCCTCGCTCGACCAGCTCTCGGGCGGCCGCTTCATCTTCGGCATCGGGGCCGGCTGGAACCAGGACGAGATGGAGAACCACGGCGTCCGCTACGCCGCTCGCTACAAGCAGATGCGCGAGCACGTGCTGGCAATGAAGGCGCTGTGGACCGAAGAGGCAGCGTCCTTCCACGGTGAGTTCGTGAATTTCGATCCGGCGTGGTCGTGGCCCAAGCCGGCGCAGCGGCCACATCCGCCGATCCTGCTGGGTGGCGAGACCGACTACACGTTGAAGCGCGTGGTCGAATATTGCGACGGCTGGTTCCCGCGTCCGCGTAGCGGTTTCGAGGCCGCGACCGCGCTCGACCGACTGAAACGCATGGCAGAATCGGTGAAGCGTGATCCCGCGACCTTGACGGTCACCGTATTCGGCGCACCGCCGGAAGCCGCTGCCCTGGCGGCCTACGAAAAGGCCGGAATACCTAACGCGCTGCTGGCTATTCCCGACTTGAGCCGCGACGAGATCCTGCGCCATCTCGATACGATCGCGCCGCTGGCGAAGGCCCACGCATGAAGGTCGCCGTCGGCCTCGGTCTGATGGAGTTTCCGTTTGCCGGGGCCGCCGACTATTGGCGCTGGGTCGATCTCTGCGAGTCAGGTGGCGTCGATTCGCTGTGGCAGACCGACCGGCTAGTGAGCCGCCAGCCGATCCTCGAATGCCTGACGGCCGTGGCGGCGCTGGCCGGCCGCACGCGCCGGCTGCGCTTCGGCATGAACGTGGTGTCGCTGGCGCTGCGCGATCCGGTGTTGCTGGCCAAGCAATGCGCCACGGTCGACGTGCTGTCGGAAGGCCGCCTGCTGCCGGCTTTCGGCATCGGCAGTCCGCTCGGGCCGGAATGGCAGGCGCTCGACATCGACACCAAGACGCGCGGCCGCCGCACTGACGAAAGCCTCGAAATCATCGCCCGCCTGTGGCGCGAGGAGAGCGTCGACTTCGCCGGCAAGTATTACCGCCTCTCGGGCGCCTCGATCTCGCCCCGGCCGGTGCAGCCCGACCTGCCGATGTGGATCGGCGGTTCATCGGATGCCGCTGTCCGGCGCACGGCGCGCTATGGCACCGGCTGGCAGGGTGGCGCCGAGGGGCCGGTCGAAGCGGGCCGGGTCGTCGCCGCCATAAAACTGGCCGCCGCCGAGGCCGGCCGTTCGATCGATGAAGACCATTATGGCGCGGCCTTTCCATTCTATTTCGGCTCGGCCTCCGACAGTGTCGTCTCGGGCGCGATGGCCGCCTACGCCAAACGCACCAGCCGCGATCCCGCACGCTATTTCGCCATCGGCGACGAGACGGCGATCCTCGACAGGATCGCCGAGTATGTCGATGTCGGCGTCCAGAAGTTCATCCTGCGGCCGGTGGGCGATGGCGCCAGTGTGCTCGCCCAGACACGGCAGCTCATCGAGAAGGTGTTGCCGCGGGTCGGCGTGAAATGGCCCAAAGCAGCGTAACAAGGCGGCGTGAGGGGGAAACAATGAAGATCGGCGTGGCGATGTTCTTCACCGACTATTCCATGGCCCCCGGCGAACTCGCCGTGGCGGCGGAAGAACGTGGCTTCGACTCGCTGTGGTCGCCCGAGCATTCGCACATTCCGCTGTCGCGCAAGTCGCCCTTCCCGAGCGGCGGCGACCTGCCGAAGAAATACTACGACGCCATGGACCCGTTCGTGGCGCTGACGGCGGCCGCCGCCGTCACCAAGACCCTGAAGGTCGGCACCGGCATCTGCCTGATTGCCCAGCGCGATCCCATCCAGACATCCAAGGAGGTCTCGTCGATCGACCAGATTTCCGGCGGACGCTTCCTGTTCGGTGTCGGCAACGGCTGGAACAGCGACGAGATGGAAAATCACGGCACCGTCTTTGCGACCCGCCACAAGCTGGCGCGCGAACGCATCGAGGCCATGAAGGAGATCTGGACCAAATCCAAGGCCGAGTACCACGGTGAGCTGGTCAATTTCGATCCGATGATGAGCTGGCCCAAGCCGGTGCAGAAGCCGCACCCGCCGATCATCGTCGGCGGCGCCTTTCCCTACGGCGCGCGCCGCGCGCTGCGCTACGGTGACGGCTGGATGCCGCACCGCGTGCGCAAGACCTACGCCGACGTGAACGCGCTGCTGCCGAAGTTCCGCGAGATGGCCAAGGAAGCCAACCGCGACCTCGCCTCGGTGCCCGTCACCATCTGGGGCGCCAAGGAGGACGAGGATCTGCTGAAGCGCGACCGCGACGATGGCGTCGAGCGCATCATCGTCAGCCTCGACTCGGCCAAGGCCGACAAGATCCTCCCCGAGCTCGACCGCTGGGCGAAGCTCGCGCGCGCAGTGGCTTATACCAACCGACAGAACTCATGACAGTTCAGCCCATCGCCGGCTTGTGATGGATGCGATCCTTTGCGGGGTGGCGAGCAGGTCAGTCCAAGCCTTGCAGCAGGCA